>Ga0065711_1044755_pt1 | contig 13903 bp, 8 predicted proteins | sample Hoacrofraction12_FD_59098 | JGI IMG/M metagenome (GOLD analysis project Ga0065711, IMG submission 59098) | Hoatzin crop microbial communities from Cojedes, Venezuela - Epithelial fraction 12 v2 (version 2) | ecosystem: Host-associated > Birds > Digestive system > Esophagus > Crop | place... | reverse complement strand
TTTTCCTCCCAGTAGCTGCTGCGTTTTGGATTTAGTACAAGAAGAATGTTGACAGCACTGATGTTTTCAGTTGCTGCTATGAAATCAAGGACTTTTTCCAGTCTCTCCTATTCAGCTCAGGAGCAGGTGTGCAGGAGCTGGGAGGGAGCACAGCCAGCCAGCCAGACCAAGCTGCCCCATGGAAATACTCCGTATCATAGACATCATGCCCACTTTATAAAGGGATGTTAGCAGAGGGGCAGGAATCTCTCTGCTCTTCTCTTTTCCATGAGTTCAAGCTGTCCCAAGCGTTCGTTTCTCTGGGGAGTTTTGCAAAATTCGCAAAATCCGCGAGTTTCGGGTTCCGCAATCACTATGAATTGGTCACCAGGAAAATTGTATATATCATTTGTTTTGCATATTCATTATTAGTATTATCAGTATTTCCTTTACTGCCTTATTAAACTGTCTTTATCTCAACCCATGAGTTTCCGCTTTTGTGCATTTCTCCTCCCCATCCTGCTGGGGCGAAGAGGGGGAGTGAGCGAGCGGCTGTCTGGTGCTCAGTTGACAGCTACTGGGTTAAACCACAACTATGCCCTTGCCATTTTTTATCATTAAATTTCACCCTACTTCACTCTGTGACTCTTAGTCATTATGAATGTTCATGTTATTCTTCTTTTCCCAGACAGATTTAATACCATCTAATTTTGAATCATCAGTAGCTGAGTTTATTTCACTAGCAAATTCCAAAGTTCTCCTCCTTAGGTCATTAATAAAAATGTTCTTTTCAAGATAAAAACTACAAATACCATTCCCTAGCACAGCACTTAACCTTTCAGCCCACTGGTGTCTTCTGCACATCTAGTGTCTTCGCATTTTTACAATTCCTCCGAATTATAAATTGAACTACAAACCTTTTCACCCTAATATTTCTATCTAGTATCTTATCAAAAACACTCCTGAAGAGCTGATACACAACTTCCATAGCTCAACTCATACAAGTGATTTGGCAAGAAGTAGGTTAACCTACATAATACCAACATCCTATAGTAGATCTCAAAAAAATAAATCTACTTATTTGGTAAGGCACCTAGCACTACATTAGACATTATCAAAGGCAATTAAAATTTAATTATTTTCTATTTTAAGAATATGTCTGAACTAATTTTTCCTGGGTAGATGACAAAAAAGTTTCCTAACAATTTGAAACTGTCTGTATTCTTCTTGTTAACCATCACAGCTTTGGGATCTTGACCTCACAATTTACACAGTTAAAGAAACAGAAGCCAAAGAAATTCTCTGACTCGGAATCCTTCTGTAACCTGATGGCTTATCCTTCTGCTCTGAATGTATTCACTGTCTTTGTCATTCAGATAACCAACCCAGCAAAGCTTTTAGAAGAGAACAACACAAAAATTAAACATTCCGTTATGGACTGAAGTGTACCTAATCACATTAACCTACGAACAGAAGACACAGACAAACAAGATCCTTTCGCTGTACATAAAAACATTTTGGTATAGTTCAGCACACTGTAAGCTTGCATTTGAGTGGGAGAAGAACAGGGCCAGGAGCTGAGCTAGTTCTTTGTCAGAAAAATGGTGCAATGAAGAAAGCTGGCTTCTTGGCTTGCTAACTATGCACACCCATGCTACAGAGACCACTATGGAGACCAAGCCTGCTTCAGAGATTATTGTTAGAGGTAGGTGACTGAACTCTCCTACAAACAAGTTTATCATAAGATAAAGGTAAAATAAGACCGAATGTATTTTGAACACTGAGAATTCCAATACTATTAATTATTTGTTTCCTTTTAGAAGCTCAGACAGGGAAGAATCTCTTGGGTTTCAGCTGTCTCAGGGCAAAGAACATCTGCGTATTCACATAATCAAAGCTAAAGATATTTGAATGATAAAGAGACCTGACCAAAAAAAACCACCCCAAACCAAAAATGTTTCTTTTCTTTAAGACAGAAAAGACTCAATACATGCAATACTGTTCAACTGAAGTATAAAAAGTCATGGCTGTTACATTTTCCCCTCAGATTCCAAATAAGAATTCATCAACTAAGACATCACATAAGTGACAACTAAAAATATGCCCTAAAGAGTGCCAAGAAACAAAGTGATTATGTGGTTATATCAAACCCCAAAAGTCTAGTTTTATTTTTTCTGATTGCTAGTCTCTACTTGCTCCAATATGACTCAATGCTAAGCTCCCTGCATATTTTCACACTGAAACAAAAATACAGTCAGTAAGAAGGAAGATATACCTCCACCAATCCTATTAGCAGAAACCTTTTTGGGACCAGCTAGAAATTTCAGTGCATTGACGCACCTTGTCTTTTTTCCTTCCGATTTTCCTCTCAGTCCATTTTACAGAAGAGTCATGGTCTATCTGTGGCAGCTCTACAGTTATTAAGGAATTATTCTCCATTTATTTCATAGAATGATTTAGGTTGAAAGGGACCTTCAAAGATCATCTAGCACTCCAGGCGGGGTATCATGAGGGCTGAGCAGAGAGGGACAATCATCTCCCTGGGCCTGCTGGCCACACTGCTTTTGATGCAGCCCAGGATATGACTGTTTTTCTGGGCTACAAGTGCACATTGACAGCTCACATACAATTTTTCATCCAGCAGTATTCCGAAGTCCTTCTCTGCAGGGCTGCTCTCAACATATAAATCCCTCAGTCTGTACTGATACTGAGGATTGCCCCAAACCAGTCAAGGTCCCTTTGGATAACATTCCTTCCCTTTGCACCACTCAGCTTGGTGTCAACTGCAAACTTGCTGAGGGTATGCTCAACCCCACTGTCTATACCACCGATGAAGATATTTAACTGCATCGGTCCCAGTACGGACCCCTGTGGGACACCAGTTGTTACTGGTTTCCACTTGCACATCGAGCCATTGACTGTAACTTTCTGGATGTGGCCATCTAGCCAATTTATTATCCACCTAACAGTCCATCCATCAAACCCATATCTTTCCAATTTAGAGGGAAGAATGTTGTGGAGGGACCATATCAAAGGCCTTGCTAAAGTCCCAGTAGACGACATCTGCTGCTGTCCCGTTGACTACTGATGCAGTCACTCCATTATAGAAGGCCACTAGATTAATCAGTCACGATTTGCTCTTCGTGAAGCCATGCTGAGTGTCTCTAAACATCTCCCTGTCTTCTACATATTTCAGCATATCTTCCAGGAGGATCTGTTCCATGATCTTCCTGGGCACAGAAGTCAGGCTGACTGGTTGATAGTTCCCAGGGTCCTCCTTTTTACCCTTTTTAAAAATGGGTGCAATGTTTCCCTTTTTCCAGTCACTGGGGACTTGACCTGACAGCCATGACTTTTCAAATATCATGGGGAGTGGCTTAGCAACTACATCTGTCCAATCCCTCAAGACCCTGGGATGAACCTCATCAGGTCCCACGGACTTGTGTCCTCAGGTGGCCACAAACATGATCTTCACTTACAATGGGATGGACTTTGATCCTGCAACTGCCTGCCTTGAATTTCAGGGACTCAACAGATGCAGGAAGAGTGACTATCATGAAAAACTGAAGGCTCAACATTTATTTTTTTTGCCTCATGTTGGCTGCCACTAGTTCTCCTGTTAACTATTTATCAGGGGGGTAACATTTTCTTTAATCCGATGTACCCGTAGAAGCCTTTCCCAAGCAGTGATGAATCACTGAACTAAGAAAATCCGAAAAAACCAACTCTCCTCTCCAGTCCATCCTGTGCATGTAAAACAGTTCTTCCCATACAGTTCTTTATGCGCAATAATGGCATGAAATTGAACAAGTCCAAATGCCAGATTCGGCATCTACAATGGAGTAACACCGGGCACAAGTATAAATTGGGAGAGGACTGGCTGGACAGCAGAAAGGGATCTGGAGGTGCTGATCAACAGCAGGCTCAATAGGAGCCAGCAGCATGCCCTGGCAGCCAAGAGAGCAAACCCCATCCTGGGGTGCATCAAGCACAGCATAACCAGCTGGTCAAGAGAGGTGATCATCCCGGTGTATTCAGTGTTGGTGCAGCCTCACCTCAAGTACTGTGTGCAGTTTCAGGAGGATGTGAGGGTCCAGAGGAGGGCAAGAAAGCTGGTGAAAGGGCTGGAAAGGCATGTCCTATGAGGAGTGGCTAAGGACTTTCGACTTGTCTAGTTTGGAGTGGAGGCTGAGGAGTGACCTCACCGCTGTCTACAGCTTCCTGAGGAGGGGACATGGAGAGGGAGGTGCTGAGCTCTTCTCCCTGGCATCCAGTGATAAAACGTGTGGGAATGGTTCAAAGCTGCATCACGAGAGGTTCAGACCTGACATTAGGAAGCACTTCTTTATCAAGAGGGTGGTCAAACACTGAAACAAGGCTTCCTAGAGAGCTGGTCGATGCCCCAGGCCTGTCAGTGTTTAAGAGGCTTTTGGACAATGCCCTTAACAACATGCTTTAACTTTTGATCAGCTCTGAATTGGTCAGGCAGTTGGACTAGATGACCATTGTAGATGTCCTTCAACTGGAACTGTTCGATTCTATTCTAATTTAATTTTTGCCACACTTGAAAAAGAAGCATCACTTCTATGTGTGAATTATTCACTACAGCTACAGACAGCTCAGCATAGTCCAGGTCTTCACCTGTGTTCCAAAGTGTGTGCTTGCAGTGGGATTAGAAGAGACACAACCACTGCTCAAAAGACTGGCTGGTTAAAAGAACAGGAAGAATGAGGTAATTATAAATAATGCTTTATAAGCACTTGGCAATACTGAGCATGCATAGTACACATTTTCCTCCCAAACCCCCTGCAGTTCACAGAAAGAACAGTTTCTTGGGGATGATTAGATTGTAGTTCTTACAAGCCAGCAAGAGAAATGGATTTACACATTTTCAAACCACTTCTCCATTTCTCTCTTTCAACATCTTATCTTCTTTCCCAGCAGGAAATATTTTGGCCTTATATCCTACTCAGAACAACTTGAGGGCTCTTCCAATGAACATGAAGTGTTAATGTAAAAACTAGGTCAGGACTTTCAGAGCATGGGACATTCTACCAAACTCCCAGCATAACACCACATTCGGAAGTGCCCATTGCTACTAAAGAGAAGTAAAGGGGAAGAAAAACAGTCACAAAAGCAGCAATCAGTGATATTTCATAAATTTCATATTTTTCCCCAGCCAGCTTAATTTGAAACCTTTTATAGTAATTCCTCAACTGGGAAGTGAAAATTATTCCGGGTTTTATCACACATGTACAGGAAACAATGTATGTGGTTAAAAAGTGAGGAGAAAGGTTTCTAATCTCACAAATCTAATTATGATTTTTACTAACCATTTGAAGATTTTCTTATCCAGACGATTTACAATGCGGATAATACTGATATTCCCAAATATAAAAAAGTCATTCCAATATTATTACAAAAATTGCAATACATAGATAAACGATTTGTTAAATATTGTGATGAACAGAACTTGTTTTGCAACTATAACTATAATGCTATTTCAAACGGCACGTGAAAAAAGGAGAAAATGATCCAGAACCTGAACCTCTAAGTGTGAAACAAATTCTTGACTTACAGTACATGAAAATCAGAAAATAGATAATTAAGAGAAATACAATGGCACTGTCAAAGTTTTAAAAGAGCCTACAGATTACAGAGTAATGCTTATTTCACATTATGTTAAAATAGGTAATGTAGTTGCACATAAAATAAAATTGCAGCTCAAAGATTTCACTAACAGCTTCCACATGTGAATCTCCAACATTTTTCAGAATCATTTCCTCAGTGATTTCATTGAAATTATTAATGGTAAAAAAGTGGCTGCAATACTTTAAGTTATTTTTCCCTTGGTAAGATATTTTATTATTTTAAAGTTATGAGAAGTTTAGAAAGTAGGGGATATATAACACCTGATTGCAAAAGAATTTAAAATGATTGGCCCAGTATTAAGTACCTTTTTCTTCACATAATTAGCAAAACAATTTATTAGCTATTTGATGTATTGCATAAAACATTAGTCTAAAAATAGGAATTTGCTTTTATAATAGCCTCAAATTCACTTGACTTATCTAAGCAAAACTATTTTTACTCCCCCATCCACCTGATTCTCATTTCTCTAAAAATCAGTCTTTGACTTCAGATTTTGTGTGTTTGATATATATGTGCACACGCACACATTTACACACACGCACACTACTGAAGGCAGTAACCACTGCTACAAAACAAGTAGTTCAAAAACCCAAGACCATTTTTTCTGCAGCAGCTCAATATGAATACAGAAATACAAAAAAGAAGCAAAACACTAACAAGACATTACAGGTATCACAAGGCAACACCATAAATCCAAATTACAAAGGAGAAGATCAACACAAAGCCACATTTGTGGTCTATGCAGTAATTCCTGTACTTCCCCTGTTGGCTATTATAAAGCCTTATCCAAGAAACTCACAACCTTTTTGTATAAAGACTGCTCCTCTAATGGTCTCACCAGTGCCATACCAGATCCCTCTGTGGCTATTTAATTATTGCACTTCTGAAACTGAGACAGTAATTATATTTTCATTAGTAAAGCAAGCTTAAAATAGTCAATTGTCAAGTGCATCCCTAAAGCAACAAGTGTGGTTGTCTTCAGCTCCCACGGGACGGGGAAGAGAGAAGAGAGGCTGGAGCATAATGCTCAAACTCAAGGAACAAGTTAACTGCACTAACAGGACAGGTCCAGAGGCACTTAGTACCCATATAAAGTTATACATCAGCTGTTAATGAAAATTCATATAGTAAGGAAAAAAATAATTCCCTTGTACAAAGCATCACACTTATCTAACAGAGCTGAAAAGTATGAACTGTTGCCAAATGTTATTCAGACACGCAACATTCATCTCCAGCATCCAACCTTTAGTATTCTGGTAGTACTGCCCAATGGGGCACTCCCAGTTCCATGTCCTTCTTTGTTTCCCTCATGGCAACACTCTGCCACTCTGCTCAGCCTCATTTCTGTGTTCCCAGCGTTAAAGATTTTATTATCCTCTTTGGTCCTAGAACAAAACTAGGGAGAACAAGCCTTGCCAGCCTGGCTGGAGCAAGCCCAGGACTATTCCCACATCAGTTACTGCACTGTTTTCTCAAGCCCTTCAGCATTTCCTGGATTGTAGAGCTATATTCAATCCTGTTCATAACTGCTTGTTTCAAACACAGAGACTCCAGCAGTCTCCTTTAAATCCTCACACAGAAACAGGTAGGCAAGTATCAAGCATCTGAGTGAAAAAGTACACTGCTCTTTTAATCATAAATTCCTACAGACGCAAAACAAAGCCATTACACTCTAACCAGCTTTCTCCAAATAGCACAGTCCATACCATTTAATTTCAAAATACATTCAGGCACATATAGTTCTGTTTGAAAAGCAGCCTTTTATGAAAATCACCAACTTCTCTTAACAATTTTTGAAGCATACTATATGAAGACAACTAAGTTCAATTTAAAAAACACTAAAAGTTTTAACAAATCGAAGTGGTTACTCATCATCCCCATTCGTACCAAGAGGTATAAATAAACCATTTCCAATTTATTTCTCATTTAAATTCATTTACCTTCAGCATCCAACAGTCTTTTTGGTTAAGAAATCCAACATTTAAGCTTAGTAATATTTTCAGAATATTTGTCAGAAATGGACAGCTGATTAAATTAACTGGAGCCAATAATGTCCCCTTGTAAGAGAACTGCAGAGGAACAGAACAGAAAAATCACTGCAATTAATGTGAAAGTAAATCACAAAAAATTTAACTGCAATATTAGTCACTGAGAAACTATGCTGAAAGATTCTGGTCTTTAACCATTAACTCAATGAATCTGTTGTCTTCATAGAGTCACTTCTTAATTCAAGTCACACCTTGGTCCTGAGGTGTGTACGGGTTCAGGAATTCACAAAGCCAGTCAACTTCTCATGGAGATGTGGCTATCTTTCACATACTCAGGGTTTACACAAGGTGTAAACACAGTAACACGACATATAGATCTGCTCCTTTTCCAAGTTTTCAACCTGTTTCCCTGAAGCTGATATCTTGCAAATTGCCCCAGTTTTCTCATCCTTGAAAAGCTTATGTTAACTCTCTATCCCCATTCACATTCCTTTGGAAAGAAGAGTTTCTACACAAAGCAGAATAAGTTGAAATATTGTGCCTACATAGTACATTGTCACCCATGTTTAACTGAACCTCAGTAGTTTTTTAATTACTTCTTAATACACACCCTTCAAACAGTCTAATCAAGTAATTAGTTGCTCTTTATTGGTAAAACAGATGAAGGGGATTAATATTCTGTATTACTACTTGTAACTCTTATGAGCCCTGACCTCTGACGCTATTGAGGGGAGTCAGTGGAAAATATAGATCAATTCAAGATGCAGCTGAGGGCACTACAAATGTAGTATACTTCAGAAATCCAGTTCCATTTAATGTCTGTTTATGAAGTTTGTCTCTAAAGCAGGCAGTATAATAGGAACCATGGCAACTGCTCAACTATGGCAAAAGAGGCAAGAGCCCTAACTATAAATATTCAAATCGCATGCAGCTTATAATTTTACTTTTAAATACATATGAAGAATAGAGCACTATTTAACTTCATACAACGTATGTTTACCTGTAATTTCTACTAATGCTAAAGCCTTAAAGTTTTCAAATGCTTCTGGAGCAGACACAGAGCCAAAGAGCCAATGAACCAAAGTGGCAGTGAATTTACGAAAGCCTTAACCACGAGATGTACTAAACATCTTTTGTAAATTAGGTTCTTAACCTACGAACACCACACACACAGAGCACAGCCTAGGACACCCCAGTCAACAATTAGCTAAGAAGCCACAGTTTCTCCCCACCAGCAGAAGGCAGCAGTTCAGCTTGATGCCGCCCTTCTTCTCTGCTCTCGTCACTTGCTATAGAAGCTGAAATCTTCCTCTGAATTTGAAGTAAACTGTATTTACCTGTCCTTTTCCACTTTCTCAATATTCTAGAAATAAAGAACTTCCTTATAACTAGTCTTTTGACTGCATTATTTAGAAACTGCATCTCAAAACACCTGAGTGGCTCTACAACACCTTAAACGTATTTAAGGCAAGATACATCACTGCTTTTTCTTTTCCACTTCCACTTGCATATTCTGTCTCCTCCATCACACCAACGCTACTGCTTTGGCATCAGACTGATGAAAGAACACTTGTACGTTTTTCCAGGGTTAATAATCAGATGAATGCCCTGGACTGGGTCACCAAGAAGTTGTACAACTTGACCGCAATAGTGATCTCTGAAAATAGAAATTAGAGCTTCATTGAATACGATCTTCTCAGAATCTAGATTAAAATTATCAAATTGTGAATTTTTTTTGTTTTTTAAACAACTTCAATTGCTTTAAGAAATAAAAATAAAGTTGCATGAGTTTATCCAGGTTAGGAAAGAAGCCCATATCTTAATATCTCCAGCTGTTAACACAACCAGCACAAGATGAGACTCGTTTTCCTACTGCAGGATGAGATGGCAGGTCAGCCATTCTTGCAGACGGCAACTCATCTTCCAAAGATATACAGCATAACTAGCCTAGCTTTAGAAAAGGAACATTTAGATGCCTAAATTAGGATGACAAGAAAATTTATTTGGAGCAAAATGAGGCACTATTTTTCCCTGTTTAATCCCACAAAATTTTCCCAAGGGACACAGAACAGAAAAACTGGTACCCCTATTTAATGCTTGATGTGAAGGGTTTTCAGTTCAAGAGGTAGAACCATGTTCAAATGAAACCGTAAGAAATTTCTCAAAAGACTGAGAACTATTTTTAATGGATTATTTTCTTGGGGTGTTAGTAATTGGCTATTTAAAGGAATTCTATCTTGAAACATTTCTTCTTTAAATCTCCTAGGACTGTAATATTTTTTTGACTTTGTTCCAAGGGAGTATGGGCCAAAATGTAACAATAGTCTTTCTTTCTTTTTAAAATCAAAATATTCAGTATCAGTTAACATTTCTCATTCTTATTGTTTAATTCCAAGTTGTGCTGTCTAAATAAAAAAAATTTATACAATTCCACAGAACATTTATGAAATTTATGGAAATAATGCCTCAGCATAATGAAGGATTGCAAGCAATTCTCATTATTACTTACTGTCAGACATGCAACATTTCTTCACTAGATACACACTTTCAGCAGGAATGACTTACTATAAAGAAGCTATTTTAAAGCACAAATACAGAGATAATCTATTAAAATTCTTTAGCTAAGAAGCCTCAGATACTTCAACATTCAAGTTTTGCTCAATACTTACGTTCAATTACATACCAATAAAACTGAAGACGATGACCACAATCAACTTAGATCTTCCATGCACTTATGACCTTTACTTCAATTTATAGTACATTTAATACAAAATATCCTGAGTCATGATGTTACCAAGTACTCTTACCTATTTCTCATTTTTCCTTTAACACTTAATACTCCATCTTAGAGCTTTCCTTAGGTGAATTATCAAACTCTGCTTTCACGCACATTATCATAATAATCTACAGCACAGTTCTTGAACATTATTATAAGGATATCTACCTGCTATAATTTGACCACTAACAATCTCCATTATACATCAGCCATATTATGTTCCTAGACAGAAGTCACACAGTAAATCAATACATGCTGCACTTCTTAATTAGTCGTCTATAGCACAGGACCTTTAATGGCTGGCAGTTCAGCAGAGTATGAGGTACATTCTACTTGTGAACGCAAATCAAACTTCTGCTAAAGGAAGCTAGTATTTCACTTTAAGGACTCATTAACCATGTTTCTGAATCAATGTAAATGACTGTTCTATTGCTACAGAAGTAATAAAAGAAATGACCTTTATTACAAGAACATCATCATAACTGATGAAGCACTTATTCTCCCAGACCTCATGTTCCCTCTAATTACGCTCAAGACAGTTAGGATCTTTCCACAAGCACAAAGGGTTATTTTTCCGCTCATTTGCCAAGATGGCCAGACAGCAGCCCACCCTGGCTGAAGTGGGCATTTGGCTACGTTAGTAAAGTGCCGTACTCAAAATCTTTCAGGAAACTGGAAACTATTCTTCGCTAATGAAATGATACTGCTTGCACAATGAAGCTGGAATCTCTCTTGCTGGCACAGACTACAGAGAATAGCAACACACATTTATACTTATCTGCTAAATGTAACTTTATGAAATCATTGGTCTGTGTTCACAGAGTAAGTGGTTTGGAAAGCTTGATTTTAACTTGTGTCAACTTTCAATTTTATTTATATATTTTTCCTAACAGTGCACTCTAATGGAGCCCAGCATGCAAACTCCCTCCTGGCTCCATCTTTGAGAATAGTTCTGAACGAGGAAGAAGAATCAGATATTGAGCAGATAGTACACAAAGCTCACAGCTCAGTTCAATATTGTCACCTGCTGAAGTAGTCAGACAAAGAGTTAAATAGAAAAGACATTAAGCAAAAAAAATGTTTTTCCAATACAATGTTACTTTCACAGTACCTATTCATTGTCAAGGCAAAGCCAGTAAGATCAAAGTGTAAAAAAACCCTTTAGGTGCAAATCTGACTGCTTTTATTCTAATGCTTCCTTCCTTCTACTAATGTAGGTAAAAGCTTGTTGCCTAGAATGGTTTGGGTTTTGGTTGCAACCCCCCTGCCATGAGCAGGGACATCTTCCACTAGACCAGGTTGCTTAGAGTTCCATCCAGCCTGGCCCTGAACACTGCCAGGAAGGGGGCCACCACAGCTTCTCTGGGAAACTTGTTCTAGTGTTTCACCACCCTCATGATGAAGAATTTCTTCCTAATATCTAATCTAAATCTGCCCTCTTTTAGTTTACAGCCATTCCCCCTTGTCCTACCACTACATACCCTTGTGAAAAGTCCCTCTCCATCCTTCCTGTAGGCCCCTTCAGGTACTGGAAGGCTGATATAAGGTAACCCCACAGCCTTCTCTTCTCCAGGCTGAACAGCCCCAACTCCCTCATGTGGACCCACTCCAACAGTTCCATGTCCTTCTTGTGCTGGGGGCTCCAGAGCTGGACATAGGACTCCAGGTGGGGTCTCACCAGAACAGAGTAGAGGGGCAGAATCCCCTCCCTCGACCTGCTGGCCACACTTCTCTTGATGCAGCCCAGCATATGGTTGGCTTTCTGGGCTGCAAGTGCACATTGCCGGCTCATATTGAGCTTCTCATCCAGCAGTACCCCCAAGTCCTTCTCCTCAGGGCTACTCTCGAGCCACTCTCCACCCAGCTTGTACTTGTGTTTGGGATTGCCCCGACCCACGTGCAGGACCTCGAACTTGGCCTTGTTGAACTTTTCTGTGAAGTTTATTCAATTCTCTGCCTACGTGTGCTTCATCTTCCTGTTACATACTCCAGTAAGACTCTGAGCTCTAATGAAGACGAACTGGGCAGCGGCTGGAACAGTTGGGCAATGCTGATGGACAAGGTTTCTGCTTCTACTTAGCGTACCAAAGCATTGCTTTCTCAGTCTTGCAATGGGTCTTTATGCACCCCTTTAATTTACTAGAGGCATAATTCTGAAAAATACTTTTCTCTAGAGCAGTGTAAGGCTTTTTTTTTTTCCCCTGGTAACTAAGATGGGGTAAGGTTAAAAAAAAAAAAGGCAAAAAACAAAACCAAAGATGCAATTACAATTGCATTCAGATTGTTTGTATGCCTATTTCTATGCACATCTATCTATACATACATTTACACATGCACACGATACATATGTATGTGTACATATATATACTTGGCAGTGTTAATAAGCAGAAGGGCTGAGATTTTTCTTGTATCTGATCAGTCAGTATAGTGTAATGTAAACTCAGGACCACATCAAGAAATTTGAAAAGAGCATCCAACCCTGTTAACCACCTATACTCCAGCTGCACCTTCCCAAGGCTACGTAACTGATAAAAGTTTTTTTGACATGCAAGCTTGTATTATTATGGGATATTCCAGTTACAAAAAATAATTACTAGCAACAGAAATTATATTACCCCATGAATAATCTTTTATACCCTTCTTTGCTTGTACAGAGCTTGGTTGTTACAGGTAACCATGCAAGTTTACTTCCTTTATAAAGATTTGGAGAGTCTACTGTGTATGTAAAGCACCTGTATTGACCTCAGGAGGAAGGTACCGATCATGCAAGGAGACAGCACAATTTATAAAGCAGTAATTAAAGGACAGGGTAAACACAGAATGTAATAAAACACATTTCCATTTTAACAAAAACTACTTCATACAACTTAATTTGGTATCTACCCTGTCATTCTAGATACAAAGTATCTGACAGAATTAACCTGCCTAGATGTCAGAACAACAAGAAAATAGAAAGCAGGAGACAAGTAAAGAAAATAATGACATGCTGTACTAAGGGAAAAGGTATGAAACTAGAGGGTTGCTACTTGGGGAATTGTCCAAAGGATACTCTTCTGTACTAATGTACCTAATACTGCGTATATAATTTATTATAAGGGTCTCTCTAAAGAAAATTGATAATGGCAGAAGGATAGGAGATACTGTCAGTACAAGAAAGGCTTAAAATATGAAGAGCAAGGACTATACCTTCATAAGGAAATAGTTAAGATTTGGTAGTAAGGTTAAGTCTATGCATGTCAAGACTAGAAATACTAAGATCTCCACAGCTGGAAGAGAAGGAACGCTGTACAGAGTTGCTCTGAACAATCAGTGTAGCACAACCACAGCACAAATGAACGTCACAAGGAGATTTCAGCTGGAACACAACAAAAGATTAAAAATCACAGAATCACAGAATGGTAGGGGTTGGAAGGGACCTCTGTGGGTCATCTAGTCCAACCTTCCTGCTGAAGCAGGGTCACCTACAGCAGGCTGCACAGGACCTTGTCCAGGCGGGTCTTGAATATCT
>Ga0065711_1044754_pt1 | contig 13903 bp, 5 predicted proteins | sample Hoacrofraction12_FD_59098 | JGI IMG/M metagenome (GOLD analysis project Ga0065711, IMG submission 59098) | Hoatzin crop microbial communities from Cojedes, Venezuela - Epithelial fraction 12 v2 (version 2) | ecosystem: Host-associated > Birds > Digestive system > Esophagus > Crop | place... | reverse complement strand
GGAACAGGCTACCCATGGAGGTTGTGGATTCTCCTTCTCTGGAGGTATTCAAGACCCGCCTGGACAAGGTCCTGTGCAGCCTGCTGTAGGCGACCCTGCTGCAGCAGGAGGTTGGACTGGGTGACCCACAGAGGTCCCTGTCAACCCCGACCATGCTGTGATTCTGTGATTCTGTGACTCTGTGATTCTGTGATTGCACCAACAATCATGTATCTACACACATTATTTCACAGCATTTCATGACTTTCACAGAGTCCTTTATTCTTCAGTTATATTCTGAAATTAAAATAACCTGCTTTTAAAAGTATTTTAAATTGCATTCTAGAAACTGCTCTGTGAGTTCTTGCATTCAGACATTTATCTTTACTGTGTCTTCACTGATCTACAGGAACAACAGAATTCAAAGGCTGGGTAAAATCTTCACCATTTAGGTAAGAATATTTTAAAAATTGTTTTACTGAAAACCCCTCTGTTCTACAGAAGTTACCTATAGTGCCTCTTTTATTACATTGTATATATATATTTTTAATATAAACATAAGTATAAACATAAAGAGCGTATGTTGGGTTTCTACTGCCTGAATTCATCAAGGACATTGAAAAGCAAGAAGAAAACGAGTGAAAAAAAACCTCTGTAACTCATTCTGCAATGAAAACCCTGAAGTTCACCACTGTTGCTGACCTATGTCAGCCAATCCAGGAAACAGTACTTCCCTAGTGCTCAAGGAGGATCATAAATCTTTCAAAGTACACAATAAACAATTCACAATATCACCAGCATGTAGGATATGTTACTGCAATCTTTGCAGACATGACTAAATTCAGCACTTTATAGTTTTTGTCTACAGTGCATCCATTGAATTTTGTAAATTGTACTTGTATTTCAATCTGTTCAGTAGAGAATCATGTAGCTATTGTACCAGAAGCCTTCTGAGCACAAATAAAACCCATTTGATGCATACGTTTTTCACAACATTCATAAAAATCAGACAAATAAGCAGAAATTCCAAAATTTCTTGTATCTGGTAGCAATCTGCAAACCTAAAATATTTGAATATACTTTATATAAATAGAACAGTTTAAATCAAAAGTGCTGGAGGGTCTGTTGAAAACATGCAGAATATTCCCTGTGAAGATTAAGATCTTACTTTCAATTTCTTTAGGCAGATGAAAGAATAAAAACACAGGTCTCCTGCATCCTGGAAAATTCCCATTCCTCTCCCCCTGTAGGAACTGTCAGTGATTAATTATTTTCTGGTGCATTTCCTGAGTGCAGTTGCTCTTTCTCCTGTTAATTTTTCACTGAAATTCAGTGAATTTTGTATTAAATTACAGTGCGTGGGATGTAAGGGGCTGACGGATAGACTAATTTTGCTGAATGAATTAAAGTGACTTAGCCCTAGGCAGAAGTAAGTGCTCCATACTGATTCAAACTGAAACCTCCTTGGGGGCTAAGAGATCTCTAATTTTAAAATATTTTTTCCATTTTCTTGAATTGTAAATAATTTTTAGCTGTTTTATTTTGTTTGCCTCGTCTTTCTCGTCCACATCTAGATTTTCAATTTTTTGGAAGGAAAAACACCAAATCCATGTGTTTACAGACAATGTGTGTTTTCTGATTTTTACCAACAGTCCCATTCTGAGTAAAAAGATTCTAGTCTTTAGAATGCAAAAAAAAATTGTACCAAGCAGCTCTTCAGTACCTGTTCTTTTAGCTCTCCTGCTATGAAGCACTACCATTTGCTTTCTAGAACTTTAACCCGACTCTAGAAATGTACCTTAGGGCCTAGCAAAAATATGATTAATTTTGTGCTATTTACAATGTCTCAAGTCACTCTGAGGTTACAAAATTGCAAACAAAGAAAACACAGTGTTTTAATATACTGTTAAAACCATTTTTTAAAGTTTTGAACTAAAAAAATAGCCTAACATTAAATAAAATCGTAAAGTTACGTTCATTTTTTAACCTTGACTTGGGGAGATGTAGCAGGCCAGGGGTGCTGCCACAAAGTTTCCATTGTTTCTTTTCAATTTTAGTTTTATAGGATATCATACCTATACCTACAAGGTTTTATTTTAAAAAATAAGTTTTATATTTAAAGCAGACATAGCATCTCAAAAGGGAGATTTGTCTTTAGGGGTTCACCTGTAGACACTCCACACTTTGTCCACAGCACCAGCTCAGCTGTTCAAGTCTTTCATATGATGGCAAAACTCACATTGTGAGGATGTCAGCAGGCAGCGTGTGTCCCATTTGGCAAAATCGATACGCTTTTAAAAATGTGTCATTCTTAGTTCCCCCCCTATTCTTATTCTAAGAACTTTAGGGTCAGCAGCTAATGTATTTGTATTTTTTTCAAGTTGTTCAAGTTCGGGTAAAGATACTGCTAGCTTTAAAAATGTATGGGTTTATGGTCCCCTCTTCGTAAAGTTCTGAGATATTCTAGTGTTGGCATACACTTCTTCTGGTTCTGTTGGTGTTATTTATCTAAACAGCAACGCAACAGAAGGATTGAACAGATAACTTGGAGAAAAATAATAAAGACAAAATGGAGAGAAAGAGATTATACTCCTCAATACATGGTTGGGGTTTTTTTCTTTCATCCTTCCTAAAATTGTTCAATCATGCTAAATTCTTGGGTCACACATTAATGGGAAATGTTACATAAATATTGTTTATTACAGGCATAAACATACATGTTTATTTACATGTGCCTTGTTTTTCTAACACTAGAAATGAACAACTGCAAGACTGGAACAAAATACTCTCTTGTCAGTAAAGAGCATTTTCTCAGTTTAATCCTACATAAAGCAAAGGTAGTCAGAGCTTTTCTGTGAGCAAGTTGCACTTCTGTACTTCCACTCTTGCTTTTGATGTTATGTGAGGTATTTTGTTGCTGAAGAATCTTTCCATCTTTTGAAGGCACGACAAGTGCTTACATGTCTAATAACTGTTTTAATCATTATCCACTCACTTGAAGAAAATTAATATCAGGAGAAAAGACCAGATTATTTCTTTATCTCCAGAAAACGAAGAGAGAAAACTTGGGCTAATTAGATTCCTGATGACATTCACAGTATTGATTGCTGAACATCAGCCAACTTGAGGGCACACTGCTGGACTCTTCAATCAAGACAGCTTGCTGTAAAAGATTAAAATATGGCTGTGAGACTTGAAATTTTGAAAATTCAAAGCAGAATCTATACTGTTTGAAGTGGGGAAGAGGGCTAAGGAAAAGTGTCACTTGCCAAGCTCATGTGCTCCTGCTGAACAGACAAAGCCTTCATCTGGCAGATCCACACAGGAAAGCATCAGTCTTAAGTCAGGCATCAGCCCACCTTACGCCCTGCACCTAAACCTGAAACAGGTTTTTTTTACCAAGAACGAGCCTGCGCGCAGGTACAAGCACCCTGCTTCAGGCATAGCAGAGAATGCAATGTTGCTAGTCTTAGAGGAATATTCAAACTTGTGTTCCTGTTTTACTTTGCCTCTCTGGTTTTGCACAGAAACTATTTCTTTAATATTTGGGATATTAACCCAGGTATAGTTTTTATTCACGAGTAGTTTAATAATAAAAAAATGGTAGCATAAATGTGACAATAACTTTTTTCTTTGTTGTCTCATTTTACCACTATTGTTCGGAGTTTGAAACCTGTGCTTGATTAAATAAATTCTTTTAACGGATCCTGATTTTCTAAAGTTTTATGAGAAGTGTCAAATTCTGTGTTACCATTGACATTGCAATGTCTTTTCCTGTAATTTGTTTTGCATTTGAATACAGGTATTACTACAGAGATATTTTTAGGGAGTAATTTCATAATTGTCTCTGAAAACTAATACCTAAACTGTTAACTGTGCTTCACTAGTGACATTTAGTAAAAACCTGTATCTTTATTTTCATGACTGCAACAAGCATAACGATGCGCTATGTTCTCTGTCCTCATACCTCTGTAGGTAGTTTGACAGGACGTGGAAAATAAAACAGGTACCATCTCTAACGCGTCCTCAGGATAGAATGCAGTTCACAAACACAAGAAATGGAATAATTAATCCTAAAGTGAACATGAAGTGAAGCTTAAAGGTCAGCTGAGCTGATAGGCATGTTTTGCAGCATAACAATTTCTGAAATTGTATTGAACTTCTGCAGGTTACACATGGCTGGAAATGCCAAGCATCTGCTTGCTGTTGAGCTTCAGTTTTAGTTTTTGCTGTTACACAGATTAAGATCAGTCATGCATGGAAAGGAACGGTAAAATATAATTTTGTGGGGAAAAAAACCCTGAATTTTTAAGTTCTTCCTGTTGTGGAGGACTTAATCATTTATGCCACTGCTAATAGTAAATTAAGTCTTTAAATGTCAGACCACTGTTCTGCATCTTTCTCAGATCAGAACCAAGGAAAGCCTCTTGCTACTTCTAGTCTGGCATTCACCCCCTAGGAAGGGAGCCAACAAGCACAGTTTTCCTTGCTGCTGATCTGGAGAAGATGCAAAGCAGTGCTCTTGCAAGCCTCATTCCTCAGGGGTGAATGCTGCATTCCTCCCCACTTGATTTTGGAGACTTCATTGTGTCCTCAAACAAGTATCCAAAACTGATTTGACCACAAAGTTTAAAACACTGGCACAGAAAAATTAGTTTGTCCAGGTTAGAAATTAAGTACATTAGCTAGACAAAACAGAAATGATTGAAAAATCTGAAAATAAACAGTCTTATTATTTTCACTGGTGTCAGTTTAGCACATTTTATCAACAATGAATTCCTTGGTAACAAAAAATGGAGAATAATTAGCATTCGCATAATGACTACAACTGTCATTTAAAAATACTTACACTATGACATAGTAATGCCTCAAAATTATGAGATGTGAAACTAAATACAAAAATCAGACAGAAGGAACCATTAATTTTAAATATTCACTGTATATAATAGTAGATTAAAGTATTACAGCAAGTCATTTTTTCCTGATGTAAGATACTATTCTTTAAACAGCAGAACCTCATGAGGAAATATGACAATTTTGACAGAATATATTTTGCAAATATATAGGTAGTAATTTTGATAGAAATACACAGCATTCTAGTTCTATTATTAAATAAAAATATATGAAATTCTAATTTCAAAATTATAGCTTTGTTTATGTAGTTCATTTCCTGTTAAGTAAGTAAAATCAACCCAGGAAACTAATGTTTTAATTTTATTGAAATAGAATGCCATTTCTTTGGAGTATTTTTTTGGTTGTTGAAAACACGTTTATTTATAGACGTTGTAGGTCTTCCAAGATTTTCTTTGGACAAAAACTGTTTATTGAGACATCAGAATTATACCACTTAAGTCCCAGATGTCAACATGGTCAAATATCATCCTACAGAGTACCAAGGCTGAAGCCAAAGATTTCATACTTGAACAACCTAATGACTTCACATTCGGTCTTTAGTGATCCCACCATTACAAACACTACTTACATTAAACAAAAAAATAAAACATTAAGAAGCATAGTTCATGCCTTTCATTTGATTCGCTTCACTGTTTGCATGAATTGCTAAACACTAATCTTTTATTCTTTGGGGCAACAACTCTTCTGTTAGGGAGACAGACAGCTTATTTTGGGATTTCTGCAGCCTAATGCAGTTCTAACAAAAATCCAGTAGAATAATCATGTAATTTAATTGTATTCATCAAGTCAATGAGTTAGTGCTCTAATAAACCTAATCAGTTCCCCCTTCCTTCCTGCAATCACGTCTGTCAGTGTGGTCTTCCTCCCGCCACAGAGAACTTTATCCCAATTAATCACACTACTTCAGCTTTTCCTCACCCCATTTAAACCTTCTGCTGAATGCTGCCTACACTGTGTCCTAAGATTTATTGTCACAAATAGATGCATTACTTTAACTCATTACCATTGAACTTGAACCTGTTTTCACATTAACACATTTACTTAAGCAGAGGGCCATGGTGATTTAGCTTCCTTAATGCTGTAGGCTGGTTAAGGTTTATGGCTGCAATGTGTGTATTTTGGGAACACACTGCATTTGCATACTAAGGGTTAAAAAGGATTCATTTCTCCTCCACAGGTGACAACACTTCTAAGCATTACTTTCTCATTCATTATAATGTGCCTTACCAAAGCTTCCATTGAAGCAGCAGTTCAAATTCACGTTTTTCTATCTGTCACTTGTCAGCAGGATGATTTCGGTTTTCAGCATACAGCTAGATGGAAACAGATGTTCTTGCAAGTTACAACCACACTGGTCACCCCACTACCCAGTGGTTTTATTAGAAGTCATATTCATCATACTGGCTTTTGTACTGATGTGAAATGATGTCACAAGTATCATCATACAGCGTCACACAGACAACAGAAATGAGAATAATCGCAGAAACAATCTGTAACTGCAACTAAAACCTGGTGTCTCCCTGAGGAGCGTGATGTTTCCCTCAGTATAGCCCAAAAGTGTAGGTGGACTTTCTGAAGTTACAATCAACAGAGATGGGCAGTTCTATTACTATGACAGCTATAGATATTACTCAACTACAGCCTAAAAATGTAAGATATAACATCAGAAGGCCATTAAATGAATTTCATAAAGCCTTACTGCATTTAGTATCATCATTCTGGGAAGCAGCAAATATCACATTAATACACACACAACAGCAAGGAGTAAAAGCAAGGTATTCCCAACTAACATACTCTTCAAGAAGGATGAATTTTTTAAAAGGTAAAGAATGCTTTGGGAAGTGTGAACATCGAGCTGATTATAAACTGTAAATTAGTAAAATCACTACTCTGTCTTCACAGAACTAATTGTTGTTAACGTCATAGCACTGTGACTCATCTGCCCATGTTTCAATAATAGCAGCTAACTCTAGAGGGTGGTTTTGTGTGTTTGTTTGTTTTGGTTGGTTTGTTTTTGCAGCGTAGAAACCGGCTTTAAAAACAGTTCAGGGTCTACAAACCATGCTTAGAAAAATGTAATCTGCTTTGTACATATTGACTCTCTTTCCCAGAGGTATCACAACTGCTGCTTGAGACATAAAAACATACACGCGTTCATGGTATAGCTATGACACAGATGTCCTTATGTGTACTGGGCAAACATACTGCTTAAGGGATCAACAAGCGTGGTGGAAACTGACTGTGCATTTGTGAACCTGGTCATTCCGCAGTGAGCAGTTGTGCATCTCACCTTGGCAGAAGATGGGGTGTCATTGCCCTAGTCTGCTCATATCTGTATGTAGGCAAATAAACAGGTGGTCTTTACCCAGCTATAAAACTCCTGGTGTGTGTTTCCCTCGAGCCAGCTTGCAAGGGTACATGTTCTGGGCATCTCTCTCCATCAGGCTCCTAAGAAACCGCACCTTCTGACACCAACCAGTTTAAAAAAAAATAGAGAAAGAAAAACAAGGAAGAATGTCTTTGGCATGAGCAGGGTTGAGATTTGTCCATGTTTCTTTATTGATTTTCTAAACTCATTTCATATATATCTGGAATGTGCTGTTGCAGAAATATCCACCCTAAGAAAGACAAACTCCATGTTTTTGTTGCATGGGACACAGGCAGAAGGGTGAAATGTTAATCTTTGCACTGTTTGCCATAGAGCAGACGATAAGATACCTAGATAGAGTATACCTTTTTTTCCTCTTTACTTTTGTATAGGAATATGTTTGCTTTTCAGTAGGTAATATTTACCTAATGTGATATGTCAAGAAACACAATAAATTGCCTGTTTTTCATAGCGTTTCATGCCATTGCATAGCAGAGCATACTCAATGAAGTAAGACCTGGGTTACAGGGGTCACCTGTAAATGCTTCCCCAGGTATGGTTATTTAGAAATATATGTGCTGAAGTGAAGTGCAGGAGAAACATTTTTTGATCAGAAAACCTGCTTCTGATGTCAAATAGTAAAAATGATGTTGATCATAAAGATTAAGTAAGGAGGACCTCCACTGCCAAGTATTAGCGTTAAATCTTTCCTGTAGATGTGAATTGCTTATAGAATCAGTAAGAAATCATAAATACTTTCCTATTATGGTTTACAAAGTACCTGAGAATCTTCCCTACATACCTAAAAAAAAGTATGGGAACTACATTGGAAAGACTGTTGTGAACAATTTTATGCAAACCGGTGTAAATGAAAGTATGTGAATTTATTGCAAACTGGAAATTAGTAGGACTTCTTCTGTATTGCTATGACCTTGGAGATTTGTTTTTCCTTCGTTGAAAGGAACAAGCCAAAAACTACTGAACAATAAACAGATGAAGTGAAGTATCTGTGTGGTTCCTCAAGAACCTGGCTGAAATTATGAAATGATCTACTATGAAACTAAATGTGTATCTCCCTGTAAAACACTGAGTTTGACGAGTTTATTGCATGTCAGGAGAGTGATAGCACCAGTTTTACTTAGACCTACAAAGGCATTTCATACTTGGCATTATCAGTGTGCACTAGTCTCATCAGTCCCGTGCTGTTGTATCATTCTAGGTTAACTAAACTACATTAACATTTTTTTCTAAGAACAGAGAAATTATTGACGAGTAGGAAATAGAAGTTTATTTAGAGAAACCTCTGGAGAAGAGAGATTAAGAGGTAAGAAACTTTCTGTTTTAACAGAAACTACATATTGAACCTAGTTCAGCATTATACTGCTCAAATTTATTTCACCAAAATGACATCAAACCCTACATTACTGAAAGGTGATGCAGCAAGCCTCTTCTGTCCTCCTCTGTAGCTAAACTTAAGATGTTGACATGCATATTTAATACAAGAATACTGAGAAAATCAATATTTCTCTAATGAGTTTGGTGCCTCCGTGTTTGAAGAAACTTGCCCAGAGACATTCTGAAGAGTCCTAATTTTGATCTACAATGAAATTGATAAAATAGCAACATATCAATTCCTATTACTGAAATGATGAAACGAGCAAATTACAAGTAAACATTTATTTTGAATGCAAGTGTTGTCAGTGCAAATACTGAAAGGAAAAACCTCTGTATTTGTTCTAAATCCAGACTCTTACTCACAGCAGTGAACTCACTAAATCCATTGAACACGTATCAGACTTGCATTGGCTTGAATGTTCCTTGCAGATTTTTAACTCCTGCATTTTGCCAGGCCTTGATGTTTCCTGTTGTAAAATACAGATAAGACATAACCAATGACTATTTAGTACAAAAACACCAACAAAAAAGTTAAAATATTAACTGGTGAAACTGGAATTGTTCCACTGCTTTCCAGTGAGACACACTGTTTTTTGCATCTGCTGCAGTACATCCATACTAACGCTAATTTTTTATTTTAAGTTTTGAAAGTGGCTTCCATACAGGATGAGCAACTTGTGACCTACATCTGTTGTATTAACTCTTTCATAGCTAAAGTCGCTTTCTCCTAGAGCCTTTTTCTAGAACCTGCTCTTTATTATATATAATTGTTTATTCATTTGCATAGATTCATGCCCTATTATAAGTGATACCTGTATATTTGGCTTTTGCGATCCGCATTTATACGTACCTAAATCAAGTAAGAAAAATTGATAGAAACTGAGATTAAATCCTATTCCAATAGAGATAGTAACACATTAAAGTAAAAAGGACACTATATTTCAGAAAGTTAAAAATCTACAGAAGGCAATAAATCTTTAACCTACAGCAATATATGCAAACAGCATGAACCCGATTTTAAATTTTCACTGTCCATACCAAAGCACTGGTTTGCGACGTTTAGCTTCCTGCTCATTTCACCTTCTTTGTATGAACTCATGGAGCTATACAGAAATTCAGATATGAAAGGGTAAAAGGATTTCAAAATCCACACCACCTAGCACTACCCACCCTCAAATTGGATAGAAAAACTCTAAGCAAGTAAGACCTTCCAAAATTCATGCTGCTCCAAACAGATGTATGGTAATTTCATTGTAAACAAGAGTGCCCTCTTAATGATCTCTATCAGATTATCTACGTCCTTAAAATTAATAAGTTCATGGTACTTGGAAGACTGATGCTAATCACTTTAAAGCAGAGGAATTAGCATATCTATATTAATACAAAAATACAAAAATGCGGTTTGCGCTTCCACCTTCCTGGAAATTCATTTAGTGTAATCCCTTGCAATAAATGATATGTAAAGAACATTCTACTTCTCTGAGTATGAAGTTCAATTGACTTAGTAGAAATCCACAATCTACAAAGAAAAAGCGTATCAAATACTCTTTGCATCCATTACTATCTGATTAAACAGTGGCACTGGAATGCCAGATCAGATTTTTGTTGCTTTCAAAGTTTTGAAGAGGCTCCATGAAGAATGCATTCCTGTATGGAAATCTATATGACGCATTCTTAAAGAGAAAACAAAGGGATAAATGAAGGTTCAGAGATGCCCTGTAGATGATCTTACTGTGGGCTGAAAAAATGCATGTTTCTTATCATCTTATAGGCCCCTACACCAAACTTCGCAGCCTGTATTCATCATGATGTGTGTATATATATATTTTAGAACATTTCCGTCTATCTCTTTCTCTAATAAAATGGTCAAAAATATTGTTGTTCACTTTCGTGGTATTAATCATGTATAAGGTATGCTGCCTCATTAGGGCTAGTCTTTGAAAGATTAAAGAGGTATACTGTGTTCAGTTTTGGGCCCCTCCTACAAGAAAAACATTGATGTGCTGGAGCGCATCCAAAGAAGAGCAACGAGGCTGGTGAAGGGTCTGGAGCACAAGTCATACGAGGAGCGGCTGAGGGAACTGGTGTTGTTTAGTCTGGAGAAGAGGAGGCTGAGGGGAGACCTTCTTGCTCTCTACAGCTACCTGAAAGGAGGATGTAGTGGAGTGTGTGTTGGTCTCTTCTCTCAGGTAACAAGTGATAGGGCAAGAGGAAACACCCTCAAATTGCACCAGGGGAGGTTTAGATTGGATATTAGGAAAATTTCCTCACTGAAAGGGTTGTCAAGCATTGGCATGGGCTGCCCAGGGAAGTGATGGAGTCACCATCCCTGGAGGTATTTAAAAGATGTGTAGACGTGGCACTTATGGACATGGTTTAGTGGTGGACTTGGCAGTGTTAGGTTAATGGTTGGACTTAATAATCTTAGAGGTCTTTTCCAACCTAAATGATTCTATGATTATAATTTGGTGCAGTGAGGAAATGTTAACAAAGACAAGGGGAAATATTTTGAAAGAGATAAGGAAGACGTTTTGATATGTTTTTGGCTGAGGGGAAATGATCCTGTGGTATTTAAGATGAAAGCTGAAGAAAGTGTAGGCATTTTCTGAGTAGAAATTAAACTTGTAGATGAGGGAGAACAGTTGCACATTAAACTCACTAATCAGAGAACAGTCAGTAGAAATTAGTGTGATATCTCTCATGTCAGCATGATATAGAAAATCAGATTTAAACATTAAATTAATGTTGATTAAAAAGTGAGAAATTGATTGCAATGAAAATAGAAGTTCCTTCTTCATCCATGGAGCATAAGCACCACAAAAATTAATTATTAAATATGTTCAACCACTGAACTGTTTAGTATGCCATAAATGGTATGCAACTTCTCACTTGGAGCAAAAGAGTGACTTTCTTTATCAGTTCAGTATTTGCTTTGCTTGTACAATCACTAAGAACAATACTGGTGGCTCTGAGGAATGTATAACTGACTTTTTTCACAATGGTGAGACCACTTACTCATGACAAACTGGAACACAAAGCTCTAGGATAAATGCAAACTATCAAACACTAGCTCTTTACTCCCAATAGGGAAAAATGTGGATAGTCTATTTAAATAATACAGCTACTACACTACATCTAATTTATTAATCATAATTGAGGTGCAATATGCTACATTATTTAAGGCTTTTTCACTTTTCTACTTCTACAGTTATTTCAGTTAGATTCATAACTGTTGGCATGTGGAGCAGCCATTATTCTAATTAGGAAGGAAAGGACCGATGGCTTGGTTCATCCTCCAACAAATCAATATTTAATTAACAATATGTCAAAACCCAAATGTCTGTAGTTAAATTTTGTGTGGGTAAGATGACAATACCATTCTTTACTGATATCACTATATATACTAAAATATTAGGACACATAATTGGAAATGCACAGAGGCAGTCACAATGCATTCAGGCAGCCAGTTTCCTTTTTAATATGCTCTCAGTTTCAAACAAGTATAATATCACGATTTGTTCTTAAAAAGGCTCTAGATTTCTCCCTTAACCTAGAATCTTACCAGATGTATTAAAAAAAATGGTTCCCCAAAATTTTGGTGTGTAAAGAACTCTCGCTACGAGATGTTAAGCATGTTCAGCTCCTTCAGGGCCTGTGCTGCATGAAATTTGGAGCAGTCTTCATCTTCATTTACTGCACTATTCCCCTGTTGAGGAGTTTGCTATAGCTAGTACATAAATGCAATCTGTAATTTTTAGTATAGGAGGATAGCAAAGTTCCTGAAGGAACTTTGGAAAATCTTCTGCAAATGCCTCATTTCTGTTGAAACTGTTTTTTCAAAAGTTCCACTGCAACCCATTACTGCAGAGTGAAAAATAAAAGTGGGACAGTCTTTGGCTCCCAAATACATTGAGGTATCAAGCAATTACAGCATTATTCCTCTAGTTTTCTCCACCCTTCTGTCTCTGGTAACGAAGTAGAATGTTTAGGATTATTTATTTATTAGGAACATGATTCTGCAACAGTATGCATAACAGGCAGAAGGGTATATGTATGGAAGACAAGAGAGAAGACAGGATTGAGACAGACACACAACTGCAGCTGAAACAATATTCTTCACATAGTAAACAAGTTATGAATGTTATGTTATAAATGTCTAGTACATCAGCAAATATTAGAAGTATTAATTTTACGGAAACTCACTTTCCTGGGGAGAAAATACAATCATGACTTTCTTGAGCATAATTACAGGGAGATTTAATTTGGTAGTTAAAGGTAAATTGTGATTTTTTTAAAGCTAACAGCTGCCCTTATATTCACTTAGTGTATTTGTTGTTCATTCATGGTTTCTTATATTTATTTATCTTAAAAGCAAAGAGACTCTTGCTCCTATGGTATGTGCACAGTCTTTCCTAGTCTTGATTGGATTGTCACAGCTTGGTTTTAACCCTTTTGAAATATTAGTTTAAAGTTGTAAGCCCTCAAGACTTTTAACTTTACAGGTGGTAGCAAGTTAAGCCTCCTCTCAGTCCTCTGCTTTTCTCTGGTATATTACCACCAGGCAGGATATAATCACGGTAATTCCTTCAAAGACAGTGAAGAAGATCAAACATTGCTTTTCCCTGCAATAACTCAGCAAATCCTATGTGTGAATTTTGAAGCTTATTGAGGCCACAGTTGCACATGCACCAAGGTCAATACCAACGTCGTATTTGAGGCATGGATCAAGGATTACCCTTGGCAAAACCAGTGAAGGGAACACTCTGTTGCAACGGAGCTTTTCCTTTCTTACTGAAAAGGAAATTAGATTTACTCTTTAGGAGTGTATTAATATCTGTAGCACAACTTTACGACCAGTTGATGTCTATAGAAATAAAACTGTTTAGGGCTTAATATTGTATAAAAGTGCTTTGTCTAGAGCAGGTCCAGTTCTGAAGTCCAAATTTGTTCTTCAGCAGAGCTCTAAAATCATGTTATAATAAGGTGTTTGAAGGATAGGCTTATAGAAGCATATTCCCCAGATTGATTTAAGGCACAGAATTACTAGTTTTTTTACCCAACTTTGCAAGTTACATTCTTGGAAATGCATTTAAATTAGTTGAAACAAATTTCTCAGGTCCCTTCATTAGTAACTCCGTAAGTTCTTTGGGCACAAACTGAAGCACAGGAAGTTCCGTCTGAACATGAGGAAGAACTTCTTCCCTCTGAGGGTGACGGAGCACTGGAACAGGCTGCCCAGGGAGGTGG
>Ga0065711_1044753_pt1 | contig 13903 bp, 3 predicted proteins | sample Hoacrofraction12_FD_59098 | JGI IMG/M metagenome (GOLD analysis project Ga0065711, IMG submission 59098) | Hoatzin crop microbial communities from Cojedes, Venezuela - Epithelial fraction 12 v2 (version 2) | ecosystem: Host-associated > Birds > Digestive system > Esophagus > Crop | place... | reverse complement strand
AAAAAAAAAAAAAAAAAAAAAAAAAAAAAAAAAAAAAAAACCAAAAACAAAAAACCCACAAACACGCCCCCCTCCCTCAAAAAAACCCACCAATCCCCAAATCAGAAAAAAAAAAACCCCACTCAAAAAACCCTCAAAAATCCAACCAAATACACTAAAGGAACTTCCAAATATTAGAAACCAAGAAGGGGTAAGTGCTGTTCTAGTCTAAAATAAAGTGCCTACAAAATGGTCCGTCAATGTGCTTCTGATTCTTTTTCCATCAAATTTATTCAGTTTAAAATTTATAATACTCTAACCTGGCTTACAAGTTAAGAAATGGATTCTTGTCACCTTACACACCATTATCATCAAACATCACCTACAGCTTTTATTTCCACGACTCCATATGTGTAGCTCATTAAAGACAAGCTATAAATTGCATGAAATGATGTTGGCATAATACAGAAATTTGTATTTTTGTGGGTTTAGAGGTAAGAAAGTCTGACTACACTGAATTTACAAATGCCACTTTCTGCCCTATACAGGAGTATTCTGTGGAATATCTACAACAAATACTAAAAGAAGGCATGATAGAGTATAAGAACATCAAGAAATGACAATAATTACTTTCATATTAGGAACATGAACAACATCCCCATACTGGTCTTTTGTTTGCACTGTAATAACAGTTGGCCAACCACATCGAATGTCATCCTTATTCAAAATCAGCGATGTTTTTTGAGGATCTGCATACGAATCTGGCTGAAGCCACCTACAACAAAGACAAAACACTAAATATTAAAATATCTCACAGGCCCCCAAAACATAAATTCTTACTCTGTACAAATATGACTTTCAGCTAAGAAAGGATGCAGAAGGTCTGAATACTTCAATGCTTTTACCTATTCATAGAAAAAATACAGTCAAATACTTTTACTTAACTAATACTTGACGTAGCTATTAAAGTTCTATAGCCAGTTGCATAGACAAGCAACAGTGCACAGGTTTTGAAATTTAACACATAACTAAACATTTTCTATTTTGTTGCAAAATTTAAACATTACAGCTATAAAGCAATGAGTTTATCCATGTAGCACACAAACTTTTTACCTTGCAAGTCGTCCCCCACTTGATCCTGGTACACAAGCAATGAAATCCTCCAGAAATGACTGCTCGTTGCTTTGTACCTGAAGTGGAAGACTTCCTTCAAGAGCTTCCAAAATGGTTGGTGAGTGAGATAGTGCCAAGCCTTTCCCGAGAATGCCGGAGTGAGATTTGCACACCTTTTTTTTTTTTTGCAGAGGTTGGGGTTGGGATGAAAGGATGGAGACAAAACAGCTTTTCAGTACCTTACATGTAGACACTATCCCACAACTGGCATAGACATTCTGGGCACTGAAAATCATTCAGGTAGGAGGAGATAAACCTTACTCTGATGAAAATTAAAAGAAGTCAGTTCAGCCTATAAAACAATGATTTACTTTAAATGAGATCAAATAAGCATGAGTTGAGAGAGAATTTCTAGAAGAAAGAATAAGGTAACATGAATTTCCCTGATAAGAGTATCCTAAGCTGCTGAATTCTGACCAGATGAAGAATGAAGAAAGCCATTCAGAAAACGGGATCAATGAGCATATTCCAAAATAAAATATAAGGTTAGAGATGCAACTTACAGAAAGACAGATCTCTTAAGAAAGGTATTTTTGGGTGAGATGAAGTAAAAGGAATCTTTTCTTTGCAAGCAGGGAACAAAGGTGGAAAGATGCATAAAATACTTAACAGACCAGACTGAAAGCAAAAATGAATCCCTTACTTGCATGCACATTCCTAGCTCACATTTTGAATTACAACACAGTGGGTCCAAGAACAGATCGCTAAAAAAAATTTCTTTCAAGGAACATCCAATTCTTCCTAGACAGTTTCTGTTTACTGTTCTGTCATCTAAGGCCTATGCAATGGTGCCATACTGTAAAACTGATATATTTTTCCAGTAAGTGCTGCAACAACTAAATTTCAAGACAGTTGCCCTGAAGATAATTAGGAGAGACAGACAGAATGTGAAAACTCCTTTTTCACTGTGCATCATCAGCTAGGGGCTATAGTTATGGAGCTACTGACCAGCATTACCTCTCATCACAACAAACAAAATGTATCATCAATCCAGAACAACTGCATTTATATTATTTGGGACTTCGTAAGTTTTACCACTCAACAGAAAACATTATTTTGTTTCTGCAACTACAAATAAATGCGCAGGATTAATTTGGTAACATCTAAAATTTGTTAAATGGTGCAACCTAAGCCAGACATCTATATATTTTGAAATATATTTGGTCATCTAACTTCCTCTGTGATATGTTATGCATTTTTTTCTAAGCAGATATATTTTTAGAAAGATTTAATGTAAATACTAAACTTCTATAAGACTTTCTTACACTGTTTTATAACAGGCCAGATTCCCCCTTGTTATAAAAACCTTACAAGTGATTTTCTTCCGTAAAAGTCAAAGTTTCAATGCAATTGTGTGCTGAAGTCTGTTGCAATAAAAAAAAAGCAATGGTATACCTGTAAAGCAGCCTCTTCAAGAATCTCCAGGTCTTCTTCAAATTCATTTCCTGCTGTAAAAACAGAACTTATTTTCACAACAAAAATGAAACTTACTTTTCATAACAGTAATACTGACATTTATCTACATGTGATGGAATATGAAATTCGATTCTGTTTAGTGAAGCCTTTTATACTACAAAATTTAAGTTGCAGGATAATGTGTACCATTTCTTAACCAGCAGCTGAAAGATTAATATTTTCAAGTAACACAGTAAACATGCAGTAGTGTACAAGCAAATAAACAATATATGTCACACAAAACAAAAATCTGGTAATTGTCTTCTTATCTCCAAGACAGTATGTATGGCAAATCTTTGGAGTGACTAGATACTTTCAGAAAAAGATTTTGGGAAGTCAAAATGGTTTCTGGGAAGCAGTACCTATGACTATGCACCAGCTGCTCCCTTTTAAGAACTTACCCTAGTAACAGTATTTGAAAAATCTTATAAACTCTGCACAATTTTGTAAATTATGATTCCTCCTAAAACATAAACCTCAAATACATTTTATTCTACAATATTTCTTTCTCAGAAATGCAACTCAAAAGTGACTCCAGGGTGAACAGAATTGCCAAACACAGTCTTTTAGCAGAAAAGAAAGTAAAACAGATAAGATTACCATATTTCTGCTCTCTCACAAAAACGTATCAGGCAATTCTACTAGTAAGAAGGGAGAAAGAGAAACGAGAAGAATCGAGTCCCAAGGCATTTTTAAAATTCAAAGAAACAAATATATACAAATATTCTGCTCTCAGAAATAGCTTCTACTGAATTTGAAACAATTAAGTAAGTAATAACGTTAAATATACTGATCAACTCCACATTGCTGTTGAAGTTAGATCTTGGTCACAGACTAGATCTCTCACTTGGGAAAAAGGAGCTTAAATCTGAGTCTTGGAGAACTGACAAGGAGGAAATGTGACCTTTTGAACATGGTAACTCAAATAGTATTTGGTGTACTTTCAAAGATAAAGTTTTCCTAATACATTAAAGAATCACTGTCTGGTCCAGCTTCCTTCAGAGCAAAAAAAGGGTAAAGGCTTCTCTTGATGTCCTTTCAAAGTATTTTTTTTTTCAAATGGTTCTAGAGGAATACTTATACAAGTATTTGGTTACTTGCAATTATTAAAAAGCAAGGTCTTTGTGAAGGACAATCTCCTTAAAGTCAATGGACCAAGACAAATTATGCAAATAAATCCGAAGCTGGAAGGGCCCTACAACGATGCCTGTGACAACTAACTCTGATTTGAAGTCAGTTCAATCACTCTACTTTCCTTGACAGAAAGCTTCCAGACAAGTCTCTTTTTCTTTTTGTTTAACTCTTATGATGCCCTTTGCACAACCTTCCACAAATGTACCAGGTGAGAATTTTCAACCATTTCCTATTTCCTTTTCTTAAAATTCTGCCACATTCATGAAGTTTCTTACTGTCTTCATTAAAATCACCAGGTTTTAAGAGCCCTTAGTTGGATCCAAAGGTCTAAAGAATATGTGGGAAATGGAGCAGGATTTATTTCCCCTAAAAGCAGTGAAGCATGAGATAATGAGCTCAGAGTTGGGTATTACAAGGTGTCTTCAGAGCAAATGGAGGACAAACAGGCTTCTCCTTTGGGTGATTAATTTCATTTTTCTTACATCTTCACCTTAGGATGACAGGAAACTTCCTCTGACGATGGCTATGTTAACTCTAAAAGAAGGTTAGAGCTACTAGCTTAGATCTATATACCTAACTTCTAAATGCCAAAGTTCAGGCATTGTAAGTTAAGTTGCTAATTCTTTTCTGGAGTGAGCCTTTTTCTTAGGTTACTTTCTTTAGCCTGCATACATCCACACATGGAACAAAGGCAAATATAAAGTATGAAAAGTTTAATACAAAGGGCCTTCTTGTGTGCATGCATTACGAGACAGTCTTTTATATGATTAGATAGGTTTTTCTTAAAGGACACTCCAATTCATGCACAAGATGATACTGCTCTGCAGATGAGCAATGATAGTAACACAGTATTTTTTAAGCCAGCATTTCACTTGCAGCAAAAGATAGAAGATACAGAATCTAGAACCCAGAAAACGGAAAAGTAGATTGATACTGTCATTTAAACGCTGCTCTAGAAAACCACATTTTACCTCTTTTCCTGCCACAGTGTTTTTCTGAGACGCCAAGCAAAACACTTAAACAAAGCAAAATTACAGACAACCGAAAACTGTCTTAAAAAGGTTACACATCGGTGTACATTTGCAAACACTACCACTGCTGCCTATAAATCATCAGCTCCGTTTATTCATAGGGTCCAGTGGTCTTGTAGAGAAACAACACACATGTATGATGCCTGTTTGTCATCAGCTTTATAGTATTATCAGCAACACTAACAGACTTGGCTAAAGTCCTTGAGTTAGGTAAACGGTCAGATGAATCGATTATAATTATGTCAGTAATCAGGAAACTCTTCACAGTTAATGCATCTATTCCTACTCTCCTGCAGATCATACACAGCAACTTTTATAGGTGTCTGAGACTGCATAGGTAACTTAACCTCACGTTTTATTTCAAATTCTTTCTATCTGAAAGCATATAAAGCCAATCTATGTACCACCTACCTCTCTTTTTTCAACATTCAACATAAAAAAAACCTCTTTAGAGAGAAGTATGAAGTACTAGAAAACCTGTGAAGTTGTTAGAAACTTTTCAGTTTCAGCTTCCCCCCTTTTTTTTTTTTTTGCATATGAGAAAGCAGGACAAATGGGTTCTAGGAAAGTCAACAAAACTAAGGAGCTGATGTGGCTGTTTGGAGGATAAAAGAAGGCGGCACTATTTAAACTATAGAATTGCCTATACTTTTGAGAGAGAAACATAGATCTACCAGTGCAACTGAGGTGCCTATTTACAACACAAAGTAAGAAATTTGCACATTCAAATACACAAGCAAAATACAGAGATAAAAATTTCAATTAGGTTTTGTGGTTATAACTGCACACTGATCAATGCCCTCCTGCTCATTAGTACACACTTCCAGTCTCATTAACAATATTTGAGCTCTTGTTTTTGCTCCCAAGTCAAAATGACCAAAAAGATACCTTATTATATGGGTCATGAGCCTGTTTTTCTTATACACCAATGTAAACTGGGAGAAATGCTATTACACAGAATATGGCTGCATCATCAGAAAGTTCTAATTCAATCTCCATATCCAATAATTTTGTTAAAATCATGTTTTTCCTTACATTTTAAATTGCATTTAGGTTACTGTAAACTTATTTGCTGCATCTGCTGTAAAAGTATAGGGGTATTTTGGTAATTGTAAAAAAAAAACCTACAGCCTAAAATATTTCTGCTGTAAAGTCTACAGATAACAATGGACACTTTCAATTTTAAACTAACAATTTTAAATTTTGCAATTCAATGCTGCGGGTATTTTTCATTCACAAAGGTGTGGAGTGCAGGGCGAAAAAACAGTGAAAGAGAAATACAAATAAGATACCTGCACATTTGTGGAGTACCATGAGGAAACTGAAGGACATAGCTCGTACACTGATACACTACCTGTGGATGGGGTGAGTTGGTTCAGATTTAAATGACCAGGTTTCCCTCCTCCCCATACACATATAAAACGAACAGGGTAAGCAGAAAATACCATCACCTTATTATCTTGTTTGATTAATTCAGTTTTAATAATCAATTTTGTATGATCATCTCTAATTAAAAGCAACATTAAGACTTAAAAGTAGTATTCATTCAGAAAACCTGAAACAATGATAAAATAACAAAGCACGTTCTTCGAATAGGACTTACCAATAGGAAGCGCTAGATCTTTTTTCATCAAAGCTGCTGCACATGATCCTCCTAAATTGGCCAATTCTTTCTCCAGCTGAATAATACCCTTCAAATTGAAACAAATTTTAATATAAAAATAGTGTTTCAGGAAACAGGACAATGAATGTGTTTCCCTGACACTGCTTTACCCTAACAGATACTAATTGTGTGTTCCAGTTGGACATTTCTCAGTGATGTTCTTCCTACTAAACAGCTAGACTGTCATGTTTTGCTGCGACACGGGCCAGAGTACCAAATATTTAGAACAATTTCAAGTAGCTAAGAGTATTAATAAATGGGTTACCATGCTTCTGGTAGCCTAGCAAGAACATCTGAAGACAGTAATTGTCTTTTGCATGCAATAGTAAAGAGAACTTCCTAATACAAAAAGCCTACTGATAGATATTTGGATTGAAAAGCAACGCCTCTTCTAAGCTGTAACACCTATACATACCACACAAGCTCACATTACCATCTTGTTTAAAGGTAGTACTGTTAACTTTTTTCCCCTCTTCCCTTTCTCTAGCTGGAGAGGCAAGGATGGGAAAAAGATTCCATAATTTCCCCTTCTCCATATTAAACACTGGGAGACACGCTTGACAGTTTCTCCCTTCTATGTGCCCTGGAAAGTTATTTCTTCCCACCAGTGCTGCTGTTCTACGGAATGAGAAGACTCCCTCCCACCTCCAGACTTGTCACTGAAAACACAAGAGGGTCTCTCCATCAGTATCTTAACTCTGTTCATGAGAAAAAAAAAGAACAGACCACATAGGCTGTTTTCAAGTATGTGGAGGGAAGGAGGCTGGGTGCAAGGAATGAGGGGAGAGCAGTATGGCTAGGGAGGTTGTAGCCATTTATTTAACTATAAAGAAATGTATTTGATATTTTCCCTTCAACTTGCCCCAGCTACATGCAGACACAACCTCTTTAACTTTGCTCACAAGAAGGTGTTGACACTAACACCGATTTTAAAGAGAGCTGTGCGTGGTTCAGCATGCCTCTGATGGATGCCTGTCATGGAGGTGAAAACCAAAAAAACACCACCAAAAAACACTGGGGAAGATGGGAAACTTTCATCTGATGGATTTTCTAGGCGGAGTTACAGAAACTGGCAATATATAAAATTGGTAAAAAATTCTTCTTTTGGAAAGAGTCTCCAAGACTTGCCTGGTATTCTCAGAGACTCCCAGGCAGACTGCAAAACCTTGAAAACGCATGTTAAACTAAACCCTTGATAAACTGCTTCTTTAGGACTCAGAACAGCAGGTTCTGAAACACCAAGCAAGTAAAGATGTGAAATGTGGATCAACCCACTGGACGGTTCCCTGCCTTTATACAGAAGGCAGTTTTTGCACGTATTTTGTAGATTTAATAATGACCAACAAAAAGCCTTTCATTTTTAATTCATCAAAGCATAAATCTACAATTTTTGCAAAAAATCCTGGGTTTAAATAAAGGTTAATAGTTCAGCTACACCTGATTCCTTGATGCACTTGCTCACACTCAATGACATCCTTCAGTTTTTGCAAAGACTTCCCTAACACCGAATGTCATTCAATATAGCACAGTTAGGTAACGCTACCAGAAGTTTGCCCTTTGGAAGGAGAGAGGACCAGATTCACAAAAAATAATCCACTGTCTTGAATTAGGTCTTAGTAATACCTTGTTTCTTTAAGCTAGAAAAAACACAGTGGTCACCAGAACATATACTTCTTTTTCTAGTGGTAACACTTCAGAAAACTGTCCTCACAAAGTTCCCAAAAGAATGAGAAACTTGCATTGTGTGTCCAATGACTTAATTTAAGTTACTTATGGAGGCTTTAGTCCCGAGATGCAAGGTAGCTTAGACACTATAAAACTTGCTTTTCTATTTACACAACTTAAAAGTGTTTGGGCTATAAAAAGGTATGCCTGAAAATAATTACTTGTAACTTTTCTTTAGATGGTACAGTAAACACATTGGCTTGTATGTTTTAGCACTGAGTATTAAAAACCTGACAGTACCTTTGTTTGTAAAGGCTTTTAAGAAACTAATGAAGTATACGAATCTCCATCTTTTCTTCTGCTTAAGGAATAATAATTATTATGACACAATTGTAGACTAGTTAGATTATCTATAGGATTTATAAATCTGATTAGCTGCAAGCCATGAGACCATCATAGCTAGTAATCTTATGGTATGTTTTATTTGATCTGTTACGAAATTCCAAAGAATCTCTTGTTTTGAAGCCTGAAGACATCATTTAGCTTGAGCAGAATACAGGAATAAGATGATGTAAATCTTCTGTGAGGGTTGCAGTTTAAGTAAGATGCAGCCCATGTGAAATTCAAGTAATAGGCCCAAAGACTCCCAAGATAAAGGAAGGTCTATTTTTCTGGAATTATTGTAAAGCATACGAAATATTTTCAGTAATCTCTTAAAATAAGCCAAAATCAAGCACTGGCCCAAGGACATGACAAAATTTTATCTTTCTTTTGCAACAAAGAAACAGTGGTGGAAATGACTCATGTCCTTAGAGCTGACCACTGTGCAAAATCCCAGGTAGCCTAAACGACCACAGCATTTCCAGGGAGTCTGAGAGTTCTGGTATGAGTGAAAATTGGAAAAATAACACGGGTTTGTCATCCTGTAATTGCCAGTGACAGTAAAATACGAGTCGCTGTGTATCTGAAAGCCTCAGTCCTTTGGATTTATGATGGCAGACTAGGTCAGAATTTTAGAAAATTTCATATCCCATTGACCTACTAGATAAAATCATGCTATGTATTTGATAACTGTCACAGTTACTAAAAAAGCCAAAACAAACAAAAAGCCATTCCAATAATATTCAGAGTAAAGAACTCCAAACAAGTAATGTCTGTAACAAAAAAACATTCAAAACTTATGTGTAATTAACAAAAATATTTTACTAATGTTATTTAGTCAGAAGTGGAAATACAGTATTTTTAAAAAAAATCTGGCCTTACAGGAGACAAATAATAGGTGCAGCAATTGCAGCCGTTTCACTTTTTCCTCACCTCATCAGATCCTGGACTAAATTCATATCCAATTGCATAACACTTGAAACCATAAAAACAAGCCTTTTCATCTTTCACGTAGTCTGACGCAGTCTCCAGAGAAAAGAGAGCTTCGTTTCCTTACAGAAAGTAAAAGGATACATAAATTAAAAAAAAATTTATCCTTTTTTTTGTATGTTTCTTCTACATGAGCATATATGAAATCTAGACTTTATATCTAATATGTAGAGTAAAGCCATGAATAACACACAGATCAACACGTCAAACAAGAAACCTAATATAAATGTAATCAACTGATGTACAACCAATGGCTCGTAAGGAACTCTTGCCAGCTTGGTCAAAGATACTTTTACAATTTTTTTTTCTAAGATAACTGTGCAGAAAAATCAAACTTTCTTTCACTATTTTAATAATTCACATTACTAGAAATTATTGCAGTATCTATTTATTACCTGGCAATACTAATACCATGGTAGGCCACCCTGAAGATCCACAGAATTTCTTCAGTTCTATCCATGAATTAAGGTTTTCATGAACAGAAGTATGCTTTGGTCCAAATCCCAGACTCTGTGCAATTCTGACAGGAATTAGTAAACGAAGAACATCCTCGGACTGAGCAGTGCCACACTGAGTGTCAAACTCTATCGTTATCCACCTGACACATTCAGGAAAAGTCACCTAAAACAAAACAGCAGTCCAATTATGTACAAGTTTTGGGGGTTGTTGAGGGTTTTTCACACTTAATTTTCATTTCCATTTGGTTTTAACTGCTTAGGCTATGAAAGTGTAATTATGTAGTACAATTGTTTTGATATGCTTTAGATTAACATTAACTTAATTTATTCTTTGCAGTTCAGATACACCCGAAATCCTTTACACACAACTGAATTATAATCATGTATTACAATTTCTGTCCAGATTAAGCATTTGCACTTACAATATTATTTGTGATTGTTTTAAGAACTCTGCACAGGATTATTAAAGAAAACCACCACAGACTACTAATACAAAGATTTAACTCTCAAATACCATATTAAATGCAAACTTCAACAAACACATTCGACATCTGTTTTGTGCAATCCTAGAAAAGTACACAGCTGTTGAATCACACTTGTGAATATGGCTTGCAGTACCATAGCATATAGCTACAAAAATTCAAAAGCGGTAACAACTAAGCCCAAGGCATCAGATAAACTCCATAAACTTTTAGAACAGTAACAAACATCACTGCTTCAGGAAAATCATATAACTACATTTTCTGCAGTGGACGTCTTGCTGTCTCACAGGACAAGCAAGTGGAATAGTGGAACAGTAATTAATGACCTCCCGCAGCTCTTACTTGATTCCAGGTTTGCCACCTCTGATTTACAGTTGTGGAGTCAATGCAACTGCACAACTCACTATTTCAAGAACTGAAACATGGGATTTATCACTCAGGCATGTAATTTATGCCTCAACCCTTTACTCAGCTAGAAAAAATTCCCTTTCTCTACCGACGTTGAGGAAAACCTAGTTTTATAGTAATAGTCACCCATGTAAGGTGAAACGAATCCTACTCAGAGTGACTTAACACACTTAAGAGGACTTTTGGGACTTCTGCAATGCCACATCATGGTCTAAGTGAATGTAATGAATTACGAATTTAAATTGGCAGACCAGCAACAACCAGCATGGGGTTGCCTACACTATAAAGCATATTAATTTGACTAGAATTTGTTAAGTATTTTCAGAAAGCATTGTTTTAGCATTAGGTTAGAAAGTCTGAGATATGATAATTTATACATGAAGGCTTCCAACTTCTACAGTCTGTACAGTGAGAGCAAAGAAACTGCACAACAGTAGGAAAAGACTGAGCAAATATAGGGACTTCAGTAGTTGCCTGCACTAAGGGGTTAAAACTACACTAGTTTCCACCATAGCTTCTACTACACTTACTGGAGAAACAGAGGTTCCTCCAGAAAGCAGTACAGTAATAATATAGGAAACTGCCTCCTATGTCAGACAATATGAACTGTCACCCATGGCAACAATTTATCAGATAGTAAATGTTGATGAAACAAAATCCACCTGTCAAAATCTTTAAAGAAACTGCATGCAGGCTTAGAAATGGTGCTTACCTTATAGTGCGTGACACAGGCAGGTTTATAAGGATGCTCACTTTCTACAACAGCATAGTGATTGGAGGTAGTACAAGCTGAGAGCCCTTGCTCCGGCTGGTTTCCGGTGGTGCTGTCTGTAGACTGATTTGGGTTAAAAGCTGGAGGGGCGTATTTCTGATTGAGAACTGCCACAGAAGGAAGTACCTGTTGCACTAGGCCAAAGACCTCAACAGCAACCTGTAACATAACACCACACGCAATAAAGTATTACTCATAACTGGGTGAAAACGATGCTCGCATTCTTACCTCTACAATGGTTGTTTTGGATATTCTCAGAATATCACTACCACAATTCATTCAGTCATTTTCAAATTCTGCATCCACACAATTCTGATAGAAAAAGCATCACTACATTAATCTCAAATAATCCTCTTACAGCCTTGGCAAAATGGAAATAAAATTTTGTATACAACTGTGAGATACCTTCACTAAAACACATTTTCCAATACGAAAAGGCTGTAACATTAACCATCAAAAGGCATGAGTTGAGAGAAAGAAAATACCGTATTGAAGTCATAATCCAGTTATACTTTGATTTGTACCAACATTAATACTTTTTTTTCAAATATTCAATGTATTTTAATGCATGTAGTGTTAAGCATTGCATTGTTCTCTGTAATCTTTATGGCATTTTCAAAGAGGAACACTTCTAAAGCAAAACACTTCGTTCTAAATTCTAGTTCCTCACAGTAACAAGGTAACTAAAATTTGAAACTATTATTAATGAAATGCATCTGCTACATTTTAAGTGGCCAGTCCTCTTTCCTCCCCCTTTAAAGAGAAGTTAGAACAGAGCTTACAGTTCATGAAAAAGCAATAAAAGGCAATAATCCGTAGCTAGTAGGCACCAAAGACATTTCTAAATCTAGTAAGATATATCAAGAGTGTTCCAGACCAGGCATATGGAAGAATGGCTCTATCACTCAAAAGCAAGGATATTTTTATCTATAGCTGACATCTTCCCCCCTCTAAATTTGACAGAAATAATCTTACTGAGCAGCTACTGCTGCTCTGCATATTTATTGTAAAAATAGGATTTATATAATATAGAAGACATTTCATCCCACCAGTGTTCATCAATAAGTCATAAATGCAGATCCTTCTAATTTTTTTGTCTTTTTCTACTGTTAAAGCCTGTCATCTTTCCCTCTGCTTCCTTAAGTTATTTTATTCATAATGTCTGCAACTAGGATAAAAAACAAAGTAATTTTTAAAACATGACATATTTTAAAATCCTTGACTCTTGGAAAATTCTTAATGAGTCACATGGTCAAATATAAACAATTCATAAAATCATAAGAAATCAAGATGTTCAGATTTTCAGAGGAAACCTTTTCCTCGTATAAGTGTCTTAAATTTTTCAGTAATTTCTGTCAGGGAGCATACCTTGGGAATGGCTGCTGCTACAGGTCCTATGTAGGCTATTATGAGGGGAAGCAGCATTGAAAACAGACTGGAAGAGCTGAGTAGTTCTGGAATGTCTTCAGCTAAACAAAAAAAAAATACAAGACAGGCATTATTAATAAATGTACCATGGATCAAAACACATCTTATTTTTCTTGTTTGTCTCTTATAAGTTGGACTTCTGGTTTCTAAACTAATTTTTACTTCAGATTACTTTCATTATCTAGGCATTGCCAAATTCTAAACCTGCAGTAAACATGCCATTATATACAGTTCTCTGTTAAAAAGTTTCCTCCTCTTAGAGCACAGTTTTATTGCATTCTTTGCCATTTTGTGAAACTGTGTTCATACTTTCTATGGTATAAAAGCTAGCACAAGCTCCTCCCAGCTCTGCAAATAAATTTCTATAGCACTATGCAATATTCTGGACATTTTGACTGGAATGGCTGAAGATGGTAGCTTAAAACCATTCAGTTTTAAGGCTAAAGTCTACATGTCTTAGAAACAGATGTTCGTGTGCTTATAACGTGTATAATTATGTGCTTATAATGCTTATAAATGCATTACATTCACCAATCTTCCTCGTTACCATCACTGTGCAAAACAGGCATAAAATTTGGAACTGACCCATGATAGCATATCTTTTGAAAATAAAGAATCTTATCAGCTTTAATACAATACTTGCTAAACTGATGAGCAAACTTAAACAAGGTATCTGTCTATGACATCTCAAGTGCAACCCAGAGACTTAGAAAGTTACTCACAGTTTGATACCTACAGGAACGAAAGGCTCCAAAAATATTCTTTGGAAAGCAAAAGAGAAGTATCACAATTCTTCACAGAATCACAGAATGGTAGGGGTTGGAAGGGACCTCTGTGGGTCATCCAGTCCAACCCCCCTGCCGAAGCAGGGTCACCTACAGCAG
>Ga0065711_1044751_pt1 | contig 13904 bp, 14 predicted proteins | sample Hoacrofraction12_FD_59098 | JGI IMG/M metagenome (GOLD analysis project Ga0065711, IMG submission 59098) | Hoatzin crop microbial communities from Cojedes, Venezuela - Epithelial fraction 12 v2 (version 2) | ecosystem: Host-associated > Birds > Digestive system > Esophagus > Crop | place... | reverse complement strand
GGGGGCCCGGCTGAGGAGCCGCCCGCAGCAGCCCAGCGCCGGGCGGGCGGGACGTGGGCCAGGAGGGCGTGGCCTCGCCGCGCCCCTGGAAGCCCCCGGCTCTCGCCCGGGACCTTCCCCGTCCGCTGCTGACCCCAGCCCGGGCCCCCGCGCTGCGCACAGACGACTCGGGAGGCGGCTCGCAGCCGCACAGCAGGAACGCGCGCTGCTCCGCTGCTGGACAACAACCCCGCGTCACTCCTGTCTCCCCAAGATGCAACCACCCCTCCTGGCACCCTCCAAGCTGCCCAGGCCTTCATTTTCCACCACAAACACGCTGCCAGTGCTGGTGCACATCAATTGTGTCTGACAAGACAAGAAGCCAGAGCTGGGGCGTCTCCTGCTGAAGGTCCTGGGGGGAGGTTGCAGGCTGCAGGTAGGGAGCAGCTCTAAGCTGTCTGCCAGGGGTAGCTAAAAATAGCAGTGGCATGTGTTAAATACAGATTTATGGCTTGCAGTGACACTAGTTGACTCCAGTATATTCATATTAAACACCAGACATTTTAGTCCACATTAACACCAGCCTAACTCTAATACCTGCTGTTACCACTAGTACTGAACGGTGGAAGGCAAGAAAATGACAAGGAAGGCACAAGACTGTCTCCATCCCTGTACCCAGGAATCTTTATTAGACAGTTTTAAAAATGTATACAATATTTAGTCAAAAGTTGCAGCCACTTCAGCCTAGAGAAGCTCTTCAAACACACTTCTGCTACAGGCACTGTAGAGGTGTTTATGCATTTGTGGATGCAGCTGCTTGCACGTGACACAGAGCCATGAGCTGTCCCAGGTCAGAAGCAAGAAGGACCCAGCCCTCACCTCTGGAGACCAGCAGTCCCATCAAGAGCTGTGTAATGGCTCTTTTCACTGGTGTTGGTTTTACATATGCCAGTGGGGTATTATGCAAAGTCCTCTTCAAGACAACTGTATCTTTAGATTTTTTTTCTTTTAACCCAGTAACTGAATTCTGTTCACAGTGACCTTGAAAGGGGAATGAGGCCTATAGCTGACTTCAGACATGATAAGGTTGAGGAGCCAACCACTCGGCTCCACTCAGGGACCATGTCTCATTACCGTGCTGGGTAGTAGTCCATGACCTAGCCCACTCAGCAGCTTCAGTGCCACAAAACATGACCTCCTCAGCTTCCACTCTATTAGGCTCGTCTCTGTGCTCGCTCGTTCTGTTCAAAATTAAAAGTTGAGAAGGTAACTGAAGATGCCCTTGTCTCAGAGTCACAGGGAAAGGACTGCAGGGAGCAATGGGACAATAATCCTTTCTGCCCCAGTTCTCAAACATTGCTAGTCTGCAACTCAAAATCATAATTTTTCAAAGGACAGATGTTTAGCAGGAGTACTCCAATTGGAGAGCAGAACACTTGCCCAAATCACACAGCAAAAAGTCTATTCTGGATCCCTAGTCTACCCGTCTGGCAAGCTGAATGCTAGCCTGCTTTTATCTGAAAGCTCTCAGCCTTTCCACTGGTGTATAATGGAAGGGCCTGCAGAAAATGCTTTCCTGGCTTGAAATATCCAACTTCTAGTCAGCATAACTGTAAATTACAGTTTTAGAACTGTAATGACAAAAGGTTTAATCTCTGCATTTTGTTTGCCTTCCTCTGGGTAGTTGCCAAAATCCCAGGTAAAGAGAAAGGCAGAACAGAAAAGGAAACATCACAAATCATGTAATCATTTAGGTTGGAAAAGACCCTTAAGATCATGAAGTCCAACCACAAACATAACACTGTCAAGTCCACCACTAAACCATTCCCTAAGTGCCACGTCTACACGTCTTTTAAATACCTCCAGGGATGCTGCCTACCTCTCTTTTAACAGAAAACCTCTTTCACCCTTCCCGACCCTTTCTGAGTATTTCATAATGATGCACCCACAAATGCTGCCTTCACACCAAAATGGAAATTTCTCAGTTAAAGGAAAGGATGCTGGACACTAATGCTTGTGCTAGTCACGAGTTGCAATAAACTGTGCACATTGTGGTCTGATTTTTTATTTTCTTCCCCATTTCCATTACCTTGACTGTCCTCTCAAGCTTATGGAGAGCTTCCTCATATCGCTGTACCAATGGCTTTAATGACTTGCCCTTCACTGGCTGCTTCTTTATGTCTTGGATGCCAGCGTCCTTCAACATCCGCAGAAACCTACGTTCCTGCATAACAAAACAGACACAGGAGATGAGACACCCCACTGCCTATCAGCTAGAAAATGAGCACATTTAGGAACATGCTGCCTACTAGTCAGGCAATAATGGAAGTTTCCAAGTACAAAGCTCAGCTGACTGTAAAAGGTGGAAGTAGCACGAGCCTTATCTTCCGTATGCCTCTCCATGCATCGTTATCAGATGAATCTCATACCAACGACATACCTGAATTCTAAGGACCAAGCTGAAAGCGACACCCACTTCTCCTGCACGAGCCGTCCTTCCAACTCTGAAAACAAAAAACATAGTGTCAAGTCAGTTTAGCCAGAAAAAGCACTGTCAAGTCAGTTTAGCCACACAGTCACTGCCATTGTCAGCTCCGAGCGCCTGATTCTGATGCTGAGATTCTCCAGATTTAAGAAAAGCTGATTCCGAGTTTTTTGAGGTTAGCACAGCAAGACTAGTCCTATGTTACAAAGAATGAACATTTCCAGGGCTTGTTCAGAGCTGCTGAGCTGCTGCAGCTTTCTGAACATCTAGAAACCCAATACTCAATGCTGTCCAGGATGGTATTTCTAGCTCCTGTAAAATACATTTTCTATAACAGGGTGCTAGTTCTCTGTTTCAATGCTGTGTTACTCTGGTGATACTATGGGCTTAATTTTGATTAGAAAGCTATGTGCATACAACATACAAAAAAAACTTCAAAGCCAAAAACCCTTCTAAGTGCATGTCACCTTTGCTACATATTTCAGAGTAAACCAAGCTCAGACATCTTCCTTTTGTTCCTGGTTGCCTTACCGGTGAATATATGTCCTGATGAACTGCGGCGCGTCATAGTTTATTACATAATTCACTCCTTTAATGTCAATCCCTCGTGCAGTGGCATCTGTGCTGATTAACCTGGTTTAAAATGTATATATAGTCATTTTCAGGTAAAATCTCTTGCACTACGCACACAAGTGGAACACAAATGAATGAACACAAATGAACAGCACAAATCTTGCTAAGCTCTGTTCAAAGTGGGCAGCCAGCCTCTGAGCACAACAGCAGCACTGTAAGTCATTCCTTACTGTTACCAGCATTATTCGCTGTCTACAGACCTCCAAGCATCACTACAGGCTTGTCACCTACCGTTGTACATGAAAAGTTATTGGGTGTTTCCCGGTTCACCAAGCATGTGACATTAAGGCAGACTGCTTGCACCACACTGGAGTTTACAAACCTGTGAGCTATCTGAATATTCCATAAAGGCACTGAATGCAGATAGCAAGGTATGAAATTCCAGTAGTCAAGGATGAATTTAAACACAGGGTTTGGATAAAAAGAAAATCCAGAAAGCAAGTATTTGCCTCCCTCTCAGAGATATTTCACAGATGCAATCCCATATAGCTACTGAAATCACAAAGCAAATCAAACCACACACATGGATAGAAGTAAATCTGTACACCAGTCTCATCAGGAATTTCTTCGGTAGGAAGCACTAATACTATATACAGTTCTAGCACCAAGATCCATTTTCTCTCAGACCCCAAGCACACACATTCAATTTTCAGAACTGTATGTGTTGGGTAACTATATAAACAAGCAGTTGAATTTACTGCTTGTTATAAAACACCACAATGACATTCACATTACAGCTAGATTAGAACATACCAAGTTAGATGCAGGGTAAACAATTCAAAAGTCACAAGCCCAAGTCTCACATCCGTTCTCTAAGTTGGTTCTTTCATGCTCTGTTTTACAGTGGACCTCATTTAACTGTGTTCTTGGTTCTACCTAGCTTTTCACACTGGAAATAGCCTATGTTGGAAGACATGCAGGAAACTCATTTAGGATGCTCACAGTTGTATTTTTCCTTGTTCAAATTCCTTCATGGTTCTCTGTCTCTCATTTGGAGGTAACCGAGAAGAAAATTCAGCCACAGTGACTCCACCGAAGGCTTGAACCAGCAGGAACAATCTGTAGGTAAACAGGACAGAAAGTCACTTTGTTATCTCTATAACATTACTTGACAGACACCTACTACAGTGGTCTCATCAATATAGTCACCTGTGAGAAGCCTCCCTGGAGTTGGTAAAGCACAACACACGAGTAAATTCCATTGTCAGCATGAAATGTAAGAGGAGCAAGGGCTTGGAATTCAGGTCACAAGGGACGTAACACTGCTGCAGTTGACAGGGAAGAATTTCAGAGACAAAAATTAGTTCTCGCCAATGCTATCGTCTCTGAAACCCACTAGGTGTCCATGACTTACATAGACTTGGATGTTGTACAACTAATAGCAGCAAAACCAGACCCCACAACGCTGCCCCCTTTAGAACAAAGTCACAGTCACAGGCTGGGAGGACACGACACAAGGTGGAGACAGCAAACCTGTGCTGTTCTGATGTTCTCACTTCACAGCAAGTAACAACATGTGCTGCCTTCTTGTCTACAGGGTGACCTGTATCTACATGCCTTGAAATGTATGTTACACATATGGACAGCTAACAAGTGCTACTACATTACTTCATACCTCCACTTCCCATTGCTGGTAAACTTAACTTTGCATGATAGAAGAAAAAAAAAATCCTATCTTAACCAAATGAACACAAAGTAATGAGAAACCAAATGTTTATAATGTCATAAATGCTCCCAAAGCCACTTTTGCCCAGCACCTCTGTAATGCAAAGAATCATAAAGACGACTTATTTGTTTATAGGGTAAAAACATAACTAAATACTCCAGTGCAGAATAAATTATACCTGACAATTTGTTTAAAGAGAATTAATATCATACCGATAGTCCCTCAGGGAGTGTGTATTTCTTATCAGTATCATGTTCAGTCTCTCCTCCATCTCCGAGAGTTTTTTTCTCGGAATAGACAGACGTGAAGAGGCGAGGCTGGAATAAGTCCAGCTGCTGCAGTTTCTCTGGGTCCTGGGTCAGCGTGGCTGAAAACAGCAGTTTCTGTAAGGGTATCTGCAGACAGCAGGAGCTGAAATAAATAGCACACAGAAACTGAGCTTTGAGGCTGGGGCAAAGGAGGTCCTCCACAAGTGCCTTCAGATGATGTTACAAGGCTCTGTTCCTGCAGCTACATTTCCATCCTTGTTTTATGGTGGTGTTCACAGACAGAACAAGATCCACGCTCTCAACCAACTGCACAACCCACATCTGCTGCCCCTGCACACATCCTTGCATCCTAGTTACCCGTGTCCTCATTCTAGTTGCTTCCTTCCTTGGTCACTGATCTCAGTTTCTGACACATCTCTACCATGCTGTATGATGAAAACAGCAGCTACAGACAGACGATTCCAAGAGTTTTCCTTCAAATCCATTACTCAGCTTGCCGGAGGGCATTACTGTAAGTACTGTGCAAATGAATCACAGATTTGCAATATGTGTGCATTCTTTTGATGCTCCTTTAGTCTACTTAAGGCAAGCTGGGAGAGCACAATACTTAGGCTTTAGTCTAAAAGACATCCTCTACTATCAGCAGTTCACTGCCTGCTTTTTCAAGCTTCGAAAAAGCAGCTGCCTTACTTTGGCAGACCTTCCTCAGAGTAAGCAAGCTTTGGAAGTGCCTGTAAGGGAGTACTGTGAAGCAGGGCAGTGGCATCTATGTGCCTGTGTCTGTGCTACCAGTTCAAATAAATGCATTTGGTAACTTACCTGGCTGCTGTTATAGGCCCTGGTTTGGTCCTCTGAAAAAGCATGTTGGAGCCAGAGTCACCTTCTACGCAGAATGCAGCTTTGACAATTTGGTTCAGACAGTTCTGGTGCATGTCATCGATCATACGGTCAGCTTCATCTACGATCTGAATTCACAAGGACCAAAACCACTACTTGTTAAATACCGTCTAGCATTAGGCAGCTTTAATTTTCCTTTTGTAATATTATCATTACCAAATGAAGGCAGAAGTTTCTACCCAAAAACTGAATTTTGCTTTTATTTCAGTGACTCAGTAGCCAGCCCGACATTCAAACTACACACATGTTCACTTGCACATAAATCGAATCCACGTCTCCGAATAAGAGATAAAAATCTCTATATCCTAAATAAGATCACAGCTATGTCTCTGCACAAACTCCCATGTGGTGGAAGCTACTGGAGTCTGCTAATTTACCCTGACCTTGACCAACAAGGCTTTACTCTGAGTTTGTGTCTGCAAGAGGCTACAAGAGAAGGAGAAGTGGGTGGATACTTAGGTGTCACGAGTTGAAACAAAACATCTGATCTTGAGACTGCTGCCTGAGCAATCTGAAGTCTAGACCAGGCCCACACAACAGTTCCAACAGAGATGTATTTATGTACCATGCAAGAACTAAGCAGAAATTACAGCTGTAATGGACACTGCACTAAGATGGGAGACCTGGGGATTTGACTCACCAGGAAGCGAAGCTGTGTCAGGCTGAACCCCGGGGTCTGGCTAATGTGATCCGTGAGCCGCCCTGGTGTAGCCACAACAATATCAGCCAGGCTGCAGTAGCCCATCACTCTGAAAGAACAAGCAGCCCATGAGTACGTTTCTCCCTACACCATAAAGCATCCAACAGAGATCCTTGGTCAGCAGACCTTAAGATTCCTACTATTCACTTAACTTAGAAACAATAAAATTCAAATATGCACTTTAGTTTGGAAAGCACGCAAAGGCAGTGCTGGACACTAAACTCTCCATTTAAACAAAAAATGTCATTCTTCACTGCTCTTAAAAAAAAAGCTTAGTCGCAGCAAAATCCTGTAACAATCATTTGTACCTGTGGGTATAAGCTAAACATTTGCATTCTACTCAGGTGAAGAAGCCCCAAAAAATCTAGTAAAACATAACAATCCTGAAAAAGGGGTAGTAGCAGGCACTTTGACAAAGACAGAACCACCAGTGTCTAGAATATAAACCCACCACCCAAAATCATTACTGCACGATGGTGTGATGCAACAGCCTATGCTTTGACCTCTGCTTACTGAGATTAAATAGTTTACAATCTCTATAAACCTTATCAAAAGACTTTTTAACCTACTTTTTCTGAACAAGCATCTCCTGCTCCTTTGCAAAAGATTTCTGGCCAGTAATCAAAATGACCTTCAGACCTGTCCCGTCAGTGTAAATGTTGAACACTTTACTCACCTGCAAAGAGACGGGCTTTGTTAGCCGCAACGAAATCAGTTAAAATAATACTGTCCATTACGCTAACAACATCAAATCACCTGACAGGTCTTCCACCTGCTTCACAGAACAGTCAAGCAAAGTACTGACTGCACCAGCCTCTGTCTTGGTCCAGCTCTGCGCTGAAAGAAAGAGCCACGTACCTGTTGTGCCAGTTCTTTGGTGGGCAGAACAACCAGAGCTCGTACTTGGCAAACTACTCGATCTAGCAGAACCTGCCAAAACAAAGGCCAAATATGTCCCTAACTGCAGTGAGAAAAGGGTTCTTGTATCTAACCTAGTGAGAAGAGATGGGCTTGACAGGTCCTCATGGAGTCCTATGTTTCCATTTTACTCCCCTCCACCCTCCCAGCTCCACATGCTAGGCCTCTTGTCTGAGGAGTGGGATGCTGAGATGAAGGGGAGTCATACAGCTCCCTCAGACAGCTCCGAGACAAAAATCTGCTGCTTTTCAGCCACAAATTCATTGGCTTTTTGACCTGCTTCTAAGTTCAGGTTTTGCTTGAACAAAAGCAACCCCAGCTTACATATACTCCCCTGGGGCCAAACTCACCTGTACTATGGGTATGACAAAAGACAGGGTTTTACCACTGCCAGTAGGTGCCGAGACGCAGATGTCTTTGGGGCGGTAACCTCCCTGCCCCATCAAATACCCATTGGATGCACTCTGAAGAATAGCAGGAATCACCTGTGCCTGAACTGAACAAAAATGGAAACAAACATTAACTACAGAGTTAACCAGGCTAAAACCAGTGTATCCAGAGAAGCAGTCGATCTATTTCCACATCTCTGCTATTGTTGCTACAGATCTAAGAGAGGAAGAAATCAAAAACAGTTGCTAACAGAGATGGTGTCTGACTTCACCCAATTCTCGTCTCATCGAAGCTTAGCACTGAACACAGAGATTTCCCTCTCCAAAAATTCAGCTATTTCTAGTGCTCAGCTAAGATATTACTGTGTTAAATATTGGTTTCAACTCATATCTGTCTTTTTGTTCTCACGTTAGGATGGCACTGGGCAGATTTAAAAGCTATGAATATTTGTCTGTAAGCATCCTTTCTTTGAAGTACAAACTACTCTTACATAAACACAGAATATGCAACATGCAGCCTTATCTGCCAAGGAGCAAAATGCACAACTCCTATAGGCTTTGGAGTAAGTCAAGCTCACTGCAGGAGAGCACACAAGGACTGAAGCAAACAGTCCTGTACAGGCAACAGCTTTGCCTGTCATGCACGAACTCTCTTCTTCCCTTGCCCCATGAGAAGCCCTGACAAACTGGCCAACTTTGGTTTATCCAAGACGTTTAGCAGCCAGAGGATCTACCTCCATGACAAGACCATACTCAGTGACACATACAATGTATGACTTCAGTGGACACCATCACTGCCAGATAGGATGACACTGCTTGATTTACCTACTACAAAGTGCCATCACCTGGACTTGATTTACAGTAAAACACAAGAAGTTGCTATCAGCAACCTGTTAAGATCTCCCAGAACAAAATCAGCAACAGCATTTACATTAAAACATCATCTAATAGTATACTTAAAAAGAGAAGACGCATGCTGGCTTTCCAATATAACCTTGACGAGTCTCTGATACCGTCTAAGCCTCCAGGCTCAGCTGGACCAAGTAAAGCGCTGAAGGTCAGAGATCCCACCTTCTTCCCTTCTCTCCCTCTCCTTATCCCTGCTTCCAGCTGTGCTTTCTACTTAGGAGCCAGCATTTATTGTACTTTTGTCTGCAAAACTGGTAAAATAATGGAAAACCAACAGGTTTTTTTTTTTTGCTTGAACAGCTTTCTATTGCTGTAATGAGTCGAACAGGTTCCCAGAGAGATATGATTAGAAGCAGAGATGGTAGAAGGTAAGGAACTAAAGCACTTGTCTGGCATAAGGGGGGAAAACACGAGGACACAAGTAAGGCCTCCCTCTTTGGGCAGCTGTGAGCTATTCCTTCAAGCCACCATATTTTATGGAGCTGCACTTATGACTAGATAACAGACTTCAATTACTCAGCTTAGATAAAGCTCTGAAAGTGAAGGGTCAAAACTGATATGATCACTTAGATGCATTAAACTTGTTTTCGTTCTGTATTTTACTTCGCTGATTACGTAAAATATACAGCAACAGACTGCAGAAACTACATAAGTCAGTTCAGAACGACACAAGAGTACTGTCAAGGTACCTGGAAAAAAGGACTCTATCCCATTCATTTGCAGCTTTTTCAAGAGTCTGGGATGAATTCCTGGGACATCTCCAATTGGAACTAGATTATCCTTGATACGTTTTTGCACTAGTTTGGGTTGAGCAAGCCACCGTGGTAAGAAGGGCTGAACCTGAGGTACGGGAAAGGAGAAAAACAAAGTGCTGCTGCTGTCAAACAGGCAATGCCATACATAAAATAAGCTAGTAAGATGCAAGTTCCTCCTTGACCATCATAAAAACTCAGTCAAGGTAGTTACCTTCTGCACTGGCTTTCTGTTGTAGTCTCCAAGACCCACCAAACTGCAGAGTGGAGGATTTGCCTCTTCCTCCGAGGCTGCTAAGGACAGCTCCTCCTTTGTGCTTTGCTTTCCTTCAGCTCTTCCACTGTTCTCCTTCTTCCTTGTTTCAGCTCCCTCTGCTTCCTCATCCCTCTCCTTTCTTTTAGAAGGCTTATTGTTAAGGTTGCTTCTGTCTTCCTGTTGCTTGATGTCTTCAGAATCTGGAATTTGGGTAAGAGGAATACAAAGCTACAGGTCAGAATGTGCTGCAGAAAAGGGATGCAGGGAACATTTTACAACACAGGACTGAAGCAGTAACTTGCAAGCTCCTCTTTCCTCCTAAATCCAAGTGCAAAAGCCAAGTATTTCTTCGTTGGCATGGAGGCAACTGAAGACTGAAGTGACATGCTTCCCTCCTTCCCTTACACTAAACCGATCCTCTCAGTGTACAGTATGGGGTTCTTCCCCTAGAAAAATAATTACTTTAGCAACATATTAAGCAGAGGAAAAAAAAATTTACTATCAGGTAAATTCAGCAAGTTACTCAAAGGGCAACTTGTATCCGTTTCTCCGTTGAGAACTGTGGACCACAATGAACCGAAATCCTACAGCCTCAGTTTATCCTTACCTGCTCCAGCCCTCTCTTGCGGCACTTCCGATGTTCTTCTGTTTTCTTTCTTCTTTTTCGACGGAGTGCTGCCATCTGCTGCCCCCTCAGCACCCGCCCTTTCTCCAGCAGAGCTGCGAGACTGCTGCTTCCTCTCTAGCTGCGCCTGCCCTTGCGCAGGGGGCCGCTCGCCACTGTCCGCCCTCCTCTTCCTTCTTCCTTCCCTCGGCTCGCCCCCGGGGCTCGGCCCCGCGGCTCCCGGGCCGGCTCCCCCGCACCGCTCGCCTTCCCCTCCCTCGCCCCGCGCCTCCGGCCGTTTCTTCAGCTGCCGGGCCCTCGCCTGCTGCCGCAGCCGCTCCAGCAGCACCCGAGCCCGCTCCGCCGCCGCCTCCTGCTGCTCCTCCTCGCCGCCGTACCTGGAACAGACCCGACAAACCCTCCTCAGGCACCAGCCGCCCGCGGTGGGACGCCGAGGCCTAGCCCCCACCGCCAGCCCGGGGTTACCTGTCGATGCGGAACAGCGCCATGGCCGCGCCGCGCGAGCGCACGGAGATGACGTCCCGGCGGCCGCGTGGCGGCGGCGGAAGGCTGCAGAAGGCGCGGGGGAGGGCGCGCGCCGCCAGGCGGCGGGGGAGGAAGGGGTCTGGCCGCGCACGGCCCGAAGGGAGGGCGGCTGAGGCGGGAAGGCGGCCGTGGGGCTGTGCTGAGGGGAGGAGAGCGCCTGGCCGCGGCCCCCCAGCCCCGCACGGCAGGAGGACGCAGAGCTGCCGGAGAGCACAGCATCGCTGCGGGGACAGGCCGGCACCGAGGCTTCCCTCAGCACCGCAGGGCCCGGCGCAGCTCCCACAGCACTGAGAGCCACCGCCAGCTGCCCGAAGGGAGCCCGCCTCAGCCATGTGGAAAGCAGCATTTTGACTCCTTCCTTGCTTGGCCCCACACGGCTGCCACATTGTTAGGGGAAAGCCTCCTTGAAGCAGCAGGCACAGGGCTGGCCCAAGGATGGCTTCTGCTGCAGCAGAAGAGGACACAGCCAAAAAAAACCAACTAAAAAACCAAAAACAAACCCAGAGCAATAGTAAGCCCTGAATGCACCTGCAGCCTTTGGAGCCCAGCAAGGTAACAATCACCTTGGAGCACTGTCAGGCACCTGCCACTCAGTACAACCATACTGTGAAACATCATGTCTGAGAAACAGAAACAAACCCAAAGCATTCCTTTCGTTTACTTCAGCAATCAGCAAATGAGATACGCTGCTGATTGCTCAACTCCATCCCCAACCTGACAAAGCCTACACCAGACAGCTTACTTCTAAATCTTTATTTGTTTTCCATACAGAGAAAACAGAGGAATGTTGAAGCAGCAGTATTTAAACACACTAGCAGGGAGCCCTCCGTTTGTGAGAGTGCACAAAACGCAACGCAGGGCCGTTTGTGCGGTGGTCTCTTGGAAGGGGCAGGGTGAGGGCAGGCCCAGGAGCAGCTTCTTCAGACGCAGGAGAGCTCTACGCAAAGGTGGAGCCATTCCAGCCCACATTGGCAGCGTTCATGTCAAAGTAGTTGATGTACACCCTGCAGAAGAGGCACAGGAAGATACAAACAATGACCTTACTAACTCATTTATGTGAATAATGAGTAAGACAGGACAACAGGACAAAGGACAGTGCTTCTCATTTCAAGCTTCATTTTTACTGAAATCTAGCTAACTTCTCTAGCAGAGCCTCCAATCAGTCAGTATGCCTCAGAGTCCCTGGAATTACACTTTTTTCCTTTCTTAAAATACAAACTCTTCTTCAGTCAGGGACTGTCCAGACACCAGACAGTTCTTGGTTAGCAGCCTGTCAACAATTTCCACAGATCAAAACCTTTTTGTTTGAGCGCTGCACTCCTTCACACGTGTCAAACAGACCGGCAGCCTTACGAAAGCCAAGCAGGCCCTCGGGAATGGCTCTGCACTTCTCCCTTCCAAGCTCAGTGTGTCAGCCAGATTTGTTATCTCCTTCGCCACTGCATGCAGGTACTCTCCCAAGGCTCCGCAGCCTGCTGGTTTCAGCTTTGCCTGTCAGTGCCAGCCTGTTACTGCTCCTGCCTTGTGCTTTCAGCCTCCCATCACCAGAGGACAAGACATCACACCTCCCAGGCAAAAGACACGCTGTACAACTTTGTCGGTCCTCTGGGACTTTTTTCCTACTCTGAGAACAGGAAGCCATTTAACAGAGACTCTCAAGGGAGAGAGGCAGGCATCAAACTCTTAACTGGACATGGAAACACTGCAAATAATCACTATCTTTTCACAAACACATGGACTTATTCCTGGCTTTCTGTATTTTTAAATAAACTTTTCAAAGCAGTTTCAGAAAGCCAGATAAACAAGGTTAATAACATCATGTCCTGGCCTTACCTGTCTGCAGATACATGCAAGTGCTTAGAGATCAGATCACACAGGAGCTTGGTGTAAGTCTTGTTCTGCTGCCCTCCGATTTTGCCAATGCTGTAAAGGCTGCAGAGCGCGCAAGGGTCAGCGGAGCCCCCGAAAGACATCATCTGGTCAGGTATGATGTGCACAGCGATGTACTGCGGTAAGAGAACAGACAGTCACAGTGCATCTCACCTTCCCTCTCCTGACAGAAACCTGCTTTCGGTATCAACTTCAAACAGCGCAGTCGTGTGCCCTCTGTGCCCTCCTGAGGCTCTGGCACTGCAGCCCACACAGGCACCCTGGCAGCACGTGCCATGGGGACCCCCAGCCTGGCCCTCAGCTTTACGAACGCAGGCCGTGTCTTGCCAGGCCGCAGGCAAGACGGGCACCCTTGCCCGCCGCAGCACTGCCGCTGCGCAGCGCAGAGCGTGCGTGACTGGAGATAAAGGCCTTAAAGACGCGTCTGCATGCCAGAATTCACACCCTTAAATCACAGAGCCACTGGGCCTAAGAGCCTGCCTGCAAGCCAGCCTTACCAGGCTTCGACCTCTCGGGCTGCAGCGGGGCCGTACCCGATCCCGGGATAACCGGGAGCAGCCGGGAGGGGGAAGGCAGCCAGGAGCGGAGCTCCCGTGTCTGTTACTGCGCTTTGCCAGACCCACTGGCCTGGCAGATGCCAGCCCCTTCCCCAGGTGCGCCGCTGGCACAGCTCGGCGGCTGAAATCCCGGCTCCCGGGCACAAGCGCCCACAGACCGCCGGCGACGCAGCCGTTCCAGCACCGCGTTTCCCGCGGGTCAGGCTCCTGCTCCGGGCGGCCAGGCCGACGGCCTGCGGGAGCCGCACGGCCTAGGGACGGGCAGCGGTGCAGGCCGAGGCGGCGGGAGCGCCCAGCCCCGCGGGAGGCTGGCGGGCGGGGGAGGGACACGGGCATAAGCCGCCTCACCCGGAGCGGCAAGGCCAGCAGTCACGTCGCGCCCGCTTCCCACCCCCCTCTCCACGCCCCGGGTGGGCGAGAGAGCGGACGGGGCCCCGCACCGCCCCCCCCCCCC
>Ga0065711_1044750_pt1 | contig 13904 bp, 7 predicted proteins | sample Hoacrofraction12_FD_59098 | JGI IMG/M metagenome (GOLD analysis project Ga0065711, IMG submission 59098) | Hoatzin crop microbial communities from Cojedes, Venezuela - Epithelial fraction 12 v2 (version 2) | ecosystem: Host-associated > Birds > Digestive system > Esophagus > Crop | place... | reverse complement strand
GGGGGGGGGGGGAAACGACACTTGCAGTGGAATTTTAGCATGTTACTCATGATTTCTGTTTCTTTCCCTCAGAAGGGCATCTTTAATAATTCTTTCCCCATTTCCTAGGAGTCTGGCACCCTTCCTGAATTTCAGCTGAAAGTAAGGGCAGTAGAAATCTCTAATCTGATTTCCTCACCAGACATAATGCATAAGCATATCATCTTGTCCAAGACAGATTTTTGAGAAGATGTTCTGTCTTGCTCCACATGCAAACCACGCCGTTTAGAGTCACCAAGAGCCCTTGCTATGGGCCAGTTATTCTGTATGACTGTGGTTTCTAGAAGCCAGAACAATGATCAGGATTGTATAACGTAGTCAGAGACAGTTTTTGCCCCAGTAAGCTTACAAATAAAATGGGAAACAATGCTCAGAGAGAAGTGATTTGCCCAAGATGAGAACATATTATCAGCAGGGGAGCTGGAAGGATGAACCGGGCTTCACTAACTCCCAAGTATTCAAAGGGCAGATACTATCTCAGACAAGGAGGGATTTTACCATTGGGCCTTACTTAACCAGAGCAGTTTTATTTGAGTATTTTGCTGTTACAGCATATCCTTAAAGATCATCTTGTTTAATTGTTGGGAAAATTGTTGCTATAGGCTAATGTGTTTGTCTGACCTTATATTCCATTGTGTTTTCTTTAATCCTTAATGCTTTTCTTACAGCCATCCCCAATGTCATCAGTCTGCAATGTATGAGTAAAACAGTTTGCTTGTTTTTCAAGCTCAACAAAGCAAAAAGAGCCTTCCATTAGTTAGTTCTCTCCCATCTTAAAGCAGTACTGACCATCATTCTGTAGAAGCACCTTCCAATGGAAAACAAGACACACAGGGAAATGTACGGGTTTGTTTTCCTCTTTCCTCCATTCCTTCAAGTCAGGCCATCTTTTCTATTGTCCTTTATTTCCTCCTGTTCTTCCCCCTTAGATATGATGATGTGTATCTGAGGCAAAGAACATGTAAATAACACAGGCACGGCTGCCTGCATAGGATCCGTGGGCTTCTGGTTATGGAAAAAGAAGGAGCCACCTTTTATAATTGCAGTCATCCGGTGTGTTACACAGGGGATTAATTTGTCCAATTTATTGTCTTGCACAGGTTGAGAAGCTGGAAGTGAAGAAAGAAATTCTTTTTCCTTTGCTCTGTTGTTTCACAGTTGATGCCTCAGGGTTACAGCGTGTGTCTGACAGACGTAGAACATTTACATTTCCCTCTCCCCATTTCTTCCCATTGTGTCAACAATGGATGCGGTGGGAGATCAAACCAGTGACAGAGATGAGCTGCCTCCTCATTTTTCCTGGCTTAGATTCAGAGGAGAAGTTGTTGCTAACCAACATCATCTGGTATTACAGAAGGGAAAACAGTTAACAGCTCCCATTTATCCATAGTCTTGTATCAGTCATAATCTTGACTTTGGGCCAGCCTGCCTTAGACATAGTTGAGGCAGAGGGCAAAACACTTGTTTCTAAATAAAACAGTTGCTCTAAGAAAAGGAGCCTTACATAAACATGTGTCAGGTAGCCCTGTGCTCCCACGTCAAACCTATAGCTTGAACTCCCAGTGGCATTACTTCTACTGATGGTATCTTGGGAACGCTTTAACAGAAGACCAGCTCTGAGGTCATTAGGAGTGCTTCATGCGATGGGACTGTAGGTCAGGGTAACTGCAAGTTCAGCTGTTCCGTACTTAACTCTGTTCAGCACGCTCTGGCTAGCACTGTCTGAGCCAGCTATCATTCTCCTCAGATCCTTTCATTTATCCGAGTTCTGCTACATTTCCAGTGGGCAGTGGCAGAGTGCCATCATCTGTCACGAAGCTCCACTGATACTCCCTGTATTGGCTAGAATTTCCTAGAATGTGACTTTTTAATACAATTACATTTCGTGTTAATGTTCTTTCTGAAAAAAAAAAAAAAGACTTTCAGGTCAGCAGGCCTTTGCTCAGTCTTTCTTGAGGCAAGAGACAAATCGATTGAAAGTTTATATGAGTTCAGGCCTGTGGGATTTGTCGCTGTTTGCACCCATCGTTACTTCCAGAGGAGATGAGAATTGCCCATCCCCTCCGTGGGGATTTCCAGGGTCATAACTCTGGAGCAAAGACAGCAGCTCAGCAATACAAGCAAGTATGTGGTGATAAGGCACTGAAAGCTAAACACAGTGAAGATTTTTGGCATGGAGAATAGGTTACTTGCCAAATAGGTGTTCTCAAATCACTGGCAATAGTAATAGAGATCCCACTTTGTGATAGAAGCAAGATGACAAAGCTTACCTCTTTGCTTACCTCAGGCCAGAAAGTAGTACCACAGCTCTGAGAAGATCTGAATCACGCCTTGCCCATTCTTGTATATTCCAGTAGGCTTTCTTTATCCACATGCCCTAAAGGTAAGTAAATTAATGATTTCCTTTTGTACTAAAGAGGATTACAGGTGAGGAATCAGGAAATGCCACTCATCCATAGCTCAGCTGGGGCCACCTGTTAGTAAGAGTATGTAAGGAACTGCTCTCTTCAGAGTAACCCCTCCTGGAAGTTCAGGAGCAGGACTAAGATGGTAGTTTATTGAAAGCAGTATTCTAAGTCCCCTTGCAGCAAGGAAAGCCTGTTGCTCTTAAAGTGAAGTACGGCTGTGTTTTGAGTACTTTGCTGTTGTGTATTCATGGGTTTTTCTTCTATAATAGGTATGTAACACTATTGATGCAGCTTATAAACCCCAGCTCTGAAAACGACAGTTCTGTGTTTCAGGAAGTCACCCTAGCAGGGTGTGTATCCCCAGGGTGTGTATCAAAGGGGAGGTAAGTACAGCCAGGAAAAGAACAAAATGACCTACTGCTGCCGAAGCCAATCAAGTGTAATATTTATTACTTTCCTGTGAACTCGAGGCTAGAAAGTCAGAATACTTGTGCATAATTAATATCTATTTATTGTACAATCTAGTTGAGATAAATACTCGTACCAAATGAAACTCAGCAACGCAACACATCAAGCTGTAGCTGACTGTGCAGATGGAAGATCTCGAAGCAGTACTGTACAACTCCCCCGCGTACGAGTAGATTTTCTTTAAAATACAGTGAGTTAGGGAGGCAAAAAGTTTAACATTTCCAGTACCTGCTTTTTATACCCATTTGAACACTGTGGTCACTTCATTCCACAGACTTTACACTAGTGTTTTGTGAGCAGAATTTACACGTGATTTTCAAAGTTGTCATAAGAATTTGTTTCCTATAATCAGAGGTGAAGGCAGTCACCTTGGCTCTCAGCTACTGTTCAGTCCGTTGTAAGGACAAAGACCTATTACTGTATATAGGGTGTCAGTTATAACTGAAATAGTATTCCAATGTTTGTGTAGAAATCATGTATTTTTTTGCAATCTTTTGTACGTGAGGCCATAAAAAGGGAGTTGCCATGTCATTAAACATATATAAACTCTATACAAACATTTTATGTGATCATCAATATAAGTGTTTTTTTTTTTCCCAAAAGTGTTTCCATATGGCCTTCTAGAAATTGGTCTTGTACTGTTTTTTAGAAGTGTGTATTTACTGAATTACAACATAATTGACTTCTGATGATTTCTATATACTTCATGAGTCCTAAAATACCAAAGATTTTTATGTGTAATAGTTAAATAATAATATACAATTTCCTTTTCTACAAAACACACTTGAATTCTGTGTTCTTATGTGATATGGTCAAAATTTTTATACTTCCATTCTGAACCAGGAATATCTTGCCACATGCAGGAATTATTCCTGGTTTCCCTCTGTATTCACTGGGAACTGAGACCTCTGTATCTGAGATAGGAGAAGCCCCCCAGTGAGACAAATATGCCCAGCAGAGCTCCTGAACAAGGGAGCAGCCCTTGACAGAGTCAGTTCTACCCAGCTGGACTAATCCAGCCTCACCAGAAAGGTCTTCTGACCATACTCAGCCACTGCTGTTTTCTTTCCAGTTGTTTGTATCAGCCATAAGTGTTCTTGAGCTGCAATCACTACATTTGTTTCAAACTTCAAAACAACCTCTCATTCACTCACCCCATGTATCTGGTTTTTGTTCCAGAAGACATTTGGCAGAAGTAGCGAAGTGATGTGAAGTTATCTTCCAAGATGACTCTTCTACCTGGAGAAAATTCCGACTATGACTATAGTGCCCTGAGCTGCGCTTCAGATGCTTCCTTCAACCACACATTCTTTCCAGAAACAGAAACCCTTAAGGGAGTCTTTTACCAAAGAGCTAAGCTAATTCACCCTCGAGATGATCTCCTGAAAGGCTTTCGCCCTGATGATCGGAAGCATCATATTATTATAAACGTAGGGGGCATTAAGTATTTGCTCCCATGGACCACGCTTGATGAATTCCCATTGACACGTCTGGGACAACTAAAATTCTGTAATAATTTTGACGACATTCTAAACATCTGTGATGATTACGATGTGACATGTAATGAATTCTTTTTCGACCGCAACCCAGGGGCATTCAGGACAATCCTGACCTTTTTGCGGGTTGGAAAACTTCGGCTCTTGCGTGAGATGTGTGCGCTGTCTTTCCAAGAGGAGCTGCTCTACTGGGGAATTGAGGAAGACAACTTGGACTGGTGTTGTAAAAGGAGGTATCTGCAAAAAATGGAGGAGTTTACAGAAATAAATGAACGGGAAGATGACCTCCTAGAAAATGAAACAACAGGTGACACAGTAGAGGAGACAAAAATTGGCTTGTGCATGAAAAAGTTGCAAGACATGGTGGAAAGGCCCCAGTCTGGCCTCCCTGGAAAGGTGTTTGCTTGTTTGTCTGTTTTATTTGTAACTATTACAGCAGTGAACTTATCCATCAGCACCATGCCTGACCTGAGGGAGGAGGAGGAAAAGGTAAGTTAGCTTTTCAGGATGGAAAATGGTATGTGCTGGGAAGCGCAGAACAAATACAAGGTCTGATGGTATCAATTTCAATGGGGATTTTGCAGCTGTCTTTAGAGGGGGAAAAATAACACAAAGAACATTTGAAATCTTTCATGACTGTGTTCAATTGCTTGTAAGAGAATTAATCATATCAAGTTTTATGTGCAAAGAAAATTTTGTTAGTGTGCACTCTTCTGTACAGCTGTATATTACCTTGTTAAGCTTTGTATTTGCTATTTAGAAAACCTTAAATTACCAAGCAATATCTTCTGTAGAATAAGTAATTCCTGTCTAAGTTTTGCATTTAACTTGTTCCAGTTTGTCAATGTGTTTCCCCATAGCAACATCTTCAATTCCTTTAATATTTTGGGTTTAAGAAAAACAACAGAGAAACCTCTCTTCCTGTCACCATACCAACTAAAATAGCTATTATCCGGTGCCGATTACAAACTCCTCCTCTTTCCTGCAGGGTGAGTGTTCCCAGATGTGCTACAATATTTTCATTGTGGAGTCTGTCTGTGTGGCATGGTTTTCCCTGGAGTTCCTGCTAAGATTCATCCAGGCAAAGAGCAAGTTTGCATTTTTGCGGAGACCATTAACCCTGATAGACATAATAGCCATTCTGCCATACTACATCACTTTGCTAGTAGACACCACCTCAGTGGGCTATAAAAAGCCTAGCTCTGGGAGCATCTACCTGGACAAAGTAGGTCTGGTCCTCCGTATTCTCCGTGCCTTGAGGATTCTCTACGTCATGCGGCTGGCCAGGCACTCCCTGGGGCTGCAGACGCTGGGGCTGACCGCTCGCAGGTGCACCCGGGAGTTTGGTCTTCTGCTGCTCTTCCTCTGCGTGGCCATCGCACTGTTTGCACCACTCCTGTATGTCATTGAGAACGAAATGGCGGACTCGCAGGAGTTTACCAGCATCCCTGCGTGCTACTGGTGGGCTGTCATCACCATGACCACAGTAGGCTATGGAGACATGGTTCCCAGAAGCATTCCTGGCCAAGTGGTGGCACTGAGCAGCATACTGAGTGGCATCCTCCTCATGGCATTTCCAGTCACCTCCATCTTCCACACATTTTCACGCTCCTACATTGAGCTAAAGCAAGAACAGGAAAGAATAATGTACAGGAGAGCACAGTTCTTATTAAAAACAAAGTCTCAGATAAGCAATGTGTCACAGGGGAGTGATATTTTATTCCCCAGTATCTCTTCTGAGACTAGGGACAATGAATGAAATTTAAGTTTCTGTTTCTTCTGATGTCAAGTAATGTTTTGTTGTATCAGATTCCATCTTTTAATTTGCTTTGGAAGCATTTTACAAAGGTAACTCTCATATTAAAATGAAGAAAAGGGGCTATTAACCAGGAACGGATGTGGCTCGAGAAGTCTATTATTACGCTGTTTCTCCTCCCCCATATAATGTATGGGACAGAGCTTTCACTGAGATCTGAGATCATACAGCAGGATTTTACGAATTTAAAGTTCTCTGACAATAAAAAAGAACAACATACAATTATGTACTTGACAGGCTGTTTTGCCATTTGTGATACACATTTTTCCAACAGAATCACAATGTATATAATCATTAAACAGGCTGCCATTTTTCTTGTCCTTCTTGTATATAAATAATGTAAATACAACTAAATTAATGGCTAAATTCTCTCCCAGTAAAACGCCTTAGAGCATAATGGAAATAACCACAGATGTTTATCCCATTGTGCTCTTAAAAAAACATTAAGTAAGATTTGTCATTCACAACAGCAACTGTGTATTTCTTTGTAAGTCAGCCCTAAACACACCGGAAAAGAAGAATTGAGCTGTTTGTATCATAACCTTGCTAAAGATGTAAATACTTCTAGCTCACCAGCTTCAAAATTTCACTGAAGTTACAGTGTTGATCCTATGTCACCGAATGCAGTATTCCCAGTAACAAAGTCTTTGAGTTTTGTAGCATTTAATATTATTATCAGGAGGTGACTAGCTGCAAATCAAATGAAATATGCATGATGAGATGCCAGTCATTCCCTACCATCTGTTTCCATGTTTTACTTTACCTCAGATACAAAAAAGAATTAAAAGAGGCCTGTTTCCAGGGGACACCCTACCATTACTTGGCAAATCGGCGCTGCGGCTACCCATTCACATTCAGCATTTGGTTCTTTAACAGGAGCAGAAAATATATGGTCGTGGGAAGTTGCCAATGATGAAAAAAAGAAAATATCATTTGAGTCATGTAGTGGGGGGGTACTTACAGCTTTATACTTTACTGTCCTCAATCACGAGGGACTTCAGACTTAATTAACTATATACCTCTGCCATCATTACAGACATCATAGTAATGCAGAAAATTTTAAATAGGATATGAAAAAGCAGTTAAGGTCCCAAAACACAACCATGTATGTATTCTTCATCCACACAGGTGTCTTGGTCTAGGTTCCCCTCCTGAAGTCAGTGGGAGCACATGGGTCAATGAGACACTCAGGTTTGGCACAGGTTTCTATGGAGATCAATGACAGACCTCCCATTTATTTTAGACGCAATGAGACTGGCTTGCTCAGGAGACAAACTCCAGAAAATCGAAAAATCAGTTAAATCCTTTTGTTAGGTTTTATGTGTGTTCAGAGGTAAAGAAAAGCTAATCTGAGGATTTTCACCTTTGTCCCCCTCTTTTTTAGTAAATTTACTTATTAACTGTTAAGAGCTAGGGAATTTTAAAAGTTCCCATTGCATTCAGCAATGCTTCTCTATCCTAATTTTCAAAATTACTATTGCTTATTGGCATTTCTGGAGCAGCTTGATAGAAATGCCAGAACGCATGATAGTTTTGTGATTTAAATTAAGGCCAAGGACACAAACCTTGTCCTTTCAAAAAAAGCAGAATTAGTTCCTCAGCCTATGCTGTTTGGCCAAGCCCACGTTCCACAGGTTTTCTTTTCAAATGTCTTTACAATACAATTTGAAGGTGTTCTGATATTCTTAAAGAACAATTCCAAAATTTAAAAATATTGCATTTTACAAATAATTAGGGCTCTAGTATTCTTCAGCCTGTCGTAGGTAAATATGCCTATGGACCATTACTGCAGAGCACTAAAATATCCAGTCTAAACTCTTGGCAATTATGTGCCAGAGCTACGAATGTAACCAGCTTTTCACTCTTGTTCTTCAGCTTTAATTAGAGTTGGACAAAAAACAGGAACATCGTGACAAAAAAGGGATACATTTTCCATCCAAAATATTCTTAATTTCAAAACTGTTTAATCATCTGTAGCATTGGCTCCAACACAAATACTATAAATCCTTCTACCTTTGTGTCAGCATTCATTATAAAAAGAACTGGTAATTAGATTTGTTCTGTGAGCAACAGTTGCTTATCTAAGAATGTGTTTGACAGGCTGAGCCATAAATAAGCTGTAAGCGAATATAAGGAGAAATCAAGACTTACCAAATAAAACCTAAGCTTATTCCCATGTTATGCTAGCTAATAAGTGCTAAAGTTCCATCCGTTTTCTCAATGTTTTTACATTAAGTTAATTTTCATTTATTTCACAGATCACTTTATTTTTTATCCCAAAATTATAGCTTGATTCTAAAGTCCCTGTCCAAAAAAAAAAAATCACCCTCAAGTTGGGTGTTGGTTGCGCAAACCCGTGAAAGCATCTTGCCTGTTGGAAGTTCTGCCTAAGCCAGGAACAAATAAGCCATCCAGGATGCACCCCTATGTAATTTGGTACTTGGCAACACATTACTTGTAAGCATATCAACATGTTTTACTATGAATCACTGTAACAAACTTGATTATGTTTTACAGGAGGTAATACATACTGTAGTCCTTATGCTATCCAGCTCTGCGTCTTAAGAGCACAGCATTAGTATGAAACCCACATGCTGTGTTCCAGCTTTTACTGTGAAGGCTGAAGGTTTAAGATTATTATGCCTCTTTACGGTATATTATCTGAATTTTTAGTCAAATTCATTAAAATTATGGATTGATTCAAAAGCTGACTGTTACCAGTGACACAGCTGACAGCTACCAAGTCAGCTATCACTCCTTTTTTTGCAATTTATCAGCATGTGCAGTCAACAAGAAAGTTCCAATAAAAATACTTTGTGCTTTTATGAAGTCAAAAGAATTGTTTGAATTGCCACTGATATAGTGGTGCATGTCTCCAATAGAGATAGGCTTGCATTGCTATTTATATTAACCTCTGTAAACTGCAGTAATGTGTACAGTATGAATTCAAACAGCAGTAGCTGTATTAATTTGGTTAATAAAATGTTAGGCTCTCCTTTCATTTTCATGTGCTTCTTATGGTATAGAAAGACTGTCACAGTGCTATAGGCATGCTTGACAACCTCAGGTCAATACGAGAAGCGAGTGGTAGCAAAGGGAGAATCTGGGCTGAGCACTGCTTCCTGAAGCAGGCTGGCTGTGATAGAAAGGATTTACTCAGAAAGAAAATTATCTCAGTGTAGAAAAATCTAGGTACTAATTCAGCAGCTTGTATGGGGAAATCTTTCTTGCATGTTGTCCCAAGAATCACAATCACAGTTAATTGGGACATATAACATTAAAATATTTAAACCATATAACCAAGGAATCTAACAGATTCAGAAAAGAACAGGAAGGATCTGTGGAGATTGAGAAAGAAAAATCCCTGACAAAACCAGAATTTCCAGGTAAGATGGTATATTACGTTACTTTCTACAAAATCTTTCCCTCCTATATCCTCCTTCCTCAAAAACAATGACAAAAGCAACCAAAACCACTTGGTGAGTGCAACACTGATAAATGAAGACAGCGCCACAAGGCTTCTCTAACTGTACATCAAAGAACAGAATTTGCAAGGTGAGTTGGAATCATTTGTATTACACCAACATTCATTACAGGTCAAGGTCTTAGGAAAATTTCTCTTTAGGGAATATATAGGGCTTGTCTCCATTTGTCCCTTTGTATCTTTGCCAGTGTAATGCAGTACTCCAGATTTCTATAGTCAGAGGCTTTATTACTGTCATCGAAGAGTCAGAGTCTTTAGCAGTGCCCAACTAAACAATAAAAAAATCATGCAGAACTGAATCATGGATTAACACCTCATCAGATGCATGTCTGGGAAGGAAAACTGGCATGCTCTACACATTCATGACTTGTGTGGGTAGAGTTTAACTGGGTATTCAGGCTGATGCAAAAGCAAAAATTTTTGCTGTAGCAGGCTCTGATTCCCACTGCTATAGCTCTCCTCTGTAACTAAACCCAAAGTTTCATAGGAATCTCTGTGAACAAAAGCTTTCCACTCAGAGTCTTTTAGCTACAGACGGAGACTCAGAGTAAAAATTCATTTTAGGCACATACCAAAGTGCCTGAAGTAGCAGCCTCATTGTCAAAAGATCTGAATCACCACTGGGAGATATGTAGTCTTCTCCATTTTTTAATAAAGGGAGCCTAGAATGAACTAGATCCCAAATTCAGGTGTCGCATCAAAAGGCCAGTGTTAGGATAGAGGAATCGGAGTCTTATTCTTCAGTTGCACAGAACCACCAATGTCTACCAGCACTGACTCTAGATTATTTGTCCTTTCCACATGTCATTCACTCTATGTGGGGATCAAGGAATATGGAGCAGCACAAAGAACCCAGATCCAGAGTGGTCAGCTTGTTGTTGGTCAGGGTCAGTTTGAAACAATAAGACAGCAACAAACACAGCAGTTCTTGGCAGCTCATGCCTGACTGTAAAATGGTTCTGTTCCATATAATTACTGATTCTTTTTTTTTGCTTAGATAAGAAAAAAGACTAGTAAGTTAAAACAAGAGGAAAGGAACAGATACGTCTCATAACAAAGCTATAAAATTTCACATCCCTCTCTTGGTTTTGCAGCAGGATGAAAACTGGACTGGATAATCCTAAACCTACATAGATTTAATTGACTGCATTTAATCAGAAATTAAACAAAAAGTGGCAAACGTGACTTCGAAGACCGTGACACCAACCTCTGCCCACATGTCAGTCAGTGACATCAACCCCTAACCTGACCAGCTGACTCCAGACCCGGTGTCAGAGAGTTTCACCATTTTCACATCCATTACTCACCATTTTCATTCCTACCAGTAGTTGCTACAATAGTATATTGCCCAGTTTCTTCTGTGTTAATAGTTCTGCTGGCTACCTTATGCAAGATTTGACAGTGAATTTAGTATTTATTTATCCAAAAGAGTATATGGGTACCAAAAATACGGGGAGGGGAGGAAGCTCAAGTACATCTTCTGTGATGGTGGAACAGCGGTATGCCATGGGCACAAAGAGTGCAACCTACAGAAACCAGACAGACCTGAAGGCATGAAACTAGAGTTCATGCCAGTGGATGAATGTCTCCCCTGTCAACAAAAGAAACACTTCAAAAGTTCTATTGCTAAAATAGAAAATGCTTAACACTACATTTACCCACTCACTCGTTTACCACTTCCTCTGTGGCATTTTAAGAATCCCGTTTCAGTGTTACCAAGGATCTCAGTGTTCCTAACATAGTAATCGTCATATAAAAAACAGGAAAGTGAAGACAAGTTTAAATCCAAAACTTGTACTTCACTGAATCAATTCAGCTCTGTGCATGTTCTGTCTTGTCTTGTAACATTAGAGTGTAAGTCCTTCAGACAGGATTCCTTGTTTGCTAGCTGTCAGTCACTATGTAAAATCATACACCACAAATAAAGATAAATTTCTACACCACGAATACAGTCAAGGAGAATTTTGCCTGTGCTGCCAAACTAAAAATGTTCAGAGTTTGGGGCATTAATTATTAACAATAAAACTAGACCTTTCCCTCTTTTTGCTCATTATTTTTCTTTGTCATTTACCAGCATCTCATATCTTCTGAAATACTCCCCAGAAATCACTAAAGACATTAAGAATGCTATTAGCCCTGCCAAAAGCATGGAGAAGAAACTGCAATATCATAATATCAGGGGATGTTTCTGCCCTGTCCAACAGCGCTTTTACTTTCTCTTTGCCTGCGGGAACTAATCCAGAAGCAAATGCCACTTGAACAGAAATAAAGTTCTGCCATAACTAGAAACACAGCAGGCCAAATAGGGTAATTAGAGCATATTTGCTACACTTTATAAATATTAATTCATTATCCCTGCAGCCCTTGTGGCGTGAGTTGAACAGCACTGTGCAACACCAAATTCAGCTAGTGCATATAAACACACATAACACTGTCGAGCTAAGGTTTCAGCTTATCCTTTATCAGATATCCTTTTTAATGACTGCAGTTTTGTAGCCATTCTTAATTATGGTCATAACTTTATTCCTACATTCATTGTGGGTCCAGAAAAACAGGGCTGTAAACTACAATAACTGGTCTGCTCCAGTGACTGACCTGGAATGCAAGTACTTCCCAGTGATCATCTGGAGATTAGAATTTTTAAAAAACCAAGGCCATTTGTTTCCAAAACTAGACAGCTAATTTTACAGCTCTCAGTCATGCAAGTAAAGTGATCGGCAAGTATAATAATGTTTGTCTTTCTGTTAAACAATATAATTTAAATGGTGCCTACCACAGGAATAAAGTTGCATGGACTAGCGTTAAGTTTCTATAGTTAATTATATAGAGAGATAAAGTTTTGACATAGAATTGCTGAATAATAAATTGAAGTAACAATGTTCATTTTCATTAGTGATGCACGTCATGTCACAAGCAAGCTGAGTGATATCGTCTATAACTTTTATAGTGGTAGTCGTTCCTGGGCCAACCACAGAAAATTCGAAACAGAAGCACATTTTGGGAACTCAGAGAAATACTATCCTCAGGCAAACCAGATCCAACATTGTGGAATTGGAGGTGTCTTTAATTTTGGAGAGGGATGTTTCTGTGGACAACCTCAGTGAGGAAAGTTAAGACTGCAAAGCATCATACTGCACAGTAAGTGGATGAAATTATCTTTTTAGTTAGGTGAAAGCAGAGAGCACAGATTCAACATGGGCATCAAAGGATAAAAACAAACATGATGTGATGGGAACAGGAAAGAAGCACCAGCAACAATAGCATGAGGTAAGGTTGGCATCCTTAGCCCACTACACACTCGGTGAAATTGCATTAATACAGCATTTATCTTGGTGTGACTTGTGTAAACCTGTATGTGCTTTTTTCCCCACTAACTCCTTGCTCTGCCACTGACAGCAGTCACTCTGGCCCACAGCTAAAGTACTCCAAGCACTTACACAAGACCATGATGCATATTGAAGTTTTTGCAAACTACTGATATTCAAAGCCAAAGGAAAAGTTTTCCCTGTAAATCAAAATTTGTCATTATTTGCTGTATTTGAATATGATTGCATTTCCAACTATGAAAGTTTTCTTACTCAAAATGCATGACTAGCCACAGAGGATGCGTTGGTCAGAGCTGTTAGAAGAGTCAAGAATTGCTGAGAAACCCTGTAAATCCCAGCTGTGTGTCAGCGTTGGGGTAAGCCAAGAGTTTTCCATCAGCGCGGAGCGGAGACTGTGCCCGATTCGAGGATCCTACATTGCCATCTACGGGCCGCTGCCGGCAGCTCTCGTCTGAGTCCCGGAACCCGGTCCTAAAGCATCAGTCCTCTTTAAAATTATACATAAAATATTTTGAGAAATTGTTTTTAAAATATGGATGCAAATGTTCAGTCCCTTGCACTGCTTGGCTTCTGCATACGTGGTCTTTCATTTGCCAGAGCAGGCTGTTAGAGCTGCAAGAAAACCAGGATAAAGATATTGTCACCTTGGTTTGTGTGCAGCACATACTGACATCACATAAATATTAATAAACAATATTTATGCAGCATTTATTTGGCTGGAATATTGGCGACAGTTTTGTGACGAGGAAGGCCAAGGCTCACCTGGAATTGAAGCTGGCAAGGGATGTCAAAAACAACAAGAAGGGCTTCTTCAACTACATCAGCAGCAAAAGGAAGGCTAGGGACAACGTGGGGCCGCTGCTGAAT
>Ga0065711_1008823_pt1 | contig 13904 bp, 12 predicted proteins | sample Hoacrofraction12_FD_59098 | JGI IMG/M metagenome (GOLD analysis project Ga0065711, IMG submission 59098) | Hoatzin crop microbial communities from Cojedes, Venezuela - Epithelial fraction 12 v2 (version 2) | ecosystem: Host-associated > Birds > Digestive system > Esophagus > Crop | place... | reverse complement strand
ACAGAATCACAGAATGGTAGGAGTTGGAAGGGACCTCTGTGGGTCATCTAGTCCAACCCTCCTGCCGAAGCGGGCTGGCACTGGTTTGGGGGAGGGATGTGAATGTGACATTTTGGCTGAGGCTGCATGCAGTTTCCGTTGGTAGGGTCTCATTTGGGTTGACAAAAAGGTCCTACCTCCTGTTGGCACATGGAGGGGCTCCCCACATACGTGTGGTTCAAGGTTTTACGTAGTGTTGAGGTCCTCCAGAATCTCACTGTGGTAGTAGGTCTGTGTGGTACGTGAGTACAGCATCCGTTAATTTACTCCAAGAGAACATGGTCCTCAGCACGCTGCTTTCTGTTCTGGAAGTACATATTATCCAGAGTCTGTTGTGATTTTGGAGATGCGCTGTTGCTTCTTAGTAGGTGTGTCTCTTCACCTGATGGCTACAGGAACAAGGTACTATTTTTGGCTTTTCTGTCTTTCTTTCTGGAAAGCTCTTTGCTTCCCATCCTACTGTGACACTCTTCTACCAACACGAGTGAGGAGTCACTTTAATTGCAGATTTTCCCTGATGTGTCCCTTTTTTCTGTATTCGTGCTAGACGAGAGAACTGTAAATTTGTCCTTGTTCCTGACACTCCTGGACACATTCTGATGCTTGGAAATGTCTCTTGTGCATGCTGAGACCACCTCTGTAGCGGATGCAGAGAAGTTACAGTGGAGACATATGATATACAGTGCGTGTGCGTTGTACTACGTGTCTGTGGATGTTGGATGTCCAGCTCAAGTGTGGACCATTCGGAGATGTGGGCGTACAGCACACTCGGAGCTTCCCAGGAGCATGGAACTCACTGCTTCTGCCAGGACGCACAATTTAGTGGAAGTAGGTGATGGAGTTGGGAATACTGCATTTCCTCCAACAGGTTGACGTGGGGCAAAAAAAACCCACAACAGATTATTTTTTGTCTTCGTTTTTGGTTTAATTTTACTGGCAGGTAGGTGCTCCAGTTGCAAGTCAAACAAAGAGCAAAGGGATGGATTTCCCCTCTCCGATACTTCGGCTGTGCGTTGACTTCCCAGTTTGTCCACACTCTGCTCAGTGACAGTAAGGGAGTCCTTGGACTTCAAACTGGAGAAAAACTTCATTGAATAGGGATGGACCGAAGCCCATGCAAAATTTGTGAGTTATCTCTGGGTTGCATGGGCAGCCCTGGAAAGGGCTCGTGTGCTATAAAATGTGCTTTATAAATGAAAAAGGTGCTTGTTGATTTTTTTTTTTTTTTTAATGAAGTCTGTTATGGAGTGTTTGGACAAATAGCTCAAAGCTGGCGAAAAAGAGCAAGCGAAGAAACAGCATGGTTCAGGCAGGAAGAAATATTTAAATATATACAGGATGACGAAGGCATGTTAAGTACAGCATCAGGGGCTCAGGATGGGTCACCTGAGTGTTCCTGTGGTGTGGTCCTCAGATGGAACTGGGGTTTGAAACTCCGTCTCCAGCTGTGGGAAGTCTGCTTAAAATAACCAGCTGGGGTTTTTATGGCTTTTTATTTCAGAAGTGATCCTAGATACTGGGTACTGCTAGTGGAAAAAACACCCTGTACTTCAAAGAGGTGATGTATTGTGCATTTTGAAGGCCAAGCCTCTCCCAGTTCCCTTGGAGTTGGCATCCACAGTCGCTGGTCGCTACCGAGTAGCAGACATGTCGGATGCAGAGCAGGGTGATTTATGATGCTCTGCTGCCGTTACTGATTCCTGTGCTGTGTTTGCTTTTGGGTACCATTGTTAATCTAAATGGATATACTAGAAAATGGTCAGAGGGGATCGACAAAAAATAACCAAAAAAGGACAAGGCTTAGAAGCAGAAAGCTTGTAATAGAAAAGGCTGAGGGTGAGCTCTGTGCAAAGAAACAGATGACTGAGGAGAGACACATGTGTATATATATCTACAAATACATAAAGAACAGTTTTGGAGCGGGCAGGGATCAATTATCTGCAGTCAGTTGGGACATAAATAGTGATGAATGTAGCAGGAGGAGAAAAAAATAGATGGAATTAATGGGAAAAAGATGACGATGGCTTCGGGTAGGGCAATGGGGCCTCTCCCTGTAGATGCTGCAGGCTTCTGGCAGCAGGGACTGCCTTTTGCAGGGTGATTGTGCCCTGCCGGGCACCGCCGTAGGTGGCTCAGTGGCCAGAAATCATTTTAGGCCCAGGTGCCAGCATCGAGCAAACACTTGAGCACTGGGAATCCAGCACCCATTGCTGGGTTTGAGGTACGTGCTGGATTCCCAGTGGTGGCAGCAGGAGCTCAGGACCTGCTTCCCCGAGTCATGGCCCAAGCGACGTTCCTCCAGAAATGTAACTGTTCAACTCTTCTAAGTTTAGATCGTTTCAGAGTGAGTTTTTAGATGGTAAAGGGAACCCAGAGCACCGAAGGACATGTTTCCAGTGACAGCTGGAGCCTGGAGCTTGAGGCATCAGTTCCATGTTAGGAGCTGTGTCTTTGAAGACCCTCAGGCTGGGTGACCTGGTAGTCAGTGGAGGAGTGTGAGTTGTTTGCAAGAGGTTGGAAGTTATTTCCAATGTCTCTGGAATGAATCCTTGTGTACCGTGGGTGTAAATAAATAGTTACTGAGACATTGACTTGGTCGGCAGTGAGAAAAATGCCAGTGACAGAGAGAAATTAATGGTTCCATTTATACTTTCTGAGCGTTTCTTTTTCTTCTGTAAGCGTGGCTCCCACAGACGTGCCATCATCTGAAAGAACTAAAGAGGTCTGTATGGTCTGCATGGGACCAGAGGTGGGAGTCGTGCTCCACTCTGGAGTGCAAACATGTGCACAGATTTTTTTGGTGGGTTTTTTTTGGGGGGGAAGTGCAGTCTACTTATAGAAATGAATGTTGCTCCCTCAGAAACCTCCCCACCAGCTCTTCCCACAGGGCTCTTCTCTCTTCGCTGAGGAAACACAAGCACCTTTAATGCTGCTAAACTAGAGTTGCCAACAAGGTGGGTGTTGACTTCACTTGAAGCTGGATGCATTGAGCGCTGGTGAGGTTAGGCCTTTGGTAAAGACAGTTTTTGAGTAGACGTCAGACTTGAAAAGGTGTTAGCTAACATCCTAAACACAAATCTGCTTGTTGGGCTAGACTTTTTATTTTCTTGGTACCTGCCGTGCTAGAAGCCAGGTCTGCGCGTGGAAGAGTTGTGAGCTTGTCCTGTGCCGTGGGGTGAATTTGGAGCTTTCACAAGGAGCACGTCTTTAGGTGCCCCAGCATGAATGTGTGTTTGAACAAACCAGCCCTGCTCAGACAAAGGTGTCCTCCTGCATGCTGCTCCTTCTGAGGAGAGAATGGATGGCTGAGAGATGGTAGTAATTCAGCTTCGGCAAACACAAGAGTAGAACGCCTTGTGCCAGAAACCATATAGATTGGTGTGTTTATCAGTATTGACCCAGTATATTCACAGCTACACCCAGGCTTCTTACCTGTGGCAATTACCATCCATCTTGCCTTTCTCTTTGGTTTCGTTGTAAGCTGCAAAGAACCAAGACTCAATTACCTGTGTCGCACGCAATGCAAACACCGCTGTAGAAGGCCAGCCTACAATCTTCAGGGTTTCTCATCCAAATGCAGTTATTCTGATTGCTGCATTTGAAGCCTTTCTACAGACATTAACCCTTTCCTACCATCTTTTTATTCCTCCTCTGCAGAGCCTTTAAATCCCCATCAGCTACTGTGGCAGATGTCATGGTCCTACAACCATCCTTTGATTTTTAATTTATTTTTTTCTTTGTCTCCAAAAGGAGGCCTTTGGCAGAGTTAACGTCCTTCAGGGTCCGAGCTGTTCAAATTTGGCATGTGTCTTTATCCCACTGTCTTCAGCATGACTTAAAATTATGTATGTGGACACCCAGGAAGACCTAGTTCTTCCCTTTGTGAAGACACAGCCGTAGCCTGGAGGTGGTGGAGTTCAGGAAAATTGAAATTTTAGCATCCACGCTGCTTTCATTCCTTTTCTTCTGTATCTGTTTTCCTTGATACTAAAAATACACAAAACTTCATTATCTTGGAAACAAAACCAAAGCAACCTTTTCTTTATTAATGAACTGATGTCTGTTTCAAAATCTCATCAGGAGGAGGGGGGGAAGAAAAACCCCGTCAGTTTTTTTATTTGCTTGCTGGGTTGTTTGTCCTCTGCTGGGTGCTGCTGGTAGAAATCCTGCAATAGGCACTGCAAGGCAAAATGCCTTTTGGGAGACTTCCTAATTTAGCACTGCGATTCAGCGGGGTCCTAGAGCAGGAGCCTTGGTGCTTGGTGTGGATTTAGGAGCTAAAATCAGGCGAAAGATGAAAAACCGGCGGAACCTCAGATGCAAAGCCAAGTGATTTGTGATTAGCTGTTAAAAGCAGCTTTCTCAATGGATTTGTGTATGCCTGTGTCACCAAAGCACAGAAATCCCAAATCCCTCCTCGCCAAGTCCCCCGTGTCCCTGGGCTCCTTCCAGCCCCCTCCCGTCCTCCCTGGCTGCCGGCAGGCGAGAGGCAGCGCGCCTGCTGGCTCCTGACCCTCTGTCTCCTTGTCAATTTTCATTGATTTCAGAAAGGCTCTACATTCTGGAAACCTCATTTGCTCCCTCAGATGGAGCTGAGGGTGGTCATGGGTTCAAAAGGGACCCCAGGGGCCCCGGGAGGCACGAGCCTCTGTCCCCTGGGGAGAGCAGGCTGCTGCGGAGGGGCACAGCCTGGGTAAGGAAGGGGAAAGACATTTGGGATATTCTTGTCTAGATCAAGAGGCAATGATTAAGCTAACACAGTCAGCTAACCGTATTACGTTACTGAAAAGACAATGGAAAATGAAAAAAAAATGAGCTTTTCTGTTCTGTATTGCAAAACGTGGAACAGATTTATAGACAATAAAATTTCACCTGTGAAAGAACATCTAAGAGTGGGAGATTTGGCTTATCAATGCTGATTTATTTTTTCATTTTCTATTCTCCTGTAATAACATTTTTAATTACCTTTTCAATATTGTTCTTTATCATAATGGTTTTACTTTTTGAGGCCATTCTGTGTTTTCCACTTAAGATTAATCTTTTCCTTAAATTTCCTCTCTTCCATCATGCTCGTTAGGTGCCTTTGAATCAAGTATCAAAAAGATATTTTTTTTTAAGGGATTATATAATTTTATGTCAGATACTCTGTTATGTGTATGAAAACAGAGCTAAACAAATTTCATGCTTCAGGATATAACTGCTTCTCCGGAGATGAGGAGAGGTGGTTTGCCGCATTGCACAGCCACCTGCGGTACCTTGGTCCCGCAAGCAGCTGAGGAAGCGTTGAGCACCCTGGGAAGGCTGGGGGAGATGGGGGGTACCCAGCGCCTTACGAGGTTGCTCAGGACCTGGCAGCGCTGAAGCCTGACAACTTTCACCGTTTGCTGTAGTGTCGGGTATTGGTCGCTGCTGGAGGCAGGAGCAGCATCCCGGTGAGCCGTTACCTTAAAGCGAAGCCCTGACTTCTCTGTAGCCGCTAGACAGTTCTTAACGTGGTTTACAGTGGGGATCCTGTCTCTGCTTCTGTACTTTTAAAATGTCTGTGTAATGTGCTGTGCAGGTTACAGCCTCTGCACATCGAGTCCCTTGGCTGACTTCTTGCACTTTGGGACTTTATCGGCTGTCTGTTGTGTTGCCAAATTGTAAATCCCTGTGCTGAAATTTCCCAAGCAGGTCAGCAAAACAGATGCTTTTATGTATTTTATTTCAATTTTGGAGTGGGAGGGAACATCAACAAAAATAGCTCAGATATTTCCAAGAGCAAGATTAAGGGGAAATAAGCTGTGTGGCCCAGGTGAGATATTTTGGGAGCAGGGATTTGGGGTCTGGCAGAGAAACTGCCCAGTGGCAGGCACGCCTCCTCCCTGTCCTTCTGAGGATCTGCACAAACTGGGGAGAGTGCAAAGCCTTGGAAAAACCTCACTCTGGGAAAAGACCAGATTTGGCTGCTGTCTTCTGCCCCCCACCAGCATCCCCCTGTCCTCCCTGGCCATCCCCGCCGGGTCACCCCTTGCTGCCGGGCTCCTGGTCCCCGGGGCAGGCGGGTGCCCTCACCTTGCTCCCTTGGCTCCCGGTGTCGCGGCGGTGTGACGGTGATGGTCGAGCTGCCCCGATGGCACTACCAGGCTGCTGCCTTGAGCTCCCCTTCTCCCTGAGCTCCAACCTCCGGGCTGTCACAGGTTTAACAGCTACGTGAAGTAACGCACAGGGCATTTTGCACGCCTTTTTGAGGCAAATTAGTCCTTGCTTAGGAGATATGGGAAGATGCTGTGGATACCCACAACCTCTTAATGGATTGCTTGCCTCGGCACATTTCTCAGTTCAGAACTTTCTTTGGGCTCAGGTGCCTGTGGTCCTCCTCCGGCTGCCGCAGGCACGGCCAGCGGGTCCAGGAGCTTCTGGTCCCGTCCCTGAGCAGCTTGCTTTGCCCTTGGCATGGCTTGCAGTCAAAGAGCTATGATGCCTGCTAAGAAACGATGTCTTCTGCTTGTAGGCTCCTCTTGCAGCCTTTTCTCATACCTGCCCTGTAGTCACCGAGCTGAGTGTGATCGGCAAATTCCTCAGGGATTTCAGGGGCTGTGCCGGTTCCAGCTGCTGCAGATCCCATCACAGGGGCGGCTCTGTTGGGTTAGTTTTCTCCCTTCAAGAGAGATTTTTGATAGATGTCTGCTGCTATTTCATGGTCCTGTTCTCTTGTGCTTCAGTTCAGTGGTGCAGGTTTTTTGCTTCTGCAGTGTTCCAATAACTGAGCAATAGTTTACGTTTGCTCCGCAGTAAATTTGATTTTCAGTATACTGGCCTAGTTACATAAGTGATCCGAATCCCTCTGGATCTCTCTTGTGGTTGCTTTGTATTTACTACTCCCTTCAGTTTCATGTCATCAGCAATTTAGCAATTTTACAGCTGGTTTCTCCAAGTAATTTATAGACATTATCAACAGGGTGAAATAGATACTGAAAATTTGCTGCATAGATCCCACTGACTCTAAATGAACTACCTTTGCAGGGGCGAGAGTAGTTGGTGGGGAACAACGGCAAGCATTCGTATGCCAGGTGGGCAGCGCGTGCAGGCTGATGACCGGGAGGTAGTCCAGCCGTAAATTCGAGTGCCATAGTTGGGGAGCTTGGGATCGATGCTTCTGAGTGTTTCCAGCTGGATACCCGCGCTGGTATGTATAAAAGCTATTGCAGCCACCTCAACAGCAGATGCTGTTGTCAGCATCACCTTGAAGGATGCTTGCAGTGAGATACCAGCTTAATTCCTTCCCCTGGGAGATACGGGTGTTTCTTCTGCCGCTCCTTTGGAAGGAGCGCTTAGGGCAAGGATGCTAAATCTCAGTGCTCTCCGCAAAATGCAGAAAGGAAAAGAGATCCTAAGAACCACGCAGCTGGAAAAGTCTTCAGCTTGACAGCATGAGGAGTGAAAAAAGAGGTGGAGGGACGTCTGTGCAGGACTGCCTGGACGCTTCTGTAGCTGCAGCTCCGGGGAGCAGAAACTGCCCAGGAGTATGCTGCCCTTCCATGAGGTGTCATAGCCGGTGGCCCCTTAAAGGTTGTATAGCAGGAGCAGGCTCTGTCCTCCAGGGAAGTCCAACCCCAAGGTGTTTTTCACATCGTAGTGCGTAAAATCCATGGCGTCACTGACCTCAAGGCTATGATGATGGATTTGAAACTGGGGGGATGACTCACTCCATCTCGTAACTCAGGCTGAAAGCTGGTGTTCCCCAGCCTTTCTCTGTGACATTTAAGAAGCGTCCTTCTTCCGCTCTGAAGAAAAGTAAACTCGGAGTGCCCCAGCCAGTCTCACTATTGCTATGTCGTGTTGAGGACTTTCTTTGACTGCAGCCCCAGAGGACTGAGTTAAAACAGTAAAATTAAAGCTGACGGTGGAAAATAGTGGGGAGGGCAGGTCCCTGCCCCAAGTGGCTTCCTCTCCCTCTTCAGGGTGGGGTGGGGGGGTGACCTGTGCTTAGAGAGACGTTACCACAAACATTTATTCTAAGGGCAACACAACACATCTGTTCTCCTGGGGAGTATTAAATGTTGACCTTTAGCAGTAATTTAACGGATGGTAGAAATTTTTAGTGAATAATACATGGGCTTCCCCAAGAAGCCTCAGATTATCTAGGGAAGAAAAATCTCTCTCCTGTTCTCTGGGTGAGAGAGAGATGCATCATGCATGCTGTGTGTACTGGTAGGGACCTGCTGGGTACGTGCTGATGGAGAGCAACCTGCCCTCCCTTTCCAGTGGGAAAGTGTTATGGATGCTGCAAAAACTTGTTTTGAGCATTTCAAAATTTATCTTCACCCTGCCACCGCTTCAACAAAACATCAAACAAGCTCACCATTTGAAAGCGATTGGGATATTAGATAGTTTTAATTGCTTCTCTCCGCAGTGCGAAAACAGCCCCCTCCCTGCAAAACACACCTATTATCACTGGTATTTTCTTTTTGCTTATCTGTGCATAACTGTGCCGTGTTTTCGTGGTGACATTTCATACTTGGTTTTGCTAGTCTTTGTTTTGCTGCTTTTGCTTTGCGTCTGAAAAGGAATGAGAAAAATTCAGCCTTCCGAGGTACAAATAAGCCTCTTATCACCATAGTATCAGAAGAGTGATTAAAGGAGAATTTCAGGTCCTTTTTCTGGTTGATTTTCAAATCCTCTTCCAGTTTTCCATTTGCCTAAGTAATTCCTTGATCACAGAGTTGACTCTCTTGATTTCTCAATTGATGGGAGCGCTGCTGAAGCACAGAGAAAGATTGGTCTCTGGAGAAGCACCCTGGTAATTTAATAAAGAGCAGACAGTGGCTGTTGTTTAAAACCCACCACGCATTTGGTTCCTCATAGGCTTCAACAACCGCATCGGTGGCCATTTCTGTAGTTTAGTCCGGGAAATGCAGTCAGCGGTAGCGGTGAGGGGTATGTCTATAAATGTATAAAAACACCTTTACGTACAGTTGCCGATACTTCTAACACAGCAAAGATCTAATTTCTGAGGTTTCTCTTTGGAGCGCAGGCTCAGTANCCTGCCCCACCGGGCACGCGCTGACTTNTTTGCTCTATATTCGTTACCGCATCCTGCAAGTCGTTAATGGGTCACCTCGGAGGTGCTGGCATGGCCTGTCTGAAGGCCGTTAGCGAGGTGCACACATGTCTCTGGGCCGTGTGCACCTGATCCTGCCTGGAACCTGCCCTGCAGCGACGCTGCCTGTGCCGCCCTGTCCACCAGCCATCGCGCGCTAGACGTGGGTCTCACTAGCATATGAAGCCTGCACCTCTAGGGCTCCCCCCGCTTAATTTTACGTGACCTGGGGGAGGCTGAATGCAAACAGAACAGGACCTGCCACAGGTCAAAGGAACGAGGCAATCGAGTTTTCCCCAGGGGGGTGGACTTGCTGGCTGACGGTCGGGGCAGTGAAACTGCTCCGGAGAAACGTCAGCTTAAATGACTGTGTGCAAAAAGTGGTTATTGCAGCAGGGCTGGCGGGCCGTGGCTGTTTGCAGGACGACACACTGGTTTGGTCTCGCCAATGGTTAGTGTGTACTGGTTACAAGGGTGACTGCTTGCCAGTGTAAATAGTTGGTTAAACAAACATATAGGAGAGCAACTGTGGATGTGAATAACCACTCTTTATGTAGAGGATGTGAAAGAATGTGTAGCTCTAATCAAATTTGCTGGGGAAGTGACCGCAGAGGGGATTTGGGTGTGATGAGGAAATGGAAATGTTTGCTTGGAGCAGAAGAGCAGCGGAGTGCTGTGGTGGAGACCCAAGGGCACAGGGGCAGGAGACCCTGCCAGAGGGTAGTGCCTCTATCTGTGGGTCCTCCATCGGCGGTGGTGAAGGGCTCTGAGGACAGTTGACCCCACACTGCTTCCAGGGCTGAGGCTGTGAGGGCAGAGCAGCGGTTTTCATGGCTTGAAGCAGCCCTGGGGACCCAGCTGGTGGATAAGGGGAGGGGTTTTTTTGGTTTCCTTCCCCTAGGGGCCTGGCCAGCCTCCATGCCAAGCTACGGGGGTTGCGCAGAGCCTCCTTCCGTTGCCCTCCCCACCGCTCGCCTGTAAGGGTGGCGTGGGGTGAAGCATCCTTCCTTCATCGGGTTGGGATGCTTCTCTGCAAGGCTGGGTGAAATCAAGGGCAGGCTGAAGCTCAGCAGAAAACTTTGCAGTTCTGTGCTAAATTTGTAGACACTAGGACTAAGGATGCTTTAATTCAGTGAGTCATCGCTTGTTCTTATTAAAGAGTCTGTGGGGACAGCTTTCCTGGCACACTTGGAGGGGTTGAGGTACAAAGGGGAGCTGCTGTGGTGCGTAGCCAAAGAACCCGTCCCAAAGGCATGGCCCGAGCTGGAGGAGCTTGGAAAGGCATTTTCTTGCAAGAGGCAATTGATAACCTGGGACCAAACAAGAGAGCACTGGTCAGGAATGACGGTGCTTGGCTCGGGAGAGTCCTGCCCTCGGGCTGGTGCAGGGAACAGAGCCATCCTGGCTGGGCACCCCGTGGGGCGGGAGCTGGGGTGCCCCTGCTGTGGGACGTGGGAACACGGGCAGGATGGATGTGCCAATGGGACTGGGAGGGTTGAGAGAAGCATCTCTTTCTCCTCCAGTTTCCCTTGCTAGGACAGGAAAATACAGGATTTCTAATCAGAGCATGCTTTCTACTCATCCTTTTCCCCCCCTGGCAAGCAGAAGCTTGTAGTTTGCTTGCTAGAATCGATGCCTAAGTGTGTATAAATAGATGATGTCTGAAGGGAAGAGCTTTACAGAACGGTGGTGTTAGCTGCGCTTCTCAAGAAGTTAGCTACTGTTGAAGTACCTGGCAATATCTTGTTGCAGTTAAAGGTTTTAAGGATGGATGGTATTCTGCAGACTCCAGAAGCAGCAGAATGTGCCATGCGTCGTGTTACCAGGCTCGTGGTGGTGGTGGTTTGGTGTGCAGCACTGCAGTTGAGGTGCAGTTCCACAAGGTGCAGCGCAGCCGTAATTCAAAACAGAGAACTTCTCCAAATAGTTTATGCTGTTGATTTAATATAAGAGAGAAATTACTGTCTTTTGGCCTGCTTCTGGGTTTGCAACTACTTAATGTACACCCCTTTGCATAGTTAAGGTGAACTGAAATCTTGTTGTCCATGTTAGGCGGTATTTTTTGGGTTTGAGAAGATAGACAAGATGACCACTAAGCAAAGCCCTTGAAAAACTGGTGCCATGTTGACTCTAACCTAACTGTAGTTGACCTACTTGAGGTCTAGTGGTGCGGTAGGAGACATCTTCAATGGACATTTAACATGAATGGTTAGATGTAATCTGAATTTTCGTTGCATTCAGAATAAGCAAATGGTTGCGTGAGCAGTCAGTAAAGCTGTATTAGAGGAGTAAAAAGCAAGGTGCAGTGCCATGCAAGGCAATCAGAAAGAGGCACTCTTATCGACTATCTTTTTATCCAGTAACATTTCACACGAAAATTAATTATATGTAAATACATAAAAAGTTAAACTGGTGTTCACCTAATCTTCATTGCTAATTGGAACTCCATATAGCTGTGTTGTGTTTGATAACAGATTGATTGACTTGAGCAAAGCTTACATGTCTTTAGAATGGAGGCAGTTGAATTATTATTCAGAAAAATGCCAAGATGATTATACGATACCCCGTAGTTCATAGATGCTTTCTTCAGCTGTATTGTCTTTAGTTTTCAATAGGTAGCAGTAGGCTCAGTATTAATGTGGCCATGATTATAATATGGCCTTTATGGATTCAGGAGTAGGTTCAGGAAGCACCACATCCTGTACTGGAAGTCAGACTTGGAGACCTGATCTGTCCATCAGAGTGGATGATGCAAAATTAAATTAGCTGTCAGCTTTTTAATCGGCACATACAACAGCAGCATCCGTAAGAAGATGAGCAAGCATGATGGAAAACGTGAACTTGTACATAAATTTCTGGGGTTCAGTGTGTACTGGCATCTGAGAGGAAGCATTAGGCCACAGGGCACAAAGTGCTGCATCTTTGCAGGTGGTCCAGAGCAGCAGCTTTCAGACAGGCACTCGGATGCTTTTTGTTATTCATTTTCCTTTAGTATTAAGATCTCAGGTACGCAGAGTAAAGAGCTCTGGAAGTTCCTCAGCGACGGCACCTGCAAGAGGATCATAGGACTGAGTCTAATTGGAATATTTTTGGCACTTTTCCTCTAAATAATTAATGGGGCTGTTTTGCTGAAGCTGAGCCGTTTTGCTGAGATGTTTATATCATATCCCATTTCAGGAGAGTTTTATTAGATTCTGAGCTTCAGGATGGACCCCCTCATCATCTACTGCCCCATCACTTGCGAAGAGGTGGTAAGAGGCATGTGGGGGTGAGGAAGAGAGAGAAAGGGGAGAGAAAGAGAAAAGCTGACCTGCCAAGTCTATTGTGTCCCATGTTGGGTTTCCCTGCTACTAGTTGTGCGTATAAAGCTTCCAACTTGTCAGGCACAAAGAGATCCCGAAAAGGTAAACTAAATCTGATTCTCAGCTTGGTAATTTTTTTGTTCTGGGGAAAAAAAAATCTGTAGTGAGCAGCTGCTTCTTCGTAGGCAGCTCAGAAAGTTCGGGGCCTGCCTTGAAGGATGGTATCAATGTCTCCATATTCAGAAGTTGGACAGGAAAATGTCTTTTACCACGTTGGTAGCAGGGATCCCTTGGGTAGAAAGACCCATCTAAGGGAAATCCATGTTTCGTGGCTATATTGTACCGAATGCAGCGCAAGGTACAGTCTTGCTAGGTTGGAGGTTTTGGATAAAATATGTTGTCAGATTACTCCAGCAGCTAAAATAGGTAGGAAAATAACAGCTCTGTGGGCAATTCAGTGATCGAAATGTGTCGGAGATGTCTGCAGACAGCTAGTCTAAAGACACAATGTGCATGCTTATAAGGGAAGACATCAGAGGCTAAACCTCCAGGGATAAAAACAGGGCTGCAATCTGTTCTCCTTGGAGAGTTTGTGGCTGAAAGATGGTGCTGAAGATCATGGACCTGAAAGCTGGATGCGTGCAAGGATCTGGATTGAGTGTCTAGGTGAGGGTTTGTTGGTGGGTGACAGAACCCTGAGAACCGGGATAACGAAGACACCCAGTGTGCACACTGGGCGCCTTCGTTATCCCAGTTCTTGGGGTCCTGCTGAAACCTGTGTTCGAAACGAGGTAGAAAAATGGTAGCCAATGCGAGCAAGTGATACCTTCCAGGAAAAGCCTGGGGCTGAGCGTCATTTCACAAGGCACGCATTGCATGCTGCGAAGTCTTCGTCCTTTTGAGTAACCAAATAACATTGGTTGGGTTTCTTCAGCGCAATATAAATAGAGCTTCTGGTGATGGGACTTGTGCCTTGGAGTCATCCAAAATGTCCTTATGAGCAGGAAGCCACGGCTGGCAGTGAGCAACCGCAGCTACTTACAGTGACTGGCAGTGAAAGGTCTTTTTCTAAAATGTTGCTAGTGTGCAAGGCGTGATTTTTAGTCCAATGTATTTCATAAACTTGGAAATGAAACTCAGGGAATAAATTTCCCTTTGACCACTGTCAGAGATGCTCAGTAGCTTCTTTATCAAATCTGTACGAGCTCTTGCCTGAGAAATGATGGTTTGGGGCGTTATCTCTTTTCCCAAGCCTCTATTTGCTCTGGAGCAGTATTGTCTTTCTCACTGGGGACAGCAAACACACCAGCAAGTGCTTGGAGCAGATGCTACTACTGCAAAGGTAACTGCACTGTCATTCCTTCCAGCTGGAAGCGTACTTGTAATTTTAGGATTAGATTTGGATGGAAATGTTACTTGGCTTGTTTATAAATACACCCACATAGCAAAATATTTTTAATAGGGGTTTTTTGGTTGGTGGT
>Ga0065711_1007885_pt1 | contig 13904 bp, 9 predicted proteins | sample Hoacrofraction12_FD_59098 | JGI IMG/M metagenome (GOLD analysis project Ga0065711, IMG submission 59098) | Hoatzin crop microbial communities from Cojedes, Venezuela - Epithelial fraction 12 v2 (version 2) | ecosystem: Host-associated > Birds > Digestive system > Esophagus > Crop | place... | reverse complement strand
AAAAAAAAAAAAAAAAAAAACACACAAAAAATGGCCTCTAATGAAAGTTAAGGTATCTAGGAAATAGAGACACATAAAATCTGGTCTGCTGGCTGCTTTAACAAGAAATGAGAGCAGATGGTGGTTAAGGCAGGATGGATAAAAGAAAAGATGAACAAAAAGCATGCCCTAAATAGCTAGGTGTGAAAGTGAAAATCCCCACTAGCTTTTTTTCCCACAACTCACTTTGATCTTTTAGTTCTAGCATCCTTTTCTGATAGGAGCTATTATTAGCATTAGCCACTCAGGGAAGGTAGGTAGGCCAGTGCGGTACTTTTCCTAAGCTTAGCTGTGTACTGAAGCAGTGGCCAAAGATCTCAGGCAGTTAATGGACATCTGCTTTTTTTAAGTAGAGAAACCAGTACCTTGAATAAAGCTCCTCATCAGTACAAAGAAAAAACCCATGGGAAGGTATTTGACAGGTACAACAAAGCCAGAACTATGACTGAAAACCTGCTGGCAAAATGACTAAATCCACTAGCTAGAAGAGTAAATAAAGTCCTCTGAACATGCAGAATCTGTCTGGGTGCAGTCACTGACCCCACAGACTGGACACATGCAGGGGAGTAAAAACCTGTGTGCCTGCCAGCACCATAGCAGATGCTTTTCTGCACACCTACACTACGAAGAGAAAGTCAGGACTACCAAATGGGAAGATGAGAACTCAGTTCCACACTACAAATCGACCCAGGCATTTTGTCCAGCACAGAGAATGTTTTGGGAAACTTTAGTTCTATCTAATCTTTAGTGGTATTTCAAACTGACATTTTAAGCAGGTTTGAGTTGTGGGTTCTCAATCCCCTTTACTGTTCTATATTACTTGCTGTGGGGCTGTTATTTTGAAGTCTTGAGAGTGGTTACTATTGGCTTAGATTAACTGCAGCGAATATGTAGTGTAACAAGTACATCACACTTTCATGTCTAATGTGCATAGTTGTAGCCTACAGCAAATGCAAAATTATGCAGAAAGATAATGCTCAACTGAACTTACAGCAAGGTAAAAACATGAACACAAGTAGTTTTTGTGGCTCTGCAATGCCAAGAGAAGCTGTGGTACCTGCCAAAGGGTGGGCCTTCAGCAAGGAAGTAAAATATTGCAAATACAAGTTTAGCAACAGGATGTGATAGCTCAGCCCACAACATGGATTTTTGGACTTTTGAGATGGTGCTGAGCTAATTTTAGCTCTCATTTCAAGTAGAGCCAGGCAATTCCTCCAGTGAAAAGGTAGCAGTGACCTTCACAGCGAACTCTGAGGTTTCTCCTATGGAATTCTACATTTAGCTTTAAAAGTTCCTGCTTCTATTTTAGACTTCGAGAAGGCACGGCATGCTGAAAGCCCTGTCTCTTTTTTTAGATACATCAACCCGAGTAACTAAAAAATAGTACCTCTGCCTTGTCTGGTTTATATCTTTAGATTCTCATGGCAGAGATACTGCCATCACAAGCTTGCTGATTTTTTCCTTAGTTAAGCAGCTGATTGCTATTAGCCTTAAATGACAGATTTGAGAATCGTGGAATCAACAAACTTCTGACTCTGACAGACACAGATGACTTTCAGTTGTCTGTCAAATGGCGAGGAGGACTCATGGTCAGGGGTCCAAAGCAATACCCAGTTGGTAAATGAAATGTATGAAGGAAATCCTTCAATATTTATTTGCACAAAACATACCTATTTTTAAAAATGCAAACTTTTTTTTCTGCCTTTTTGCTCCTTGGTGGTGGTGTTTCTGGTTCAATGCACAGTGCTTAAGGAAACATGGCTGCTTCTAGAAGAGCAATACTGATTGAGAGGGGCAGAAAGAGTGAGCAGCTTTAAGAAGTCCAGTGATGAGAAACTCTGGTTTCCTGCCCTTTCAGCAGTCAGACAGGCTGTTCACACTTGTATGTACTTTGCAAAAAACAAAAAAAGCTCACCAAAGTGGAAAACAATGTGGTGAGTGTTACTTTGCAACTGCCTTAGAGTGCTTTAAAAAGATGTGTGAAGACATTAAATATACATGGCCATTTGTGGTTGGAACAAATTTTCTCAAACACACTTCAGTCCCTCACAGAGCACTGCATCAATAACCCACTTCAGAGCTTTCCCGAGTTCAGTTAGACAGGTCCCCAAGCGTGTCTTTGTACAGCAAGAAACAGCAGATAAACTGCTTAACAAGGTCTCTGACCAAGAATTGCTGATGCCCAAGTCTATACGCATGAACAACTACAGACTTTGTTGGACTTTGTTAGACCTAGGCTTACCAGGTTACCCTGTCAACTCAATGCAGGAAATACTTGTCACGAGTCTGCCAGCAGACTTACTTCTCCTGCACAGAGCTTGCCATGCCTGACAATATTTACTAGGTACTGGGTGACTTACTCCAGCTTTACAAGCCCAGGTCTGACTCAGACTCAGAGAAACTGTTTTCTAGTATCACTGTTCCCCACAGATTATCACCAGATAGCTGAGACTTTTCATAGTGACGAACTCAATGCACGGTCCCATCACTGATGAGAACAAAGAACTGACCAAAGTAAAAAATAAAACAGATCATGTTGTATTCTGTACTGAAGAAAAAAGGGAAAGAACCTCTGGAGTTTGCATTGGACTGACATACATTCATTTCTGATTGAGAAAGAGACTGAGCTATCAGGACTTCTTTGTTAGAATTGATGTGAGAAAACTTCAGAAATAATGATTCTGTCCCCTAATATTTTCCTGCTTCCCCCATCTGTGTACTGGTCTTTTGTTGTTTTTTTGTGGGGTTTTGTTGTTTTGGGATTTTTTTTTCTGCTTTTAATGTATTTTACCTTCTGTTGGTCACTGTGTCCCTCTTACAATTTTTAGTTGGGTGATATCCTCTGCTTCTCTAATTTCTTAAGCTAAGCTGGCCTCCATGAGTCAGCCTCTCAGGCAGGTCTCAGACTCCCCTACACAGCGTAAACCCTTTCCAGCAGCTGCCTGGGACTTTCTACCACTTGCATTAATTCAGTCTGTTCACTTTGCTCCTGGACAAAGCTTGAAAAGAAGTGTCTTCAAGTGGAGAGAAAGTCACACTCAGCAGCAGTCTTGGAAAAAAGCTCAAAACCAACTTTCGAAACCTCAGGAAACAGAACGTATGGAAGCACACAGAAAATTAAGCTTCAGGTGAGAGGAAGCGAGAGTAACCAAGTTGTGGAGCCAGTAGAAAGAACAAAAAAATGCAGTAAATTCAGAGAGACTGTATTAGAACTTGTTGCTTTGCAAGTTGATGCCCAACACTAAGCCAGGTGCATTTTAAGGTTAACAAGTTTGGGATGGAATGGATGTGAGTCGTCTTGCCTGAAGTAACTCCTAGGTTCCTCGCTGCTCTCTGAGAAAGAGCAGTGTATTTCACAGTCCTTCTGAGATACGGCATCAAGCAGCATTTACTGAATTACAACGGGATTAGAAAGAGAAGAATATTATGGGGAGAGCACACACATCTCAGTGAATAGCAACAAGCTCAGGAGCTGGCAAACACCTTGTTCCATGAAGAGTAATTATACAGCTGCTTGTTCTGTGGGCATCATCCTGTGCCTCACGAAACAGCCGTTTTATCAAGGGAACAAAGCAGTGCCTGTAAGGGAGTTGAGATACTCTCCAAATAATTATGAAGATACTCATCCACTGTATATTCTCTCAACATATTTGATTCATTCATGTTCAAATTAGTTGCAGGGGAGAATGGATAATAAAATCTATCACCTGTTTTGTAATCTTATGAGAAATTAAAAGCAAATCCTTTCTCAGAGACTGCAAAAGACAGACTGATTCAGGAGTGAAAGCTGCAAGTTTTTTATCTATAGTTACATTTTGTTGTATACATGTCTTGTGGCTAAAACTAGTATTTTCGTCCCGAACTGGAGAGAAACCTTTGGACCTGCAGAGAAATAACTAATGATATATGCTCTTTCCATAACTGTGTTGAGCTCCAGACTAGGTAAACTTCTAGTCCTTTCTTCTGGCTTTGCTTTTTCCAGGTCCACAGCTATGATGCCCCCATCACTTCCCTGCAGTTGAACTGCTGTACACTGGCACCATTTGGTCAGTTTCTGACTGCTCCATCCCCTGTGCACCCAGGGCTGTGGTTTGACAGAAGCAACTCCCAGGAGCCTGCTTAAAGCACACTGAAAATGCTTTAGCAGAAAAATAAATGCATAATGCAAAGGGAAAGAAAAGAATATTAAGAGACTCTGCATGTGGTTTTCATCTAAACGTAAACAGGTGTAATATATACCCCCTGCCTTTTGGGGTATGACAATCCTCAAAAGAATGATTCCCCAGTCCCCAAGAGAGTGATTCCCACTGATATCTCTGCAGATTCCCTACCAACAATGATCTCCTTTGGCAGACATAATGGCTTCAAAATGAGCTGAACTGCCATGTCATTTAAGTGTTTCCCAGGAGGAGTGTATGAGAGTTCATCTCCAGCTCTAGGTGTAGGATGCTTGATAATGCTGCTTCCAAACAAGTCCAATAAACATCCAGCTACCCTTTAAAATCTCATCATTGACACTACCCATGTGAACTCTTAGCAAGTAAATAAAAATCCATTACAGACTATGCCAGAAAACTACCACATTTATATAAACTCACCCAGGCACAAGGAATTCAGCGGTGCTAGGCGCTAAACAACATAAACCTTTCTGTGAAAGCCTTAACTGCAAACATGAGCAAACTGTTCTTCTCCCATCCATTGGAGGAATATGTATACTTTTTTTCTGGCATAAGTCATTCCAAAGAGATGTTGAGCACACCTGAGTGTCAGCCCCTCCTCTCCTTCACCAGCTTATCAAGAAGTGGAGGCAATTCCAGGGTAAGAACATCAGAGGCTTCTCTTTCTCAGCACTTTCCTCTGAGCAAGAAAGCCAGAGTCCATTCTCCCTCTCTGGTGCCTGGAAATAGCAAAGGAAGAATGACAGCTTAAGAAAAGCTTGAGTGTTTTCAGCTGCCTGTTTCTGAAATAGGGCCCCATGCTTCTCCTTACTGTGAAGTACACACACATTAACTACTCTTCAGTCCAGGACTGGAGCAAGGCATTCTGGCTTTCTTGGAATGCAAAAAACTTCCTATGACAACACTCAAATCATCCATCTTCAACCCCCTGAATTCAGATCTGTTTCAAGACACCAAGTAAATGCTTTGGGTCCAACTTTTCTCGGCTCTGCCTCTCTACATTTGAGTGGAACATTCACCTGAGAGGACACTTGACTGGCACGTCTGAGGGATGAAGGTATACTTCCATTCTCAACAAGTGGTTCATGCTCATGTAATTAATAGTCCCAGTCCCCACAGATCAGATATTTCTTTAATGTTAATGCCTCCAAACAGCTCAGCTCCATCTCCTTACATGAATTATGTGAACTGTGACTGATGGAAGCCAAAGCAATGTAATGATTTGCTGTCTTTTCTTAGCCAGTAATGTTTATGTAGACCCTGAGGGAAGACTAAAGCAAGTTTTTACAATCAGCAGTATTGAAAGATGTAGTTTGCTATTACAGGTGTAATTTTAGCTCATAACTGACTACACTTACCTTTCTTTCCAGTACATAAAAGTTAGTAGCAGGGCTAAGCCTTAGTTCTATCTTGAGTATCTGTCTGTCTGAAGATATTTGGTGCTCAAATAAATCTCAGATGGTTTTACCAAAAGAAAAAACATGCAAGATTTAGAGGACCTGACACAATACTTGTATGAAGAATATTGGCATCAAGAAGACATTGCACAGATGGAAGTACATGGAACTCAATCAGGGGAAGAGAAGACACAATATTTGCAGGTTCCACCTTTTACAGATGTTAAAGAATACCTTTTATTCTCGTAAGTCTGACTAGCAAGAAGTGTTTATATTTTACAACAAGCAAAGCAACTTGCAGTTCAGTTTTAAACCAGATATATGCAGGCTATCACTTCCACCTACTTGTGGAAAATCTCGTTAATACTAAGACATATTCAGAGCAGACAACGTTTAGCAAGAATGTCCCCAGGCAAAGGATTCACCGACCGCAATAATCAGTAGGGTTTTCTCTGCAAAGAACACTCAAAATCCAAAGTAAGGCCATATTTGCTGGGAGATGACTCAGGAGTAATACGCATTAAGGATAATAATTTTGTGTCCGAATCTGCAGCCCTGGACTGGTGATCATTTACTTAGAGGCTGCTTTACTAAGGAATACGGCTACTGCTACAGTCTACATGTTGCTGTTATGAGGGGAATTTCCAGCCCTTACAAACAGATACAATTTTGGAGACACATGAGTTTTCAAGTATAATCAGCTTCAATTTAAAAATGTTCTATTACAGAGAATCTTGAAGTGAGAAAGCCTTTGAAAATGAAACTGTTCCCAAGGAATTCTTAGTTTCCAATGCAATTATCTCCTTAACAGATACAATTCTCACAACCGAATATGTTTTGGACACATGGACCAATGTAATTATCTCCTTAACAGATATAATTCTCACAACTGAATATGTTTTTGGACGCATAGCTTCGCATATGTAAGAGAGAGATTATACTCTGACCTAACCAGTCAGTTCCCCCTACCGTTTACCACACCCCATGCCCTGTGCTCTTCTTATATATGGAAGAAAATATACAGAAAAGCAAGGTACTACAAAGAATTACTATAAAAGTTTTATTTGTTCATAATCTCCTCAACTTCTTAGAGCAGTGTCTTCCACACCTTCATAGTCATCACTCAGAGGAGTATTTTTATGAAGGTAAACTATAGCTGCAACAGGTAATAGCATCCTTCATAGGTTTTGAGTAGTTAAACATTGAAACATTACCACAGACGAATGTTAATTTTTCATTAAATAGTTCTTACAACATTGTCCTAGTACCTTCTAAAACCAAAGGGGAAGAAAACAGAGCAGGTATTTACCTGGCAGCTAACTGATTATTCTTTTCCATTCAGATAAGAAATCAGTAAATCTTTATGAGTATTTCTGTGCAAGGTTGTTTTTCTTAATAACTGCTCTATTAAACTCATATTGCATCTGACTTGTTGCATCATTGTGTGTGGTTAATAATTTAAGTGTTTGAGTTTTTCACACTTTTGAAGAAGAACTTAGGAAAAACAAATATTTACACTCAAATCATACACTTAGATCTCAGAAGTGAGGTGGAAAAGATTAACAGCCCTATTAAGAGACAGCTGGTTGTATAGTTTCAAATGCATGTGTTGGCTTTAAAAATATAAAGCTATTGCATGCATTTATTAACCATTAGTTCCAAGTTGTACACATTACTTCAGTTTCTGATTTCAGCTTATTCAGTCATTCAAGATACAGAGGTGGTTTTGTCCTGCAGTATGTAACTGTATACACTTTCATTATATATAAAAGCATTTATTTTTGTCTTTTCTGTTTTCAGTATTTCCAAGTCACAACTATACTGTTCAAGTCCCTTTAAGATGTGCCAATTTTTATAAATAGCAAATTCTCAGTAAAAGCAGGCAGGGAAAAGACAGCCTACCTGTTAGCATCAGGCACCTGCTCCCTTACACTGCCTGCAATTCAAGGCAGAGCATTAAAGATTGTAATTTCAAACACCCTGAAGTCTGCTGGACTACCGTGACAGAAGTTTTATGGCATTTTGGAAATATTCACCACTACTAGACCAGATTTATGGTAGGATATTACTGTGGACAAAAATAGTTGGTTTTAAGCAAGAGGGGAAAACAGCATTCAGCTGTTGCTACACAGCCGCTGCTGTGTGCATGGGTGCAGTGTGCTGGCTGGGACTTCCCAGAGTCTGGACAAGGATGAGCTGGGGAAAGCAGTAGAAGCAGTTTTCTGGACATCTCTGGAGACAGATAGTGGATTTATAGACCGCATGTTCTCACTCTCCAAGTGAAAACAGAATAGGTGGTACTGCTAAGGGGTTCGCTTTCAGTGTGGGCCCAATATGATCTCAGCAGTCACAACAACTACCCCTACACTTAATCACTTTAATTGCTTTTTTCTTCTGTGTCCCCCAGCACTTTGGAAAACACTGGTTAATATACATTTGCAATGTTCGTGCAATATCCCTTGGTGATCAAAACACAGAACAACTTTGACGCACATTACTAAACAAATGCTGAGAAGATGATCACAGTGACATGTGCAATCCTGTTTATTGCAGTGGATTATAAATGAGAATGAGGTCTGGAGCATAAGCGTATGCTTTCGGGTGCCCAGTTTTGGTGAGCTATTGAATCCCATGTTTTGCCTCACACAAACATTAAGCAAAGCTCCAGTACCCTGAAAGTTTTTGTTTTTGTCAAAAACGTAGCAGCAAAGTTGATGACATTTTAAAAGACCTCTGCTGGTCCCAGCATGACAGACCAACTGGGAAGACCATCCTCTCTGGGACGCTGAGCAGAGCAGCTCCCACTCGCCAGGACCTTCTGGGACCTGCTGCCCACTTTCCCTCGCTGTGCACCTGATGCAGCAGGCACAGAGCCACTCCAGAAGGCACACCTGCAAAGGAAACTTTCTGCTGCATCAGTGGCAGTGCAAAGGAAACTTTCTGCTGCATCAGTGGCGGAAGAGGAAAAGGAAAAGCAGAGAAANCATCCTTTGTGTTATAACAAAGCTAAGGCAGAAGAGAGGATATTATTAGCAGGCAATCATCTGGACACTGACATGAGAATCTGTTGATGCAAGATATGCAGTAGTATGAATAGTACAGTTTTTTCCTTATCAGGCTTCACATTGTTTAATATCTGCATTTAAAAATAACATTTTCCAGCTTGTTTACTCAGCTCTTTCCTTCACAATTTTATCTGTTATTAATTACAATTGCAAGTGATAAAAGCCCAATAGCACAAAGAGCACTTTGCAGCAGCCAGCCACCCTCCTGTTAACAACATTTACCCTACATCGCATGGCTGCTGGTGATGTCCAGCAGACTGCTGTTCCACAGAAATAAGGAATAAAACAAGTTAAAGCAGAATCAATGTCTTATCACTAAAGACTACAGCTTGTCTTGTTGAGAAAGAAGGAACAGAAATCCCTTTCTGATGTAATTTGCAGGAAGAAAAGGCAGTTTAGATGAAGCTACAGAATTACAATATGTACAACACAGCTAATTTGTGTTCTCTCCGTATAGCAGTCAATTCTCTTTTAATTACAGCAAACCAACTCAATTCAAGGAATTTTCTGTTCAAGCATTCAAGACTTTCAATGCAAGTGTGCCTGCTGTCACGAAACCTGATTTAGGGTCCTGCTGACTATGCCAATTTGTTGCAAATCCTCATTTAGGATCCTGCTGACTACATCAATTTGGCATGAATGAGTGATTTGTCAAAGGTATTACAAAAGTGGTTTAATACAAGATTGTAAAAGTGTGACTTAAAGTTCAATGGCAAGGTTCACTCTATTAATGACTGCATGGAAGAAACATACTAAGGAAAACTGAGTTATACACATGTTAGAATGATCTGCAGAGAGACCAGAGACAACAAGAGTAAGGGATGCCCTCCCATTGAGTCATGAGGTTCAGAATGTACCCCCTTGCTTTCTAAACTCCATCTCAGAGGGGAATGTACGTGCATCTGGATCCAGACTTAGCCCCAGACTTGATCAATGTTTTGTGTCTAAAGGACTACATATGAATGTTTCGTTAGCATCAATTCAGCATACAATCAAAGTTATCAAGGCAAAATCAAAGTTATCACGCTACAGGGTTATGCATGATGTCGGTCGCTTACCAAAGATATGCCATTGGTGAAAGATCTCTCTGCTTTGAGGAGCAACCTTGAACGGTGTCCCAGTTCAAGGGCAGATCACCACCATACAGCCACCCTGCCCAGCAGGGAGAGCTCAAAGAAGGCTCACTTAGGCTGTCATTTTTATGGGATAACGTGGTTGGCTTGTAGTCAAGTTAACATGCCATCAGAAAGGTATGCAGAAGACTCCGTGTACCTACAACTTTGTTTCTTGATAAATGAGTCTCAGAAAAGCCACCCACTATTCATTAATAAATCACATGATTGGTGTTCCAAGTTCGTATGTATTGATTCTCACTGCGTCGCCCTGCACCTTTGTGGGTTTTCAGAGAACAGATTGAAACTAGAGGAGTTCTTGGCCTGGTGACTGCTCAGGCTTTTACCTTCTCCAGAGCCTGCACCAAACCACTGCCAGTCTGGTCAAAGGGTTGAGTGCATCCATCACATCTGGTCAGCTGCCACAGAACATTGGCTTTAAGACGCTGATCAGGTAGGTACTGTCCACGGGCTTGCCAGGCTTGCCTACGTTTCTCTGCTGATTACCTGCTGAAACATGCAGACTTGTCTTTTGAAACTATAACTTTCACTTTTAAGAAAATAAGTTTAGTCATTAAGGGATAAATAATCTTGTTTATCCACAGAACAGATATAATGCCTAACAAGAACATAAACTTATCCTACCAGAGTGCTTCTGATGTAGTAACTCTACATACAGACTACTAAGGGCAATTTATGTGTTTGTCAATTAGTACCTTACTAACATATGCATGCAAAGTAGGCATATACTTAAGGAGGGCTCTTGAGCAGATAAGTTGGATCCTGGTGGTTGTGTTTTCATCTGAGTGGGAAAGCTGGGGTGGGGGATGTCAACTGTAGAAAGAGCTATACTTTTGGTGACTTCCTTAGTAGTGTATTGGTGTGCAGAATCTCAGATAAACTGAGTTGCTTGTAAAATGAAAAATTTGAAGAAGGAAGGATTGTATAATCTTTCTCAGGCAAGTGAAGCTTCGAGGAAAAAAAAAAAAAAAAGACTTTTGGGTAGATAAGATGTAGTTATCCAGCTCCTAGTCATAACAATTTCTGGAGTGCTTTTTTTCTTACAGTGTATGTGGCTGATAATACCTGGGGGTTTTGAAGCAGGGGTGACTCATAACCTCTAGCAATAAATTATGTTTGTGTTCACTGTGTTTTTGTGTACCCTGCATGAGAATAAGCAAGGTAAAATAAGCTTTTTATTCTTCTCCTGAATACACTAGGTGTAATGAGGAAAGCCCAGACAGAAGGATACATGCTGTATTAGTGACTGTTCTGAAATAGCTTGATTGTTTTGACTGTAACAGTCTAAGTATGATAGCATAGTCAAATATGGGTTGACTATTTTGATGATTTCAAGAAAAATCAAAGATAAGATGAGATTCTAATTAATACACTCCACAGGGACTAAGCATAAGACTTTCCAGCATCTAAGCAAGATTGTGGAGAGAAGGAAGCACATTTTTTAACTATCAGCAGCACCTAGCAGGAGGGTTATATGTCTCAAACACGGATTCTCTGCTGCCCTCTTCCAAATGCCTAGCTGCCACCAGCCAGAAACCTAGCTAGCAGTCTGGGCAGCAGGATGGTACTTGTAACAGGCAGCACTCTCCATTCTCAAGGATGAGCCTAGAGGCTTGAAACCAATGACTCTTACTGTGAGGGAAATACGAATCTGGCTTTGAGCTTACGGTACTGCTTTTATTCCGTCATCAGTTATCTCCAGGTTGGCAATAGCACTGAGAGAGTTTCCTCAGAATGGGTGAGACCAACAGAGGAAGTGTCTTTCTTCTGCATTGTGCAGCATCATGATTCATTATCTATGGATGATGACGTCTAACCTAAGGACAATTTTTTTAATGATGTGTTGTGGCAGCATAATAGTGGGCACAGAAGCATAGAATGGTTTGAGTTGGAAGGGACCTTTAAAGGCCATCTAGTCCAACCCCCTGGAGTAAGCAGGGACATCTTCCACGGTATCAGGTTGCTCAGAGCCCCATCCAACCTCACCTGGAATGTTTCCAGGAATGGGGCATCTACCACCTTAGTGGGCAACCCATTCCAATGTTTCACCACACTCGTAAAAAATTTCTTCCTTATATCTAGACTAAATCTGCCTTCTTTTAGTTTAAAACAATTACCCCTTGTTCTGTCACTACAGGATATGCTGAAAAGTTTGTTCTCATCTTTCTTTAGGTCCCAGATGACTAGAGGATCACCAATGTAATGCCCATCTACAAGAAGGGCCGGAAAGAGGATCCTGGGAACTATTGGCCTGTCAGCCTGACATCGGTTCCAAGCAAGATTATGGAGAGATTCATCCTGAGTGCGCTCACCAGGCAGGTTCAGGACAACAAGGGAATCGGGCCCAGCCAGCATGGGTTCATGAAAGGCAGGTCCTGCTTGACCAACCTGATCTTCTTCTATGACCAGATGACCCGCCTAGTGGGTGAAGGAAAGGCTGTGGATGTCATCTATCTGGACTTTAATGAGGCCTTTGACACTGTTCCCCACAGCATCCTCCTGGAGAAGCTGGCTGCTCATGGTTTGGATAAGTGTACACTTCACTGGATAAAAAACTGGCTGAATGGCCAAGCTCAGAGGGTGGTGGTGAATGGAGTTAAATCCAGTTGGTGACCGGTCACGAGTGGTGTTCCCCGGGGCTCAGTTTTGGGTCCAGTCTTGTTTAACATCTATCAGTGATCTGGATGAGAGGATCAAGTGCTCCCTCAGTAAGTTTGTGGATGACACCAAGTTGGGTGGGACTGTCAATCTGCTTGATGGTAGGAAGGCTCTGCAGAGGGATCTGGACAGACTGGATCGATGGGCTGAGGCCAAATGTTTGAGGTTCAACAAGGCCAAATGCCGGGTCCTGCACTTGGGTCACAACAACCCCATGTAACGCCACAGGCTTGGGGAAGAGTGGCTGGAAAGCTGCCCGGTGGAAAAGTACTTGGGAGTGTTGGTCGACAGCTGGCTGAGCATGAGACAGCAGTGTGCCCAGGTGGCCAAGAAGGCCAACAGCATCCTGGCTTGTATCAGGAATGGTGTGGCCAGCAGGAGTAGGGAGGTGATCCTGCCCCTATACTCGGCACTGGTGAGGCCGCACCTCAAATACTGTGCTCAGTTTTGGGCCCCTCACTACAAGGACATTGAGGTGCTAGAGTGTGTCCAGAGCACGTCAGCGAGGCCAGTGAGGGGTCTAGAGCACAAGTCTTATGAGGACCGGCTGAGGCAGATGGGGTTGTTTAGTCTAGAGAAGAAAAGGCTGAGGGGAGATTTTATTGCTCTCTACAACTACCTGAAAGGAGGTTGTAGTGAGGCAAGTGTTGGTCTCTGCTCCCAAGTAACTAGCAATAGGATGAGAGGAAATGGCCTCAAGTTGCATCAGTGGAGTTTTATGTTGGCTATTAGGAACAATTTCTTACTGAAAGAGTGATCAGGCATTAGAACAGGCTACCCAGGGAAGTAGTGGAGTCACCATCCCTGGACATGTTAAAAAAAATGCGTAGATAGTTCAGAACATGGTTAGGAGGCATGGTGATGTTGGGTTAGCAGTTGAACTTGATGATCTTAGAGGTCTTTTTCAACCTTAATGATTCTATGATTCCTATAGGCCACTTTTAAGTACTGAAAGGCTGCAGTAAGGTCTCCCTGGAGCCTTCCCTTCTCCAGGCTGAACAGCCCCAACTCTCTCAGACTTTCCTCACAGGAGAAGTGTTCCATGCCTCTGATCATTTTTGTGACCCTCCTCTGGACCCGCTTCAACAGGTCCATGTCTTTCCTGTGCTGAGGGCTCCAGAGCTGGATGCAGGACTCCAGGTGAGATCTTGCAAGAGCGGAGTAGAGGGGAAAAATCCCCTCCCTCGAACCTGCTGGCCACACTACTTTTCAAAGACTCACAGAATCACAGAATCACAGAATCACAGAATCACAGAATGGTAGGGGTTGGAAGGGACCTCTATGGGTCATCTAGTCCAACCCTTCTGCCGAAGCAAGGTCACCTACAGCAGGCTGCACAGGACCTTGTCCAGGCAGGTCTTGAACATCTCCAGAGAAGGAGACTCCACAACCTCCCTGGGCAGCCTGTTCCAGTGCTCCGTCACCCTCAGAGGG
>Ga0065711_1044749_pt1 | contig 13905 bp, 5 predicted proteins | sample Hoacrofraction12_FD_59098 | JGI IMG/M metagenome (GOLD analysis project Ga0065711, IMG submission 59098) | Hoatzin crop microbial communities from Cojedes, Venezuela - Epithelial fraction 12 v2 (version 2) | ecosystem: Host-associated > Birds > Digestive system > Esophagus > Crop | place... | reverse complement strand
GTGACGGAGCACTGGAACAGGCTGCCCAGGGAGGTTGTGGAGTCTCCTTCTCTGGAGATATTGAAGACCCGCCTGGACAAGGTCCTGTGCAGCCTGCTGTAGGTGACCCTGCTTCGGCAGGAGGGTGGGACTAGATGACCCACAGAGGTCCCTTCCAACCCCTACCATTCTGTGATTCTGTGATTCTCTGAGTGTGTTTGTAGCAATAATATCTTCTGCAAAATTCAGAAAGCTTGGTAATAAAACAACAGATCATCCCATCCTGAAAATTGAAATTAAATATTTTGATGTAACATCAGCTTATACATCCTCATTTGCAACCAGTAATCTTTTTGGCTTAATGAATTGTGTGTTTTTAAAAGGAGAAAGGAAGAAAAAAGATAAGTGAGTGGGAATGCACAGCACCTGCTTCCCAAAAGCTGCTTTTCTCGGCATAGCACCTCGCAGACCGGCTGGCTGCCTTTCTGTCCAACTGTGCGGAGGGGAGCATCACTCTCAGACTTGCATCTCCATGTCCTGGAGCTGCAAGGCAGCAGGCTGGACTTCAGCTGCAGCTGCCTGCATTGTGGGATCTGGTCTCCGGTCCTAGCTACCAGCTCCTCATTCCCTCCCACTGGCAGCTGGCAAGGGCATCACGTTGCTCTCCTACATGTTTTGACTGGCCACCATTAGCCATTTCTGTTGCTGCAGGTCTGCAGCAGGTGTAGAGAAGAATTTTAACACACACACATCACTCTTACGTGCAGAAGACTTTCAAACAGATCCTTTTGCTTCACACCTTTCAAGTGAGCCCCAGACAGATTCTCATTTCCTTATTCCTTTTTCCAAAAATAACCGGTGTGGGAAGCTGCTGCCGGGCATCAGTGTGACTGCTCTTCCTGCCACACCTGTGCACAGGCTTGCGTACGCTGCTGCACATCACAGGCAAGTCCCTCTTTATAACAGGCCTCCTGTTTTGAAAGAAATAGCTCCCTAGCACAACAAAAGAATGTGAGAAAACATGTATCAGGCCCAACCATCAGTCCCTTTCAATTCTGTTTTGTTCTCCATCAAATGTCAACAAAGTGATCCTTTTTTTTTTCTGGTTTCGTCTTCTGAGAAATCTTTGGGTAGATGGGTGGAAAAGATCTTTCCAGACTCCATTACCCTGTTTACACTTAATGTCTTATGCTTAAATAATAGATCAATCCCACCAGCTATTACAGAAGTCAAAAGACACAGCGCTTTTTACTTTCAATCTCGGAATTAATACTGGGCAAAGGCACACATGGAGAATGACTAGCCTTTGATTTGGTAGATAACGAGGAGAGGGTAGTTGTCCTCGGAGGGGAAATGCGGATAATGAAGAAAGGTAGTTCTTCTCAAAGGGAAAACGTTTCCACCCAAAAATTATTTGAAGGCCACATTAATTTTGCCCGTATTTTTTATCTGGTAGTTTACAAGTGTCTGAGAAAACTCATCATGCACTGGACAACAAAAATTGATGTGGTTATGGTAGGAAATGAAGTGAGAACAAAAGGGAAGCATCAGCTTTTGCTCTCTCACACTCAGAAAATAAAGTCATCTTTCCCTAAGCAATGTGAAGAATTTCTAGAGCTCCTGTGAACCCTAGCACACCTGATGGGAATCTGTCGATACACTGCTCTTGGTAAAGTGCAGCACTTATAGAGCAGTGTGGCAGAACGTATACTGTAAATTTCTGCCTTTTGAAGGCAGCTGGACAAGACATTTGGTCTGACTGTGAAGATTTATTCCTTTTTCTACTCCCTCGGACAGAAAGAAATTGCTGACAGCTACCAAGGGCTGCATTGGTAGGGGTGGGCTGTGGAAGGAGAAATTGAAGCAAAGTAAAGAAAAGGAAAGACTGAGTGCAAATGCTTCAGTTAAGAAATACATGCTGCCTTTTTGACTGAGTAAGCCCTGTTTCGAGAAGTTGTGAGGAGTCTGAATAGGAAAACAACAATATGCTTTAAGGCTGAAGGAAGTCCAAAGGGGCTTTTTACCTAATTGAAGCAGTTTTCAACCTCACTGAGAGGATGAATGATGAAAAAATCAATGAACAGCACAGAGGGTGAAGCAGCTTTGAGCAACATGACGTTGACAGTGTACCTTGATAAAAGTAAACTGTCTTTTCTTACTCTTCAGCAAAACTCGGCACCGCATCTCCACAGAGCTGCTTTAATATTTCAACTCTCTGAGAGTTCTCTTGCTGAATATGCCCCTATGTACGAAGAACTGCAGCTGTGCAATTTAAGGAAGTTTTTCTTTACCAGCCATATTTATAGGCAGGTGGTAGTGACTGGCCTGGAAACTATATGCTTCTTATTTGTCAGTATTTCAAGCTGTATAAAAACAAATCTGTTTTCTTTCCTTCATGCTGGCCTACATCTAGCCTTTTCACACCAACACAAGACAGCAGAAAGAACAAAATCCTTAAATTGCAGTTTGATAGAATATCATCATAACTGGAGAAGATAGCCAAAATCAAAATCAGCATGTCCTATGAAAACCTTTAAGGGAAAAAAAAGGTGATAATCTAATACAAACAAATCCTTGCATTTCTGGAAAGACAAACACATTCTAAAACAAATAAAGCACAGGTAACACCCATTTTACTCATACTAGCACAGTTTTCTTGAGTCTAACAGGGTAAGATATTACAAATACAGAAATACACAAAGAAAATTTGGAAAATGACCTATGCAAAAATTTGTTTGCTGTTTTTTAAAGATTATATTGATAAAGCTAACAAGTGTAAAAGCAATGATAAGCTAATAGAGGTTTAGGGTTGACAGTTATCTTCATGATGTAAAGGGTTTTAGGCAGGTAATCAAGAACATGCTGCTACTTCTTTTCTCTTTCTCTTTGTCCCTCTCTCTTCCTCATTCTTTCTCCCCCTGCTTTCTCCCACCTGCAATAATCTACTTTTGTGCTGCCTAGATTCCATCCCAAATTCCTTGGGTTTATGTCTGGCTTTTTTCCCCTCCCATAAATCCTCCTACTACTTATTTACTGAGGAAGGATCTATTCTTTTCAACCAATTTCCCCCTCCAGCTCAATTAATACTAAACTGAAAGCCTAACATGAGAGAAAAAAAAAAAAATGGTACCGTACACTAGGAGATTCTGTTAGTGACTAAGGCTAAATTCAGAAGGGTTTGGTTGCACTTGTTGTAACATATAGCTTTGAATAAGCTTCGCTGCTCAGGATAATCTCTAGCCTTGTCACTTTATTCCTTCTGGTGATTTTTTTTCTGCCTCTCAAAACCTTTCTGTGCCTTTTGCATGTTATTGTGCACTGCTTTTTTCCTTTGGAAGAATTTTCATGAACTGGGACATCACAGGATTTCCTGCTTGAAGCTTATGCCAGGAGGCAGGAGTGGGCAGTGCTGGGAGGATGAGACACATGGGCATGTACCAGGAAGAAATGGTATAAGCAGATTATTGTTTTATTTTGTCATCGGGCTTCTGACCAATATATGGTGCTACACCAAATTCAGAGACTTGCATGACAGAACCATGCACGTGATGAGAGAACATGAGGTTTTAACTAGCATCATCCTAATCAATACAGCACGATATCATAACTAAAAACCTGTGAGTGAGATCTGTAGATTATCTTACCTGAACTTCAATGAGATCTCTGTAATTGAATTACATCCTTGTGGGCTATGTTCATGACATCTGTATTCCCAGAAAGATTACTTAGGAGCTATTTTAGGAATTACTTTAACGGATGATGAGGCTTGTTTCCCTGCTTAGATATTTGGTATAGATACATATGTACATATGGATGTAAAAATATGAAAATTATTTATTCCTTTTGGAAATCCTCATTTAGAACATGCCTTTGAATTTCCCTGATCTTTTTCACACGCTGAAAGAATTCAAATCAACATAGGAGTGAATATTTATCTTTAAAGATATCCTGATGATTCTAGCTTTTTATCGTGCTTGCTTTAAAGTCTTATAATTTTTTTTAAATTAATTTAGTTCATTTGTATATTCTGGCATCAGGGTCAAACAATTGCATATATTGGAACAACACTTGCTGCTTCATTTTTCCAGTACAGGAGCTAATATCACTGAGCAGCTATGTATTTTTGTTTGCAACAGAGTCAACAGAATTCTTGCGTGCTTTCAGACAATGTGGACAAATATAATCAGTGTTTACTGTTTTTATGATGTTCCTCAGTTTGCTAACATATTCCATCAGTATTCAAGGAGTAAACTGAAATGAAATGGTTATTCACAGGGTAATGCCCTCTCTGAGTATCATCCGGTAACCTTTGAGCAGCAGAATATGTCTGCAAGCTTTTCTGTGATGTTTAGCTTACCTTTTTTTCTGCCTGTTGTCTTGATAGATTTGTCATATTTCATCCTTGTTTTCTTAGCTGAATCTCTATGTTTCAAGGCTCTGCTTATAATTTCTATAACAATATGTACTTCATTATGTCTTGTCTTTCCTTGATTTTCTGTTTCCTTTGATACTTTGCAGATGCAGCTGTGTTGTGACTTCATCGCAAATAATATAATTTTGTTTTAATTTAGTATAGGTTCCTTTAGTTTAAAGATCTTTTGGCATTCTTTTCTTCTTAAAAAAGTTCAAGCGTACAGTTGATAGCATTTAAAAAAATTTGAAATTGAGGTAAAACAACAAGATAGCCAATATTTTAACAATGTGTGAACAGGGAAATTTATGAATAGTGAGCTTTTATGAATAGTATGCTTTTTTTTTTTGTAATTGAAACATTCTGTCCAATGCCTTTGAAAAATTAGCATTTATTTTGAACATACAAGGAACTTTCTGAGAAAATGCAACTAAACTCATTGTTTAATTACAAGTAACTTAACACATGTTTAAAAATTTATTATCTGTGGCAGTAGTTTGCCGTGAATGACCTTAATAGAATAGGAAAGACACTTAAAATAATGACTATCATGAATATGTGCTAAAAGATTGTTGCTAAGATAAATTTAAGATGTTGCAATGGTATACAGGCAATAAGTGTTAAAATTCTGTTATTTGTGGGCTCCTTGAAAAGTTTCCACAACATTTTTGTGAAACATTTAAGTTTATCTGTGACATGACATGTTTGAGGCTACTAGTAATAGGGGCTTGTGCTGAGGGGGACGTTTAGTTATTGTTTGGAGAGTCCTTATAAGAACAGCCATGGGCTCCAGTGGTCCACAGACCACAGTTTGAAAACCACGGATACTGGGCTATAGGCAGGGCCAGAGCAAAAGTCAGAGGTATTTTAAAGAGGATGCTTGTGCCATCTTTATTAAGGCAGTCAGTTACCTCTGCAGCTAATTTGTGATGATGTTTTCTCAGCTACAATGCTATAGTCACACGATAAAGGTTGGCCACATGCACCAGAAGTTCTGGGAAATTACTTGCTCCAGCAATCCCAGCTATTTAAAGACTGCATTTGACTCTTTCCCACTCCTTTCACAGCTCTCCAAGCCAGGAAGTTAAGCGCAGGGCTGAGCTTGGCTGTGTGCTGTGTGCTGCCCCACCAAGGTGAATTTGCAGATGACTTCTTCTGTGCCTGCTCCCATCCCAGAGAGGCAAAGATGTTGTGCTGATACCACCCCATATGGGGCAGGTGTGTGTGGAAGGAAAGGAGAGTGAGAAGTTGAAGTAGCTGCTTCAGGTTACGGGAAAGCCTCTCCTGGGACTCGGTCGTCTGCTCCCTCCTGGTTCTGCCAAAGTCATCACATTCTTGAAGGCTCTGCAGTGCTTTGCTGAAATGGAAAGTCTATGCTTGGGTGTATGAATCGCCAAAGAGGTTTAAACTAAATGTAGTTTCCTATCATAATTCCTCTATTGTCAGGCTCAGAAATACCATGCAGGAGCATTTGGATTTCTTTTTTTAGTATTAAGGAATAATATAATTTAAATTTTTCCTCTGATGAAGAAATACTACAAAAAAGCAAAAAATGGAGCAAGTATTATGCGGGCATCTGCAACTATATAGATGTTAGAACTTTCCAAAAATCAGCATTGTAAATCCAGGGAAATCTGAATTTAGCTTTTACTGACAGCAAATCTGCTTATGTTAAGACGAATAGCCTACACACAGCCTTTATTCTGGCTTATACTACCATCACGAGTGGAGGGAGGAAGAATGCAAGTGCCAATCTCGAGACTTTAGAAGTCTAAATTAAGACCATGAGCAATGCCTTAATCACAGTTATACATGGATCATAATCTAAAAAATTATTATGAGGTGAGTGCACTGCTGCTCAAAGCTGCAGTCAAAGCGTGATTGCAGGATTCTGTCAAACTAGAGGGCTTAACAAGGAGGGGCCCATGAGGTGCTCTTCTGGACTGGGTGATATACAACACCTGCACTAACAGTTAGCATTATGGACCATAATTTTCTCCCCAGATCCACAGATGACACCGCAGGGGAAAGGAACTGCAAATACTTTAAAAGGGGGTCCAATTTGACATGATCTTGATAATTTGGAGGAATAGCCCCAAAACACTGAGATGATATTCAGTGAAGCTGAGTACAAAGTACTTCATTTAAGAAGAATGGCAGAAGTAAAAAATGAGGAAGAACTGGGTAGGCTGCAGGCAGCATGGAAAGGATGAGTATTTATTGTGGACTAGAGCCTAAATATGAGTTGAATAATGCAACACATATGCAAAAATTGGAAAACTATTTGATATTCTCAGCATTAATGATTTCTCAGCTGGGGTACTGACTTTCGCAGCTAAGAGAAAAGACAGACAAACTAACAAAGAATAAGATGCTTAAAAAAAGACAAAGAACAAAATATTTTTTTAAAAAGTTGAGAAATTATCTGTTTTTTAACTGTTTTAAAGCATTAAGAAAACAGCATGACCTATATGGAAACTTAAAAGAATCAGTTTTATTAAGCATTAAAGAAAGGAAAAAAAGCTATGACTGGGAGCATGTTTCACAATATTTAAATACATAAAAGACTCCTATGAAGAGGGTAGGCTCAGCTGTACTGTATGTCCATGCACAGTAAGACAAGAGGTAGTAGGGCTTAACCAACCCTGGGAAAATTAAAGACTGGCCAGCAAGAAACATTGAGAAATATGTCTTTGAGGAGGCATAAAAAGAAAGTGGAGATACACTGGGAAGGACCTGCAAAATATGCTTGAACCTGTCTCAGAAGCAAGAGAATGGACTGCGTGATGCCTTGATATCCCAGATTTTTAGAACGGCTCACATGGCACCTCCCAAAGGCAATATCTAGACATTTCTTTGGCATGTGACCCTCCACGTTATATGTGACCATATTTGTGTGGAAACATAGGGGATGTCTGGCAAAAGAAAAGCAAAAAAACCCCACCAACAAACCCCACTGCATACTTTTGATATAACCAGAGATCAAAAGCACTAAGTATTAGAGTAGTAATAAATTTTTCAGGATGCCGAAATTGGAATTCTCATATCCTGTATTATTTAGATTTCTTTCAGATCACTGGTGGAAAAGGTATACTCAGGGTTTTCTTTCCTAATGACTCCAGAAAGATTTCAACCCAATGGTCTCTAAATCTGAGTATACCTCAGAGGAATCACAGGATCTGCATATCTGCATCATTTACAGATTGATACCATACCATCAAATTGTTGGCAGGCTAGCTCCCCTCTGGTACCTGTAAATCTTGCAGTTTGGTATGTGAGGACTGGGCTCTGGCGTTAATTCTGTCTGCTTGATAGTTTATCTGAGCTTGGGATAGAGGAGATGTATGGAGGCAGACACCACCCAGCCAAATCACAGGGTGAATGCAGGTCCCAGCTGCTTTCCCTAGTGTGTCCTAGCACTCGCCTGTAGCAATGCTTTGGCAGAGATTTACATTCAAAGAGTGGGGGTCTTCAGGGAAGTTTGTGCTTGCACATGGCTACAAGGTCTTGCTATGATTACCAGATCGATTAATCCTAAATACAGTTCCACAAAGTTACGTGGCCCAACTATATCTCAAGCAGACTGGCTGCTAAGTGTTTGCCTGTAAGATGTCAAAACCAACACTTTTTCTTCCAGTATCAGTGCAGCCGATCACAGACCACTGGTGATTCATGTCTGTGGTAATCAATACTACGGGTAATGTCTTTCTGCTAAGGAAGTTTGAATGACTTGAGCATAATCAAATTAAAAAGTACTTTCTGAGCAATGTGATGATGAAAGAAAATTCATTACGGAAAAAGTTTGCCCATGTGCTAGTGAGTATCACAAGCTGCTTCCTTTAATTTGTATTCAAAAGGCATCCAGCTCTGCTGTTTAGATTACTCAGGGTACTGGATAAATGGATGGAGTGGGATGTGTTATTTGCATATTGATTTGTTTCATATGAAAATTATTTTGATGAGTTTTTACCTTATTAGATTATGCATTGTTATAATGTGTGTATGAATACAACAATCTCAGACTGGGGAGCAGTTTTGAAAAATGGAAACGCAAACACAAATAAATAAATTCTATTTAATTAATATACATTACATAATTAGTAAATTCTCATGAATTTAACAATTGGAAGTGGTAAAAAAATAAGATTTAAGAAATTGTAGGTGTAAGATGTTAGCAGGTATACTACATGTTGAGCCATTGGGTACCCGCAGCTCCCCACAGAAATGCTAGCTGAGGTCTTTTGGGCACGCTAGCAAAGGGCTTTGTAGGCTGGGTGCTCAAATCTCATGCGGCACACTTCTGCATTCTTGTTCATGACAATTTTAAACTTTTACTTAAAGAGGTAAACATGATGTGGGGGTCTCACATAGGTGACTCCAGAAGTCTGTGAAGGGCAGTGCATTGTTTGTAATCTCATGGGACCAGATTTGATTAAGAAGCTGTGGTCATGATTTCTTGTACATGGATAAACAGCTATTCAGCAGCAGCTTAATCTTGCAAGTAATTACCTTATGTATATACATATATCACACTTTTGGCATTCCAGAGATAAATGTGTTAGTGACTGGACTATGCCCTGTTTAGCTATGTATGTCTTTCCACATAAAACCAATGCGTGCTTGTTTCACTGAATAATGACTCAAACATCACTGAGGATTTAAAGACCACATCCACAACTATTTGTTTCCTTAGACATAGTTGTCAGGGGGACCATCTAATGGTCGCATGTCCAAGGCACAACCATTCTGGCTAATTAGCTATTAGCCTGGCGGAAATCTCTTCTTAATGCAGTTTCAGTACAGCTTGTCTTACTTTCAAGAAGCAAGTCTGACACAACTTCACCAGCAGTGCCCATTTTCTTGTTTGCAGTGCGTTGTAAGAGCCTAGTTTGTTACCTTGCACTTCCTCAGTCAGACATTAAAGTGTAGCTGACCAATTGCGGAAAAAAAATGTTTATTTATGTTAAATAGCTCCTTCCATCTTTTGACTTTATAATTATTTTGTTGTTAATGTCAAGTTTCAGCCTTTTTTAGTAGAACCTCTGCATTTCTCTTGTTCTATTTTTTTTAACCTGTTAACTAATTATGTAAACGCTGGAGAATTCAGAAATAATTTTTTCTATAACTTGCAAAGTAACTCTGAAGACCAACAAATTGCAAAGCTCAGAAATCTGCCAGATGGTCCAAGCAGAGAAAGTGCATTGCTCCTGCACTTTTAGTAATTAGCGTTGAAATAGTGGGGTTTGGAATGGATCTGAAAATAGCTTGTTGGGTTCCAAATCTTATAAAGAAAAAATAGATGTGTTATTGATAAATATTGATAAATCATTATTGGAAGCATTGTACTCCATAGCAACAGACACTTTTACCCTTGAGGACTTTTGAGACAGTGCTATAAAGCTTGAAATCACATTTTACAAACTGACCCAATCCCAGGACCCATGGTCACAGCCTGTTAGAAATCCATCTCAGAACCTCACAGTCTTCCTCTCCAGACATTTTTGGGAGCATGCTTACATCTCTTTGGAGGCACTCAGGTACTCACTGCTGGTGACAGAAGGAGGAGGGAGACACAGGATGAGCAGCAGGCTTCTCTTCCTAGAGGTTTCAGTGTCTGAGTTCTTTACACATGAGCACATGTGCAGGGGTTGTTTTGGTAAATTCAGGAATGGCATAAGACTTTTGATGCCTGCTCTATCAGTCTTTGAAGTTAATGGAAGCTTTGTCCAGTGATTTCAAAGGGCTTTATATTAAAGCTTTATATTAGTCCAGTAATGGAAGTTAGCTTCATTTTTAGAAGTGCAAGGATTTCTGACAGTCCTTCATCAGATGAGTTCTGGAGATAAGGTCTACTTATTGATGGTTGTCACCTGCTTTTGAAACAATGGTTGGGAATTTATATAATATTGCCCCAGAATAAAGAGAAGACAGCGGGGCAAAGAACAGGAATGGCTGATCTAAAGAACTAGTTTTTGCTTTCTTTACTTCAAAGGTGTATCTCAGAATGTATTTTTGGTTTCAAATTAAAGTACCCTGTACAGGCAAGCCACCTGAGATGGTAGCCTGAAGCTATCAGAAAAAGACTGAAATTTAATTACTAGCTTCAACTCTGCCATTACATTATTTCAAGGACATACCTGCATGACTAAAAATTAATCAAATGAAAAACTGCCCAAATCTCATGATGAATCAATGAATGAACAGTCCAAGTCTTGAATTCAGTGTTTCTAAATAACTGCACAGTGATAGTGATCAACAGTGCAGATCACCCTAAACTTCACCTACCAGGGCCACACCAGTACACTGAAGCCTGCACTGGAGGCAAACTACTACGGATTTCCTCAAAACCAGATTCCTCTTTTAATACAAAAATCAGAACAAACTAACCATGGCAGTTTTTCTAAGCTATCATCAGCTGAGGTGTATATGTTTGTGTACCCCTCTTCTTCAGGTCATTTTTGTTTTGTGGATCTTACAGGACAGTTTAATTGTCTCTGACTCATAACAGTCCATTCTTATCAGTGTCAGTATTTAGCAGCATGCTTGAATCTCTCCTCTAAGTCATCTAATGTGTAGGAGCTTGAAGGAATTATTGATACTTGAGTAACAGAAATAGTCCTCAGTCTTTTGCTTTCAAAAAGAAACTTTTAAGGCAGTTGGAAAGCTGCATATTCCAGGTCTAAGGGCACAAAATGTCAGCAAATCGGGATAGTGCATTTAACTTTTTGCTGATTTGAGCACTATACAGTTTTGCTTTCATGTGTACTGTAAGTGTAAAGTAGTATTGCATCAAAATAAAAGATCGTTATACTTTGCACAGAAGTATGTAACCACTCATCAGCAAATGAGGTTTGATGCATTGGACAGCATGTGGTGGGAAGACAGTAAGATGCAACGTGAAGATGAGCAACAGCCTGAACTACAGCATACTGATGGCTCAGATCACAGAGGAGCTATGACCTGTGATGCTCTCCATGGGACCCACCAGGGCGCTCAGTGCAGACACTCAACCTGCTCCGTGCAAAGCAGCTCGGGGCTGAAAGTAGCACAGCAGATTTGTCCTTGTGCCCAGTTAAAGTCCTAGGCCACCCTACTTTCTAACTGTGTGGCCTATTTATCAGGTTCCTTGGGTGGTGGTGGTGGCAGTGCTATTATTAGCTCTCTTTCAAACTGTATTTCTAAGGAGGGGAGCAAGCCGTACTGGCTTTTTAAACAAGCATTTATCCAAACTGGGGTTCAGCCCTGAGCAGAGGGAACACATAAATTTAAAAAAGTGTCCAAGTATCTCGTTCTGTACTGTGGTTCCTTCCATGGTGGTCAAGTGGCTAAATCCTTTAGTACTGCTCTTCAGCCTGTTGGATGCACAGACTCTTCCCCATCCCTGTTGTTGTTGTTGTTCATCCCCATTGGTAAGAACAATACCATTGATTAAGAGGGAAGGGCTTCCTCTTCTTTTCCTTTCTCCTCACTCCTCTATTCAATGAACTCTTGTAGGATTTGGGGTACTTTTTTCAGTGTTGAATCTGTAGGGTCTGTTTGCTTTGAAACCTTTAAGAGAAAGAGAAAAGTGTAGTTAGCACATTCTACTTTGTGCTCCTTTGCGGTAATGCGATAATTAACTACCATCTCACTACACTTCAGTCACTAAAAGACAGTGTCTGCAAGAGCTAATTTTGCCTTTCTTGCTAGAAATTGCTGCAAGCTGGTTTTTTTTTTCTTTAACATGATCATACCTGTTGCTTTGTTGCCAGGTAATATATCCCTACTGAGCTGAAAGTATGGAAGCATGTGCGTATTTTAACTTCTTATAAATACCAGAACAGCAGGTCACGGAGTTCTTACAGTCTGATGAGAGTCCCAGGTCAAGCCTCTACTTGCCTCCCCTCAGGAGTTACACTCTAGGAGTTGCGAGAAGCAGCAGAAAGTGCAAGGCCATTAATCACAGGGAGCAGGAAGAGTGGCAGATATGCAGTGTCTTCCTTCTCACACCTGTACCCTACATTCAACCAAAATAATTTGGCTGAATAAAGTAGGGATATCAATATATCTGTCTTCTCCATTTTGGCATGGTTTCAGTAGGCTCCATTTCAGTGCATAGATTTCTGTTGGGAGTTACCACAGAAAAATAAAGAACTACTGGAATTAAATCCAAAGCGAGAGCCAAAAGTACTTTAGCTTTCCTCTTCCTTCAAGGCTGAATTTCATCCTCCTGATAGAAGGCCACCATGTGTAGGGTCCTGTGGCTGTTTTGTCTTTTACTCCATATTTTACCCCACTGGTATAGCTGGAAACATAGAAGTAATCTTCAGAAAAACTGGAGTCTTTGAGTTGCAAATCCATTCAGGATCTTGGCTAGAGACAAGGACAAGAAATGTATTAGTTTTTCACTCTGAGCTTGGATACTGCTAGCACACTAGAATCATAGAATCATAGGTTGGAAGAGATCTCAAAGATCATCAAGTCCAACCATCCACCAACACCACCGTGACTATTAAACCACGTCCTGAAGTGCCACATCTACACGTTTTTTGAACACTTCCAGGGATGGTGACTCAACCACCTCCCTGGGCAGCCTATTCCAATATCCGACCACTCCTTCAGTAAAGAAATTTTCCCACTAGAATCAAGCTCTTCCAATGAAGAAAATGAAGTTTCTTCTTAGTAATCGTGATAAGAGGCAATGTCAAATTGGCTGAAATAATCTGATAAAACTCAACAGATTCTTACACTGCCACTATGAAGAGCTGAACTTTAAGTAGAAGCAGTTCCACAGAGGACTTCAGGTCTGAAGATGGCAGGAACTACTAGGCACCTGAAGGGTACCCAAACTAGATCTGAGAGCAACAGTGTTTCTTCTTCATAACCTTTCTTGTGAAATGATAATCATTTTACCATGCTCTGTGGTTATTCCCAAATAGCACCTTTTATTTACCTATTCAACTTCTCAAATTGTTTGTTAGAGAGCTTTCACACGCATATTTGAGCTATGTTTGCATGCTTTCAATCACAAAGGTTTTTGTTTAATCATAGAATCATAGAAAGTTTTGGGTTGGAAGGGACCCCTAGAGGTCATCTAGTCCAACCCCCCCGCAGTGAGCAGGGACACCACTAAATGGATCAGGTCGCTCAGAGCCCTGTCCAGCCTGGTCTTGAATGTTTCCAGGGATGGGGCCTCCACTACCTCTCTGGGCAACCTGTTCCAGTGTTTCACAACCCTCATTGTAAAGAATTTCTTCCTTACGTCCAGCGTAAATCTACCCTGTTTTAGTTTAAAACCATTACCCCTCGTCCTGTCACTGCTGTCTTGCTAAAAAGATTGTCCCCATCTTTCCTATAGGCTCCCTTTAAGTACTGAAATGCTGCTATCAGGTCTCCCCGCAGCCTTCTCTTCTCTAGGCTGAACAAGCCCAACTCTCTCAGCCTGTCCTCACAGGAGAGGTGCTCCAGCCCTCGGATCATTTTTGTAGCCCTCCTTTGGACCCGCTCCAACAGTTCCATGTCCTTCTTGTGCTGAG
>Ga0065711_1044748_pt1 | contig 13905 bp, 9 predicted proteins | sample Hoacrofraction12_FD_59098 | JGI IMG/M metagenome (GOLD analysis project Ga0065711, IMG submission 59098) | Hoatzin crop microbial communities from Cojedes, Venezuela - Epithelial fraction 12 v2 (version 2) | ecosystem: Host-associated > Birds > Digestive system > Esophagus > Crop | place... | reverse complement strand
CCGCCTGGACAAGGTCCTGTGCAGCCTGCTGTAGGTGACCCTGCTTCGGCGGGGGGGTTGGACTAGATGACCCACAGAGGTCCCTTCCAACCCCTACTATTCTGTGATTCTGTGATTCTGTGATTCTATGGAGGTAAATATCAGGGGACAACCCTAAAAGGAGAATATTCTACTACAAGAATATTACAATGGGAATGTGTTTTGGCTTGGCCTGGATAAATGCCAGGTGCCCACCAAAACTGCTCCATCACTCCCCCTCCTCAGCTGGACAGGGGAGAGGAAATATGATGAAAGGCTCGAGAGTCGAGATAAGGACAGGTAGAGATCCCTCACCAATCACTGTCGCGGACAAAACAGACTGAACTTGGGGAGAAAAGCGAGTTTAATTCATCACCAATCAAATCAGAGTAGGATAATGAGAAATAAACCTAAATCTTAAAACACCTTCTACCCACCCCTTCCTTCTTCCCGGACTCAGATTCACTCCCGTTTCTCTACCTCCTCCCCCCGAGCGGTGCAGGGTGATGAGGAATGGGGGTTACGGTCAGTTCACCACACGTCTCTGCTGTTCCTTCCTCCTCAGGGGGAAGACTCCTCACACTTTTCCCCGGCTCCAGTGTGAGGTCCCTCTCACGGGAGACAGTTCTCCACAAACTTCTTCAACATGAGTCCTTCCCACAAACAGCCTCAGCGTGGGTCCCTTTCACGGGGTGCAGTCCTTCAGGAACAGGCTGCTCCAGCATGGGTCCACATGGGGTCACAAGCCCTGCCAGCAAACCTGCTCTGGTGTGGACTTCTTTCTCCACTGCTCCACAGGTCCTGGAAGGAGCCTGCTCCAGCATGGGCTCCCCACGGGGTCACAGCCTCCTTCAGGCATTCACCTGCTCCAGCGTGATGTCCCTTCCATGGGCTATAGGTGGATATCTGCTCCACCGTGGACCTCCATGGACTACAGGGGAACAACCTGCCTCACTGTGGTCTTCATCACGAGCTGCAAGGGAAGACTCCCTGCTCTGGCGTCTCGAGCACCTCCTCCCCCCTCCTTCTTCACTGATCCTGGTGTCTGCAGAGTTGTTTCTCTCACATGGTCTCGCTCCTCTCTCCTGACTGCCATTTCACCGCAGGTTTTTTTCCCCTTCTTAAACATGTTATCACAGAGTCGCTACCACCGTTACTGATGGGCTTGGCCTTGGCCAGTGTTGGGCCCATCTTAGAGGTGGCTGGCACTGGCTTTATCAGACATGGGAAGCTTCTTGCAGCTTCTCACAGAGGCGACCCCTATAGCCGCCCCCGCTACCAAAACGTTGCCATGCAAACCCACAACAGAACGAGAACAGTAAAACCTCTGCCAAGGAACTATCAAAAAGAGCTATTCCCCAAGAAAACCAAGATAAATGCTTTTTCTTTTGGAGTGGATGCTTTCAATCCTCTCCAACATCCTCGTATTATTTGGGCTGCTGGGTGACCAAACCGGGGGGGCATTACAAAACTTGCAGAGGGTCTGATTCAATGTCCTCACTCAAATCAGCATCTGCAGTTGGGAGTTACTTGAACATGAAATTACATGGGAAGTATAAGAAAAGGGAGCATGGTGACACACTGCATTTCTTAAAGAGCACTCAATGCCATGCAAAGCAGACGCTTCACTTCTTCCCCCTTCTGCCTTCCCATGTCTCCTGGTTTTGGTTAAACCAGAACCGATTCTTTTTCAGTGAATCTTCCTTACAGCTAAGTTCTTCCAAGTAACTGCATTTTTCTGAAGTTAGCTGCACATGTTACAGTGTCCACTCCAAAGCTGGTAACACCTCATGTTTATAGTTGTACTGAGCTAACAGTAGGAATGGAATGCAGAAGGCCCATGTTCATGATTATTACTATAGCAGCTAAGGTCACTGATACACCTTTTAAATTTCACAAGTGAGGAGTTACAGAGGGTGGAACTTGCAGGGAGGAGTGGACAGAACAGCTGACCCAATATTGACCAACGAGGTATTCCGTGCCATACATGTCAGTTTAAAGCTGGGAGATCATGAGGTCTCACTTTCTTCATCCATGGCCAGCTTCCAAAGAGGACCCTGCTCCTTGTCCTGCCTGTGATCCTGATCCAGATTCCAATCTGTGCATTCCTGAATCCAGTTCCCGTCTACCTGAGATCAGTTCGGGACTTCCAGCGTCCATGGCACCCAACTCCGGCAAACTCAGTATCGGTTTTGTATATTTTGTATTATTTCTCTTATTACTAATATTACTAGTGTTATTAGTAAAGCTGTTTTAATTTTCAATTTCTAAGTCTCTCTCCCTTTTCCTCGTATTTCACTTTTCCTGGTGGGAGGAAAGGTTTTAACAGCGAGCATCTGCCACTGTTTATTGCCTCCCTGCTCTAAACAGTGACAGTGTGTTTTATTGTGTGGATCTGTCCACACAAAACTCTTCCTTGCTTTTTTGTTGGCTACGCTAGTTCTCCACCAGTTTAGTGAGTCCAGGTTCTGGAGGTCCAGCCCTCCCCAAGAGATCAAGCAGAGGAACAGAGCTAGTGCAAGAGCAGCAGCAGGAGCTGAAGTGAAGTGTTTGGGTCCCTGGAGGAGTGAGCCATCCCTTCAGTGACAGGGAATTGCTGTTGGATGCAGCCCATATCACAGAACTTCATCCTCAAGGTCAGCATGGTGGAGAAAGGATTCGCAGAAAAATGGAATTTTGTGAAAAAAAACCCACAAAGATATCAACAAGCAAAAACCATACTGTTTCAGGCCCTGTTTCTCCTTTTCCTGGGACTCCCACTGACTCCAGACAGCAAGGTGCCCACTGTTGTCAGACAAAGTAGCTGACTCAGAGCCTCAACAGCCAAATCCATTATTCCTGTACCCTGTTCATGGAGATGTTGCCCTCTGGAATGAATGCTTTCCCTACAGAAGTGCACATCACTGCAAGATGCTCTGACAAAAATGTTCAAGAAACACCAAATTTAGTGTCTCACACAATATTGTGTCTCACAGTATACAAATTTGGAAAGTATCTATGGTCGATGAAGAAATAAGAAAGCAGCATTTGGGTGGGTTTTTTAGTTTAAGAAAACCTTTTGATACTCAATAATGATGAAATAAATGAAAACTGAGCAAATCTAAGTTCATTTTCTTAGTCTTTTTTTTTTTTTAATTACATGAAAGTCACTCTAAGCATGTGGATAGGTCCCCTTTGTAATATTTCTATCAGTTGAAGAAATTCAGCATCCCTGCCTGCCCCCAAACTACAAGGCAGAGGCATGTTGCCTCCAAGCACTTACTTCATTGCTTTCATGTATGTTGTGATCTATCATTTGAAGCAGAAACCACATCACATTCCTCAGGATGAAGGTGGTGATCAAGTTCCAGTGGATAATATTCCGCAGGCATCTGATACTCCTAAACAGTGAAATACATTTAATATATAGTGAATATATACACATACGTATTAATGACTAGATAAAATAAACAAGATAATTCTGTTCACTTGCAAAATTCCTCATGGTTTACCCCGTCCATTACCTCCCTTACACTAAGAAACAGAAGGCTCGTCTGTCCAGTGCGTCAGCAGTAATGGCTTATGAGGCTGTCTGTAGCTTGTATCTTTACCAGCAAGCATATCTGCATCTGGTCCTGCTCTCTGGCTCTCAGGATAAATTGCACAGACAGTGCCAAAGCCAAAACTTGGATTTTGCAGTGTCGTCACAACACAAATAAATTACACAAATATAAAACAGCAACAGGAGGATGGCAAAATCTGTGCTTCTTTTCCTCAGTATATAACTTTCTTCTAGAAACCACAACAGAACTTTCGCAAAGCTGTATGCAATTTGTCTTGATAATGTGAGGAGCTCCCTTTGGGAAGAATCAATTCAAGCAAGTGAAACAGGATCTACTGGAAAGACTCAAATATTCAAATGGTCACTTCGTCCTCGGTTAACATTTTCCCTCCCCGCCACTCCATCCCATCAGCTCTGTTATAATGTCTAGTAGAACTGATAAGCCCCTAAAAAACAAGGCTGCACTGCAGTCTGATGTACTGTTCACAGCAGGAGATTTGGTGACAAATATCTGTGCTGGAGAGGCAAAACTGGAACAGTTTATATTCGGTTACTCTCTTGAACAGGCTCATCTGTGTGAAGTTCCAAGTTTTCTGACCCATTAGTGCACTAGGAGAGCATGGACTGCCTGGTTTTCGGCCAAAGGCTCAATTAGCTGTACCGAGCTTCATTTAACAAGGTAGAGGTGCATATTCTCCCTCATCAGAAAATATCTGTGGCTGTTTTCAGTCCTTCCCAGGCCCCATTCAGATGCAATGTAAAATATGAGCACAATGTAAAATAAGAACTACAATAAGTTGGGACACATAAAACATAAAACAAAAGAAGGGACAGCTTAAATAGTGCTTGCTGCTGAAAACGGCTCCAGGAGGCAGCCAGTGCGTGATGCTGATGCCAGCAACCAAAGTATCCCTGAAGCTAGACAGAAAGTCACTCATTACAGATTCAGTCCTCCAAGACAAGATCATTTGTGTTCTTCTTCTTTGTGAACTGGTAAGGGAAGGCAAGTGCCAAGTTACAGTTTTGCAGCTACAGAATCTTTGCAGTTACTGACTTCAATTAAATGGTCTTTTCTCAGCTAAACGCAAAACACTCCAGTTATTAAAATCACCTCCATCAGGGTTCAAACAGCCAGTGCATTTCCCACGATTATCATGTTAGGGTTCTGCATTTGCCGTATCAGCCTCCCTGCTTGCAAAGGAAACTGTGAAATAACATGGGACAGACACAGAAAGTGGTGTTCTCCAACCTGCTCAAATGTAGCTGACTGTAGCTCATCCCAGTGACAGCAAAAAGAGAAGGCACAATCCAATAAACAACTTTACTGCTGCCTCAGGTCTTTGCATGACAAACAAGGCAGCCTTCTTATTAAAAAACACTATTTTTCTATCATAAAACACTTATTGCACTTCTCCAAGGACTCGATTAGTCAGTCTTAGGGCCAGAAGCAATTCTGTTATGTCCTTCAACCTCCAAAATCTCTCAAAGTTTTCAAAGCAATCCAGCAAAAAAACAAATACAAGACCTCCCACATATGAGATACTGCAACTTACAGAAGGATGCTCAGAGCTATAACCCTACTAAGTCAATGTTAAAACAGCTTCTGAGTTTAACAACTCAGGCTCCAGGTCTGAAATTGGTATTTGGTTTTGAGAGCCTCAGCGACTCATGACTGGAATCAATTTGGAAAACAAATCTCCAGCTGCTCAGATCCATCCACTTTTATTTAGGCTACAAAACCCAAAAGCGCTGCTCTCAGTGCAACCTGTGCTACCAAGGAACATGTCAGGGACACATCTCCTGCTGAAAATTTCACTTCTAATAAAAGGCAAAGGTTCATGGTTAGGCTTTCAGAGCAACCTTACAACCAACACCTATCACCTTTCACGCAGAACCCCAGAAACCCATCACGCTCCTCACAGACCTTGAAACATGCTATTAAGGTCTGTTCTCTGTTGATCATTCTGCACATAAATATCCTGCAGCTGCTGTTCATCTAGATGTTTTGTTCCCTCCCTTCAGGTTAAGGATTAGCAGATTAAGGAAAGAGTTTGAAATATGGTTTTGAGGGGGGAAAGAGAAACAGGGGACTAGAAACTGAGGAAATTCAGGTCAAACTGTACAGTTACTGGCATGAAATTAACTGCTTTTGAGAGCTCTAACAACAAAACAGATCCAGCAAACTTGTCACCTGAATGTGTTTCTTGATGGCGAGAAAATAAATGAGTGGGGAAAAAAAAAAATCCTTGCTGCGTGCCTCCATTTAGATGTAGTTTAATCATTCCATATGCTGGAACATCACTAAATCCAGTTGGAAGAAACCTTATTTCCACAGTACTTACAGCAGGACATTGGACTGCCTGCAGAGGCAAACAGGATCAAACAAATAGTTGTAGACTTCTTGGTTCAGTTCCTAAAAAGAGCTTTTGCCCCCTAGTCATCAAAATCGTATTATCTTCTGCATCTTGGAATATAAAGACAACCTCAACATCTACTGGCTGCATGGTCTTTGTCCTCCTTGCTACTTCTTGGTCACACTGTTTTGTCTTCTTTGTCCATCTGCCTGCCTCAAGCTGTTGGCTTTTGTTTGGATTGCAAGATGCTGGAGACGGAGGCAAATTTTTAGTGATGTCTGTTCGAGACCTCGAGCAAGAGGGGCTGGTCTGTGTTGGGAACTCTCAGGCCCTACACATAGTTATGATCAAAACTCTCCTTGTTTTCAAAAAGCCGCATGTGCTGAGGGAAGAAGTGTTCCTGGTGTAAAATTAAATAAAGTACAAATATGGCCAGCAGCCAGAATTTACCAAAATGAAACCTGAAGCCTTGTGAAACAATGCTTTGGACATGAAACAGAGACAGGTGGCTCTCATGTCCAGCTACCTTTAGCAAAAGCCATACTTTGGGTATCAGCAACCTTGTACCACGGCCTCATTCCCTTTCTGAGACACTCCGTGTGTGGCACGGATGGTAAGTAGAGGTTTTCATCCGCTAAATAGTTTCGTGTCTTAGGGCCTAATAGCAATGAAGAAGAGGCCGTAGAGCAAGCATTTTGCTTTTCTGGCTACAGACTCTCCTCAGTCCCACGCCCCACCACACTGCTGCCTTGGCAAAGCAGCACAAACCAGTGAGGGGCAGGATTTGCTTTTGTGATGTCTGGGCCACTACTCCACTGGTGTTAACAGCAGTTGGGTTTTTAACGAAAGAACCAGTATAGATGGGCTGAGAAACACATGTCTGAAAGTGCCACAGAGTTTCTGAATGGTTCAATGACGTGACCCCAGGCACAGAATAGTTTTAACTTTCTCCTGTTGTTATTTTTCTTTTTTTTTTTTCTTTTCGTAAAAGTCCCAACTGGAGGCTCTAAGTTTGTTTTTGCTTGTAGAGAGCCCAGAGCACATGGTTTCTGTTTGTTTCTGTCTCCTAACTACTACTAGCACAGAAATCACTGGCAGTAATGCAATTCATAGCCAAGGGCAGGAAAAGCTTGAGAAATCACCGTGTGAGGTTCATACTGCGGAGGGAGAAAGAGCAGGGTTAATAAAGTGTGCGGAAGCTGCGGGGCACAGCAGTGGAGGACTGAGCTAAGTCATCGATGTAACAAGGGAAAGATCTCTTGCCAGCCACCTGAGAAAGCTGCTCTCATTACAGGCACTGCTGGTGAATGTTATGATCCTTATTTAGCACGGGTAAAGCACCTAGAGGGATACTGACGGAGACCAGGGTCCCCTCATTACAGGCACTATTTGCATGAGACCGTTCTGTGGGGCTCAGGAGCTAACCCTGTGCATAAAGTTTATCTGTGTGGCCAAACTGGAGTCTGAGGTGGAAAATGAATGAAGTACATATCCCAAATTGGTCCATAAAGCCACTGAGTAATAGGAGACCTGCAGTGCAGCTAATGTTTGGTGAAGGGACAAAGCCAACTTTGTCATGCTCACTTATCTCAAAGCCTGAGGAAGAAACTTAGAATACTCATAGGGGTGATTTGTCCTCTTAATTTAAATTTAAATACTCCTGTTGTTCATAAAAACGACCTGTCCCTTTTTGAAAACTTGTTAAACAGTCATAACAGTCTTCTACGACAAAGAGCCCCACAGCTCCTTCCTCCTTGATCAATTATTGCCTTCACCCTGTGGTATGCAAAGGTAAGCAAGTAAGTGCTCCAGAAACACCAATAACTGCCCACAGGCAGCACCGAAAAGGAATTCACATCACGTTGTAAATGGCAGGAGGTAGAATCTGAAACACATTGAGCTGTATTGTAAGTTAGTGAATTGAGCTTTCCTAGAGTCACAGTGATTGGCATGAATGCCTTCCCTCACAACTCAGAAGCTGAGAAATTTGGGGTTATTCTTACCTCAGTAGGGAGATATCACAATTTGCAGAGTGTGGCAGTGACAACATCAAGAAAATGAGACTACAGACAGTGGAGAGCTACATTCTCAAGTGCGCAAAAGAGTGAGAGAGGGGAGAAATGGGAGATGAGTGCACTGGGTGCTGAATTGCTGCTTCAGACACAATTACAGCATCATTAGGAAGAAACAGTGAGTTACAGAGCCATTTGAAGTCCACTAGCCTAAAAGATCAGATGATAGAAGGTTTCATATTTGTCTTCATGTCAGGTAACATTGTTTATACCATTTCCACTTGTTTCACAACCCTCGATGTGGACTGAATGGTACAAGCGTAGCTCAGCTTCCAAGAACAGCAGCACAAGTCACCACGCCAGTGAGCCTGAAGGCTAGCACATCACAAGACACCACAGAATGAGGCTACGGGCTTCGATTAAAGAGACTTCTCCTGTATTTGCTTCCTGCCCTGATCCTTTTCAGACAAGAAGTGTTGTTCAAGCACTTGGCTGGACTCTTCTGCTAACTATTCCCTGATGTATGGGTCCAAGGATGGAAGGAATAAGAAAAGAGGTTGTAGCAACTCAGTCAGAACAGACTTCAAGATTGAGGCCATGACATAAAGATGTGAGCACTTCCATACTCAGACCAATGAGCCATGTAGGCTGTGACTCAGTCCCCAGTGGTGAGCAGTAAAAGACAGTCTGGAAACAGCATGGGAAACAGGGGAGGTAGATTGTGAGTTGTTCCTTGTTCTTACCTCCTTGCTTCTGGCTGTTGGAGGTTTTAAGATATTCCTGATTCAGGACCACATTTAGTCACATGAAATCACCCTGTTGGTGGCAGCGACTCCTCACAGGAGTCACTGAACTCATTTCACGGTTTATATTCACTGGAGTCAGGCCATGGCTTATTCTACTAACATGATGGAATAAAGAGCTCATAAACTATTATTCACGGTAAAATACGTTTGTCTATACTGGTTCCTCTTCTCTGCTTGCCTGTCCCCTTCAAAGGATGGATGAGGAGGCATTGTCTCACAACTACATTCCCTCTTGTCCTTTGGGAGTTGCAGGGAGGAGGGATAAAAAAAGCCCAGAACTGGATAAGAGAGAAAACTGCGGGTCCCCTGGGCTGGGGGCCCAAACTGGGAGGAGTGGTTGGTAGTGTACCTCCAACATGTGCTCCTGATGCAGCACGGTTCATGTAGCGATTTCACTTCTGGCTGTGCCTGACAGCAGATTTTGGGCCTCAAACATCCCCCTGAAATACAGCAAGTAGTGTCAGACAGGTACAAGCAAGCAGTGTAGGTTACCCTGAGTGAAGGAGCGCGAAGAAGGAAAAGGATTTCCTTGAAAAGGGGAGAAAAGAAGGACTTAGAGCTGCTGATTTGAAGGGAGAAAAGATACTGCCACTGGAAACACCTTGGCTCTGTGAGTGAAAGGGTTTATAGGCTCCTCACGATTTGTTAAAAACCACTGCTGTGCCCGCTACTGAGTGATCTCCAGATGACAGCTTCCGCCAGGCAAGAGTTTCTGCTGAAGGCCTGCGGCACAGGAGTCCTGCTGCTGCACCAGTCCTCCTGCATGCTGGGGCAGAGGTGGCCTCACGGCAGGCACACAGGACTTCTTACCAGGAGTCATTGTTCACAGTCGCCCTGGTTTCAGCTGGGATAGAGTTAATTTTCCTCCCAGAAGCTGCTGCGCTGTGGATTTACTACGAGGAGAATGCTGATAACAGTGATGTCTTCAGTTGTTGCTATGAAATCAAGGACTTTTTACAGCTTCTCATATTCAGCTAATGAGCAGGTGTGCAGGAGCTGCGATGGAGCACAGCCAGACAGATGGTCAGGCTGTCCAATGGAGATATTCCACACCATAAACAGCATGCTCAGTTTATGAATGGGGGTTGGTCAGGAGGGCAGGAATCTATCTGCTCTTCTCATTTCCGTGAGTTCAAATCCTCCCTTGTCCAGGAGTTCGAACTTTTTCAAAATTTCATGAAATTTGTGATTTTGGGGTTCTGCAATCACTGCTTGGGGACTGTGAATCAGTCATCAGGTGGTGAGAAAAATGGTATTGTATATAGTTTGGTTTGCATATTTGTTATTATCATTATTATTAGCATCAGTAGTAGCATTACTAGTATTAGTATTTGGTGCCTTATTGAGCTGTCTTTATCTCTACCCATGAGTTTCCCCTTTTGTCCATTTCTCCTCTGCATCTCGCTGCAGGGGAAGGAGAGGGGTGAGCAAGCGGCTGTCTGGTGCTTAGTTGGTGGCTTCTGGGTTAAACTGTGACAAGAATACAGCCACTTGCCTCAAGGCTAATGATGTGAGGCTTTTAGATAGAAGAATGTAGCAAGAGACAGCATATTTTCACAGGAGACGTTATGACGTTACGAAGTACTTTGCTTTATATTTGCAGGACTTTGGGGACAACGGTACAGGAAAATGTGTGTGTTCCAGTGAGTCGAGAGTCCCAGGGGATGTCTCTGGCTGTGCTGGCCAAAGCCAGATGAGGAGACCTGGAGCACATGCCTCCCACTCACTGCACACACACAGAGCCCCAGGAAAGCATTAGCTTCAGCTCTGCAGCGGGTTAGACACAAAGAAGCCATTAAGGTGAAAGCAAACATACTTCACTTTGGCCTTCCTAATTAGTAAATCAAAAGCCAGGTGTATGGCGGGAAATGGTACATAATGACTGCTTTATTTGATTTGAGAACAGACCATGTTCCAAGCCCAAATGTCATTCCCTGACTCGATATCATTCTACCGTCATTCTGAACTGCTTGGTGTGCGGTGTGTCATAACCAGGCTTCCACGTTAGGAAGAGCAGCAGCAAATGAAAAAAAAAGCAAAATTCTCCAGCAGTTGACTGTAGCCTGTGTCAAGGTGTGCAGAAAGAGTTTCTGACTGTTGGTACAAAAAGCACACTCTGCTAATTATATCCTTCAAATGACCTTAATTGTACGGCTGGATGCAGAAAGCAGAGAATTAGAAAATCTATTTTTTTGACACAGGAAATGCTGAGATCTGAAAAGGCAGAAAATCTGATCGGCTCCTTCTGTATAGGTGGCCTCGCTGATTCAGAAATGGAGAACTACAAAAGTGTTTCTAAAATAGCACTAGTAAAACTCAAAAGTAGCCTTTCTGTCGATTCCTGTGGCGTTTTTTTTCTTGCTCCATCCATACAGCGATATTTTTCCTCTGGGATGTGCAGAGCTACTATTTTGTGATTCAAAGCATGACACAAATAATTAACATTAGCAATCATAATAATGTGCCAGCGTGGTTGAAAGCTAGCTAGTTGAATCATCTACATGGAAACAAATGCAAATGGTAACTTTATTAAAGAAGCTTGGAAACCTTCTATTAATTCATGTAGTATTCTATTAATAATGATGTTCAATTAAGGCTGCTGTCCCAAAGTCTGTCTGAAAACAGTTGGCAGGAGAAATCTGAGAGCACTTTGCTGGAGTGCTTCCCATTTCCACGGCTGTTGAACAAGCAGAAAGTAGAATCATGGACAATACTTAAAAAAAATATTTTTCCCCGTTATTTTTTTCTGGGGCAGGCAAAGCTCATGGACAAGCCATAAATGGCCTGGAGTGGGAAGAATACCTAACAGCAAGTTATTTCCCAGGCTCTGCGCCTGTCATGGCCTATTTGCTTTCATCCACATGGAGGCCTCCCCTGAGGTCCTCATGGATTCCCCACATGCTCACGTTCAATCAGTGCATATATTCTGGTACTCCTAATGCTCACAGATGGGAAAAACAGCTGGAGAGGCTGGCAGGGAAAATGAGCTTCTTGGTGGCAGTTGCCTCGGGGAATATAAAGATTCTCACAGGAAATGCGAGGGGCAGTTGCAAGGGAAGAACGAAAGCTGGGAAGAGAATAACAGCTTTATTATGAGGACAGGGGTGAAAAGCTTAGGTGAAGAGCAGAAGCGGTAGCTTCCGTTACTGTTTAGGATGTGCATAGACCCTAAAAATAAACTCATTGTGGAAGCATCTGTGCTCCGCTAAGCCTTTTCCAAAGCTTCTTTCCCCTCCCTACAAGCCAATTTTTAATCACAGGACAAGGGGCATTCTGCCTGGTTTAGACCAAAAAGACTTCAAGCACTGCTTTTCCTAGAGTTGGAAGGATGCAGCCTGCATGATGCAGAACAGGACCACAGGCTGGACAGCCCCAGGGCAGGACCAGCCTGACTGTGTTCACTGGTGTTCGTGCCCAGCGCTGTTTGGCTGCGTAGCATGGTGAACAGGGGTCAGAAACGGCCCTCTGCAAACCACTCATGAGCATGATGACAACGAACAGCGTGGATAACTACAGGACACTACATCAGCCTGGGCTTTGTTCCCCGTCAGCGTACGAAGAGAAACGTCACCCCTACTACATGGTTAAATACGGGCTAATTGAAACCCAGTCACTGGATACTGCAGTCTAAGAATATGGCTCCAATCTTGACCGTGCAATCAGCTTTTCCACTGGGGAGAATTCCTCTGTTACTTTCACAGGAGTGACAAAGTCCGATACAGATGGCTTCATTCAGTACAGCACATGCTTGTGGTCGAGTTGCTTGAAAAACATTTACAAGTCCGCTCTGATTTGCTTCATTAAATGGCGGTTGGATGTCAGTCATTTTTGCAACAAACAGGAAATGGGGCTGTAAAGTATCTTTTTAGCACAGAAGCTATCTTGCAGCTCAGGTTTTAGTAACCCATAACAAAGTAGCTTTAGAGTAGGGGTGGCACAGTACTCCTGTTTGGGAACTGTAGAAGTGCACAGCACATCCTCATTTATAATCCCCTTGAGGAATTATACGAAAAAAAAAAAATCCTGAAAGAAAATTAATTTAAATTACTAGCTAGGGAATTCAGGGGTTATGTTGGTTTTTTTTGCTTTTAATACAACTACAGTATTAGCAATGTTTATTAAATTATCTACCTTTGCAGATACTGTGTGGATAAACCAATGAGGAAAGTCTGGGGCACTGATGCTGCTGTTCACACTTTCCTTGACCTCCTTTCCAACAAAACATGGTATGAAATATTTGCTTATTTTTGAGTATTTGACCAGGAATTCAGGAAAGATCATAGTGGATAACTAAACATCTAGGCTTGAAAACATCTTGAAATGGGTTTCTGTCCTGTATCTGAGTTTGTAAGACGAGACACTTCATGTGATTTTAGCCAGCACTGGCACTTCAGATTTTTTGTATTCAAAGACCATCTCATCACATATGTGCTTATTTTTAGAGCTCCATCGTTTTCATTCTCGCCTTACTTGGAGAACTTTACTATGGACCATTACAGGGGGGGACAGAGTGCTGTCTCCAAACCAACAGCCATTGCATCCACCAAACACATGCTCTGCAACGGTAGTTTATTTATGATGAAGTTTAAATAATGCCATGTGCCTGAATCATTATTTAAGGCTCTGCTATTCTAAGTGGCAGATGGAATAGATTTAACTAGGCTACGTGGAAAGCCAGGAGATGGAGGGGAAAACGGAACACAAACATGAACTTGTTAATTCCGTTAGTGGATGCCCTGTCCTGGGACTTGCTCTTTTTTTTTTGCTCCATGACAGAAAGGTATGTATGGGAGGACTATGCCTTAGATCTGGAGCCTGCTCTGCTCTGATCACACCAGATATCACGTGATCTTTAAGTTTAAACCAGTACTAATTGTGCCAATCACCTACCCACTTGATGTACAAGGATGATGAGGGGACTGGAACATCTCCCCTACGAGGAGAGGCTGAGGGAACTGGGCTTGCTCAGCCTGAAGAAGAGAAGGCTGCGAGGGGACCTAATAAATGCTTATAAGTATCTGAAGTGTGGGGGTCAGGAGGATGAGGCCAAGCTCTTTTCAGTGGTGCCCAGTGACAGGACAAGGGGCAACGGGCACAAACTGAGGCACAGGAAGTTCCGTCTGAACATGAGGAAGAACTTCTTCCCTCTGAGGGTGACAGAGCACTGGAACAGG
>Ga0065711_1044747_pt1 | contig 13905 bp, 7 predicted proteins | sample Hoacrofraction12_FD_59098 | JGI IMG/M metagenome (GOLD analysis project Ga0065711, IMG submission 59098) | Hoatzin crop microbial communities from Cojedes, Venezuela - Epithelial fraction 12 v2 (version 2) | ecosystem: Host-associated > Birds > Digestive system > Esophagus > Crop | place... | reverse complement strand
TTTTTTTTTTTTTTTTTTTTTTTTTTTTTTTGAAGCTCTGTTCTAAGAACAGGAAAGCAGGGGATTTACTAAAGGCAAGGCAAGTCGGTTAGTTATGAGTCACCTTCATGACTTATAAAGGGTCTCAAGTTGTTTGGAGCGGGCTTTCTTCACCTAACTTGTGCTGCAGGGATATCAGCGACCAGCCAGACCAACAGACCTCTGTGGCAACTGCTCCTGCCTCAGTTGCTTTTTTTCATTTTTCATTTGCCTTATTTCTCTCTCTCTCTCTCACTCTCCCTCTCTCTCTTTAGAAGAAAAAAAAACACAACCCAAGCTCAGTCATCATGGTTAACCTGTGAGATGGAACAAAGGAAGTCTGTGGCCTTCTTGCTGCATTGGTTTTGCTTGCATCTCTGTGCAAAGAAACTGCCTCATAGCAGGTAGGTTTTTCAGTTTGGTTCTTTGGCTTTTTTGTTTATTTTTGCGTGTGCTTTTTTTTTTTTAATGAGAAGCTTGTATGTTACAGGAGATAGGAGCAGGCCAAGGGAAGGGGCCACTGGGTAGGGTTTAGAAGCCTCAAGAGTTGGAGAGGCTTAACTTCAAACATTTGCACACATGCAGTAACAGGCAGGCAGGCATCCATATGGAAATATGCCTGCAGCATCCAGAATCCCACATGGACAACCAGTCTTGAGTAAATACAAACCCAGTCCCCTCGATGTCTTTGCATTCACTTTTTTAGGGGGCTACACCTCGTGTAGCTGATGGGACAGCACACACGAGAAAGGTGTCTGCAGACAACTAAGAGGACATGGGGGATGCATGATGCTTTTTAGCTCCTGAACCCCTCCATTTACTGTTCCAAGACTAATAGTTTGGAAGACCATGCAATGTGGAATATAATTTCTACAGTGCTTCGGTTCTCTGTTTGGAAGAGGTTTATGACTAATCTGCAGTTATTGTCTGCTTGCCAGAGACATCTTTAGGTGAGGAAAAGTAACTCTACAGACTAGTTTGACTTATTTAATTTTGGCCATACAAGTAGTTTTGGACACGGGACAGTTCTGGTCCTCATTTCACAATGAAGCAACAGAGAAATGCCTTCTTCAAAGTATACCCATTAGACTTGCTTCATTTAGTTACAGTTTGTTTTAATTCTTTTTAAAATGAAGTTGTTTTAAATGCCCATATATGAACTTTATATAAGTTTCTTGAAATGCATATTCATACTGACAAAACAGGAGCTCCATGTTCAGCATTAATATCTTTCTGGTGAAAACTCTAAGGTTTGATTTGGTCATAAAAATTTGCTGTGAACTCAAATTTGGCAGCCAATACCTAAGATTAATCATTTCTACTATTAGCTTTTTAATATGGTGATTTTTAATTTACAAAGGAAGAAGCAAAAGAGCTGAAATAATAGAGTATTAAAAAAAAAATCCAGCTACTCGTTCCAAAAAGTGAAATAAAGGTACATTTTATTTTAGAGGGAAGTTTTCAGCAGAGAAAAGCCTCTTCTATCCACATACACATGTTTGGAGCTCTTCCGGTATCTTAAGTACAAAACTTGAATTCAGTATTTTTCTAAGTGTTTCAAAAAGCATGGCTTTAATTTCTGAGAACTTACAGAGGAAGAGCGGACTTAAAATCCTCTTGAAAATGTAAACAGGATACCTGAAAATGGATGTCTCGTGCTGTTTCTGTGTAACGGCCTTTTGTAAATGATTAAAAGAATTATAGAATGTGCTAATTATATTAACCATAATTCTTTTTCAGTCAAAATTAGATTTCTGCTGTTCAAGGATAAAAACATCTATGAAACTGGCGCATTTAATTTTGGTCTTCTTTTTTACAAAAATGATTTTTTCATGGCTGCAGAGAAAGACAAATTCAAAAGCCACTCTCATATACTATACCAAATCTTAGTTTTGACAAATAAAAGGAAATAGGCAGCTCCAGAGGGCAATTTTCAGCATTCTAAGAAAGATATAAAATAGGTGAAGCATATTACCCTTCGGTCAGTGCCCTCTCCTCTCTCTCACTGGTGAATATTATGGGAGGATATGCAGACAGAGAGCATAGACTGAAGACCTAATTTTTCTACAGCTGCAGTCGGGTGATACGAGTGCCGCCTCATGTCCTCTATAAAGCTATTGACACAAACTGCTTGCTGGCACACCTTTTCAAGACCTCAAAGCTCCTTCAAGCATTTTCTCACAGAATCAGGCCTTTAGCTTATTTTCAACAGGTAATCTGACCTTGTGCTTGTGAGCTCTTTATATGCAGGTAAATAGAAATAAAAGACTGGGGCTCCCTAGTTCTGTTTCAAAGCCTGTTGCAGTCAGTGTGGGTCTCTATTTTTTAACTTCAAAGCATCAGGCTTGAGGTCTATCACAGTGTGATTCCTGCAACATAATCGTGAGTGTACACACATGTATAAGCACTGCAGATTTTTGGTCTTGGTGAATTGCCTTTTCTCCCTCGCACCCTCCCATTGAAAAGCGGCTTTATAACAGAGGTGATTGCACAACACTGAGCACCTTCAGATGAGGCTCCCCAAAAGGCAAAGTTCTAAATTTTTTTTGCTATTAGAATATCGCATTTTATCTTTTCTAAATTGGCTACCAAAATTTGCAGAGTTGGAATTACCTTCCTAACCTGCATGAGATTTTCATTAAAAAATTATATTAGGAAGTACTGTCACCGCTGGCATGTCCTCTTGTTACTCATCCAAAGACAAAAGGTTGAGATTTACTCCAGACTTACGACAAAGCATCCTCTCTAGTTGACCAATAGGTAAATAAGAATTTTGTCATTTGGACTGGAGAGGCAAAACTGGCTAATAATCACAAAACTAGACTAACAAACTGAATGCTTCTAGTCCATCAGTGGACCAGCGTAAGTCCACTCAGACCCCTGAGGTACCATACAATGAGGTACAGGTGGGGACATGAGCATTTATCACATCCAAACTAAGTAGTTTAAACTGTACTTGTGGTACTCCTTGTGAAGGGCATCTGAATATAGACTATGATATGGATGAACGGATTAACCAATGATATTTCACTGACCAAAGAAAATCCTAGGTTAGATAACAATGAGCTACCTACACTGGAGTAGACTTTTTAAGTGCCTCAATAACTCATATTTTTTTAAATATCTGACATACAAAAGTAGTTATGAATATGATATCCATTCTCACACATTTTGGAAGACAGATTGCAAAGTAAAATTACTGTAGTCTGTCAAACTGCTAGTCAACATCTATTTTTCAACAATGCCATAAGTCTCGGAAAGGTCTCAGTCAGTTGCATAAATATTGCAACCGAAATGAAGATAAACATTGTCACATAGCAAGGAAATTACAAAGAGAAGAAATTAAATATATGTGCGTGTGTTTACAAAAGCAGAGAAAGTCTTGTCCATGTTTACAAATTTTGCTTTTGTTTTTATTGCCTATCGTTCAGACTAAGTCATTCAGCCCCTCAGTTTATCCCAACTGCCTCACAGGCTCTTCAGAAAGCACCAGCAGGTTTCTTGAAGCTGTCATAGCAGAAGCTGACCTTTAAGAGGAATTTGAAATAGGAGAAAGGAACTGTGGAGAAAAAATGTTTTTCTGAAGGAGAGTGGTCTGTGAAAAATTATGAAGAGAAGTATTTCAGTTGGAAGGGACCTACAATGATCACCTGGTCCAACTGCCTAACCAATTCAGGCTGACCAAAAGTTAATGCATGCTATTAAGGGCATTGTCCAAATGCCTCTTAAACACTGACAGGCCTGGGCATTGACCATGTCTCTAGGAAACCTTTTCCAAGTAGATGAAGTATAGTAAGGAACATAGCTGGTGGAATAGATCACTTCTGTATAGTATTGACAGAAAAGGCAGCGGTAAGAGTTGAATGCAAATGGAGAATAACTGAAGCAGAATTGACATGGGAGGAAAAATTACGTGTTGCAGTTTCTATGTCTTAAGTCAGATGCTGCAACTAAGAAATCCAGAGGGAATCTCAGAGGAATAGGCGAAGTCAATGATTAAATGAAGGCTAAGAATACATAGACATGTCTGTGGCCACAGAGGTGGGAGATGCATCAAGAAAGAGCAGTAACAAAAAGGCAAGGTGGGACAAGATTTTCATGTATGTCTGACTGTCAAACTGGGATAAAATAATCAAAGGGTAGAGCATCTAGCCTAAGAGATCCATTCTGATATGGACAGCTTCTGTGGAGGCAATAGCAGCCAAAGCAGATATGAAGTTTGAAAATGAAATTAAAATACACACCTATCTGAGGTCACTACCACAGATGAAGGAACAGAAAAGCAGAGGAGTGGATGGGAGCTGATGACCAGAGATCAGCAGAGAAGATAGGAATAAGAAAGGTGGTGTTCTGATGTTAGGTGACTGAAGGAAGAGGGCTGAAAAGAGCAAGAGGGAAATCACACCAGATCTCATGAGCTTTTCTTTTTTAATGTTGCAAGGGAAATAATAGGGGATTTTATTATAATTAAACATGAGTAGATGGTCATCGTTTCCATTAATGGCATGTCCACATTTTTAGAGCTGTGTGAGAAGACAGGCAGCAATATATGTATTTGTTCATGTAATGGAAATCTGACAGCTGTGCAAAAGGCTGTTACAAAGGTTCAGCAAGAGGAAACACATGTCATTTCCTACCACTTCCTGATGAAGCATGATTCTTTTTTTTGCCTTTAGCACACAGAAGCAAAACACTTTGCAGCATTGGAGATGTTGTGCAGCTTTTAAACCTAAAACTAAAATACTAGGGTGCCAGCCTAGGCAGAACTATTCCATTACATGAATCCAAGATCACGGGAGTAGAAAAGCACCAAAGAAAAAGGCTTGTCTGTGGTTACAGCAACCCGCTTACCCACTTTTGCCTAGAAGGGCTGGCTGCGGCGTAAAGCTGCAGAGAGAAAATGCTGCCTGAAGTCTCTCACTTCCCTCACTGCTCAGCAGTGATGGTGGAAGTAGGCATGTGCAAGTACAGCACTCATTCAGCTTCTTTAGAGAAACAGCTACGAGATCTATTCAAGTGATCGATTTCACAGTAACAACCCTTCTCCAAGACTGAATGCAGGAGAAGGCAGACTGAAGAGGAAAGTGCCGTCGACCACAAATGGCTGCTGCAAACCACAGATAAAAAAATGTTGTTTTTTTTTTTTTAGAAAAACCCATAGGAGCCTCTGGCAAACCCTAAAAAGGTACGAAAGAATTAGGGTTTGGTAAGCATGGTGTAAAGAACAGCAACATAGAATATATTTAAGACAGCGCAAATTTACAAACATTCTACAAATATTCTTGGGGCAACAGACTCAGAGGTGACAGAAGCTTCTCGTAGCAAAGCTCTTGTCCTACTGCCTAGTGTGATCCTTACCCAAAGCTGAATGAAGCCACATTTCAAATAAGGAGTCAGGGACTTAGAGACATTAAAAGCATGGTAATCGAACCAGAGAATAATTTAGGTTGGAAGGGATCTCTGAAAGTCATAAAATCCAAATCCCAGCTCAAAGCAGGTTCAGTCCACAAGAATTTCAGATAAGACAATAGCCTTTTATTGACAGAATTAATTTGTTTGCTTTCTTCCTACAAAAAAAAAAAAGAAAACCTTAACTTGCATCTCTCATCCTCTTTCCCTGACCTGCACCCCCTGCCCTCCACACACTTACCATATATGCACACACCACATTTAGGAGTACAGGTTTAGAAACTGTTCACATCATTGCCCACAAATGCAAATGTTACAGCACTGGTCTCAGTGTCTGACTTCAGTAGGAGTTCAGCCTGAACCCTCAACAGGGCTCTGAATCATCATTTTAAATTTGAGGTTTGGAAAATTTTACACCACTTTTTTCTGCCTAACAAAATTTTACATTCATCTTGGAATTTTTGTTTGCCACTTACTTATCACAACCATGTACTTGGCTGGTTTCATTTAGAGTGGCACAAAGTGAAAGGTAATTTCCCTAAAATCTCTAAATTAGATCACAGTCTTACTATGACATTTTAACTTCCTCTTATAACATGTGCTAGTAAGAGTAGGGAAGTTATAAAAGTACGTAAGTTTCTTTAAATTTACATACAAGAAAGATCTCCAAAATTGCATCTTATATGTAATGTCTCATTTCCCATACTGTTTTTCTTGTTACTTCTTTCTTAAACAACAGTAATTTTTTTTTTTAAAGTGGTTACTGGGAGACCAAACAGAAAGCAAACAAGATTCAACCATTTCTGAACACTGCCCAGGAGGTGATACTTTATTTTAGAAGGCTGGAGAAAGGAAAACATATTTCAATCAAGACATACTTAGCAGAGAACTACCTGGGCATTGTTTAGGCCTTTTTAAATCTACTTGGAATGACTGTCTCAACTATCCCATCCTTATTACCAGTAAGTAACTGAAAATTGTAAAAAAATTTCAGGTAATTGGATATATAAAGAGGATTCTCTAACCTTCCTTCTACTGAGTGCATTTCTGCTTCATTATGCAATTTCTTTGCAGATTTAAAAAATATATTACAGAATTAGTGATTTCTAAAACTACGTTTTCCTTGTTAGTTTTCAGGAGAGAGCTCATAATGGGCTGAAAGAAGTAAAAAAATCAGTGTTCAACTTTGATCAAAAAAAATCAGCACTTACTCATTTTATGGTCAAAGCATCACTGACTGATTAATATTAAGCAATTAGCAAACAATGTGCTGTTCAGCACAGACAATTATAATCATTAATCTCATTCTAGCCTACTGGAACGAGGGTGTAGGAGCCCTGTATATGGATCCTCGACCAGCAACTGGATCTGTCAAACAGGTTTTCTCTCTGCTCAGTGCTCTTTTATTCCAGAATCCAAAGGAATATTTGTAGCTTAATCACAAACACAGCATACTGATGAAACTCTGATTATTTCTTACCTCTGTTTCTTACATCCTGTTAAACAGTCAGCTCTCCTGATAGACATTTTGTCTTATTTAAGTAAAAACAAGCCCAAGTAATTTTTGCTTGTGTGTATCTTGTGTTCTTAACATTTTGAGGAACTTGACTGATATTAGAAGTCTTCATTAACTGATACCTAAAGGAATACAAAATTAGGCAAGACCAGGCTGCAATCTGTATTCCTTCTGCCCAGTGCAAGTAAAGCAGCACAAAAAAACGCCATAATCAGAATGATGGAAGTCCTACAGAGAAGAATAGTGAATGTATTCTAGTTCTCTTATAAAAGTAACTAAAATAATTGCAGGTTTGACTGTTTTTAAATGTACAGCAGACGGTTTCTCTGTATTTAATTAACTACAATCCTTTTTCTTCTGATGTCTGTCCTTTCTCTGACATAATTTTTTTACATGCATTTCTGTCTTTTTTTGTCGGTGGTTTTTTTTTTTTTTTTTTAGGTATATCAAGGGGAAAAACCAGTGGTTTCAGTTCTTTATGTCTCATACTCCAGTCTCTGGAGTTCTTCTGTAGGCTGTATGTTGTTAATGCTAATCGTGATAGGGGTTTTTACCTCTGACTGACTCCTACATATTAGCATTAACACTGTGCCATGCCTCTTACCAGAATTCACAAGGAAGAAGCTGCTGCTGTGGAAGGAGAACAGAAACCGTGAATCAGTCAGTGCTATGCTGGGAAAACGTCTGTTCTGCATGTAAAAAGATGAGTTGTTCTACATACAGGCATGCTTGCTAGAATGTTGGCTAGGTTTAGAGTCACTGGAAAAAGCAGGGAAAAAAGCAGCTTTATGTATCATTAAGTCTTTCTAGGATGTAGAAGGTGTAATATTTTGAGCGCAGCAACTGGATTTTTATTTTGTTTTATTGCTTTTCCGCTCTTCTGGTTTTACTTCCCACACAACTGATTCATTTCTTCATTTTATTTAGGAAAGCAAAATGATGAATTAAACTTTTGGCATGCATAACTGTGTATTCTATTCATTTCTATAGAATTTTATTGTATACAAGGGAAAAGAATGACAGAAAATTTTTCTCTGAGATTTTATTGTTAGTTCGCTAGAAGAAATGAGTCAATGGGTCACTAGGAGAAAACGAAAGTATGTTTATTTTACGATTACCAATGCATTCCAAACTTCTAGAAGTTGTCTCATAAAATTGCAGAGAAATAGGTAAGCATTGTTGTATTTCTTTTGTGGAAGGTCAAAATAGATACTGAATACTCAGTCACAAAAATTGAGTGACAGAGCCAGTCTTTAAAACTACCTTATGCTCTAATTAAATCTGATTAATGAATAGTTTAGTTATGAAGTGTTAATTTGATGGGGAAGCAGAAGGGGAAACAAAAAACCTCAAAGTACTCACCATTAATTAAGAAACAAGGTTAATGTTTGTACTGTATCAACACATATACCCTTTTCTGTTCACAGTGTTTTGACTGTGAACCCCCAGCAAGAGGTGGGATTACAGAGCACCCCAGACCGCAGACACTTATGAATCAATGGTCTCACATATAAAACAGTCTCAGGTATGAACAGTCTCACTGAATGTGATTTTTCCATTCAGACAGAACTGCTGCAAGGCATAAATATTTTCCAAATTAGGCTGTAAGTTCCGTGGATCCCCTTGGGCATGCATACAGCCAGGGGCCATGATCACCAAAAAGCAAAAGCCAGCTTCATCCCTTCCAAAGTCAGAGCCACAGCTCCAACAGGGGATTCTCACTGTGATGAAGTACATTTTGTTAAAGAAAAGCATATTCCTATCCATTTTGTGGAAAAAATAGGTTTGAAAGTGGGGAGGAAATTGTGGTGAAAGAGAGGAGGAAAGTCAGTAGAAATTCTCAGTTCTTGGGACCATGGTGAACCAGTGAAGGGTGGTTTGTTTTCCCTCTCCATGTGAGGCACGGTTTGTCGATATCAGTTCTCTTACTGAAGCTGAGGTGGTCCCTGAGCCCCTAGGAACTCAGGGTGGTGTTACCAGAGAACTGGCAGCAAGCCCGGCACTGCCCTGATGTGGTAGCGATATTTACGGAGCACCTAGCTGCACGACTGACACAGAAAACCAATTTCAAAGCTAAGATTTCTGTGAAACGCAGAAATCTGGAGATGCTGTTCAGCTTGTCTCCACAACTTAAATTCCTCCACAGGGTATACAGATTAAAGTGAATTATTAAATAAGTGATTACATTTATTATGTCAGTTGTGATCACAAAAGGAAGATGTTACATGGTATTTTCCTTGGTTCCTCAAAGAAGTCTCACTTACTGCACAACATCCTAAGCCTGCAACCCATAAGAGATTCTTTTTCTCTTCTTCAAAGGCTTTAATTAACATCAGGGCAGTGTATCTGCAGTACAGTACCATCAGTGATTGTGAATGACACGGCACTGAAACAATGACCAGCTGTGGCTTCCTTACTTCATCCCACCTCTCCAAGCCCCAGTCTGGACTTTCCATTTCTATCCTATACAGACACATGCCAATAGAAGGTATATGAAGGAAGAAAACGGGTCTGGCCACTCACCGTTCTCATTCATAGTCACACTATAAAAATGGAATGTATGTTCCCTTATATTTTCTCTCTTTAAAATGTGAGTGACCTGCAAACTTAAGAAATAAATAGCAGATATAAATATGATCATTAGACTACTTATATGTATTTTTTCTGCATAGCTGATTCCCCAGAAAAGCAGACATACTAAGTTGAAGATATTATAGTAGCAGATATTTAAAAAATAGGGGTTTCTTTTTACTCTGAAAAAATGTTAATGCTGTCCGTGACCGGGGTTAAATCCTGTGAAAGACCACAGTATGATAGCATTACCATTTTCAGATGGTTGGTGCTCTTCAAGAAATACCCACTGCCAACTCTTCCCATCGAATGCCTCTATGACATTCAGTTCCTGTGTCTGGATTCCTTAAAAAACTAATAAAATAAAGGTAGTTGCACTAGCAAGTTCACTGGCTTCAAGTATAACAAAGTATTGTGGTAAGCTGAGTGGTATAGCATTAGATAAGTTACCAAACAGCAGTAAGAGATTACTTCTTGACAGAGGTTAAAATAGAAAGGGAAGCTCATTCTGGCTGCTGTCATACAAGAACTCAATGTCTACTGATCATAGAGCGTTTTCATCACTTGCATGTGTTCAATTTCACAGGGAAGAGTTTCACTTCCCTGGTAAGAAAAAAAAAACAACTCTCTCTTGACATTTAATTCCTTCTGTTATGAAGGAAGTCAGACTAGATCATAATTGCCTTTTCTATCTCCAAAATTCATGATAACATGGATTACAGAATATTACTTTGGAAAAAAATATCACTTGGTCAGATAACATGTATACAAAGTTGGAACTGACTCTGCTCAACATTCCTACTGCCACCTCTTCGGACCAAGACACCACATAGCTTTATGGTATGGAGATTCCTTTTTGGTTAAAGCCAACTAATAAAAGGGAAGGCTCAAGAGTCCTAAGCTCAGAGCAAACTGTCTGCATTTTGGAAAAGTTTTGACTCTCTTTCAAATAAGAGGTAGGACGAACAACTTGAATGTGGGAAGCTATGGAGGCACTACTGAGACGCACAAAAAGGAAGAAGGCTTCAGCTTCTGCCTTTTCGCCTATCATCATAGAATCATACAACGGTTTGGGTTGGAAGGGACCTTTAAAGATCATCTAGTCCACCTCCCATGCCTTGGGCAGAGACATCCTTCACTAGACCAAGTTGCTCAAAGCCCCATCCAACCTGCCCTTGAGCACTTCCAGGGAGGGGACAGCCACAGCTTCTCTGGGCACCCCGACCCAGTGCCTCACCCCCTTCATCATAAAAACCTTCTTTCCATATTTATTCCTTATCAGAATCTGGCCAGTGCCATCTTCTGCTCACGTATGTTGGCTTAAATCACCCCGCCCTCCCCCTTCTCCATCATCTGTATTTTGCAGTATGGCACCTGCCTAGATTCTTCCTTACCTTCAGCTGGCTCTGCATTTCTTTTACTGAACAGATACAGTAAAAACTGCCTCTTTAAATCTGAAAAGCAATTCAATAAAGAGGAGAAATAGCCAAGGAGGGGAGTCTGCTTGATCTTGTAGTCTCTTTTGTCCGTTTACCCTCCCCTAATCCCTGTAGTTTCTATGATCTATAGCATTCAGTACAGCAAAACAAGCGTCTGCTTTCTTGTCTCTTTTTGAACTGACCTACGGTGGCCTCTTTTGGCTACTTCCAACGGAGGAGATTGGGCCAGGTCCCATGGTAGGCAGAACAGTGCACACACATCTAGAATCCACACCCAGCCAGAGTTTTGCCATAGCCAAGCTCATTTTAGTGTTGTATATTACCTCATAGCTTTAAGTTTAGTATATAGCTATAGTTCCAGGCGTATGTCAGAGCGCAGCCCCAAAGAGCCAGCCAGGCTGGTACCACCCTGCACTTCAGCTCAAGTTCAGAAATCCTTAAGCCAAAAAGACACAGGAAGCATTACTCTAGTTTAGCTACTGTAACATTCTTCTTGGTAGACAATTTCAGCACTTTGTACGCCAACAATTAGTAGTAAGACACAGAAACAGCCCTGAGCTCGGGGACCAGGTCTGCCTGTTGCTCTGTGGTTGCCATGAGCACCGAGCACTGCTTGCATTTGTTCTCACGCTCGTCCAAGTAATACTCTGGACTTTTTTCTAGTAGTGGCATCACTTCACACAGACTGGGTAGGGAGTACTCAGCGTGCCTTACTATCCACTCCCAACAGATGCTTCCCCCTGCAAGTGCGGCTCTGAACCCCTCTGGCAGGGAATTGAATTTACATCCCCTACTTCGAAAAGTGTTGTCACCACCATATTGGTGGTAAGAAAGAAGTAGACACTGCCTTCTACTACCCAGCTCTCTTTTAACTGCTACCGTCCTCTGTGACAATTCTGGTGCTTTTCAAAGATGTCCTCCAGCTCCATCTCTCCCAAAGGAAGAATGCCTTCAGGAGCCCACGTAAGCCAAGATGAGAGCTAGCACCAAGTTCCGCAGAAGTTTGAGCTTCCACCTTTTCATGCACAGACCTCCAGGGAAGAGGGGGAACTTTAACCTCGTGTAAACTTCAGCTGGCAGCCCTCGACAGCGTAGTTCTGCATTCACAATCGTCCCTTCCATGGGGATTCACCCATGTCCCCGTGGGGTGACCCTCTGCTCCTCTCCCGCAGGCAAGACAGGACCTCTCCTGCCCGCGCCACTGCTCCCACCTACCGGCAGCAGCTCTCTGAGGTTCCCCAGGCTCTGCGGGAAGTTCCCCCGCCAGTCGCGCACTCACTTGTCACAGGCCCAGGGCAGGTCAGGAAAGGGGAACTCCCTCTCCAGACTTCTCAGCCCAGCTAGACGCCTTGCAAACCGTTTCTCTCACACTGCACGCTATAAAAGCTGGGCTCCCCCCACCTCCAAAACAAAAAACCAAACAAACAAACAAAAAAAAACCCAGAAAAGCTCTGAAACATGAAATTCCAGCCAGGGTTAAAAAATTTCCTACGGGGAGGCAGCATTCTCACCCTCACCTGCAGGTGGTGGAATCCAGGAGGAATTCTGAGCTGGACTCCCAAAATACAGAGCGGATATCAGGAGACTGTGCAGGCTGGTGATATACCCGGTCTAAGATTCAAAACAGACCACCTAGATCAGATCCCACCGCCATAATTTCATCTTGGTCTTGGGTTATTCAGAGATGGCAGGTGCCTCAAAAAAAACCCCAAAAAAACTCAGAAAATTTTGTGCTCCTCCAGATAGGAACCAATGACCGCTTTTTCAGTAGCACCGGAACAAGAGGTCCAAAGCCAAAGTATACTCCACAAGGTTAGGTTTAAAAGAAACATAAATATTTGAAGTTCAGTGCAAAGTTCATTTATAGTCTTAAAAAAATACATAGAACCTCTGTGTGTACTCTTACAGTCACCCTTGAATCAAAAATCTTATTTAAAAAAAATAAGCATCTAATACCATTGTAAGATGTCCTTTGCAACATTATTCAAGAGGAAAAAACATTTTTCAAGTGGTCCGAGAAGGCACGGGCTATACTTTACAGATGTGTTGTATTTAACAGGAAACTAAACCAGAGGTGATGGGCTGTTGACATATTGACAGACTTCAAGCTTCACTGTATGCCAGTAAATCTGAACAGCTGAAGGTCGCACTAAGCATAGAAATGCATAGGAACAAACATATTTTAAAACACCCCTTAAGCAGATTTTTGCCATTTTGCCAAAAGCTACTTTTACCACTTGCATTTCTTCTTCTGCGTTCTGTCACATTCAGCGTTTACTCACTTATTATTTGCTTTGATTAAGCTAGGCAAGATTTCCTGACCTAAATGTATTTTACTAAACTGCTACCCTGATCTTACAAAACTACAGTGTCGACTGATTACAGAGCAAATGATGCAGTTAATCATAAAAATAGTAATTGGGATAAAATTCAGAGAAAATATTTGCACTTTAAGTAGTAGTAAAAATCTCTTCTGGTATAATGAGAACAGCTCTAATGAGCTAGGGATGAAAATACAAAATGCCAGACAACATAATCTAACAAAAAACCCTTGTGAAGTTTAATTGAAGTCACCATATTTAAATATCAAAGAATGAAAGAGCATAATAAATCCTGCTACACTGGGGATGCAAGTAATAGACTACATTCCTGGTACTGTTCTGGAAAATTATCTTTAACTACACTTGTACAGCAGAAAATACTAAACTCAAAGAACTTTCCAGCTTCTACATTGTGCTATTTTTGTATTAGTACAGCAACAGCAATTACACAGTTGTCTACTGAATGGAGTCTTTTGAACCAGAAAGACAGGAGTATCTAATTTCAATTTTGACAGGAAATAAAAATGAGTAAAATAATAATCTTTTGTAATCCTTTACAGGATTCTGAAAGGACTTTTTTATTTTCTTTTTCTTTGTTTCTTTTTCTTTCTTTTTTTTTTTTTTTTTTTTT
>Ga0065711_1008562_pt1 | contig 13905 bp, 11 predicted proteins | sample Hoacrofraction12_FD_59098 | JGI IMG/M metagenome (GOLD analysis project Ga0065711, IMG submission 59098) | Hoatzin crop microbial communities from Cojedes, Venezuela - Epithelial fraction 12 v2 (version 2) | ecosystem: Host-associated > Birds > Digestive system > Esophagus > Crop | place... | reverse complement strand
ACCCTCAGAGGGAAGAAGTTCTTCCTCGTGTTCAGACGGAACTTCCTGTGCCTCAGTTTGTGCCCATTGCCCCTTGTCCTGTCACTGGGCACCACTGAAAAGAGCTTGGCCCCATCCTCCTGACCTGTATCTCTGCTGAGGCCACAAGAAAGTCAGTTTGGTTTTTCACCCCCACTTTTAGTTTATGCAGGTGCGATAGGGTATTTAAAACACCTGACAAATTTGGTTAATCGTGTTTGGTAACATCTTTAAATGACCCCTGGAGTGTTCTTGGATTCAGCCCTGGCGTGGGGGAGTGGGCCTGGGGCTGTGGGGCTGCTCTGGGAGGGAGTGCTTGGTTTTGCCGCGCTGTGGGGGGAGCTGGGAGCGGGGCCGGGGGGTGGCTGCTGCGCGGGAAGGCAGCCGCGAGATGAGCTTGGCCCCGGCAAGCTGCGTTGGGAGCAGCAGGTAGTGGTGTTAAACCGCAGCAATGGGAGTGAGGCAGCGCTTTCTGAGGGATATTTCCAATATATGCTGCGAAACTGCATCAGATCCCACCTTGACACTCGTCTGGAAGTGCAGCCTTTGGACTCTCCAGGAGGGCGTCCGTGAACGTCGGCGCTGCTCCTGGCAGCCTCGGAGGGGACAGCCGGCGCCCGGAGCAGTGCCCCTGTTCCCCGGTGCAGCTGAGGGTGCTGAAGCTTTGCCTTGGGGTAACTCAGGTTTTACCATGGGTTCTCTAAGGAAGAAATAGCAGCAGTTATTTAAAACTTTGTATGGTGTAACTGAAGCTTGCGCCATACCGCTCATACATTTGGGGTAGGCTCGTCAGCTAAAGTGAGCGAGTTAAAATGTAATTGATGGGCAAGTAAGCGTTTGATGGTTGTCGTCATACTACACAGTAAATACAGCAGCACTGAGTGAGAGGATGTGAAATGTGGGGGTTTTTTAAATGCAGCTCTGAGTCCGGGCCCTGAAGAGACGGGCTTTTAAAAGTATCTGTGAGGAACTTCACGGAAATTGTTCCAAAGGTGGAAAAAGAGCACACATTACTGGGCAGAGATGCAATAACTTTTTTCCACATGGAAATGAATGGCCATACTTGGTCCGTGGCAACCAGTTCAGCTGGCAGGGCACCGGGCACGGCGCTGGGGAGCAGGGGCTGCCAGGCGCTCCCTCCCCTCCGGCCCCGCGACTCGGGGACCCCGTGCCCAGCCCCGCGGCGCGGAGCTCGCTGGGCTCCCGGGGGTGCAGCCCTGCACTCAGCAGCCGCCGCCGAGCCCTGCTTCCAGCCGTGCCGGCCCCTCGCCCTGCTGCAGAGCGTGAAGGAAATGCCTCCTGTGGGCTGCGGCTGGGGTTTTAAAGGCTGACATTTTTCCGATGGAAAATTTGTCTTCAAAGTGAGGGTTCTGTGCAGAGCCTGACGGTTCTTGTTCTCTTTATGTGCTTGTTCTCTTTCATTTGTTTCTATGGTTTTTCTGTCAGGGTGCTAAAAATCAACAAGGTGATTTTCAGTCAGTGCTGGAGGTGAAATAACCGAGCTTTGCTCACACGTGTGATTTTGAGGTGCGACCAGCTTGATTGAACTCACGCTAATTCTGCAGAGGTAGAACATGGATTCATGTGACGTCCATCTTGCTCATGTGTACCTCTCTTAGGAGAACGGAGTATTTTATTTTCCTGGGGAAAAACTGCACCTGAGCGTATTTTGGAAGAAGTGGCGTGGCAGCCGAGCGCGGCAGGCTGGTCTGCGCCAGCCCTGGCGATAATCACCCGGTGCCGGGCGATGCCTGCCGGCGCTGAGAGGGAGCGGCGCGTGTGGGTGCGCTGCCGGCGTGGTGCGGTGTGTGTATTTATAAATGTAACTGCAGGAACGGGGACAAGGGCGAAGTAGCTCAAATGAAGAGCCAATTAAGATAATCTAAGCAGAATGAGGATTAACTGCCTCATAATCTGAAGGATACCTAAAGTGCATGTGGCCAGTCTGCATCAAACGAACGTTGTCTCTGTCGGGGACGTTCGCCAGGGCTTTGGGGTGAGTGGGAATTGACAGCGGTGTTTCCAGCTTCCTGTCCTGGCAAAGCGCTGCTGAAATAGCGGTCCGGGCTCGGATGGGTCCTGCTGGCAGAATACATCACAGCGTGTACCTCCTTGCTGTGGTGTCGTCACCGTGGAAGCTTGAACAGCTCGGAGTATTGGATCTATCGTAAAGAAGTGATTGCTCACATAAAAGGAGTTCACATTTTGCAGCTTTTCTTTTCACAGAAAGTTGAAAACACTAGCAAGTCTGTCGGAGAAGAAGCTGCTATGTGTTTTCTTCTTAAAAATGAGTTGCAGTGCTCATCCTGACCTTTCCTGCTGCTCCTGATACTGAGGGAGGCTGGTCTGAAACGAGCTGGTGAGGCACGTTCACCCACCGCCGGCTGGCAGTGGAAGTGAGATTACATTTGCACCCCTGTTCCAGCGCATTGATTTTAAATCTGAGCAAATACGAGCGTGTGTAATGTTCCACTTTGAGCTGCTGTGTGTTTTAACGCTGGCATCACGAGGTGTTTCGGGTCGGTGTTGCCTGAAGGCGCCGGGCTGTGGGCTTGTTCTCGTGGTGTTTATTGGGAACGAGGGTGTGCGGCAGCCCCCGCCGTGGCGATGCTCCGTTCTGGGGAAGCTGCTGCGCGAGCGGTGACTTTTCGGGAGAAGGTCCCTCTGTTGACTCTATTACTCTGATGAGTGGTTTAGCGAGTTCAGATTGGTGCCATGTTAATTGTCAGGACTGGGAGGGTGGGAGCAGATTTCACCGGGGGCAATGGAAGAGATCCAATGAATTTCCACTCTGTTTCCCTGCTTGGCAAACCAGCACTTACTGTCACTTTGCATAAATAGGTTTATTTCAGAGGGTCAGCCGTCAGCACTCCCCCTCTTCCCCTCCCAGCCCACCCTCCCCTGAAGGATAGGAGGCCGCCGAGCATTTAATTTCCCCAACAGCAGGTGCTTGTCATCCATCTGAAGATAGCTGCCAACATCTGGTGCAATTGCCGCAGCAAACGCAGTAACAAGGCGGCCTGCAGTTCAAACGCAGAGAGAGCATTGCCTCTTTAATGATAACAAGCTGTTGGCTTCCCCTCGGAGATGAATTCATCTCACAGATGTTTGTCTAGTTTTGGCAATCTTATCACTATAGCTTTGGTGATTATGCTCAACTGGAGACTATTACTATAAAAGAAGTTTGAACTTGTTCCATTTTTGCATTATTTATTTATTTATCCATTTATTTCTTTGCTTTCTGGATATAATTTGTATCAACAACTGTAGCGTTGGTCCCATTACCCAAGTACCCTGACGATTTTTTATTGCATCTGCTGAACAGTAGCTCGCTACTTGACATTCACCACTGGCGAGTGTCTTTCAGCCACGCTGACATTTTTAACATTCCCCATCAACAGCTTTGTGGTTTGAACCCTCTATTTAACACTACGTTTTCTGGGATTACTTGGCGCTCGCTCTGTCTGTTCTCTCTAATAACTGCAATATACTTACGATTTCTGCAAAGCGCGACTTGCCAAGAATATTCTGGATACTTCCTTTTGGACGGTAGCGCTCGGGTGACCTTGGCAGGGGTTTGTAATGACAACGTACGACCGTCTTCATTGTTGGATCTTAAACGTTCCAGCCTCAGCACGAGCGTACGAGACGTGGAGACCTGCAGGCTGAAGACCTCAGCGCTCGCTTGCTGTTGTCTGGGTTTCTAACATGCCTTTTCCCTGTTGCTTTGTTTTTAAGGACACATTTTCTCCTGAGCGTGTGGAATTTCGTTCTGGTAAATAGGATTTATTTTTGGAAACGTGCTTGTGAATAGGTGACTCATGCCTGAATGAAGATGTGTCACTGTTGGTGGGGACACCACGTATATAATTTCTTAGTCTATAAATAGATGTCAGTCCAAGTACTGGTGACATGGTGATGCTTTGCACTGACTCGTTAGCTTCAGAGTGGCTTCTGAGGGAAGAGTTTGGAGTGTCAGTCTCTCCTGCCAGAGCAGTAATTTCTGCTGATGCTTAAGGAATAGACATCAATGGCTTCGTAAAATACTGGGAGTACTTCAGCTGGCACGACGGAAGTCGGAATTCAGACGCGTTCCCGTGCCGCTGTCGTGGGGTGTATTCGTGTTGCTTCTCCCTGTGGCAGGGGTGGAGAACCTGAGCTGGGAAGTTGGGACTGTTGTCAAAGGCCAAGGGTATCACCTGCAGGGCCCTGAAATTCAGAAACTCACGTTTGGGCTTTTCACGCATAAACTAATTTCTGTGGTGGAGGGAGATGAAGCTAAACGTCCAGGGTCGGAGATCACTGTGATTTTCAAATACTGGAAGTAACAGTTCCTTCTTCCCGTCGCTGATGCTAAGCTGGTTGCTGTTGATGATGTTTGCTCAACACCTCTTACCCACCAACGCAGCCCATATGGTTTAATGGCTGTCTTTTTTTCTGCTTCTGCTGTAGTTACAGTATTATTAAAAATCCATTAAATTTTAATGTACATCATAAAGTATGTGCTCCTGCGAATGCGAGCACAGATAATTATTTCTGATGAATAAACCAAAAGGACAAGTATGTAAGAAGTTCATCCTGCAGCTTTCAATTTTCATTATATACATCTCCTGCAGGGGCAATCGTTGTGATGTTGCAGCTGGTTATTTCTGTGGCCTGGCTCTCCCGAGAGATGGATGATGACAATGCAAACTTGAACTAGCAGAAGTGCCAGTGTTTTTCTGGACATATTTGTAGATAAATGGTTTGCCAGGGGAGGCAGCCCTCTGGAAGGCAGAGGATGGGAAGAGCACTGCAACACGGCAGCAACTTCCTCAGAGTTTGTTCCGTGCGTATCAGCTTTGTGGAATCTTGGAAAGTAACCCAATTATTTCTCATTAAAATAACCCAGAAATCTAGCAACAAGCAAGGTGTCATTGCTAAAACACCACCAGGAAACTAGGCAAGCTCTTCTTGGTTTCCAGGGCCTGAAGTAGGCAAGGGAATCATTAAAAATAATGCATTGCAGTGTCCATAAAGTTTCATGCAGTATATAATGGTCCATAGGGGCCTCACCTAGTTTTCCATATATGATACATACATAATGGTTACAGCTTCTCGTTAACTTTCCCATAACACTGAATATACTTCTCTTTAACACCCCCTTCAGGCTTCACGTTATTTGCCAAGCGTTTCCTAATAAGCAGGAACTTAAATATTTATCATGCTTGCCTGCTGTTCCCACCAGGCTGAAGAAGTTGTTGGCCTCTCTCCTGTCCATTTAATTTCCTATTCCTGAGCTCTCTGGACAAAGCCCAGCTCTGGCAGAGTCCAGTCCTCCTGCTGAGAGGACTTTCCTAGGGTTCTCCTACTCTGGTTTTAAGAGTCCACCCCAATATTTCTTGTGTTGAAGAGCATGTCTGCACCCAGAGGATTAGCCTTGGTGTAGCACCTGGACTCTTGCAGGGACCTTGGTCTTAGCAGCAGTGCATAGCCCTTAGCTATCCCAGATAGGAAAGCCAAGTTAGCCCCAGAAGCCCTAGAGATCCCACCAAATCCTTTGCACTTGTGGTTTCTTTGCCCTTGGGTATTAGTGCTAAAACTGCTCAGGACTTGGTGGATCCTCCATGGTGACTTGGTTGCTTTTTGCCCTGGGAAGATGTCTTTCGGGGCTTTGGACTGCTGATGGTTTTAGCTGAGTTTAGAGAAGTTAGTACCGAGGAAAGATGGTGTTTTGAGCTGGTGTGGTCTGTCAGGTGAATCTCGGAGTAAAGAGGAGAAAGACGGAGTTATGGCTGTGCTGGGACCACTGTTTAGGAACTTCACTTTGTGGACGTGGCACTGAGTTCCTGTGTTATTTTGGTCTCATTCAGGTCCTCCCCCAAAATCTGGGACTAATAGCGTGGCTTTCCTGTTGCTGCCCTAACTGCAGGCTGCTCTGAGGGGGAGTGAGCATGTCTGTGAGCAGCACCTTGCCGTGACCTTGATCAAAGTCACAGTGCTGCTGCGATACCAAATGATGACAAATAAATTCACCTTCATACAGTTTAGTCTAGCTGGCTGTGTTCCTTCAGCCCTGATCCTCCCTGCGAAGGGTTTTGTTTACTTTTCCTGAAATGGAAGAGGCCCTGTTACATAGCCCTCTTGCAAAAATAAACCTCTAAAAAGGAAAACAAAAGAGAAGGAACAAAAATCAGACGTTGCCTGATAATACAGAGCAGATACTGATCTTGAGTTCACAGCAACTTAAACCAGAGGCTTGTGTAAGCGTAACACAAATTTTGCCATTTTTGGATGGTTTGAAACTCTCCTCCCTCCTCTACTTTCGGAAAACAATCATAAAAGAGAACTGCAGTAAAATACTAGAAGTAACAGTTATTGATTTTGTTTGTTTTCTCCCCCTGCCCCCTCCATCTTCTTCAGTTAGATCTATGCTCCAAAGTTCACAAAGTCGGGTGGGTGCTAGGGAAAAGCTGTATTTCGTTTGACCTTCTGACTGTATTTTGACTTTGAGAACGTAAAAATACCTGGTAAAGACCAGGCTGCATCACTTCCAAGCCCAGCAACAGCCGCTCTGAGCGAAGGAGAGAGGAAGCGTGACAACCGCTGCCTGCCGTCTGAAGGGTCTGCAGAGCGCAGGGGCCCACGCCGTGCTCCCACCCTGCCCGCTCCGCGTGCCGTGCGGCGGGGGTCAGTGAGCTTTCACTGTGCGTGTACCTGCTGGCCACTCGAAATGCCGGCAGCTCGGAGCTTGGAAAGCCCGCCGGTCAAAATGGAGGTGAGCTCTGCCGGGTCGGCAGCGTGGGAGCGAGCTGTGCTGGCTGGCTGTGAAACCTGGGTTCGTGTCCGTGCTGGGCTCCGCAGGCTGCGATGGCTCCAGCGGAGCCCGTTGTGTCAAAGCAAACGAGCCGCGGAGATGAAACACCCGGCGGTGGCGAAAGCAAGTGAATCAACAGAAACATCGCTCCGTCTTCGCGCCCAGCCTGGAACGTGGCCCTGTCTGTTGGTGCTGCGGTCCCCGGTGCCGGCCGTGGTGGGAGCGCAGCGAGGGGCGTCCCCCTGCTCCCCGACCTCCCGGCACTGCTGGCGGCCGGCGGCTGTCCCGGGGCGGGCGGTTGTCCTCGGGGGGAGCGAGAAGGGGGCTCAAGCGTTGCTTTTAGTGAAGAGTTCAGCTGCTTTTTCCTGCAGGTTGACTAAGGTGCTGGATTTGTACTCGTAAAGCAAGAATAAGCAATCAGATTCATAGCTGAAGGAAGGACGTCCTCTGCTTTGCTGCTGTCGGATGTTTCAAAGCACACCACGTTTTGCTTTTCCTTTTTGGTGAATCGGGGAGCCTAACGAGCCTTCCTGGTGCCAGTGGCCAGAGCGTTGGTTCTAACCTCAGCGTTTGCTTGGCTGAAAATGGAGCCCGAGAGCTCTCACGGGAGCGGCTGCGGCACTGCTGACTGGCTGGGTCGGACATGGGCGTGCTCAGGTCGCTGGAGTCCGTTTGGGTGGCTTTGGGCTCTCTTCCTCAGGCACCACAGCTGTTGGCAGCTGGCCGGTGCAAGGCGTGAGGCTTTGTGGCTTGGCTCCGTTGGCGGACAAGCCTCTTGAGTGCCACTTGCTTAAATACCTCCGTGGCATCAGCAGAGGCATCTTTAGCAGGTTGCAGTTTGTGGTGGCTTTTCTGAAGTGAATAAGTAGTAAATGTTGGCTGTTTGCCACCCCCAAAACGGCTGCGGAGGATCAATGAAAACCTCTGATGCTAGAACTGCACCTTGTTCATCAATAATTAGAGTAGGAGTTCTCGGTGAAACGTAAGCTTTGTGCTTGGTTGACTCATAGGTCACATTTTCTATTCCTGCTGTTCTGTTGAAGCGGGTAGGTTTATATACTGTTCCTTGACCTAAAAATTTGCTCCATAAAATGTAGAGAATGTGCAGTCTGAGATAACGCATCTTTTGGGACTGGAGGCTTGCTTTTGACCTCTATTTACATGATGTAAATCAAACTGGAGTAGAGCTGTGGAAATAGGACAGGCCAGCTCGTGTGTCGGGGCTGTTCAGCCTCATCGCGGTGAGACCGCTGCGTAAAAACCCTGATACGTGGCACGGTTTTGCCACGGCCTTTGGTGATCAGGGAAGTGCTCTAAAAATAAAAGAATTGGAAGTAGTGGGTGATTTCAGGCAGGTTGTGCATGTGATCTGGCACAGCCCCGGGAGGTGAGCGGAGCTGTGCTGATGGGCGCCCACGGGTGCGAAGGAGCGCGGTCCCCACGCCAGCAGCCCGCGCTGGCTCACACGAGCTGCGAACTGGAGGCTTTATGTTGGGCTGGAAAAAACGTCCCAGCTGAATGAAGGGTCGGCCCGCACTCTTCCCCCGCTCGTTCCGCTCTGTGCTGTCGTGGCCTCGACAAGCAGGGGTTTGCAGCGAAGCAGCGGTGTCGGCACGCAGGCGCGGCGGCAGCCACACGCGTGCCTGTTTGCTTACAGCTCAGGAAGGAATCCCTCCCTTTGCTTGTAGGGTTGCTGAAATATTAACGCAGAACAAATCGTCTGGTTTAAACCGAGCATCAGACCGAGGAGAGAGAAATGGTGTGCGATGCTCTCCGTGGTTTGTGAGGGAGAACGCGCCTCTGCGGCGGCTGAATCCTCCTGGCTGTGTCGGGTGGGCAGGAGGGTCTGCTGGGGCATGGGAGTGGGGAAAGTTTCGGTCCTGAACCCTTCCCCGGGTTCCTGGGAGCTAAGGAGAAATGGGAAAAGGAGCTTCACTATTTTGTGTCGTCTGTGGCTGATGGGGAGGATATTTGGAAAATGTTAACTGCTCTGGGGGCTTTTTCAAACAGCCGGTTTGAAGCCGTTATTTTCCCCAGATGGTAAATACAGGAGACATCCTCATCGGCCTGCTAGTAATAATAATACTTACATGGCACTTTACATTTTCAAAGTGCTGTCCAAGTAGCTGATCTGTCTTGTCTTTTGCAGCGGTGTGTAGTTAAACTTGAAGGATATTGGCCTGAATTTGTAGCAGTTTATCAGCCACGTCTGTGGGTGAATTTACTTTGCTGCTGTTTCGTACTGTGAGAGTGAACTGATTTCTCCTGTGTATCTTGACATTGGTTCCAGTCTTTCATCTGGGTAGCGAAGATGATCTTTAAGCAGAATGGTGCAGAAAGATGTCTCTCTGCCTATTGCACTACAATAAAGATGAGCCCAGCTTTACAGAAAAAGGGTGTTCTTTTTCTCAGCCTGTATAACATATAAATGAATTTAGAGCTTCTTAGAAGGAGTGTGCTTTTGTCCTGTGGAATGGCTTTGCTGACTCTTAGCCACGCGCTGGCTCAGTACGTGCTTGGCGTGCTCGGGTGCAGCTGATGGCGGCTGCAGTGATTGCTGTTTCCTGCTAATTGGGGTGAACCCCTCCTTGTTCTGCCCGTGGGACGGTTCGTTGCCTTCAACCTGGACTCTGCTGGCAAAACCAGCTTCCGTGGTTCCGTGGGGTGGGGACCGGGGCAGGCAGCACGCCACGAGCTCTGGAGGCACTGGGGGCAGAGACGTTCCCTGCGATTGCCGGCCTGCGCCTCGTCGCTGCGAGGACGGGGTGGGTCGGACGAGGGTCCTCCCGGCCCCCGAGGAGCCCGGACACTGTCGGGCCGTGCCCAGGCTGCCTGTCTCTGCGTGGCACAGGGACGGCCATTGCGGCTCTGCCATGCACCTCTCTGATGTAATCCCTCCAAGGGTTTGCTTTCCTTTGAAGGTGTTTCCAAAGAGCATTAGGTGCAGGCAGGGGGATAGGTTTGCACACCTGCCTGCAATTAAGTGGTTTGTTTTTATGCTCCTTAATCTCCTATGACAGTCACAAGGACAGTCGGTGTAATGCAGAATTGTCATGAAGCCAAGAGCGTAACGCTCAGGAAAGAAATGCTCCGCGCCCGGCCCTGCTTCTCTTTGCTCAGCGTCTCTGCGCTCTGCTCCTCGCGCGGGTGGGACCCGGGGTGTCGGACCGAGCAGTGCCGAGGGCGCGGAGCGTGCAGGCGCGGTGCCGGGCGATGGCTTGTGGGAAGGGTGAAGGAGGGAGGAAAACATCCGTAAGGGAAGGGGCCGGGGGGGAGAGAGCCGAGTTCCTAGAAAGAGGGCCTTGCAAGGAATGCGCAGATGACATGAAAAAGTAATTAAAAGGAAAGCCCTAATGGGACGTTAGGGGGAGATGCAGCTGGAACTTGAATAAGCAAATGTAAAGAGGGAATTAAGTTTGTAAGCTTTCCTCTAAGGAACTGATGGGGAAAACACAGCAACAGCCTCTGCTGCTGTGAGTCAGCGCTGGGTCCGTCGCTGCAGAGCTCTGGCTCGTGAGTCTGGGTGGGTTTGTGTTTGCTGGTCCTAAACCCTGAAAGCACACGGGGAAAGAGGATGTGGCGTTCTGCAGAGGTGACCTGAAGGACACCTGATTCCAGAGCGAAGCATATTGACTTCAAAAATGTAGTGAAACTGTTGGTAGTGTGGCTTGCCTGGGGCAAGTTGGTAGTTTGCTATAAGTCATATTAATTTAAGTGTTTAATTCTTTAAATTATCTGGATAATTTAATCTATGTGATTTTACAGAAATAATTTATCAGCACTGATCTTGAATAAAAATAAAATACAACAAATGAAACAAAACCCTGCAATTAATATTAGCACTTCTCTCTTACTCTGGAGAGTAATGTACAGCAGAGACATTTATTTTTAGCGATGAAGAGTTTGCATGTGTGTTTCCAGATGTATCCTCAGACTTTGTACTGCTTAAAATTCAGCTGCCACAGTATGTAGATCCGCATTCTCTTCTCCATAGCGTTTTGTCTCTGCCACTGTGGATATCTTCTTTTTTTCTTCTTTTCTCTCTTTCTTCCCAGCAGAGGTGGTGGAGGGGGGTGTGATGATTAAGGCAGCCGGTAAGTCTCTCGGCTTCCTCTGAACTTTCCTCCCCCTGCGCGGAGTGCCCTGTTGAGATGAGGCCTTTGATGCAGTTGGGGAGGTCGGGTGAGGTCGGAGCTCTGGCCGTGCCAGGAATCCCACAGACGCAGGAAGCCAGGAACTTCTGGAGGATGCGGGCTGCGCAGGCAGTTACTGCGCTCTGTGCTTTCCCCGTCTGCGTTCGTGCTCTCACTGAACTGAAACAGAGAGGGCCGGCTCCTCTGCAGCGCGGGGTCAGCTCATGCCTCTGCCTCTCGCAGGCGGGGTGGGGGGTCCCCGCGGACGGCGCTCGGAGGATGGAAGGGGCAGGGGGCGAGGACGCCGCGGCAGCGCCGGAGCTGGAGTCTCTCTGGGTCTCATAGCCTGTCCGGTGGGTGGCTCGAGGCTTACGCAGATGCGCACAAATTGCAGCCCTGCCTGCCCGTCTCCTCCTTCCCAGCCCCTTCGGGTCTGTCTCCTTCCTTGCAGCTTGTTTTCTGAAGAAGGGCGTAACACAGATGTGTTAAATACTCCAGCCTTTTTAATTTCTCTAATTGCCTTGTGGAAGAAAGGGAAGGAGGAAGAATGCTCCTCTCAGCTTGGATGTCCCAAAGTAAAATCCCAGCTGAGCAGCTTAAAATAGATGGTCAGCTGGTTGGCAGGGCCGGCACTAGCCCCGAGAGCACGGCATCTGTCTCCCAGGAGCGCTGCCTGGCCATCAGGCTGGATCAATTAGGACTAGGACTGGGCTGTGTCTGCGGGAGACAGGCTGTGCTGGGGATGGGAACGTGCCCGAGGTGCCGGGGAGGCTGCGTGCTCCATCCTCCAGCATCCGTCTGGGAATCCATAACTCGCTGATCGTGGAGATCGCGGGTCTGAACCGCTGAGGTGCTGGTGCTGCTGCCGGCGCCGCTGCCCTGGCAGCGCTGCTGCCCCTTTGCTCTGCCACGGGAGTCTCTGGCTGTGGAGCTACTTTTAATGGTGCATCTAATAACTGATCCAGCTTAAAAAGGGGGGGGAGGGGGAGATGATGCCTGTGATATCAGCACAGTGACCAAGTGTGTATTTTTCCTCCTGTGCCTCTCCTCCGCACGCTGCCGCCGGCCTCCCTCGGAGGCGGGGGCTGGATCCGATGGCAGCGCTGCTGCTCCTCAGATGCAGCACAAAACAGATTTTTCTAGTGGCTGAATTTAATCACTTAGATGCAGAACACTGATAGACTGAATCAATTTAATTCCTATTGCTCAGGACTGGGAGGGGAGAGAGGGGAAGGAGGAAGGTCATAACAATTTAGCAAGCACAACTTGGCTTAAAAAAGTAACCAACAGGTCAGTCTTTGGTTTGTTTTTTTCTTTTTTAAACGTGCCCAGGCCAAGCAATATGGCAGCCTTAGGCAGTGGGAAACACTGCGCTCTGCGAGGAGGGGGAGGTCGTTATTGGCACGAGTGAGCGGCCTGAAGTGCTGGGGCTGCTGCGGAGCTGTAGGATCACCTCCTCGTGAAGGAAGCTGGTGCTACCCCCTCTTTTTTCTGAGGGAGCTGCTGGAAGAGGCGTCCTGCCGTCGGGCTGTGAATGTCTGACACGGCGCGTGGTACCTGAGCCTTTCGGAGTCGCGTGTGTTTGCCTCGGAGCATCTCTGCGGCGGGGGTCTCGGGTGGTGCCAGATCTCTTGGGAGACTTCAGTTACCTGCAGCAGCACGGGCTTACCCAAGGAACGGGAGGATTTAATTGGCAATGGAGCAGGCTGTGAGCCGCCTTTCTGTACAAGGCCCTGCGTTTGCTGGTGTCTGTCGCAGTTATAGCGTGCCCGTTTCACACCAAGCCCAACGCGAAGGGGCTGGTGGCAGCACTCGTGCGGTGCCTTCTCCACGGGCGGTGGCTGTGGGGGTGTCTGTCCAGCCCCACACCTGGGATGCGGCCTTTCCTGTGCCTGGTGCTTGCTTTCGGACGCTATTGCAATCTCGGCAATCCCAGGAGATGAAACCTTGATGAAGAAGAGGTCCCCAGGCATCACCCAGGTAAGCTGTTGCTGTTGGATTAATCCCTTAGAAGCATCCAGTCCTCCCCAGAGAAACCTTATGTGCATCAGCCCGGGTGCTGTTCCAGAAGGGTCCGTATCAATCCCTACAGCTCTCACCCGGGTGGGTGCTGCGGGGCGCGGGTGGCACTGTCGCTTCTTCGGTGGGGTCAGTAGCTCGGCGGTGACGCTGCGCCGTCCTTGGCAGGGGAGCTGCCTCCCTCCCGAGGAGCCGGCCGGCTGGACCGGCCGCGGCAGCGCAGCCCTCCGTCCAGCGCTGCCGTCGCCCGCGGGCTGCCGTCAGGAGCAGCCCCTGCTCGGAAGCGAGAGGCGCAGGAGGAGTGAGGCAATAAAAGCAAACTTGGCCAGCTTGGTGGCAAACTTGGTAGCCTGCCACAGCCATCGGCCCATCTGCACAATGGTAAATAAAAGCTGTAGTTGGATTTCTTTTGGGTTTTATATAATATTCGTTACAATATGGAATGGAGGGGGGAATCCCTCTTACGAGTAGCTCTACTAAAAAATGAATCTGAACCTCTCTTGCTATGTAGGTGCACCGCAGGGCAGCGACACGGTTGGAGAGGAGGGAGCTCTCGTGCTCGTGGCAGGACCTCCAGAAACGGGCCCAGCACTGCCCTGTGCCGCGGCTTTCGCAGGCTGCTGTTGGGGGAGAAGCCGCCCAGCGACGCGGCGTCGGTTACCAAAGACCAGGCGAGCTCGGTGTGTGGCCAGGCAGCGCAGAGGTGCTTGGTCCTGGAGCCCGGAGCTGCGTGCGCAGCTGAGCGAGGACGTAAACCGTAGCGGTGACAGCGGGAGCAGAAGGGGAGGAAGTTTGACTGCGCTAAGTGATGGTCAACTTAAAAATAGACCCATCTATTTATAGCGTTGGCAGGCCGCTGCTGCCCCGGCGGCGAGTGCTGCAGCCTGTCTGCCGCTGCGCCCGCTAGATGCGCACGCGTCGCGGGCGCACGCCGGCCGG
>Ga0065711_1010804_pt1 | contig 13906 bp, 6 predicted proteins | sample Hoacrofraction12_FD_59098 | JGI IMG/M metagenome (GOLD analysis project Ga0065711, IMG submission 59098) | Hoatzin crop microbial communities from Cojedes, Venezuela - Epithelial fraction 12 v2 (version 2) | ecosystem: Host-associated > Birds > Digestive system > Esophagus > Crop | place... | reverse complement strand
TTTTCACTGCAGGCTGTACAGACAAAATTTCAGCAAAAGTCAAGGAGTTTGGTAGTTGCAAATTTGTTGAGAACTGATAGACAGCTTAATCCATTTAAAAGCTTTAACATTTTCTGTCCCAGTATTGATCAGCTGTGGTAAAATACTTTGAGTTTGCACCTTAGATAAAAAGAGTCTAGTTTTCCAGGCTATGCTTTAATCTAGAGGAGAAATACTGAAACATTCTGTATCTCTTAGTGCCAGAATGGAGCAACTGTGATACAACAATGAGAATGTGTAAATAGTATTTTTTAATGTATACATTGTATCATTAAAATATCCTGTATTATATAAATATATTTGATGTTGATGATAATGATAATGATAAAGACAATAATAATATGGAGTCTAGGGACTTGTTCATTACAAAGATTTAGATCCATAATGTATGTATTATTGTCCTTGTAGAAAACTACATCCAAAAGAGTAGGAAAAATCCTTGATAGTAGTAGGAAAAAAAAGAAAAAAAGGAGTAACAGGAATAAAAGGAATTAAACTTTAAGGATGGGATTAAATCTGAGATTCAGACACATAAATTTGGTGTCAACTATCTTTGTATATGCAAATAAGCTATCTCTAAACTCTTCTTGCAACAGATGATGACACATGTTTATTTAACTAAAAGGAAATCTTTCCTGCCACCCCGTAATGATTTCAATCATGTGCATGGGGCTACAAACTGTTACACTGGATTTCAGAGAGATCTTCCTCTTCTGGACTGACAACTGGATACCCCAGGATATTTCAAATAATGTAAGAAGCCTGTGTGTGAGGAACTTAATCTTATCTTTAATTAAAACAGTCAGAGCAAGTCAGCTTATCAACCAAGATTTTAATTTAGTTGTCTGCAAGACATATCAAAGGCCATCAGAAACACCCTGAGCATCACAGGAATTTACAGAGAGGTAGCCACAAGAACATCACTCAGTGACACAACGTGGAAGATCTATTTGCTAAGTAGAATGTGTACACAGGGTGGAAAGCAATTTCAAATTTGTAACACAAACACAGACATGGACACAGACATACACTCTGTACAGAGCATGTACTCACTGCCCAATGCCAAGTCCAGGTAAGCCATGGGCTCAGGCTTGAAGGAACAGGACTCTCACTCCAGACGATCCAGATGTGAGTCCTGGCTTGTGTCCTGGCTTCACTTCATTGTGTCTCAGCCCTGGAGGTATTCCCTCCACCCCACACAACTATTGTATTAGGGACTTTTTGTGGTACCTCTTGAGGTGAATGAAGTTTCTGCTTAAATGTGAAAGAAAACATTACTCAACAATGCATTGGGCAGAATTCTACCACAATAAGCGGTTCTACATGGTCTGCAAAGATGCATTACAAGCAAATTCCTTACATACTCTTGCACCAGCAACAATCCTGAGAGCAGTCACATGGGGCACCTCAGCCTGGCTTTGTGTCCATTCCCCAGCCCAGCTCTGCAGCCCAAAGTTGGCCCCTGAGTGTTCCCATTCCAGGATGGCTACAAGAGAATGCTGAGGCTATGTCTTACTTCATTACCAAGGCAAACTTGCGAAGAAGAGTCGTTCTGTCTCTGGTACTCCTGCTTCCAGCCAGTTTAACCCCTTCTTGTAGCTGGGCCTTCTTGCTCTCCATGCCAGATCATTCCTCGGTCACATATTACCACTGCTGAACAGTTACAATTAGAGTTTCCCCTTCAATTGTTTTCACTGTTCATCATTGCTTTCCAACTCAGATGATCAGCATAATTTGCCAATGGTCTTACTGATCATGTCACTCCAGGCCAGTCTCTCCACAGCTGGAGCAAATCAGCAGTTGTTACCTGGGTCACTAATATGTTACTTGTATGCAAAGTTATTAAAAATTCATCAATGCTTGTTCATTTCTTTCCTGGGAATACTTAAACTGTTGAAGCAGAGCAGATGATGAAGTCAAAAGTTTTTGGGAAAGCCTATCTCATATGAAATACCTGTGCTTTTCTTATTTTCCCAATGCTTCTCATGATCATCTCATTTAGAGCTGGGTAGACACAGTCAAGTTCTCACCAAAACTGAACTGTGTTTTTGGGTGAGCTTCACCTTCTAATATGTGGGATACCTCACTGGGACTTTTTCTACTTCTCCAGAAGGATAGAATCTACTGTACATGCCACATGTCTCACATGGCATTTCCTGACTCTCTGTGGGCAACTGAATCCAGCCCTATCTTTCTTTCTACTTCAAAGTGATCTGGGTTGCTGTTGTGAATGAGTGGTTAGGTTTTGTAAGAAAAGATTTTACTGAAAATTTAAAAAATGAGATCTTACAGAGTTCGTTGGCATGGTTCACTCGATTACTTATCAAATGAATGGAATACAAAATCAAAAGGAGTTTTATATAGAAAGTGATTTATACAGAGTGTAAGAAAGTTTAAGGGGTAAGGGAGAACATCCCGTTGAGTCACTAGGTTTGGAATGGGCCCCCACTTGCTCTCTAAACTCCTTCTCAGAGAGGAGCCTTGGTGAAGCTCGATCCAGAATCTGCCTTAGACCACAACAGTTTATGCCTAAGGAATATATTTAGCAGCAGTTCAGGGTGTGATCACGGTTTAAAGAGGGAGAATCACAGGAATTTAGCAGCTATTAATCACTGGTTAACTTACCATTTACAGAGTGACTAAAAAGAATTTACTATTACACTCAAAATAATAGAATATTATGTTTTGAATTGATTCACACACACACACTGCAATCATAAAAATTCACCTCGAGTTCAGTGAAATACTCACTTCAGAGAATGATTTCTCAACAGACAAAGGTAGAGTCTCAAGGAGATAAGCCCAGGTAGTTCGTGAGTTACTCTTCAAGGCATCCCACTAAGAGGGAGTTACAAGGTGCAGCCCACTGCCGACTAGAAGAGCTCGAAGGGCCTTCCTTGGTACTGCTGTTTATAGGGTCTCAAGATGACTCACTTTAGGCATCAGCAATTTTCCATCCTGGTCACAATCCACCATGATGCAGACAGCAACTATACAATTTCCTAGTACTACCCAGAAAGTACAGTTCTGCAGGCGGGTGTGACTCCAGGCCCAGTCGCCCCGATTCAATGCACACCAGCTAACTATTCCTGCAGTGCAAGCAAGAATACGATGTTGGCTGGTTCTGCGATTGTCGGGGGGGGGGCTGCACCATCACAGTTGCCTTCTAGACCTTGTTCACTGCAATGAGGAGATTATTTTTAATCTTAATGGGAATTCAGATACTAACATTTAGACTATTTCAAATTGCATAAACACAGTGGAATTCAAACATACTAGTATTTTAAAAACCCAATTATTTTATAGTCAGTGCGAACATCAACAGACTAAAATTACCCACCCACAAAATCTTGAACAGGTCAGATGAATCAACAAGAATTGTCTACAGAGGCAGTTCAACTACCCCAGGGTGAATAACACAGTCCAAGATATCTGAATTATGGGCATATAATTTCAGGTTAGATGAAATTCTCTTAAAGTTGCTTGGTAGCTCGACGTGAAGAGTATAATCTAGGAGCAGACTTGGTTCAACTTCCAAGGTATTCTATTTATAAAATACAGAAAAATCAGGGACTGTGAAAAACACACTCTTATACCCCATTTGGAATCCATATGTCCCATTGGCTTGGCTTCAACAGGAAAAAGAAAAGAAAAAAAGAAGAAAACAGACCAATAAAAACCTGTTAAAATAGAGCTAAATGTTAATTAACAATAACAGCTTTAATTACACCCATGAAACTTATTGCATTGAAAATATCACGTAGTGACCTGTATACTTTTTAATAAACCACTTAGACTTAAAGGATTTAATTTGAAATATTATATACAGCTGAAGTACACTTTGAGGCATAAATACAATATTAACATACTTTTTTTTCTCAGTAACATCTCAGTTTTGCAATATTTGTTTATTATGTGTATTATACACTGTATAGAAAGATGCACATTCTCAATCATCTTTCTGAGCTTTCTAACCTTACAGAACAAAATAAAATTAGAGAACATGCGAATATCCAGTAAGATATTATTCAGAACTGAATCTCATTCACCCACACTTCCCACTTCTCACCTGCTCATCTCTGAGAAATACACCGTTCTTCTTATGTATCATGTTTCATGGAACATTTGGTACAACAGGCAAGGAAGCCAGGTCTATTAGCATGTTACTACCTGTATGTTTGACGTGCTCAGTATGCTACGTAAGGGGATTCACATCACCTAGACATAGGGATGGGGTTAATTTCTGAACTATACACACTATCTACCTAATTATTACTACATGTATACAAATTGTCGAAACAGAAGTCCCTTGAGAGGTACTGGCCTATTGAGATTTCTGTCTGAGGTTTCAGGTATGATACAAGACCTATGGGTTGCTTGTGCCTTTTTTGAGCGGAAATTGGATGTCAGGTGGGTCATTAAAATGGGATCTAAACCGTATCACACTCTAAGGTGCCAAAGTCACCATTGTGGCTGGAAGAGATCTAGAACAACTCAATTCCCCAAGTATAGGTCTACACTGACATTTGAGATTTCCTACACCTTCCCGCCTGTCCTTCACCTGTGATTCAGATGGGCATAGGTCTCGATAAGTCTTCTGTCATAACTGCAAGCCTCATGTAGATTTCTATGATAAGTTAGGGAGTTTCAAACTACATCAGATGCCTATATTTGACAAATGAATTGATTTCATAGTCAGTGCAGTCAATGGAGAGCTACTTATTTGTTTTAAAATAACTGTTTATTTTAGGGTGGGGTGAGTCGGTTAGGTGGATTGATTACCCATCTCCATGGAGTTTATACTGCTATCTCACTTGTAACCACTTACACTATGTACACCAAGACTCTATACAGTTCTCTATACATAGGTTGTTGATGTGTTTTAGGATGTGCTTTTTATGTTCAACTGTTTCTCCAGGAAGATAAAAGTCTGTCACAGAACCTGGGTCATATCTTTTATCCCTATTGTGGTGCTCTAGATGCCTGAGGTTATTTAAGGCATTATTAGATGCTCATGTGTGGAAACAAGTTCTTTAATCCTGTTAAAGCCAGCTCCCATGCAGTCTGTCTGCTACTTGTGGTTCTTTGCCAAGAGTCCATTTTTACCTTTGATAGGTTCTCCATTCTTGCTTTTTTGCACCTTCTACAATCTTTTCACAGAATCACAGAATCACAGAATGGTAGGGGTTGGAAGGGAACTCTGGAGATTATCACCACTTAGTTTTTTTCTTTTTTTGAGGGTCTACTTAACTGAAAGGGAACAGCAATAGCAGGACTGCTCCATGAGATGAGCAGGAGACAAGGCTGTCCACAGCACAGGCAAGAGCAATGATCTTACTAACAGAGGTGCAGGCCCTGAGCTTTCAGGAGATGCTGGTGAGGGCAATTAAGGCCTATATGGGTGGACTGAGGACTTAGCACTCCCTGACTGCAACAATGAATAAGTAATGCTAACACCCAGAGTATACAAAATTTATAAGCCAAGATGTTTCAAAGGTGAAAATTCAAAAGAATAATGTAAATTAAGCAAATAGTTGTTTCACATATATAAATTTAAAATTTTAAATTTAATCAGGTTATCTGAATATTATCTTTGAAAAGTCAGATTTGCTTCTCAGACTTCACATAACTAACTGTATATCTAATATCATTACACTGCAGAAGACTTTAAAGAAAAAGAGAAGCTTTTAAAATTGTTTATGATGTATATCTAAAAGATGGAGTTTGTCATTAATCAAATAATTTCATGCACATGGTTCTGTCCATACTTGATGCCAGGGCAGCCCCTGCAGTAACACAACCATTCCCAGGCTTTGGTTTGAATGACCACTGGGAAACGATTCAGGAATGCAAGGTGTGTGATGTGCACTGACAGTATAGGTGTACCAACCATGAATCAGAGAGAATAACATACCTGTCATTCAGAGAAAATCTTTGTAGAGCAATGTTCATGACCAAGAGAAGAGCAAGCAGAGGAATTATTCCTCTAGCTGGTTGAGATGGTGGAAAATGGAGTTTTAGAGTATCTGGATTGACTTCAGATCTCTGGTGAAGAGCAGAGGACAAATGAAGATGATAGTTCTGGATTCTGTAAGCCATATTTCAAATCCCCAACCAGTTCATTTTAAAGGCTTTCTCTCTCCAGAATGGCAAAGAGTCAAAACTAAGTTATTATGTGTATGCAGATAATCTCAGATGGACTAAAATATAGCTAAAAGACTGTAGCAAAGGGTTAACAATATTTCAACTTATCAAACAAATTGTGGTTCCCAGGGATACTTTCAGAGATATTATTGTACGGGCCAGATTTACACCTGAATGGTAAGACAGAATGAATTAGTGACAAGCTAATGGAAATCATAGCATATCCTTTATCTGGAGAACCTGAGTACATCAGTGAGAACAAAAGAGCAACTCAGATCTGGAAAGAGATTTGTAATATTTAACAACAAATTATAACAAAGTTACAAAGTAAATAGCATTTCAGGGCACTAATTGTTTGGTTTTGTTTTTTTTTTTTTAATAAAGGATATGAAAATACTAATGACAGCAGCAGATATTACAATAGACATAAACTCTAAATGGTATTGGTCACAACCGAAAATCAGCACATTTTTAAGCTTCTTTCATAAGGCAAAGATCATCTCTCCAGAGGAATAACTTTGATCTACTGTAACTTTTCCTTATGATTACAAATTGCATGATTTATTATGTTACTTTCAGTAATTGCCTGTCATTGTATACAATTGTTCTCTATAGAACTCGTATTTCACTACAGTTGAAGACAAAGATTCCTAAAAGATTTTACAGCATAGCACAAATAAGAAATATTTTAAAGAATCCATAGAAGGCACTGTTATTTAGATGTTAATGGTACCCCCAAGATACTTCTGTCAGATGGTATTTTAAGGGAAGAAGACTAACAAATCTTTGAAATCTAAATTAAAAATGCTGTACTTGTCTTGAACTAATTTAGTGTTATACAAGTTAGAATGAAAAAAAGTATTCTGAAGACAAATGAAACAAGTGACAAGGCATGCATAGTAAGGATTGACTGTCTCGACTGGGTGTGATGAGGCCCCTCTTGATATATAAGAAAATATTATTTGGCATTTAGGTGATTAGAAAGTGAAAGATAAATTAGAAGAACAGAAAGAAAAAAAATTGGGGAAATAAAGATGATCATCTAAATTTCCAAAGAAGAAAATCAGGTTCTTGTATAGATTAATTGTAATACACAGAAAAAATATCTAAAAGATGCCTTGTCTCTAAATTGGAGAGACAGTGATTAGATGGATGGACCACTGGGTGGATAAGGAATTGGCTGGGTGGTCATACTCAAAGAGTAGCAGTCAATGGCTCGATGTCCAAGTGGAGACCAGTGATGAGTAGTGTTCCTTGGGAGTCAACGCTGGGACCAGTGCTGTTTAACATCTCTGTCAGCGATGTGGACAATGGGATTGAATACACCCTCAGCAAATTCACTGACGACACCAAACTGTGTGGTGCAGTTGACATGCTGGAGAGAAGGGATGCCATCCACAGGGTCCTGGACAGGCTTGAGAGGTGGCCTAATGCAAACATCATGAACTTCAACAAGGCCAAGTGCAAGGTCCTGAACATGGGATGGGGCAATCTCAAGCCCAAATAAAGGGTGGGTGGAGAATGGATGGAAGGCAGCCCTGAGGAGAAGGACTTGGGGGTGCTGATTGACAAGACGCTCAACATGACCCATCAATGTGTGATCACAGCCCAGAAGGCAAACCATATCCTGGGCTGCATCAAAAGAAGCGTGGCCAGCAGGTCAAGAGAGGTGATTCTACTACTCTACTCTGCTCTGGTGAGACCTCACCTTGAGGCCTGCATCCAGCTGTGAAGCCCTCAACACAGGAAAGAAATGGAGCTGTTGGACTGAGTCCAGAGGAGGGCCACAAATATGATCAGAGGGATGGAACACCTCTTCTGTGAGGAAAGGCTGAGAGAGCTGGGTCTATTCAGCCTGGACAAGAGAAGTCTCTGGGGAGACCTTACCTTACAGCAGCCTTCCAGTACCCGAAGGGGCCCACAAGAAAATATGAAAGAGACTTTTAACAAGGGCATGTGGTGATAGGACAAGGGATAGTAAATTCAGCCTGACAGAGGGTAGATTTGGACTACATACAGGGAAGAAATTTTTTATGATGAGGGTGGTGAGGCATGGAACAAGTTGCCCAGAGAAGTTGTGGATGCCCACTCCCTAGAAATGTTCAAGACCAGGTTGGATGGGCTTTTGAGCAACCTGGTCTAGTGGAAGGTGTCCCTGCCCATGCCAGGGGGGTTGGAGCTAGATGATCACAGCATCACAAAATGTTAGGGGTTGGAAGGGACCTCTGGGGATCATCTAGTCCAACCGCCCTGCTGAACCAGGGTCATCTGGAGCAGGCTGCACAGGACCTTGTTCAGGCGGGTCTTGAAAATCTCCAGAGAAGCAGAATCCACAACCCCTCTGGGTAGCCTGTTCCAGTGCTCCATCACCCTCAGAGGGAAGAAGTTCTTCCTCATGTTCAGGTGGAAGTTCCTATGCTTCAGTTTGTGTCTGTTGTCCCTTGTCCTGTCACTGGAAACGACTGAAAAAAGTCTGGCCTCCTGATACCCATCCTTAAGAAATTTACGAGCACTTAAGATCCCCGCTCAGCCTTCTCTTCTTCAAGCTAAACAAGCCCAGCTCCCTCAGCCTTTCCTCATAGGAGAGATGCTCTAGTCCCCTCACCATCCTCATAGCCCTGCGCTGGACTCTCTCCAGTAGCTCCTCATCTTTCTTGAAGTGAGGAGCCCAGAACTGGACACAGTACTCCAGATGGGGCCTCACTAGGGCAGAGTAGAGGGGGAGGAGAACCTCCCTCAGCCTGCTGGCCACACTCTTCTTCATGCACCCCAGGATACCAGGATATATGATCTTTAAGGTCTTCTCCAACCCAAACCATTCTATGATTCTATGATTCTATGCATAGTACCATATGCATGATTATGTTGACTTTCTTTTAAATATAACACTTGTTGAAATCTTTTTCTTACTCTATAATGTTTTACTGGTAAATGAACTTCAATAATTAGTGTATACTTCTTTGTAAAATATATATAGTATTTTTGTTATCTTTGGAATGAATCACATTACATAGATGTTGATTAATATTTATGTTAACGCTTACATACAGCCAGAAAGAGAATAAAGAGCAGGAGAGAGAAAAAGAAAGGCTACGACTGAGTAAACCATCATTGCCATCATCCTCTTTTCCAGGGAGTAGGTATACACCATTGAACTTATAACTATAATGTCAGAGCAAAAGCGTGAAGCTCTGACTGAGTTTTAAGGGATTTTTCAACGTGTAGCATTCAAAGCAGACCATCACATACTATATGACACTTCAGCGAAGTTGAAATTTTGTCACCTATCGTATTAGCTTGGTAATTAAGATTCACTTTGAGCCCCACATTAGGGAATCTCATGGAATTTATTGACTAAAATGAAACTGCTGCAAGGCAGGATAAAATTGGAGAGTCTCAAATCACATGTAAATGTCGGGAGAGTAAATTGTAAAATATCATTATGATTAAGAGGTGTGGGTTTCATGCTTCCTGGTACATACACCAAGTCCATTTCTTTATGACTGATCTGGAATATTAATTTAGTGGCAGAACCTAATACTTTCCTGGCCTTCCTCTAGGCACTTTGAAGACATGGAGCATTAGGAACACATCAACAAGATGCAAAGAAGCCTTTATTTCTATTCTTTGAACTAAGTTTTTGTCGGAAGACACGTTTTCCAAAGTCTGCAAAGATATGGACTATAGCTTGGTTTTTTATAGGCTCATTTTTTTTTCACTTAAAAGAGTGAATTCTTTTTGGAACACTTCAGGCAGTAGAATACTCAAAGAGGGAAGACTTGCATAATGTGTCAAAGCAAGTATTCCAAACATTATTATTTGTATTAATGCAGTGCTTTTCAATTTGTTTATGATTGACATCCATTGTATTAATTATCCCCTGTGGATCAAAGAGAAAAATGCTTGTTTAACTCAATCTTGTAGTTAATATCGACAGGCTACTGAGATAATGAAAGAAGTGTAATGTAGGTTTCAGAGAAGTGTAGTCTACTTTGTGGTAGGACATACAGACTATTACAAGTGCCAGAAAGATCTTGTCTTCTTTGCTGTAGCCATTCAAGACCATACAAGATAGCATAAAATGCAAACTACGGCCTTTGTGTTTCAAAAAGCACTATTAAAAAATATTAAAGCTCAGAATCCACCAGACTTCTGTATTCCACCTTGAAAATAAAAGCTATACATTGCTCTTTACGCGAAACAGATCGCTCAAAAAGAAATAAAACAACAAAACCTGAAGAAGCACTGCAGGTGTTTCTGCCTAGCTGATAACACATAAAATTCAAGTATGTTTGTTGATTACATATGTGATCCAGTCCTCTTATTTTAATACAATAGTCTTACTGAATAACTTTAAAATTAAAAGAAAAATCAGGACCTACATTTTGTTATGAAAAGGCAAATAAAAAAAATCATAAATCAACATTAGGCATTTTCTCTTCTTAAATTTTCGTTTTGAAATCTCTGTAATTTTTGAAGTCTGAAATTTTGCAGTTCCAGATGCTTAGAAATTATACTTCCAAGAAATTTGTGATACTCTGCACTAGAACTGCTCTGAGTATCCACAAAATGCCAGAATTAAACTCAAGTAACTTAATTTGGTGCTTTCTTACATGTAGATTATCATTCAGTTTTTAATTACATGACTGCTCACTAGTTTTTCTCACATCAAAGTTATTTTCAGTGAATGAAGATTTCTTTGTATTTCCCTTTATTATTCTTAAATGGCCCCAAGGATTATTCTTTCCATGTAATCCAAACTTTTCATTGAATGTAAAATTATTAGTCACCAAATAATTAATTAATCTCCTAGTAATCAATCTCCTAGAGAATATTACTAAGATGTTCTGACCAGGACATCTGAATGCTGAATTAATCTCAATGACATCATTGTGAAACTAAGTGGTACTACAGTCTTCATCTGCACAGAAACGAGGCTCCGAGTGTGAAAAAAAAACTATCAGACATCCACTAGTCTCTGTGCCAAATTTGAAGTAGAGAATGTGTGATTTTTTTTGGATCATGTAGAATTCTCTTGTAAAAATTTACATGTTCAAAGTATATGACTAATTAAATTTAGTGACAATTGTGAGCCATCACCATGCCTATAAATTTGAATCTAGGTGTCTTCTATTGGATATTCACAATATAAGGAATATGCAATCAGTATTTATGAAAATGTTGATTCACCAGTCTCAGAAAAAAACGCTGTTTAAGAAAATGTGATTATATTAATTCCTTCAGGTTCCAATTCAGTCTTCTTAGAAAAGGACATTCTTCCTTTTCCTACTATTTTTTTGCTTCTATTTCAACACAAAAATTTGTAAGAAAAGAAGCAGACTTATTACAGAAAAGGGAGTAACTCAGTATGCAGCTCCGATACTTTTCAGGAACAATATTCATCCTAAGCAGTGATGATATGGGAGTCATGTGAAAATAATGTTATGAGATCATAGCATGAAATACTGAGGTTGATAATATAAATTAGATTTTACGGCCTAGAACTTTCAAGTAAGATGAGGTTGAACATAGAACTATTCTTCCTGTCAATTTACTATTATCGTCACCAATATAATTTATATTGCCTTCAATATCTTTCACATAATCACAGAATGGTTGAGGTTAGAAGGGACGTCTGGAGGTCTTCTGGTCCAACTCCCCCTGATCAAGCAAGGCCACCTAGAATAGGCTGCACAAGACCATGTCAAGATGGCTTTTGTATGTCTCCAAAGAGCAAGACTCCACAGTCTCCCTGGGCAACCTTTTCCTATGCTCAGTCACTCACAGTAAAGGAAGTGTTTCCTGATATTCAGAAGGAACCTCCTGTATTTCTGTTTGTGCCCAATGTGTCTTGTTCTGTCACAGGGCACCAGTGAAAGCATGGCTCCATTGTCTTTGCATCCTCCTTTCAGGAAATTATAAACATTGATGAGGTTCCTCATGAGCTGTCTCTTCTCCAGGCTAAAAAGTCACAGATCTCTCATCCTTTCCTGAAGTGGGAGATACTCCTTGCCATTAATCATCTTTGTGGCTCTTATCTGGAGCGTGTCCAACATATCGATGTCTCTCTTGTACTGAGGAGATCAGACCTGGGTACAGTCCTCCAGGAGTAGCCTCACCAGTGGTGAATAGAGAGGAAGGATCACCTCCCTTGACCTACTGGCAATGTTTTGCCTGATACAGAATGTTTTGTTGTAACACTGAGTAATGCATAAGATAAAACTGTAAAAAATTATTGTGATAACTTCTACTGGAACTTGTTTGATTTCAATGGATGTGTTTGTTGTCTTTAGTAGGTGACAAAAGGAGGAACAAGTATTATAAAAATGTTTCTTTCAGTAACATTTAGATAGTAAAGATAATTTAGAGAAAGATAATTCAGGATTATTTCTATTTCTCCTCTACCTCAGCAGATCTAAGTATATAATGACAAAAACGTATCAAGGTCAAAATTCAAATTACTATTATATTACCACTAGAAATGATAGCTTTGAACATTTTTAAATTCATTAGTACCTCAGGGTCACCAATGTCTCAAAACCACTCAATTCATAAATTATCAGAACTGTAGTTCTATGCAGTAAATCTCCCTGGTAAGATGATTCATGAAGCTGGAACTGAAGAAATTGGACTATTTACCACTGAAGTTGAAATTTCTTTGTATTTTTCAAAACACTTCATAATACTGTTGTGTTCGAATAACCTCAGCCAGCAGCCAAGCACTGACATATTCACTTACTCAATCCTGTCTTCCCCAGCAGGGTCCAGGAGACAAACGGAGCAAAAGCAGAAAACTCACGGGTTGAGGCCAAGACAGTTATAATATGTGAAAGAAAGAGAAAACAAGACAAAACAAAAAAAAAAACAGAAATGACACAAAGGCAGTCATTCATCGTCTCTCACAAGAAGGCTGACACTCAGGCAGTCTCTGAGCATGTTCTATGTAAGTGTCCACAAAAAAAAGAAAATCTTGTATTTAATTTCAAGTTGTGATATTTACAGTTATGTTGGTTTTTTTTGCAAGATGCAGTACACACCTGTTCATTAAGGTAACGCATGATTATTTACAAGATGTGAAGCAAAGACAGCAGGTCAAGAGAATAGAAACAAGATCATGTGTGATGTTTATAGTATGAAGACTTCAGATTATTTTATCAGGAAAGTCACAAATTGCATTCATTTGGTAAAGATATAACACGGAAGGAATTGCTTTTAGTGAGGTTTAATCACATTGGTGTCCTACAGGGAAATGCACAAAAAAGTGAAAACTCAGACTGATTGGATTTTTTTCAATTTGAGTTCTGTGGCAGCTGGCATGAGTTGGAACTTCTAAACTTTAGCTAAGAAGGAATAGACAAGAGTAAGGGTGAAATTTAAGGGTAAATGACCTGTCCAGAGAACCTTTGAGATGGGCAGTCACTGCAACAATGGAAGCCAATTGTTCAGCACCATGGGAATCTTGATGAGCGGATCTCTACACAGTCCTGTAACAGAGAACATCTGTAGTGGCCAGCAGGTCGAGAGAGGTGATTCTGCCCCTCTACTCTGCTTTGGTGAGACCTCATCTGGAGTACTGTCTTCAGCTCTGGAGCCCTCAGCACAGGAAGGAGATAGAACTGTTGGAGCGGGTCCAAAGGAGGGCTACAAAAATGATCTGAGGGCTGGAGCACCTCTCCTATGAGGACAGGCTGAGAGAGTTGGGCTTGTTCAGCCTGGAGAACAG
>Ga0065711_1008447_pt1 | contig 13906 bp, 9 predicted proteins | sample Hoacrofraction12_FD_59098 | JGI IMG/M metagenome (GOLD analysis project Ga0065711, IMG submission 59098) | Hoatzin crop microbial communities from Cojedes, Venezuela - Epithelial fraction 12 v2 (version 2) | ecosystem: Host-associated > Birds > Digestive system > Esophagus > Crop | place... | reverse complement strand
GCAGAGGAAGTTCCGTCTGAACATGAGGAAGAACTTCTTCCCTCTGAGGGTGACGGAGCACTGGAACAGGCTGCCCAGGGAGGCTGTGGAGTCTCCTTCTCTGGAGATATTGAAGACCCGCCTGGACAAGGTCCTGTGCAGCCTGCTGTAGGTGGCACTGCTTTGGCCGGGAGGTTGAACTAGATGATCCACAGAGGTCACTTCCAGCCCCTACAATCCTGTGATTCTGTGATTCTGTGGTTCAAGGCACTTACTGTTATTTTTAATTTAGTTCAAACATGTAGTTCTCATAAGGGACAAAAACTATGACAAGAAAGAAAAGCATATTCTTTATGACAAAACAATATATTAGCTTAAGTTATCATATATTTGTTATCACTCACCCACGGCAATAAAAATTTTATTATTCCAGTAACAGACTACAATGGCAAGAGAAATACTGTATATAGGAATTCTGAGCAGCCTACTCACTTTATGTGCCCTAGGTAGTTTTGAAACATTATATTTGGAGAATGGATGGAGATAGGGGTGGAGTGTGGATCCAGCCAAATCAGTTCAAAGGTGCTGGAACAAAAAGAAGAGGAAACGGAAGATACCAGTCAGAATTCCTCATGCTGGTGGAGTGTAGGAAACAATTTTATTCCGCTCACTGGCCATGATCCCTTGGCTGTGGATAAAGCTTGTAGGATAGCTACAATCAGCTTGTCTTACAAGCATAAATACTGCATCAGGGAATATTTAGAGTTCGTGTGGCAGTCTCAGGTTTGTGTGCATAGCATAAGGAAGGCGGATTGGTTCTGATAGTCATGCCTGTGCAAAAGTTAGACACATATGTGGGAAAATGTTCACATCCAAAGCTGTCTGCACTTCATTTGTAAATGAAAAGTGTATCTCCATTCCATATGTAGCATGCCAAATTGAGAGGATCCAAAAAAAAACTGCCTGTCTTGCACTTCCAGTGTTACAAATGCTATAAAAGTGTTGGACCCTCCTTCAAAATGTGTATCTCACTACCTTCAGCAACATCACTTCGTAGAGCAATAACATTGCAATGGAGGATGACTCAAGATCCAAGCACCATGTAAGATGTAGACTTATTTCTTTGAAATTACATTTCCATTTCCTCAAGGGGGAATCTCAGAGTTAAGATGTGTGAATGACCAGATTTATAAAGGGATTGTTTTACTAAGTTGGATATGTCTAAAACCCTCGTCCTGAAACTTTCAGTGTTTTACTATTCTTTAGCTATATGAAGTGTGGGCAGCTATGCTGATGCACTCATCTATGTTGTTGTTCATCTCAACTAATTTTCAGGAGTTAGATCCAGCTCTGTATCACATAACTTAAACTTAGATGTGTACATGTAGATATGTATATATGCATCAGTGCATAAACCTGTGTTGTAGTCAGTGGAGAACTAATCAGTCAGTAGAGTCCACTGCAACTAGACAACTAATAATCTGAAAAATCAGTAGGGACATAATTAATGTGTCTCAACATATGTGTTTAGTGTAACTTCAGATGCCCCAGGTTACGATGCCCAGTGTCCAGCTGAGGATCCAGAATAGCATGGACCTCCAGAAAGACTTTGATCGTATTTGTTAGGTGAAAGAGAATGGCTCAGGTACCTAAGGTCACTGAATTGGCTCTAGACAGAATCACAGAATTACACAGTCACAGAATGGTAGGGGTTGGAAGGGACCTCTGGGGATCATCTAGTTCAACCCCTCTGCTAAAGCAGGTTGACCTACAGCAGGCTGCACAGGACCACATCCAGAAAGGTTTTGAACTTCTCCACAATCCACAACCCCTCCGGCCAGCCTGTTCTAGTGCTCTGTCACCCTCAAAGTAAAGAAGTTCTTGCTCACGTTAAGGTGGAACTTCCTCTGCTTCAGTTTGTGCCCATTGCCCCTTGTCCTGTCGCTGGACACCACTGAAAAGAGTCTGGCCCCATCCTCATGACACCCACCCTTAAGATATCTATAGGCATTTCTAAGGTCCCCTCTCAGCCTTCTCTTCTTCAGGCTGAACAAGCCCAGCTCCCTCAGCCTTTCCTCATAGGACAGATGCTCCAGTCCCGTTATCATCTTCGTTGCCCTCCACTGGACTCTCTCCAGTAATTCCTCGTCTTTCTTGAACTGGGGAGCTCAGAACTGGACACAGTACTCCAGATGGGGCCTCACTAGGGCAGAGTAGAGGGGGAGAAGAATTTCCCTTGACCTGCTGGCCACACTCTTCTTAATACACCCCAGGATCCCACTGGCCTTTTTGGCAACAAGGGCACACTGCTGGCTCATAGTGCACTCATCAGTACACTATAGAAGGCTAGTTTTCATGAACTGAAGCCCACCCTTGCTGGCTACCTCTGGTTATCTGAAATGTTCTCCAAATCCATCACTCTGTTGGCTAAGGGAGATTCAGTTGCCTCAGCAAAGGTGACCTGGTGCTCTATGAGATGCTCTAAGGTTTCTGCTGTGGATGGATGGGGTATCAAAAACATCGACAGGGAACATCCCAGGTCCCGAGACTTCTGCCTTTGTAGTGCCAGCTTGGACAGCTAAAAAACTTATATACTGGGCAGTTTCCCAGATTTCTATAGGAGTGAATGGTGATCTTGGGCATGTTTCAATTGCATAAACATAGGCTTTTAGTGCTATTTTTGATGCATTAGTGTACCCAGTTAGCCCGTAAACCAGTTATTCAGTAATCCAGTTATTAGTTCAAAAAAGATCCTGGGTCGCATCTGCCAGCTTCCCGTGGAAGGTCTTTGGGTATCTCACATGGCACCATATGTCTATGCTGATTAATACAGTCAATGCATTTAGGGGGAAATTCACCTGGCAAAATACAAGAGTTTATTTTAGGATGAGGTGACACTAACACTGTTATCTATTTCCCCATTAACTATGAAGGCAACCCTTAGTGACTTACTCACCTGTAGCCGCTTAGCCCAAATGCAGTTCACACCCACATGTAATTAAAAGTATCATACCATATGTAATAGCCCTTTTTATAGACAAATTACTTTTTTTTCTGTTTTGTTTTGGTAATTGCCTTGGTTTAGGCAAATACAGATTTTTGTCTATAGCTGGGATCTCCTTGGCTGTAGAAGCCACAGAGCACATAAAAATAAATTACTTCCTTGGAAGAGGAGTACAAATCTTTTTTTTGACAACTCTTTTCTCACCTCATTATTTCTCCATCACAATAACTAAAGCTGTCACATTTCTGACAGAAAGCTACAAGAGATTCATGTCATAAGCAGCTGGTTTTCACAGGACTGTTGATATCCCCCCCCTCCCCACCTGCTCCGAAATGTAGAATCACAAACAAAGCAAAACAAGGCAGAAAGCACACTTTCTTCTGCTTGTGCAGGTTTGCCAAAGAAACAGGGAATTTCACTGAGAAGTTCACAGATGTGACACTAGATAATGTACTAACAAATAACTGGATGATGCAATGTGTGAGTGGGCTTCCTGAGCTGGGATCTAAGAAAGGAGTCATGTCATGAATGAGTTACCTTCCTTCCCTCCCTTGGCTTCTGGGCTTAGGCATTTGCTGACTGTGCTTTGAGATTCACAGGTGGAAAGCAATGTACAGGAACTAGGACTTATGGCTGATTCTGGATCTAGAAAAAAGTGAAAGGTTATGTGATAAAAAGCTTGTCTCTGCTCACACGGAGGAGATCAGAGGAATAATTGCAGATAGGGAAGCTCAAACAGTACCATGATCCAGCTGCTCCCAGGCCCATCACACGAGCCGTCAACCCATTCAAAGTCCCATCCCCACACACAGAGAGGAACAAACAGCGGGGAAACCCCAACACTCCAGTCAGAGACAGAAGCCCCTGCCCCAGACACCCCAGGGATGTCCTAGGACAGCACTGGTCCCATGGGCTGGGGGAACACCCACCTGATGGGTCAATAGGAGACAGTGTCCTGGACACCTTACAGACCCAGGGGAGTCACTGCTTAGGTGTATGGGACACGTTATGGGATGCAAGGGAAAAACATTTTTGGATTGCACAAGGCTTGTTGTAGTGTGTTTAGGTGAGGAACACCCTAAGGCAGGGAAAGGTGGCTTGGAGAGAAATAAGTGGGAAAATAGAGGTCTAAGGAGATAGAAAGGGGAGGTGTCATGCAAACATTTTGCTCATCAGGCCCTATCCTGCATCTGATCAGCGACCATCTGATCTGGTCTGTCCTCTCATCAATCTCCTATTCTGTTTTCCTGGGTGAAGGGCTCTCTGCTCTGCGTGGATGTGTGTGTATGGAGCTTTCAGTGCAGCAACTGGAGAAGGAGTCCATATGTCCACCACAGCAGCAGTTGGAATGAGCACAAGTGCACGAGGGAGGGTGTGAGCACTAGTAAATCATCTGCCATGGGGGTTTGTGCTTTACTGGGAGTCCCATTTTTGTGTGTGTGTGTGTCTGTGAGGGACCCAACAGGAGAGACCAAGTTCCATGGGAAGATGCTGGGTAGACTGTGTCTGAGTCCAGCTGTAAGAGAGATCCATGTTGTAGATATGTATTTATATTTCCTATTAAGAGACCTTCATCCTCACTAGCCAGAGAGGAACAGGACGTGGGATTTAACTGTTTTCTACATACATCTTTCCCAGCACCTTACACCAGAGGATCCACAATTACATGGGTCATATTGCCCTTACCTTGCACCCTCAGTGATCATGAAGCCATATTAAGCAGGAAAGGGGACAGCTGGTCTCACTGCCACGAACCCTCAACCACAATGTCACATATAATCTGTCCAGAGTACAAAATGTTCCCCGGCAGCAGTGGCTTTCACCTGTTTTTCTATGAAAGCTCCTTTTTCCTCCTTCCTTATGAATCTTCTCGCTTCCCTTTAAAAGGTTTAGCGAGTTGGATTCATTGCATTAACTGTTTGGCATTTATATCAAGAAGCAATTATTGCTAGTGAACCAACATCTTTTAGACCAAACTTCTCCCTTTGAAAAGGGAAAAAATCAAGATTTGGTGTTGATATAGGAAAACCATGTAGCTGTGCAACTGCTCCTACCATATAAATTGGGTCACTTTTCACGCCACTCACTCTTAAGACAAATGACCATTTCTTGCTAAGCCTTTCCAATCCCTCCCCTTCCTCCACAACCAAATAATAAACTCAGCCCTGAAATATCTCCATAGGAATTGCAACATTCGCAAATAGAATCACCGAGGTTATTGACAGTAATTTATGTATATTTAGGTTACCAATTAATCCTGGAGTTAAAGAAAGCCCACAGGAAGGAGAACCCCCATGCCCTTTCAAGATAATCATTGAGGGAAACAGTTTGCATTAACAACGTATTAAGCTATCAGGACATCGCTCCTTGTTAGTCTTGGTATTCCTCTGATATCATTATCAAGGTAGACATGACAAATAATATTTTATGTCTATGAATGATAATCAGCACATTGCACAGCATCTATCCTTATTGATTTGATTAAGGGCTTTGATCTGGGAAATTACCAATTAAGACTATCTAAATTACTCTCTGTGGGTTTGGACAGAGCAGCAGGAAAATAATTCTCTAATAAAGCTAGTGATTGGACACAAAACAAATTTGTTTAATCATGCTAAATCTGAAGAGAAAATATTCAATTTGGAGGTCTCCCGCAGGTCAGTCTTCAGTTCCTCATTAGTCATTAATGACTGTACTTCAGACCCACTGTCTGAAATTACATATGTGTTTTACAAAGGTTTAACTGAAAAAATAGAAAAAAGACAGAAAAAAGTCTTCCCTAAACAACCGAGAGTCTGTGAGAACTGAATCCACTTCAAAGAGCACGGACAGACAAGAGAATTTTAGCCAAGAATCTTGCTAACCTGGCAAGGAGGACTTTAAACTAGGTTTTCTGGGGTATGGAGAGCAACACCCTGAGGTAACCAGAAGAGCATGGATAAGAGGAAGCAAGCAAACCACAGGACAGCAGAGAATGATCTCTGACTCTCCCCTGATGAAGAGCATCTCGAGTACCTGTGCCCAAATGCATCCAACATGAGAAAAAAACAGGACGAAAACCTGGTCTAGTGGAAGATGTCCCTGCTCATGGCAGAGGGGTTGGAACCAGATGACCTTTAAGGTCCCTTCCAACCCAAACCATTCTATGATTCTATGATTCTATGAATAAGAAACCTATGTACACGTGCAGAGATGTGACATTGGAATTACAGAGATTTGGAGGAAACTTGCATCACCAGAGCACTATGATGGACAGACCGTTCTGTAAGGAGAGGCAAGTATGATGGCAGTAGAGTTTTATTCTCTCCTGTGAGGTTCTGGTGGGGAACGAGTTGCAGATGGGTCAGCAGAGTACCTTTGCAACAGTGAAAACTAACTGCATCTTGAACCAAGCTAGCAATAGCACAGCCAGAAGGCTAAGCACAGTGGTGAGTCCCCTCCATTCAGCAGTGGTGATACCGCATTGGCAAGGTATTGTCTGCTCTCTCATTAGAAGGAAGGTATTGAAAAATTGAAGAAGGTCCCACAGAGGTCAACTAGAGTGGTGAGAAGTCTGGAGATTAGGAGTTATATGGAGCAGCTAAAAGACTGGGACTTGTTTGGCCAGAGGAGAAGGATAAGGGGTAGCTAATAACAGTCTCCCAAAACATATAGAGGAGTTACACTGAAGGCAGATACAGGCTCATTTCAGAGGTGCACCATGAAAGGACAAGAAGCAGTGGGCACAAGTTTCAGTACTGTCTGGAAATCAGAAAAATAATTCTTCATCACAAGAATGGTTAAGCACACACACAGGGGCTGGAGAGCCTATGATATCTCCAATATTTTCAAATTTTGCTGCACCAGCAAGGCTGTTTAACTCGGAAATCAGCCCTTTTTTCAGCAGAAGGTTTGACTAAAGAACTCCAGATGTCCTTTCCAACCTAAATCATTCTCTGATGCCCCACTGGCCTGCAAAGAAGCATTGCTAAGAATTTGGCTTTCCACTCATAGCAGTGGCACCACTTGTCTGAAAGCTCCCAAAACATATTTTTTTGCGTGGAATCCTATGACTTGTAGCAGTGAGTAAAACACAGACATCCCCAGAGCTGGAGATGTCCAAGTTTTACTGGAGTTCCCTATCTCACCTCTACAAACCACCTGAAGTTACCTAAGGGATGGACATTAGCTTATATGATTGGTATCCCCTCATTTTCCATGGTCTTAATGAAGTTGTCAGAAGTAATACTAAAACAACACTGTGGAAGTTTTTATTTGAAGAAATCAAAATACATATAAATTTCAATGTTGCAATTCCATGCCTTCTAGGGCTCATAATCTAATAGTAGTACAGCACTGCACGGTATGTTGAATCATTAGCCAGATGTTCCTCCTAAGTATGAAATATGTTGTTTGATGTTTTTCTCTTTTCAACTTCATCCTGGAGGTCACCCTAAAAAGTGTAATTCACAGCAGAGCTTCTGCCAGTAAGGACTCGACATGAACCCAGTATCACAAAGGATTTGCTCTGCTGCATCACTTAACCAATTAACTCAGAGTATTGGCATGGCTCAGTGCCCTGCACAAGCTTGTCTTCTAACCTCAGTGAGAGACTAGTGAAGATCTGAGGGTTTGATTTGTTGATCCTGATGTTTACTGCTACTATTACTAGCTTGAAAGATGGAATATCAAATCTAAGGCTTTTAATGCCTGGCTTTAATTTCTACAAAATTCTGTGCATCCCCTTGTCTGTTATTGCTGAGAATATACTGAATTGGCCATGAGGGTATTTTTTTGAGCAACTTGAAAGTGAGTCCAATAGAAGAACATTATAACAGTATAGCCATTCATTAGCACAAATTACCACTTGTTCTGACCACCTCCTCTTCAAAGCACCTACTGAGACAGAAAAATGAAGATATGAGCTTTGCCATGGCAACCTAACACTTTCTAGTGAAATTAAAACCCAACTGGAAAAGGATAGCAGGCTCAGTTGCAAACAGAAACCTCACTTTTGCTTTCAAATGAAGCTGATTAAAGTTTTAGCTGTATCTTGAGATATTAATAACTAGCCAGAATTTTTCTAGAGATAGTGAGATGAACAAAATACTTACAACAGTAACAGTAATGGTGGTAATGAAAAGAATAGCTCTTGAACTAGAACCTATCATTAGCTTGACTAAGGAGATCAGCATTTGGGCTTCACAGGCAGTTAGTCTCTAACTAACTCATACAAAGGTACTGTTTCAGTATTTGAATCTTTTAAATAACAGAAGAGTTCCCCACTGGGACACAGTTTGTAGACAAAAGAAGCATGTTGTTATTTAGTTCTGGAGGGTAGCATTCCAGACACAGAGCCAGGGAAGATCATACTTATGCAGAGGAAAAAGAAAAAAGTTGTTGCTGTATCAAAGAAAGCAAAAACTAGGCTGGAAAACAAAATGGGCTTAGGTGCAGCTCACTTACTCCACATCTGTCAATCTACTGTTCAGAATATGAGATATGAGAAAATGCAACTGTCTTACTCCAAAGAATTTGTCATGACATGATCTAGATTGTATGAGGTTTGCTTTCAAATCCTCATTTGGACAGCCTCTGATCTGGGTTTGAGAGGAAAAGCAGCCTAGATACCATGCTATGGATTTTTTTCTGATTGTTCCCTGTCTCACACACTTTATTTTATACAAATACAGCAGACGAAAAAACGATTTGCTCAGGACACCGAGCCAAATGTACCACACTCACAGAATCTAAGGGGTCTGGGTTTTTTTTTATTCTGGGATCTTTTTCTCTCTCTCTCTCCTAGTTTAAAACAGACAATTCTATCCTGGAACAGAGGGTTTTTTCCTGATAATTTCTATCTGTCTTCATGAAGAGCCTCCATTCTGATGAATTACAACTTTCAGATAAATTTTTCATTTGATTTAAAAATCCCTTAGTAGTTCTGCTGGTTCCTGCTTTGAAGACAACTATGATCTATACTGTTTTCGTCAATAGTAGTAACAACTGTTTCCAGCAAAATAAGTTTATATTTGGTCTTTCTCTTCACTGACCTTCCAGGAGCTGAATGTCTTGTGTCTTGCTTCCTCTACTTAATGGGTGGTCAACAAATCCGAGACATTATACCAAGGTCTTACTAGAAGCCAGCATCTTAAACTAAATGCTGGATTCAAATTTTGCCTAATATGAGACTTTCTCTAGTGCAAGAAGGCTACTTTATATCAAAATATTCTTCATTACATTCACCATATAATGTCGATGATGCTTGAGCATCACATTGCTTGAACAGGTTTCCAGACGTGCAAGAATTCATAAACTTAATTTCACCCTTACCAGTAAGATGTGGCAAACTGCTCCCAAGGGCTCAGCTATGCATGTTAAATAACATTGTCTTTTACCTCATTTCAGCCTTACCTACCCTTTACAATTCATATTCTAATAAAAAGTAACACTTATTTGTTGAGGACACTCTCATCTCACCTGAAAGATTATGTTTCTCCTTTTAGTATGTTGCAGTCATGATGCTGCTGTGGCCGAATTTTACTCAGTATAACCGGGAAAGGCCTTCTTACCAGAATATGTCTGTATTTTCTGCCCTGCCACTTGCCTCATAAATCCCACAAGATGCAACAGTCTGTGCTTTAAAAGGGGAATAATTCTAGGGCTTTGAGGGATGTGACTTTGTGAAAAAAAAATAAAACCAAAAAAAATAAACCAAGCAAACCAAACAAAACCCCCCAGAACTAACTTTTCTTTTACAAAGTTAGCAAAGACTATTTTGTGGAAAACATCCTTGGACTGAAAAAAATAATTCTTCTGCAAACTACTTTGATGGAACAGTTTTGACCAGCCTCAAATGAATGTGTCACCTGTCACAGCTATGCAAGCTTACAGCAAATGGAAAACAGCAAGCTTGCTATATTCCGAGGGACTGAGACCTTGGCAATATGTTTTTCTCCTGCTCAGTGCAGTATATCTTTCTGGTTTGTCTCAGAAATATGGAAGCAATTCATGTCCATACATGCAGCCCTCTGAGATGATAAGGCTGGAACTCAGACCTGAACAAGTGTCGTGGCTTGACCCGTCAGCTGGCAACAAGGACTTCACAGCTGCTCACTCACTCTTTCCCCCCTACCAGTGGGATGGGGAGAAGAACGGACAAAAACTGAAACTCATGGCTTGAGATAAAAACGGCTCAATAAGACCACAAAGAAAGGAATAATAATAACGATGAAGAATATGCAAAACAAGCTAAACACAGTACAATTTTTCTCACCACCCAGTGACCAATTGCACAGCCAGTCCCCAAGCAGGGATCACAGAACCCATTGATTTTACGGATTTCACCAAACTCGTGAATTTCACAGAACTCACGTAACAAGACCAAACTCACGGAAAAGTTCGAACTCATGGAAAAAATTGAACTCAAGGAAAAGGATAAAACTCATGGAAAAGGATTGAACATACAGAAAAGGGAACTCATGGGGAAAAAAAAAAAAGGGGGTTCCTGCTCCCCAGACCCATTTATACATGGAGCATGACATTTATAGTATGGAATATTTCCATTGGCCAGCTTGGGCTAGCTGCTTGGCTATGCTCCCTCCCAGCTAGTGTACACCTACTCATTAACTGAACATGGGAAACTGAAAAAAGTCCTTGATTTATTAGAAACAACTGAAACCACCACTGTATTGTCAAAATTTTTCTCAAACTAAATCCCAAACACAGCTGCTACTGGGAGGAAAACTCTATACCAGATGAAAGCAGGACAACAGGGCCTCTCCAACTTCAGAAAAGGCATTTGCACTCACAGTCCTCCAATTTTCACTGAGATGGTATTATGTCTTGCACGATAACAAATTTTTTTTATGTTTCTTTCCAAATAACTTCTTTTTCTGGCTAATTTGAAGGTCAAGTTCTCTAGATAGCATTTTACAATGACACAGTTTTTTCTGAATGCACCAGATTCTGAAAGAAATAGCTGCAACCTACTGGGAAATATGATAACATGTGGGTTTAGAAGACTAATTTATTGGTATTCACCCAGGCTCTTCAGTTCACCCTTTAAAGAGAGCTCACACAAAGCTCCTCCAATGTGTGGGCTGGAATGAAACCTTGAAAAGCATTACTGAGGTTCTCTGAAAAAGTTAGGCAAGCTGTTTAGTCAATAGGTGTTTTCATCACATACTTCCATTTTCATTTAAATGAAAACATTTTGAAATAAGAAAAGGAAGTTAAAATTCTCTTTAGAAAGAGGAAATAAAATAATTGGATGTGCATTGTTGGTGCAAAAGAAATCAAGTTTTTGAAAAACAATTCCAGATGTTATCGTATAAAGACACAAATTTTTTTCTCCTAAAATTACATTTCCTGGGAAATTTTATTGATATAGAATATATATGCTCCACTTCCAAACAGCAAAATAGTTTGAGATCATAGAATTCCTTTAAGTGGAATTCTTTTCGCTGCCTAGCTCCACTTTGAAGGAGGAGGAACAACGTCATTTTCTTTGAAATATACCTTCAATGACTCCTGGGTAGGAACCCAATCTTGTAGGTACTGCAATGATTATATTGGTGTGTACATAAAATGATTTTGTTCCCACAACTTGAATCCTCCTTTTATGTCTTTTTCCTATTAAAATCTTAGACATTCTTTTTTCCTGTGGCTGTGTACTGCCTGTCAGCAGACTGAATATGAAGCCATTAAACTCCACTCTATTGTACCACAGAAATTTTTAAACTCTGAAAAATGATAGTACTCCAACATGACAACAATCCCACTAGACTGGTTATAGTGCCTGTATTTGGGCATGTGTAAAGTATCTCGCGAATCTGTGACCTTATATGATAGAGTCATAGAATCATAGAACTGTAGAATCATAGAACTGTAGAGTCATAGAATCATAGAATCATTAAGTTGGAAAAGACCTTCAAGATTACCAAGTCCAACCATAAAGCTAACACTACAAAGTCCACTACTAAACCATGTCCTCAGCACCATATCTACACGTCTTTTAAGTACCTCCAGGGATGGTGACTCAACCACTTCCCTGTGCAGCCTGTTCCAGTGCCTGATAACTCTTTCAGTGAAATTTACCCTAATACCCAACCTAAACCTCCCCTGGGCAACTTGATGCCATTTCCTTTTGTCCTGTCACTTGCTACACTGGAGAAGAGACCTCTGCCTCGCTACAACCACCTTTCCGGTAATTCTAGAGCACAGTATGGTCTTCCCTCAGCCTCTTCTTCTCCAGACTAAAAAACCCCAGTGCCCTCAGCCACTCCTCATAAGACTTGTGCTCTAGACCCTTCACCAGCTTCATTTCCCTTCTCTGGAGACGCTCCAGCACCTCAGTGTCTTTCATGTAGTCAGTGGCCCAAAACTGAACACAGTGTTCGAGGTAGCCTCACCAGTGCCAAGTACAGGGGGACAATCACTTAGAGTCATGGAATCATAGAATCATAGAATGGTTTGGGTTGGAAGAGACCTTTAGAATTCATCTAGCCCAACCCCTCTGCAGTGAGCACAGATATCTTCAACTAGACCAGGCTGCTCAGAGTCACATCCAACATGGCCTTGAATATTTCCGGGGATGGGGTCACCACTACCTCTCTGAGAAACCTGTTCCAGTGTTTCACTATCCTCATTGTAAAAAGTTTCACCCTTATATCTAGTGTAAATCTACCCTCCCTTAGTTTAAAGCCATTACTCTTTGTCCTATTGCAATAAGCCCTGCTGAAAAGATTTTCCCCATCTTTCCTATAGGTCCCCTTCAGGTAGTAAAAGGCTGATGTACGGTCTCCCTGCAGCCTTCTCCAGGCTCAACAGCCCCGAGTCTCTCAGCCTTTCCTCATAGGAGAGGCACTACAGCCCTCGGATCATCTTTGTGGCCCTCGTCTAGACCCGCTTCAACAGCTCCACTTTTCTACTCCCACTGGCCACACTATTCCTGTTACAGGCCAGGATGCTGTTGGCCTGCTTGGCCACCTGGGCACAATGCTGGCTGTCAACAAACACCCGCAGGTCCTTTTCCACCAGGAAGCTTTCCAGCCACTCTTCCTCAAGCCTGTAGCATTGCATGGAATTGTTGTGATGCAAGTAAAGTCCACTCAATGGTGGAGTTCAGGATCCTGCATGGAGAAAGCAGGGCAATAAGTAGGATCAAAACCTTGGACCTCAGGAGGGCTAACTTTGACCTCTTCAAGGAGCTACTGGGAGGAATCCTGTGGGCCACTGCTGTTGAAGGCAAGGGGGTCCAAGAGAGCTGATCGCTGTTTAAACGTCACTTCCTCCATGCTCAGGATTGGTGCATCCCCCTGAGAAAGAAATCGAGCAAAGGAGGCAGGAGACCTGCATGGTTGAACAGGGAGTTTCTAGCGGAGCTCAGGTGGAAGAGAAAGGTCCATGGAATGTGGAAAGAGGGACAGGCCACATGGGAAGAACACAAGAATGTGGTCAGAGCATGCAGGGATGCGAATAGGAAGGCTAAGGTCCACCCGGAACTGAAGCTGGCAAGGGATGTCAAAAACAACAAGAAGGGCTTCTTCAACTACATCATCAGAAAAAGGAAGGCTAGGAACAATGTGGGGCTGCTGCTGAATGAGGCTGGTGTCCTGGTGATGGAGGATGCAGAGAAGGCAGAGCCACTGAATGCCTTCTTTCCTTCAGTCTTCAATGCCAAGGACAGCACTCAGGAATCCCAGGCCCCGGAGGTAAGAGAGGAAGCCTACAGAGAGGTCGACTTTCCCTTGGTCGAGGAGGACTGTGTGAGGGATCGCTTAAGCGATCTGGACGTCCACGAATTCACGGGCCCCAATGGAATGCACCGACGAGTGCTGAGGGAGCTGGCAGATGTCATTGCTGAGCCACTCTCCATCATCTTTGAGAGGTCCTGGAGGACAGGAGAGGTGCCCGAGGACTGGAGAAAAGCCAATGTCACTC
>Ga0065711_1044746_pt1 | contig 13909 bp, 9 predicted proteins | sample Hoacrofraction12_FD_59098 | JGI IMG/M metagenome (GOLD analysis project Ga0065711, IMG submission 59098) | Hoatzin crop microbial communities from Cojedes, Venezuela - Epithelial fraction 12 v2 (version 2) | ecosystem: Host-associated > Birds > Digestive system > Esophagus > Crop | place... | reverse complement strand
GCGCCGCTTTCGCTTTGCCGCGGGCTGCGGGAGGGCGCTGGGCGGCGGCGGCGGCGGCGGCATGGCCTGGGGACTGCTGCCCCTGCTGCTCGTAAGTGTCGGCCCGAGCGGGCGGTGGGGCGGGCGGCGGGGACGGGAGCGCCGCTGGGTTTCTGATCGCCGCCGGCCGCAACAAACTTTGTTTTTCGAAATTTCAGGTAAATAACTGATTTAGGCGGCTCCTCCCCCCCTCCCTTAAGAAGCGCCCGCCGCATTCCGGCACTTTGTGCTTTTGCAGTCTGTTCTTGGGTGCGAGGCGGAGGGAAGCGGGCGTCGTGGAAAAGCGGAGGGGAAGACGGGGGATGGCTGCGGGTGGCTGTCGGGGGCACGGGGCCGTGCGCCGCGGCTGCGGGGACCCGGGGACACCCGGCCCCGGCCCGAGGTGCTGGCGAGCCAGGGCCGGCGGCTGGACCTGCGGCCGGGCGTCTGCCCGGGCAAAGAGCGCCTCGGTGAGAGCCGACGTGCGCGGCGCCTCGGGGACCGAGTCGTGACAAAGTGATCCGGTGGGGCAGCGTCAGAGCGGATACCTGTGGCGGAGGAGTTTTGAACCGCTACGGGCAGCGACCCAGGAAAAGTGAGAGAAATAGTCGCAGTCCGGTGGCGTGAAGCGCAGCGTTTGCTGGAAGCGGGGCAGGGCCTTGCTTTCTTGCCTTAATCATCCCCCGTGCGCAGTGTGAGCCTCTGCAGCTTCAGAGCTTAGGTCACGTGTCTAACAGTCACCAGCAAAGTTACCTTGGCAAACACTCGGTTTGCAGGGCTCCTGTCAACAAGGAAGGTAAGGAGGTGTTTCGGCGGCTGCAGCACGGGGATCTCCGCTGGTACCGGTGCCTGAGGCCAAAGAGCTGTAGTGGCAGCAAGCTCCCGGGCAGGAGAGCTGGGCATGTGCCGGTGCAGATGCCCCAGCTCTGCCCGCGCCCTGGCAGCCCTGCTCCGAGAGCCCGGAGGTGGGACAGTGGGGATCAGGCAGGTGGGAGTAAGCCCTGCTGCAGCGCGGAGCCGTGACCTGCCTGGAAGCGTGGGTGCGGTGTACGTGGCTTCCCCAGCCCCAGTTCTCGCCTGCTTCAGAGAGAACTGGCTGGAGTTCGCAGTCAAAATTCAAAATCTCTTCACAGTGTGGTTACATCGCTAATGAATGCAGTTTGCTTTGGGGTTTGGCAGGTTAAAATTGGTTGTTAAGGTAAACACTACTCAAATTCTGGTCTGATTTACTATGTAACAGGTAGTAAAGTGTTTCAGAGGGTTATATCCATGCACAAAGCGCCAGAGCATAGTTAAATACAAAGAAGGATTTTCATCTGCTGACAGAAGTGTGTATTATCTGTTCCTGTACAGGAACAGCAAAGAACTGGCAGAAATGTCAGTCTAGCTCGATACCTGGGAACTATTCAGAATATAAATTAAGATTAAAAAATACTTTCTCTCACCACACTGGTCCCAGAGAAGAAGTATCATTCCTATTCTTATTTTCCACTTGTTTCTGAATTTCAGTACCCCTTAGAAAGACTGTAGCACTCCCACATACTTTCTATTTTTAAAAAATGAAGGGGGTTTTTTATTAGCGTCTTGTCCCACTACTTGTAAATCAGTAAACCTGGGCAGTGTTTGGCATACTAATTTGATTAAATCAGAACATGAAAGTAGTTTGTTGAATGAGACCTCAATTTTGGAAGGAACTCCGTGTTGCACTAAAGTAGAAGCAGTTGCAGGGGTAGTCATGCAAAATAGCAATGTCCTACATAGTTAGAAAACATCTAACTTTATGCTGTAAAACAATCTGCAAAACCACATGCCACTCAGAGACACACTCTAAAGGAACAGACCACCTTAAGGGAGTGGAGTGTTAATCGTAAATATTTTGTAAATATCTGATAGAATTACAGAGCAGGCAGTTTTCCAGAAATTTAGAAGACATACCTCTGAAAATAGGACTCCTACATTGTTGCGCTGACCCTTCTTTCTCCTTTCCCAGACAACAAATAGATGCATTGAAATACATATCTATAAATGGCCATAAAGTCATGGGATGACCCAAGACTCAAGTGAAAAGTATAAGGGCCCCAATTCTAGAAACATTTCTCTGCTCACGTTTCCATAGTGAAATGCCTTTATCTTTGAGGCAAGTCGCTGAACAAAGAGAAAGTGCCAATAAGGAAACTATTATGTTACAAAAGGAAAAGGGGAAAGAGTTGCTAAATTTCTACGCTGTTATTCATCCTTAGCCGCATTACCACCAAAGTGAGGTGGGACCTGTTAATATTGCTGCAACTCTCCCAAACTGTATAGTATTTATTAGGTCTTCACTTGTACAGTACTCCTAAAAAAAAAAAAATTAAAAAAAAAAAAACCAAATAAAATGACCAACCATACGACCCCCACCCCCGAGTATATTGCCGTAGTTTGCATGTGAGTCAGCTGATTTGTGAAATAGCAATGGACTGAATTTGGGCAGCAACTGTTTTAAGACACTGGATAGTAACTGAGCCTTCTTACTCTCTCAGGCACTGAACACAGGCATCTCACTTGAAATTTAAGCAGCTCAGGATACTTCTAGTTGTGGGGAAATATCAACTCCCATTGCTGGGCTTCAGAAAATGGAACTGGATTCTTTTTGTCCTGCTCATAAAACATGTTTAGAACATCAAATATTATTTTTAGTGGTTATTTTGGTGCTAGCTACCAACTTCTGCTTTGGTGGGAAAAAAGAGATGGGAAAAATGATACTGGAGATATTGGAAGCAGAAATTACTTATCACTGTCAAAGAACTGGAGCAGAGAGTCCTCTTAACAAGCAGCGTGAAATTACTCTTTGAAAAAAGCCATCCTGGCAGGGTTAGTGCAAGGGAGATTAATTGCATAGAAAACTGTATTAAAATGGAGCGAACTCTAGCAACCGTTTCTCAAAAGTACTAGAAGCAAATCAAAACTTAGAAAATAAGTTAAAGTTTTTCTCAGCTCCCACTAGGCAAAAAAGCAAGAAACCTCCCTCCCCCCTTTTTTCAAACACTTAGCCCCTGATGAGCTCTTGCACGTTGCCCCATGTAATGCATGTGGAGTGGAAAAAAAAGGCCACCAAGTTCTGAAGGCATCACCCTTCCATAGCCATCTATGGATTAGAAATGGGAGAAGTGGTTTGCTAAAAATATAGCATATTACAAAGATAACAGGAGAAAGCAGAGAATTTTTTTTTCTCAGGGTTAAAAGCTGTAAAGCTTTAAAAAGCCCTGTATGCAAATAACACATTCACTCACTTCCAAAGCTGCGATGACATCCCCCAAAGGTAGGTCTGCTGAAACTTTTCAGTTGAAGGAAGTTGACCCGTTATGAAGAATACTCTGATATAGGAAGAACTGGAGGGCTGAGAATTCCCTAAATCACACAGGTTTTCAAAGAAAGCAAAGTTCCTGTCACTGAGCCTTGGGAACATAGACGAAAACACATTTTCTAAGTCTGCTTAGCAGATGCCTGTTGGTGAAAGCATTTTGGAGGGCTCTGTAGGGGTGAAGGAGGGGGAAGTAGAAAGGTCTTGTAAATACCCGGGCAATGCGAAAGGAGAGAAACAAAAAAATTTGAGCTCGTGTGATGGTGTTTATGGATTCTGCTGAGGTTAGATATCCCTGATTGATTGATTTTATTCCCATTGAGTGCTCAGTTCAATCTAAGTCTTCAGTTTAGATATGACAGCTGCTTTTTAGGTTATATTGAGAAAGGTAGAAGAGAGCCTCTGTGAGTCATTTTAGGCTGAAAACCTACAGCCACTGTTTGAACATACACATCACAAAAAAAGCACCTATCACCCCTGCCTCTGTGAAAGCCCCTGAAGTGCTTCCTTTCTGCTGTTAGCACTCGCTGCTCAGTTACAAGAAGGAAAGAAAGGTGTGAACAGGAAGCTAAATGGCTATTAACTTTTTTTTTTCCTGTAAGACATATCAAAATTTCTCTATAGCAAATGGATTGCTTTTAAGAGGGTGCAAATCCAGGAGGAGAAAAAAGTTTGAAGAAATTAGGATGTTGAAGGCTATGAAATCTTCACAGTTTTCTGATTATTCCTTGTATAGGAAGGCAGTGTAAGACATCCCTGCAGGCAGCACTGATGTAGGTGTTTGGTGTTGCATAAATGTCAAATTCTGAGAAGTAATCCCCACTTCTTGTAAGCGTACCAGGAAGTTCATGAGCGACAGCAGAGGGCTTCCATCAAAAACTGTTATAAATCTGTCCCCCAGTATGCTCACTGTATGAGCATAGCTTGTTTGGGCAAAAGCATAAGCAAGGAGTGGAAAGGTTTGTTTGCATGAGGGAAGCCTGTGTCTGTGCACACGCTGTGGTTGCAGGCATTCAGTAAACACAAAAAGAAACTCAGCTAAGTTCTACTGACATTAGTCATTTGGAAAGATGTTTACTTCTTTCATTATATCCCATTTTCCGCATGAGATTGTGTACATTGTCTTTTTTGTGTGTGTTTCCCCAGTGCCGTTCAGTTTCTCTGCCATGCCCAGGTACTGTTTGTGGGTGCATTAGGGCTGTGGTTATCTTCACTCTCCCTCTTCTCTTTACTGTTGCCCAGGGTATTTTTTTTCCTCCCAGAAACGGCTTGACTTCTCTGATCTAGAAAGGGGAGGTTTGGGTGCCAGCAGCAGGACGGAGATGGTCCCCGTGGGCGCAGGGCCTCGCCAGGTGCAGCTGTGAGGGCAGGCGAGGAGGAGGCGGCCGGGCCCCGGTCGTGGCGGGCTGGGCTGTGGCGGCTGAGCGCAGCAGGGAGCTGGTGGCGGGGCCGGGGCCACGCTCCTCTCTTGCCCCACTGAGTCACAGTTCCTCCATCAGCGCGGGGAGATCAAGGAGCTGCTCCCCCACCAACTTCCTCACCCATGAGCGGCATCTGCGCTGACCCGCCACGTGCCCCAGCCATGCCCATTAGGGCGCCGTTGGCTTCCCGGGGGCGGCCAAAGCTCTGCCGTGCTGCCTCAGGGCCTCCCTGCCTCGGCGACCACCTCGCTTCCGGACTCTTCTGCTGGCCAGGGCCTCGTGGCGAGCAGACCAGTCGGGGTGTCACAGTCCTCCAGCTCGGAGAGCCGGGACAAAACATGTCACCCCAGTGATGTCCTGTGACCGTCCCCTCCCTCGGCCCAGTCCAAGGCATGGCAGCGGAGCAATGGGGGTGCGGGGCTTCACCCTGCTTCAGGGAAACCGAGACCGGACTGGACGCCCGCCTCTAAAAAACAATTGCTAACAAGTAGTCAATCGGACTTTCTATCCCAGTTTTTATTAAGACAGTTCTCCCAGGCAAAAGGAAAACAAATCATGCTAATTTGGCTCATCCATTTGACAGCTTCTATTAAGGCGCGACACGAGCTTTAACCTTTTAACATAATTCCACTGGGATTCGGAGAAGGGCACCCTCAAAGCTGTGGCAGCAAGCGGCGAGAGAGCGCCGAACGGGAGAAGTGACGGGCTGAGCATCCATACCCACAGTTTCTCAAGTGCTAAACCACTTTTTTAGCAGCTGAAGCTTCTCCTGCAGGTGCAAAGAAAGGCCTTCTCAATTTCAGTCTAGTAACTAATATTATACACATTTTAAAACAGATGGCTGCTAAGGAAGGAAAATGCTTTTCACCTTCCCATCTCGGAATAGACTAGAGGATCAAAAGAATTGGCTACTTGTAGAAGTCAGCAGACAGTGGTCATATTGGTAATTTCAATTAATTAGTCGTAGATAACAATTCCTTCCCTTGAGATGCCAGTTTGAAATCCAAACCCATTTTTCAGTAAGTTAATATTTAATTAAAGAGTTTTCTGCATCTAACTAAAGTTGCGGTCAGCATCCAAGCAGTTTCACACAAAATCATGAAGACTGAATTAATCGGCTGTTAAATATCACCCTCTGGCAGGAAAATAAAAATGTAACAATAAAAATAACCAGTCACCAAGCTACTGGCGAATTCCTTAAATATGTATGTCCCTTGTTGTTAGCATTAACAGGTACAGTCAAATTTGTATTAAGTTGCAATTCAAAAGTATTCAAAGATAAGCAACTATTGAGAATTAACCTCTGTCAAATATCCAAGACAAAATCAAAAATAAATTATTCTAGTCAAGGTGTTTTGCATGCTTATTTAAAACGTGAGTGAATCTATGATCAGTGGGCCTTTTAGTCCATGCAGTGTGCCATTGGTGTGACGATTTGGCAGTTTCTTTGTATCGCACCTCATTCCCCACTAATCTCCTTTCCAAAAAAGGTACCCTGCTGCCCCTCTCCTTCGCAGCTTGGCCTGCTCTTTCATTTTGCCAAGGTCAGTAGCTTTGCTCCATTTCTTCCCGGGCATCATTTTTGCCCCTTCCTCAGTATCCTTCACAGTGTGTATCTGAGTCTTTTGTGAAATACAAACCAATATTTTTTTAATTAAAGAGGAGCAAAACAGTGAACGTAGAGCTCAGCTTAGATGTTAAGACTTCAAACTCTTCAAGACAAGGACTGTCTTATTTTTTTCTGCTACAGCTCCATGCAGGTAGTTAGTAACACACTTGTGAAAATGTTAAAGTCACTCCAAACCAGACTCAGAAACTGGATTAACTAGCAGCAGACTGTCCTCAGTCTGTTCTGCATAATGGTATTTCTAGGAGGGAGTTTAGTTGAGACAGCCAACAAGCATTACATAGCTCCATTATACGAACATCTCATACTTAGTGCCTGCCAAGTCTATACAGAATTCCCCACAAGCCATTGCCAAGAGGAAGGCAAACTATAGCAGGTCTACCCTCCTCATTTTCCCACCTTGCTCCCAAAATAGAAAAAAAGAGTGGTTTGGTCTCTGGTCCACAGTGCTTTCTTATTATGAAGAGAGGCAGGACAGTGACAGCTAGTAAAGTTATTACTGACTAGTAACAGGAAAAAAAAAATTAAAAAGCAGCACTATGCAATTTAACTTGACAGTGCATTCAAAGAAATGGATCAGGGTGTAAATTAATTTGAAAGGAGAGTGATACTTCAGGAATATAGAGGCATCATCTACTAAGGAGAAAAATAATTGCATTGGAAAATAAAGTGAGAACAGGATCATTTTAGAAATTGGGTATTTTTGGCTGAGATTAAAACATTCCTTTTTTTGTTTTCTTCAGAGATGCGTTAACACTGTTCAGTTTGCAAGGAACAGTAGGGTGGCAAGAAATTAAGAAAAATGTAATGTTCATTATGGGAGATTATTTTTACTGGCTAAGAAAGGGCAGATTTAGGTACAGTGATCTGAGGCAGAGAAAGCTCTTCAGGAAAATAATGGGGGTTCTTTTGCTTTGCACTATAATTAGGCATATAAGGTAATTGTTATGACTCAGATGTGTAGGCCTGTTCGCACACATTCATTTTCAAATGATCAGTGCCTGTACTGTTAAGGTTGATGGCATTAAATCTAATATGCGTGCTCATTGTCCATTAACTCTTTTGAAGTAATGAACAACTTTAAGAAGGGGGTAAATATCAGTATGTTTAGCAGTGGAGTAATGGTACTGATGTATCTGTGCTAGTAGTAAAACATGTCTACATTCCTTGACAGTTTTTTTTTTAATAATTTGCTGTTCTTCTCTCCCAGGTGGTTGCCTTAATTATTGAAACTCAGTGCAAAAATGATGCTGAAGCTCCAGTACACATAGTGCACAATAAATTTATCACGAGAAGGATCATTGCTAAGAGAGAAACTAAGTGTAACGTGGATGAATACAGTTTAGGTGTTCAGTGTTGCAAGAAATGTAAACGTGGTGAGTATCATTGTAAGACTGTGTTGAAAAATCATTAGGAATGGAAAATGCAACATGCACAATTGCGTTTTGCTGGGATAGCTAAGTGGCATGCTGTGATATCCTGGATGCAGTGGTTGATTCTAGCTGTATCTTTATCTATTATTATTATATTATTATATTACAAGATATCAGACACTTCAAAAGTATTTCTTGAGCTCAGTGCACCAAAAACTTTTCACTACCCGTAGTAGTTCTCACATAACATGCTTGTCACAAAAGAACTAAGAAGCTAAGAATTACATACACGTCTTTGAAAGAGGTTAAAAAATGCAGGCACAGACTTTTGCCTGTGAGACTCCATATACTCATAGGGTTTCCAATTTTGCATGTACAATTTTTTTTGGTGTGTTCTTCTTCAGTCCTAAATTGGAGGAAGAGGGGGCATAATCAGATCTTTTGTATACTGCATTCCTGAAGAGCGTATATGTATGAGTAAAGAATATAGATTCTGTCCGTATTTGTAAATCAAAAAGTATTAGGGATTAAAAAGAAAGTCTGACGTAGGTGTTAGAGCTGATGGTGTCTGTCCAAAGGTATTGCAAATCTTAATTCTTGTTTTTCTCTCTCTACAGGTCTTGTTAAAAATATCAGCTGCCCAACAGATATTAGTGACCACTGTGTTCCATGTAAAAATGGAAAGGAGTACATAGATCATGACAATGATTTGGACGAGTGTATGAGATGCTCTCTATGTGACAGCGTATTCGGTACGTCTATAGAAATAGCAACTCTAATGATGACTTTTGATACAGGATTTGACTGAAAAGTCTCCACAATCCTTGAATAGTGGGTAGCATGCAGATTAATATGTTTTAGTGGTATTACATGAAGGAATGACAGAGTCATAGGTGTATCATACAGTTCCCTTTCGTCAAGCACAAAGTAGGAAGAAGAACAAGCTATGTTGGTCCATTATTTCTCCTTATATCTGCCTTTGCTCAGCCAAAGCAGTCCTTGCAAAGCAGACCTTACACAAACTGGTTAGAGTTAAGCAAGAAAAGCTGGCTCTCTGCTTTGCACTCTATTTAAAAGAAGAGGGGTGTTGCAAGAAGCAGGGATGGGAGATTCCCAATGGTTTCTTTCATGTAATTAATAATATTATTTAAAATTGCTGGAGCTGATAGAGTGTTGTCTTTCATACATGCAAGATGCTGTGTGGGATATTTGATCAAATTAGGAGACTACGAGGCATGCCTTACTGGGTCAGATCAGTGGTCCACCTAGCCAAGTGTTCTCCATTCAGCAGTGGAGGCAAGATGTGCTATTTAGAGAAAACACAAACAAACCTGCCAACTTTCTGTGGTCTGTTCCCTGCAAAGTCTACCAGCATCTGCTGTTGTGGGAAAGGACATAGAAGGTCCATCCATACCTAGCCATTTTACTATCCATCTATGAACCTGGGGAGGAACACCAGATTCCAGAAATTCACTACCTGTTGCATCATAGATTTTTTTTTTTTTTAATGGATTAAACTGATCTCCTACCAGTTCCACCAGGTGTCCTGTAGTTCTAGTATACCTGGATTTAGGGAATGATGGTTCGACATTCATCATATCTAAAATAGAGTTTAGTGAGTGGAGAGACAGCTCTTAGGGAACTAAGGTTTTTCAGCCTGGAGAAAAGGAGGCTTGGGGGAGATGTTATTGCTCTCTACAACTACGCAAAAGGAGGTTGTAGCAAGGTGGGTGTCGGTCTCTTTTCCCAAGTAACAAGCGATAGGATGAGAAGAAGCAGCCTCAAGTTGCACCAGGGCAGGTTTAGATCAGATATTAGGAAAAATCTTTTCACTGGAGGGGTTATCAAGTATTGGAACAGGCTGCCCAGGGAAATGGTTGAGTCACGATCCCTGGAGGCATTTAAAAGACTTGTAGATGTGGCAGTTAAGGACATGGTTTAGTGGTGGACTTGGCAGTGTTAGGTTTACAGTTGGGCTCGATGATTTTAAAGGTCTTTTCCAACCTAAATGATTCTATGGTTGTACTCAGATCACCTGCTGGAATATCAATCTTTATTGCTTTCCCCTTTCTGTAATGCCACCACATGCATAGAAAATTTTCTTCTCATTAGCTACTATAATAAGCATTTTTGGTTGGGTAATGAAGTTGAGTACAGCAAAACAATTAAATATTTTGTACAGTGCCACAAAGGAAACTGTTAGTTAAACTGAAGAGGAAAAAAAAAAGAGTAATGGGATGACTAGTTGCATTATCTCATGCACAATGTAGATGAAGAGAAGTCAGTAGGAACATTAGGCAGGAGGACCATTACTACTGAAGTTCCATGAGAACCGTTCTTAGGATCATTCATGTTTTATATTTCCATTAATGGCTTCAGCACTGGTTTCACAGTAGAGCTTCATCAAACTTTGAAAGATAACAATTTCCCATTACAGCAGGGCACTGAATGCGATAACTCAAAAATTTGCTTCTACTCCTATATGCCTGTGAAAATAGCTCTCAAAGTAAGTACATACTTACAGTGGTTTTTAATGCATAAATAATTTTTCATAGATGGAGATAACTTCATCATATACACTAAGGCTAGGAGAAAATTAATTCACTTGTTTTGATACTTAAGCAGGGAATGTGTTAGCTAAAAAGAGAGAGTGGAATTTTTCACCATTGGAGGTCCTCAAGAAGAGATAAAACTTTTTGTCTGTCAGTGAAAGAATGTGTCTCTGACATCGAGCAGGGAGATGGGCTATGTGATCTTCTGAGTCTTCATTCTGGCTTTACACTTCTGAATGGGTAAAAGAAGCTGAGAACATTTGGCAGTGCCAAGCGAGTCCTCTTCTAGCAAGTGCTTTATCGTGTGATCAGTTTTTAGAGCTGTTGGCCAGCAGAGGTCTCTTGGCCAGCAGAGGTCTCTTGGCCATCTCCATGCTCCCGGTACTCCCGCAGCAAGGCTCCTTATAAAATTCGTGTTCTACAGTTAAGCTTCACTAGTTCCAGCAGTGGTAGAGTTAAAAGCACATAAATCTGAGGACAAGGGCTTGTGAGCAGAGGCCTGCTTTTAACGTCTACTTTTTCGAATTAACAAACTTCAAGAAATTTATTTTAGGTTTGGAGGTTACAAAAAACTGTACCCCAGAACACAACACGGAATGCACCTGTGCAAAGAACCATTTTTGCAATTCTTCTATACCATGTAGACTCTGCAGTCCATGTACCATGTAAGTTTATGCCTTTGTTGTTAAATATTACATTGTCAATATCATATATTATCACACTTTTTTCCAGCCAGTTTCAAGGCAGAGGCTAAGGTAATGTGTAACCTGGGGGTAAACATAACCAGTTTTCCTTTGCACTTAGCTTGTTGAGCTGACTTATCTGCATCAACTTGCATCCATGCAGGCTTTCCAAAGGCACGCAGAAAAACTTGTGTATGTCCACCAAGTCTGTATATCCTTTTTAAAAAATGTAATGAAGTGTCTGAGCTTTCCTGTTGTCTTTGTGTGATGTACTGTTACATCTAGAAAATTGTTTTCACACCTTTTTCTACTCCCATACCTTCCTATACCATTTTCATACCAGTTCAATTCCAAACTGCAACGTCTTGATATACAAAATATATAGCTGATAAAAAGTGTTAGAAGATTCTGATTTGCTCTCTTGACAGAGTTTATAAAGGGAGAAACAAATACCATAATAATTGTTGTTCATGTTTTCTGCAGATGTGAAAGCGGTCTGATTGAAAAACAATGTACTTCAACTTCAGACACTGTGTGCGGAACGAAAGGTACCATTTTTAAACCTAGCATGGTCTAGCATCTGTTATATTTTGAGAGGCTATTGCAATTTTGCTGTTCTACACAATGGCCCATAATGATTCCTGACAGCTGAGGACATCATATCTATTGGGCCCTGTAGTGACCTGCAGAGCGTGACTGCTCTTTTCCCTTGATCGCTGTGCAGATGTAGGAGCTATTACTCCTCTTTAGGGGCAACTGGTGATAGGTAAGACTTTAACAAAGAGGCAGCTTCTGCCATTAGGAGACAACAGAAAGGCTTTTATAATCTGATGCAATCTTCTTTAAAATTCAGAGTGTGTTGCTGTATTGCGTGTCTTGACTTAACTTCAATGTAATGTTTCCAATGTTCCAACAGAAGGAGGAACGCTATGGTGGGCCATTGCTTTGATAATTGTGTTAGTACTAGCAGCAGCAGCTGGAGCAAGAATCTACTGTAAGTGATTCCCTATTCCTTGTTCCTATTATACTCAGCTGCTTACTCAGATGTAATTTTATTTTCTTGGAGACCTGAGATGTACTCTGTCCTGGATTTTGAAAATCCTTTTTTGTTTCAGACAAGAGAAAACAGAAGGGTCTTAGTAACACGGAGGACTTAAGTGAAATAGTCCCCAAACAAGAAGTTTCTTATGTAAGTATCATTGCTTAGATCACAAAATACTCAGCTTGATGCAAGGAACTTTGTTCCATTTAAATTACACTGAGAGTCCCCAAGCATCTGCATACCTTTCTTTTACGACATTAATGAAGTAAATTTCACCATGAGGACTCTTTTGGGAGAAGTAAGAGAAACCCTGTGTTATTTCTTCAGTATTTGTTGACATGCTTCCTAAGTTACATGACCAAGATCAAAACTTCATAAATCATCAGGCCTCCACTGACCCAGGGTACCTGTCCCCATGCATATTTTTAGGCAATAACAATTGTGAGGTGATTCCCCAAGCTTACCCAAGTCAAAAGAAGTCCATCTGTCTGATATGATTCCTTCTCTCATAAAACAGTAATCATGGAGAAAACTAAAAGAAAATTACAAAAGTCAAGTGTGTCATGAAATGTGTTTATCCTCTTATAGAAGGTTGGTGTTTTACAAAATTGTTTCTACTCATTTCTCTCTTTCTTCTCTTCTTAGGAGAATGTACCTCTCATATCCACAGGTAAGAGACAAGTAATTTCTCAAAATTTGGTAGAAGAAAAAAAAAGCAAGTAAATCCTGCACTGAAAAAGGGTATTTCTGTGTGTAGACTTTGCCACTGCCTAAAGCTGTCTTTCTAGCACAACAGGGAGCATTTATTAAAGAAATGCCACTTCTTATTGTGCTTATTGAGGCATTTAGTGGTATCTTGAAAGTTTTGCCTCAGGAGGAGTTTCTGTTATATAGGAAGCAATTACTAATTGACAACAGGTGAATTTCTGTTCTGTATGTGGTACAGACACTAGGAGGCAGCAAGCTGGATTTCTAGAATCCTGGATAATTGTGATAATGGAGTAGTCGCGTGCCCAGCAGTGAGATTGCAGAAACGCAAACCTACCTTACGTTCAAAGGTAAATCCACAGTAGTAACACAGATGAGGAATCAGAATTACAGAATGGTTGGGGTTGGAAGGGACCTCTGCGGGTCATCTAGTCCAACCCCCCTGTCGAAGCAGGGTCACCTACAGCAGGCTGCACAGGACCTTGTCCAGGCGGGTCTTGAATATCTCCAGAGAAGGAGACTCCACAGCCTCCCCTGGCGGCCTGTTCCAGGGCTCCGTCACCCTCAGAGGGAAGAAGTTCTTCTTCATGTTCAGCTGGAACTTCCTGTGCTTCAGTTTGTGCCCATTGCCCCTTTTCCTGTTGCTGGGCACCACTGAAAAGAGTTTGGCCCCATCCTCCTGACACCCACCCTTGAGATATTTGTAGGCCTTTATAAGGTCCCCTTGGAGCCTTCTCTTCTTCAGGCTGAACAAGCCCAGCTCCCTCTGCCTTTCCTCATAGGAGAGATGCTCCAGTCCCCTCACCATCCTCATAGCCCTCCGCTGGACTCTCTCCAGTAGCTCCTCATCTTTCTTGAACTGGGGAGCCCAGGGCTGGACATAGTACTCCAGATGGGGCCTCACTAGGGCAGAGTAGAGGGGGAGGAGAACCTCGACCTGCTGGCCACACTCCTCCTAATGCATCCCAGGATCCCATTGGCATTCTTGGTAACAAGGGCACACTGCTGGCTCATGGTCAACCTGTTGTCCACCAGCACACCCAGGTCCCTCTCCACAGAGCTGCTCTCCAGCAGGTCCGCCCCAAGCCTGTACTGGTGCATGGGGTTGTTCCTCCCCAGGTGCAGGACCCTGCACTTGCCGTTGT
>Ga0065711_1008367_pt1 | contig 13909 bp, 13 predicted proteins | sample Hoacrofraction12_FD_59098 | JGI IMG/M metagenome (GOLD analysis project Ga0065711, IMG submission 59098) | Hoatzin crop microbial communities from Cojedes, Venezuela - Epithelial fraction 12 v2 (version 2) | ecosystem: Host-associated > Birds > Digestive system > Esophagus > Crop | place... | reverse complement strand
CTGGAGATATTCCAGCCCCGCCTGGATGCGGTGCTGTGCAGCCTGCTCTGGGTGACCCTGCTTGGGCAGGGGGTTGGACTGGGTGACCCACAGAGGTCCCTGCCAACCCCCACCATGCTGTGATTCTGTGAGATGTCTTGCTTTGGGCCGCTTGCCAGAGCAACCAATTCTGTTCGAGATCGCCTCTCGTACCTCCTCGCAGTAATTCGTGAACGCAACGAAAATGCAAGCTGCCTGCCTTAAAGGCAAACATCTGTTCCTTCACCCCACGCTCAATCAAGAGCAGCAATTCAAGGGGAAGAAGGTATAAAACAGGACAAAGCACAGAACTGCAGGAAAGACTGCTTCTCCTTGAAGCAGTAAGATTTTAGAGAGCAGCTACAGAATAAACTGACCTCACGCATCAGGCTTGTCCATAGGCTCCTATTTTAAGCGCTCTGTTTTCAGACAAAGCGCCCGCAGGACAAGCTAGCGCTGCTGAAAGCGTCAGGGCTTTGAAAACAAAAAAAAATAATCTGTAGAGCGTGCAGCGTTACCTGTAGGAAGGGCTGGGGGTGCTGGGTCAGCTGCGGCTGAGCTGGCTGCTGAACGGCGGCGAGCGGCTGCGGGGGCTCCGGCTGACTTGGCTGCTGCGGCTGCGTTATCGACACGGTCTGCGGCTGCTGCTGCTGGGCAGCAAAGGTGGGGTAAGCTGTCACCACCTGGCCCATGAACATCGTGCTGGGCACCATTACTGCTCCACACGCCACCGGGGCCGTGACAAGTTTTGTTACAAGCTGCTGACCTTGAGAAAATCTGTTAACAGAAAAAGGCATTTGGAGTCCCTTTGGGAAGAAAAATACCCAAGCATCACGCGCGCTCGACAGACGCACGTTTCTCAGGTTCGCACTTTGCTGTAACAAGATGGGTTTTGATAAGCCTGCAAACGCGTTCTTTTGGGCAAAGTTAAGTTTAACAGTTGTATCCATATATAGTTAAAATAATAAATCACGTGATTTTTTAATGCTGCTTTAGTTCCCTTTGTATCTTGATGCCGCTACGTAAGCATATGGAGAGGGGCTTTTCACAGGGTGTGCAGTGATAGGACAAGGAGGAACGGCTCTAAACTAAAAGAGGGCAGATTTAGGTTAGATATTAGGAAGAAATTCTTCCCCATGAGGGTGGTGAAACACTGGCCCAGGTTGCCCAGAGAAGCTGGGGCTGCCCCCTCCCTGGCAGTGTTCAAGGCCAGGTTGGATGGAGCTCTGAGCAACCTGGGCTGGTGGAAGGGGTCCCTGCTGATGGCAGGGGGGTTGGAACCAGATGATCTTTCAGGTCCCTTCCAACCCAAACCATTCTATATCGTTACAGCAAATCACCTGAATATTGGTCCTGAGGATTTACCTGATTTGTCTCTCCTGTGTGAAAGTGGTTACTGCAGCAGTGCTCTGGTTGCTGTTCTGTGGCAAGCTAGAGGGAACCTGGACCACATTCCCTGGTGCTGGCTGAGAAATCACCATAGTGTTATACACCGGTGCCGAGACCGCGTTCTGTGACTGACTGGCAAGAGAAGACTGTGGATTGTGCCCACTGAGTACGTTTTGTTGGTTATGCTGAAAAGAAAAAAGTATTTTATGAGAGAGTAGTTTGAAAATAGCCAGGTGCTACAGCTGTCCTCACTACCCCTGCCCATACTTCACAACTGCCAGCGTTCTTCTATTACCAATGAATTCTTCATTCATAGGACTCGGGTATTTCTAGTGACTGAGGATCTGGAGGTGGGACTGGCCTCCAGAAACCTGAACATCTCCTACATTACCCTTGTCTCCTGTTCAGGTTATTTTTTTTTTTTAAAACAGGTTTTTAGACAGCTTTTAAAAGCTTGGTGGGACTTTAATTGCCAGAATGAAAGTTAATTTCCCAAACTTTGATCCTTAATCTATATACAGTTTGGTTTGGGTTGCACTTCTAAGGCACCTCACTTTGCAGCTACACTCCCAGGGAGGTGGTGGAGTCCCCATCCCTGGAGGGGTTCAGAAACCATGCAGGCATGGCACTTTGGGACATGGTTTAGCAGGTGTGGTGGTGCTGGTGTGATGGCTGGACTTGATGATCTCAGAGGTCATTTCTAACCTTAATGATTCTACAATTCTGTGATTTTTTTTCCCCGAATTTTTCAGCTACTTGCACACTGTTTGTTCAAGATCCTCTCTTCCACTCCTTTAGCATCTCTGTGCCAGACTTAGACCAAAACGTGCACATCATGTCAAGCAATTCCTTATTTGAAAGTCTGGAGCTAGCTTACTGCAGAGATGGTAACGCTGTCCACCACAGCCTGCCTCTTCACAAGTCTCAACAATAAAATAAGGGATTTGGTTAAAGAGACTGCTTCCAGTCTCTGTGAAGCATAAAGAGCCTCCAAATGCAAAAGGGTCAAATCCATTAGAAGTGTTCACCTTGAACAGGCTCCGACAGAGGACTCTGCAAATCAGATATGACTGAGAAGATGACAAGTGAAAAGCTGCTCAATGTGTTTCGCAGTATAAGAGCTGGGTGGCAGGTTTAAAAAAGAAACATAAGCGTAGTTCACAGAAAGGAAAGCTGCAGAACTCGCTACGAGATACTCAGGATTTCAAAAGGTTACGTGGCATGGAAACAAACTGAATAAACTCATAGAAGAAAAAGGTTATTACGTTACAGATGTACGTGCACCTATGGCATCTGGCTGAAATTGCTGGAGAGCAGGAAAGTCAGCTGCAGAAACACCACGACATGCTTGTCCTCTTCCTATGCTTTTCTACTCGTTTGCTGTCTGGACAGTGGGTTTCAAGCTCCCCTAGCACAAATCTTGTGTGTTTTGTCAAGGGAAAAATTCATAGACACTCAAAAAAAAAAAAAGTAAGCTAAAAGTTTTCTTGATACTGGTCTTCCCCAAAAGGTACTTGTTATTAACTATTTACATACCTAAGTCTTCAAGTAAAAACAAGATCTGAAATTGCATTATCAAGAATATAAATGCATTTCAGCTGTACAACTTGGAACATGAAGCAATTCATCCAACCCACGGGACATTGTTCAAAAATCAGTTTGGGGGTGGGGGGCTGTCAGGGAAGCTCCTGTTGTGCCTCAGCTGTGCTTTTGAGCGTACATTCTGCCCAGCAAACCCACTCATGAGAACTGTACCTGTGTTGTAGTACTCTGCAGAGGCTGTTGCTGTATCATGTGAGGAGTACTGATATGGCCCGTGCTCATCCCACTGTGAGTCTGGTTAGGCTGAACAACCTGACCTTGCATGTTTACTGGGGTAAGCTGCTGAACATTTGAAGAATTTCCAGAAGCAAGCTGCACAGAACCAAAGTTGAGGCCAGAAGTTGACTGCTGCAAGAACATCTTAAAAAAAAAATTAAAAAAAAATCCACAAGTCAGCTATTAAAAAAAAAAATCTGTTAATTGTTCAAGATGTTTTAGTGAAAGTAAACTTAATTATTTTAAATCAATGTAAGATAAAGTTTCATCTTATTATTAGAAGTGTTGAAACAGCATTGCCACCACCAAGAGCAAAAGGCCCAGCTCCTGCAGAGGGTTGGCATTCCGAGACTCTGCTGTCACTGGTAAGAATCGGAATCCTGATTTCCAGAGCCCTGAACATTCAGTTTTAATATTTGTTCTTACAGAAGTACTAGTTGAGTCCAACTTGTAACGTAGTCTACAACTATCTAAAGACAAAACGTACTTCAGATGCAGTAAAACTAATCCAAATGCAGAAGAGCTCAGAATCAACAGATCCATTGCACCAAGAAGGAAACCTTCCCTGGCAATCAAGGAATCGTAGTGATTACACTGAACTTTCCAACATCGCTGTAATAAACTGAATTCAGCACAGGAATATTTCAGTCTTCCCAGAAGGTTAGGCCCGAGACTACAATCAGGCAGGGCAGTAAGGTCGGACGTGCAGCACTGAGATACTTTCCCTGGTTTCCACAGTCCTGAGTAAGGTCCCTCCACCGCGCGGGGGAAGAGCGCCGTGAATCTCGCTTTTCGAGGCATCTGGAAGGTGGTCTGCTGCTGGCGGCCTTACGCTAGGCACAATGAAGCAAGGGCACCTGCCAGGAACTCCTACTCCTCAACGGAATTTCAGCAACAGACTCAATCCTTCCAGGAAGTATTTTTTTCTACTCTTTAAGCACAATCGCCACTGAAAATGTTGAGATTATTTCTTTAAGGTGAGTTTTAGTTTTGGGTGGGGTGTTTTATGTTTGGTTTTGGTTTTTTAACTGACCGATAGAGTCATTCTTTTTTTCCAAAGACAGCTGCTGCAAAGAGAACGACACTATTAGAAAAAACCAGGCTGGTTAAAATACAGAAAACAGGTAGTTGACCTCCAGACTGAGTAATGCATCCTCCAGACTTCTCAGGAACTACTTCAGTAGACCACACAAAGCAGAACCACCTCACCAGGCGGGCGTGTAGGAGGACCACAGCCTGACAGTTAGGACAGTTTAGGAAACAAAGTTTGTCACCTGCGACCTACCAAAGGAAATAAATGCTTACCTTGCACATTTTGGATTAATGCTCTAACAGCTGCAAAACTCTGCAAGAAGTAACAACCACCGCATCCTTTCACAGTTAGGTTTAGGCATAAGCTAGGCTTGAGGTGCTCAACACTGAGAAGATTCACTGGGGCACTCCCAGCTGCCTTCAGAAGCAAAACACAGCAGCTACCTCAGGAACAGCAGCTCCAGACGCGACGGACCTCAGGCACGTTAGGTCCAGGTGCCCGCTGGCAGAGGGCAGCGAGGATCGCCTTGTGGAATTGAGTGCCCAACTCTCCTTTTAGACACATAAATTCTCTACAGCTCAAACCTGTGAGAGTTGCCCTAACTCACCTGGAGTCCTTGACCGTGGACAATTTGAAGCTGCTCTTGAATCTTGCGCAACTCTTCCTGCTGCCGATGAATATTTGCCTCTATCATGCGCGTTCTTTGCTCGAGCTGGTCCTTTAGATGCTGCATAGCTCCTAACTGAGCTGAAAACTGAAACACAGGCTGTAGTGCAATGAATAAATTAAAAGCTGAGAAAAAATAATGACATTTTATTTATAAGCAGTAACTACACTCCTCCACAGCAGCAAAGAAATCAAGCGCTGCTTTTTAAACCGCTAATAACCGTAACCTGGGGACAAATTCATTAGCATGAAAATGTCACAGAAGTCACATCTAATTGATGTCAAATTTAATTGATACATCAGAATTGGTGAACTAAAATGAAAATCCACAGCAAAATAAACTGACTGGTGTCCAAATCACCATGACTCCATAAAAAGCCTTAGTAATTTACACGGTACTGCAGATATTAAAGCTCTCTCAGGCTAAAAATTAAAATTGTATCAGTTTACAAAAAAAAAAAAAATCACCCAGAGCTAAAACATATGCAAATAACTTGGGCATACCCTCAGCCCCGGAGCCCACAGAGAAGCTGTTTGCCACTCCCACCCTTCCCGAGACACTGCGAGGGGCCACAACTCGCTGTAACCTTTTGACACTTCTACCCTGCCTACAGGACCTAGGGCTGGACCCGATACCACTGCTCTTATTTGACAGAAGTGTTTCACAAGCTAAGCTGCCCTGCGTCACAAGCATACGAGTAGAAAGTTACCAGCACAGCTGATAAACGTTTTAAATCCATGCCCTAAAATATTTTATCTTAAATCGAGTTTATGTCTATGTTTCTAATGGCCAAGGCTGAAAACTATTTCCACACAAATAATGGGAAGAAAAAATTAAAGGAAAAATGTCAAATTGAGAAATTTCCTCATTTCCAGACAATAACGTTCAAGGTGACTTTGGCACCAAAGAACTCCATTTTCCGAAAGAGAAATTACCTATATATTCAGAACAAGACTGTGTGAAAAATAACAAACAATAAACCAACTTAATCCCTACCTGGGACATGCCAGACTGGAGCTGTAACGTTGCAGGCTGGGACATCGTCGGCTGTGCTGCTGGTTGGCCAAGAGACTGGGAGCTTAAAGACTAGGATTTAAAAAATTGTTCCGTAACTGGGAGAGAACGAACTTCATACCTGACATGAAATATTTCTTCATGTAAAGTGTCAATCCCAAAACAGCATTGTAAGAACATATGATAAAAACAAGTACATGTTTCCTGAAATATCCAACCTTAAATATTAGAGAATTAAGAACACAAGAGCGATTGATTATATACATAATACATGTATCATACATAATATTATATACATAATACATGTATCATTTTTCCACTGCCAAAAATATATAAAAGCAGTAGGTATCAAACAGGAAAAACAGAAATTGCAACTACAACTGGTTTAAAAGTCTTCTTGGTAGTAAGGGAAAAACTTTTTCAACAAGTTTGGAAGTTGACACCTTTGATTTATTCTGAAAATTACTAGTTTAAAAAATGCGTATTTTAATAAGCATTCTATTTTTTAAGTGAATGCATTAGTTCAACTGCAACACAAGCACCAAGTACGCGAAGCATGACATTTTCTCATGTCACCAAGATTTCAGAAACTGTATGACAGGATTCACTAATATTCTTTGGAGTCGTACATAAATATGAATTCTCTATAGGGACACACACAGCGATACATTGGCAATTTTATATATATACATATGTATACAATTGCTTATATAGATATTAAAAATGTAGAATCATAGAAGCTATGGGTGCGTGAAAGCAGATACAGCATCTTGCAAACCTTAAAGCCAAAATATACTTATATGTGTAATTATTGTATTCCCTGAAAATGTATCATACCCAAGTTGCTCACTGATAGCCACGTACTCCACGTGAAACCGTTACAGTTTAAATTTTGTGTTTTCAGAAATATAAAACAAACATTACATGGAGTTAATAATACCTTTAAAAAGTGAATTACACTGATTAAGTACAAAATTTTTTTCCAAAGAGTTACCTGACTACTCAGAGATGATCTTCTTTGTGCAGTCTTTTCATGACCAGCTAAGCTTTGCCTCGGAGGAGTGCTGGTGTCCACCGTCATTTTAGTTGGTGTTGCTGACAACGTTCAGAGTTACAACAGAAAGAGACACGTTAACAGTAACCTCAACCCTGCAACGCAATCATCGAATCACGGGAAGCTTTTAATGAATGAAAAAAAGCTTAAGGCTTGGACTCTCTTTCTTACCCTGACTATACAACAATAATGCAATCTGACGGACTGAAACGGGGTGTTCTAGGGTCTGCTACTGAACTTTCAGAAGGACAAGTCACTATCTTCCCTCTGAAAATCTGAGCGCTCAGCAGATCTCTGAACCATCAAAAACGACATTTCCATTTGCACACTTTTCGTACCATGATGATTAACTGCTAGTTACGCATTTACTGGCAGTAAGCAGAGAAAGCCTTCCTTAGGAAAGCATTTACATGTTCAGCAGTTGGTGCTTACATGAATGATCTGATACTGCGGTATGCGAAGATTTTCTGGAACTCCTGGAGGAAGCCGAAGGCGTGGGGCTGGTATCAAACCTCTCCAGTGCTTCTTTGAGACTCACGGTGTTTATGTGGTTGTCAGACCCAGAGTCCTGACTCTGCAGAGACACACGCAAACAACAATTCTTTTAGCTGATTCAGCACACAACGCACATTTCTCTTAGCAAATATCCAAGACCAGGTTGTGGCTAATCAACCCCCTTACACAGGTGACTCTGCAGAAGTAGCGGCCTGCTTGATATCTGTAAGATCAGTTTCAGTTTGTGGCTTTTAGCCTTGGCAAAGAAACCAAACCAAAGCCATACAAGCCCAGAAACCAAAATGCATGCAGACACAGGCCACAAACTGGCTGCTGAGTTGAGCTCTGTCTCCAGCCACAAAATTCACTCCGAACAGCAGTGTAATGAGTGAACTGCTCATTCTTCTGAGAAAGGACAAGTTAATTCCACTAGAAGGAGCACGGTCAGATGAAACTTGCTGAACTGCCTCAGGAAACATTTCTGAACTGCCAGGGGAAAACACGACAGATCATCTGCACAAGCAGGCTTATCTAAGACTCACTGAGCTTCCAAGGACACGAATTCAAAATGTATTTTGTATACTTCTAAGAAGTAGGACACAATGGAACAGCTCCCGCTTTCCTCCTGTGAAGTCCTTTAAGCCATCTCTGTGTGCTGACCTTGGTTTCTCAGATTATGGGTGCTTGCAGTAAGGAAAAACATTTATTTATGAATCAACTTCTGCAGGAATCAGATCTCAGTAAGGACTTACGGATGTCGCCACGTTATAACTACATGCACGTGAACTCTTGAAAAGAGGAGGGTAAGTGTTCAGGGCAGAATACAGTCAAACAAAAATCCTTCCTAGAATTCTTTGATCATTTTAAATAGTCATATTATTTAGAGATCAAAATAATTTCTTTATCCATAAGAGGGTAAAAGTCTTCTTGCTGCTCTCTATTTGCTTATGTATTATTTTTAGTATGAAAGAAGAGGTAAAATAAAATTATATGAGACACTTACTTTATCTGCTGTTATCTCTGGGAGAGACTCCTCAATACCAAGTTCTCGTCGCCTTTCTGCTCTAACTTCTGCGTAACTAGAAGAACAAACCAAATATGACTACTACATTGCTGGATGATTCAAAAAACACACCTCAAAAAAACCCAAACTCCTCAGCGCTACCTTGCTTACAAAGTACCTCAGGAAGTTTTCCAATGACTCTTTAAACTACTGGGACTTCTCTACCTCCAAAAACACCAGCAATACAGGTCCCACGCCATTCGAATTTCTCTACTGCAGTTATTTAAAAAACAAGTTACCTGACAACAGTGTGTGTACAGACAATAAACTCTGGCCTGGAATTCCACTGGTGGTACGTGATATAGTAATGTGTTTGCAGCCAAATCCATTGCTGTCCCTTTGTAAGGAATCTGTAGTAACACGACTTCCCTTTTCCATATTGCATCACTACAGAATCGAAGAACAGAAGTTTACTGTCTTTCCAGTCTGTACAGATTGCAATTATATAAGAAAACTTATTTCCCAGCTTCATACAGCCCCAAACCATGTCTAAATCTAGTATTATGACAATGACTACTAAGAACAGGTTCAAAACTGTAGCTTTCTACCAAAAAAACCTGACACTGCATTTTTCAGAGAACTGTAGAACTCGAACTTCCATTCTTGTGGGGTTTTTTTACATATTGTGACAAGTTTACGCGCAAAAAATTCAAATACAGCTTTATAAAGAAAAGCATAGCTAAACAGAAAGCTTATTCCATTACATGTTTAAACAGTTTTTGCATTCATGAAACATCACAGAGCCTTTTAAATGCTCTTGGGAGAACTGGAGAAGTACCAGCCATAGTGCTGGGCACTCCAATTTACCCCAAGGAAAACTCTAAATTATAAGGTAACGTTAAATCTATTTTGTAGTTCTGTATCAAAAGAAAAAAGATCAAGAACAGCAGTGCAATAATGTCAAATGAACGGGAGCAAAGATGCTTCACTCCAATACATCGCAAAACCTCACTGCAACAGTTGTATGGTTAAACGAACTTTAAATCGAACATCTGTAAGGCAAACTTGCTCGTTTTAGCACCTTCGTGGTACTCACAATGCTCGTGACATTTTGCCAGATTATCCAGATCATCCACATGATAATAATCGTAGCCTGATGTTCCCAAAACTTCAAATGGAAGATAACCTATTATCGGAGGTGCCCTAATTGATACAAAAAGTCATGTCATTTTATTTTCACGCAAAAAGACCCCAAAAAACCTATATTTAATTACATAACTTTTCTCATTTACAGTAGGTGCTCTGAAAAAAATTAAACCCAAAGCAAGCGATGAGTAGTTAATGCTGATTAGTGAACTCTAAATATTATAGCCACCCCTGTGACTCAGCTACTATTGCTGCTATACATAGAAGGAATTGCACCTGTGATCCAAGAATAGGAACTTCCATTCTAAGCTATGTCTAGATGTGAACTCTTCATTGGGTTCTTCAACAGTGCACATTTCCTAAAAAGTAAAAAAATAAAAATCTCTCTCAAAACTGCTCTATTCTAATTCATCAGCTCTTTCGAAATTCAGACTTACCTCAAGTTAGCAGGTAACTCCACAACAGTTATAACGTTATTTTTAGACAGTTTCATTGGTTTTGCTTGTTTAGATACGTAGTACTGAGGCAGAATCTAATCTCAGCTGCGCCAGGCTGACACTCAGTTGATTTAAATGGGACAAGCCCAGCATGAGATTAAACTCAAGATCAGTATCGGTGAACACCGGAGCACAAGCAGCAATCAATAGCTCCTCCAGTTATGTTTTTAACTCGTACAAGCAAAAGCAGAGATGAAACACTCCCACCACACACTCGGATTGCAGTATATGCTTATAATGGGTGAAAACCAACACCAGCAAGATGGTCACACCATTTTGAGTTTAGGAACAGGATTCTTCCTTTGAGTGAATACAGGGATATAAATCACTTTGGCTTGAGGGCCCAGCCACGTACGACAAATAACACGCTACTCTTTTGTTTAGAACTCACAAAAAGTCAGTGAATCAGTGTATTTCCACTACTACAACAAATCCTCAAGGTATGCTGTACATCGGTTTCAACCTGCTCCGCTCAGACATCTGTGCACGGCAGTCAGGTTCCACTGACCCTTCCCGAGAGGCACCCATGCCCCACCAACGCCGTGCTCCACGCTGAGACACTAACGGAGCCAAGCACCCCAGGCCAGCCGGGGTGCACACTCCTCTTGCACTGCCTTCCAAGCAGCAAGATGGATGATGGAATACACACGCACACACAAATACAACCCTCCAAGTATTACAGTAAAACTGGAGATCAGGAAATCTTTCTGTTTTGGATGCCTGCATGCATTTGTCACGCTTGCAGGAGCTTGCAACGGTTATCTCCATTGCCAGGAGCACAGCAGTATCTCCTGATGATCAGATACCACAACAGTTTCCTACCGATGACAGGATGGAAGCCGCTGCTGCCCTGACACAATATTCGAGAGAGATGTGGACAGCCGAGCACACCGCTGCTCTGCAAACATCTACAGCTAAAACAGCCCTGCGGAAAAACACGGGAGAGGACAACCTGCTGTTCCTACAAATGGACTGCCTTCCTTTTCTACAGACACAAAGAGTCTAAATGGGTATTTTGCAGTACTTTTTCACAGAAAGAAAACTTAGAAATGTCTGTTTAAAGTGCACAAGGCAATGTTTTTTCCTCACCTTCACTGGCGTAAAATCTAAAGACCATGACTAGAAAGTGAGTTACACGATGAAGGTAATGAGCAAACTCACTCTGGGCACAAGTTTGTGACTCTTGGTGTAACTTGCAGTCAGCAAGACTTCGCCTTCAAAACTAAGATTACCCCTAAAACCCAAAGCTCACCTACTTTCCTAAGGCTGCAGCATTTCACAAAGCACCGCTCACGGCACGGTAAAAGCAATGACAGAGCAAGCACATATCCTTGAGAAATACTTCTGATTTGTTGTTTCTTTTCATCTAATAATTTTGGCACAAGTCAAAACAAAAGCAAAAATAACTTAAGTGCAGGCAGGCAGTATAATTACAGTGAAAACATCATCGTTAGAGAGGAGCTGGCAGCAGGTTAGTATCTGATTACTTAGCGCATTTATAGTAATGATTTACAGATAATTCCACTGTAAAATACCCCTGGGCAGAAGCTATCTTGTTCAACAAGGCTCCTTGTTGAAGTTGCCAACAAGGCATCTAGGAAAGAAAGCACTTTCATTTGTAATGAAAAGTATTCTGGTAGAATCCCTGTGGCTGGATTAATGCTGCCTTCTTGATTGGATTCAATCATTCACCAGCCAAAACGCAAGACAAATTTTTTTGAAGAATGTGTAGAGCCAAATCGCTTCACTGGGGAGCAAAATCTGTGGCACTTCTTGTTACTAAAAGGTCAGTGGTGGGGTCATATGTGGAAGATAAAAATGTCAACTTTTAGAGATTGTTCTCATGAATACTATAGCTTTCTGCAAAAGCAATGTATATCCTTGAGAAATTACTTTCTAGGTAAAAAAAAGAAAAAAAAAAAAAAACCAAAACAGAACCATATACCATCTGAAACAAAGAGAAAAAGTGGCAGGTGAGCTTGCAGGGTCTACCTTAAATAAGGCAATCCAGTACTAAAACACACCTCCCATCACTGCCTGGATCACACCTCTGTGAGCAAAGCTGCCGGGACGGTGAAGTTCCTGACATCTTTGCTAGAGTCCAGTCAACCCTCGCCTCAATAAAAACAGCAGGTATCAAAAGAGTGTAAGCAAGCATTGTCGGATTAAAAGTCTTCACTCGAATGTTAGTCTTCTTCACCAGAAGATTTCTCAGATGAACAGCACTAGTGGAAACCCTCGAGAGGATCTGAAAACCTCAGTAACACGAAAGCTTCCTTAGGCACGAAGGGCTTGGAAGTTCAGGTGAAGAGGAACGGAACCCTGCCCAGAGTACCACCTGTGAGGCTTTCTCCCTCAGGAGACTGGGAGACCTGAAAGATCGTAAGCGGACACTCCTCAACTTCCAAGTGTCCTGTTCCAGAAGTGGGAAACACGGAAGTTTTACTATCATATATTCTAAACTGTATTTAAAAGGTAAAAATATTTGCAAATACTGCCAGGTTGGTCTTTTTCCCCAAGTATTTCATGAAGCAAAAATCCCACATCTGACATCTCTACCAATGGTAGGAATAACAGGAAGAACATTACTTCGACCCACATGGGAAGAAAAGTGTCAGATGAAAGACCTCCGTGGCTTCAGAAAAAAATAAACCAGCTCTCTCTGGCATGCAGTCTGGAGAGCTCCAATTCCTCTTCAGCCTGACAGAGCTGATACGATTTCTCCACAGGCTCCCTACTACGCTTTCGAAGTGCTGAGTATATAGACCATGCCTTCAGAGGCTGCCACCAGTGTCTGCAGCTTAAGGCACCAGCGTGTTCAGCTTTTACAGGCAGAATACTGAAATGTTCAAAGAGTTCTGCATGACAGGCAGCAGCTTAACCACGTGCCATACTCATTTAATGGAATTTCTTTACACCTGAATTGCAAGAACAAACGTTAGATAGTAGATTATCTTGTACCTTAATATATTTGTATAAAACAGATAATCTGAATCACAATCACAGACTATCCTGTACTGTATCCTGAGTATTCATTTTGACTGATTTTGGTGAGGAACAGGATAATACTTAGGAAACTTCATATTTCATACACATCCATTTCTAAACCTGGAAAGACACCTTCCTTGTACATTAGCAGTTCAGCAAAATGTTCCCTTTAAACAACCGAGTTACTGAATAACAAACACTACTGAAAGAAAACAAAAGAGTTCTATTAGCTCAAACCCAACTCTTTCAACTTTCATTAAGCTCCACCAGATTTGCTCCTGTGCCCATCTACAGCAAGACCATCAGCAACACAAAATTCACAACCAAGTTCAAATTGAAACTATCAATTTCTCCAGTGAAAGTGGAATCTCAGTGTTACCTTTCATTTTGCTTAAGTTAAACTTTCTAAACTATATTCCCACGGACTTCTAAATTTATTTCTGGCATATTACTATTTTATATAACTATTTAGAAATGGCATTGACCATAACAACTTCATTTGATACTCTGCATAGCATTTAACCTATCCGCGTGCGAAAAACACAGATACTTTCAGTTTCACCTAATAAAATTCCTTATGGTTTTCATTAATAATATTTGAAATGTTGCCTGCATTCTCTCTGAGGTTTTCCTGTTCAGAGCAAACTTAAAAAAGGCTATAAAAGTGATTTCACTTGTCCATACCTTGATAAATTGAGGTGTAGCTAATCTAACTGTGGCTACAAAGCAGACTTTGTCTTCATACGAAGGCCGGTGCGACCGCTGAATAGTCCCTTCAAAACCGTTG
>Ga0065711_1044745_pt1 | contig 13911 bp, 16 predicted proteins | sample Hoacrofraction12_FD_59098 | JGI IMG/M metagenome (GOLD analysis project Ga0065711, IMG submission 59098) | Hoatzin crop microbial communities from Cojedes, Venezuela - Epithelial fraction 12 v2 (version 2) | ecosystem: Host-associated > Birds > Digestive system > Esophagus > Crop | place... | reverse complement strand
GATATTTGTAAGCATTTCTAAGGTCCCCTCTCAGCCTTCTCTTCTCCAGGCTGAACAAGCCCAGCTCCCTCAGCCTCTCCTCGTAGGAGAGATGCTCCAGTCCCCTCCTCATCCTCGTAACCCTCCGCTGGACTCTCTCCAGTAGCTCCTCATCTTTCTTGAAGTGGGGAGCCCAGAACTGGACAGAGTACCCCAGATGGGGCCTCCCCAGGGCAGAGCAGAGGGGGAGGAGAACCTCCCTGGACCTGTTGGCCACACTCCTCCTAATGCATCCCACCTGTAAAACAGAGATGCCCATGCTGGTCCCCTTGTTCAACAGCCAGCATGCTTGCTGAAATGCCCCGAAGTGCCCCGGAATTTAACACCTATGAACATCTTTTTGTCTCGTTTCTTTTCCCTGGCTCACCACATCTGGCTTTTAGCTGTCGCCTGTCCCGATATCAACAGCATTGCGGTGGAGCACGGCCGGTGGCGGCTGACCTACGAGATCCAGTACCACTACAACGCCCAGCTGATGCTCATCTGCGACCCGGGGTACTACTACACGGGCCAGCGGGTCATCAGGTGCCAAGCCAACGGGAGGTGGAGCATAGGCGACCCGATGCCGACCTGTAAAAGTAAGAGCGGCGAAGCCCAGGAGCCGCGTGGGGGGCCTGGCAGGGGCTGGGGGCTCTGCTCTCCCTGCGGTGGGTGCGTGAGCTCTGCGGTTGGCACGCAAACGCACCACAGCCCTGGGCGCTTTGGGCAGCAGCGGGGAGCGCGGCTGCAGAGCTGCTCCAGGAGAAGAGGGTGCGGATGCGGGGAGAGGTCTCTGTTGATCTGATTCTTGGTTCTGCGAGAACTCCGGCGCGTTAGCTCAGCTCTTGCTGTTGGGTCCCAGCAGCTTAGCTGTCACTGGTGCCAGATACTCTCAAGTTTGGTTTTAAGAAAGAAAATAAAAAATTCTGATTTAAAACCTACCCTCTTCCCATTTTATGCAAACGCCAAGTTTATGAGAGTAACAGTGTTACCTGTAAATCAAAAACACTCTTGGCAAACAAGCAGCTGGCTCAGTTGTTCTGACAGGAGTGCTGTGCTTTGGAGCTTGCCTTTTGTCAAAGGTGAGGTTTTTCTCCTCTCTCAGCACAGAGACAGACAGAAAAATGTCTCCCTCAGAATGGCAGCTTTCCCTTCCCTCCTGCCTCCCTTTGTTTCTGGAGATGCAAGTGGTGACAGATGCAGTGTTACCCCTGCTAGCTCTTCCCCCGGTTCCAGGAGCGTGAGCCTGACCCCGTTTTATCTCGGCTGTGTTGTTGCCACCTAAATTTGCGTGACAGGATCTTGGCAATGCACGGAGGTCAGAAGCACCCAGCGTGAGTCTCTTGATTTCTTGCGGAGTGCGAAAGCTCCAGAGGGTTTGCAGATCTTGAAGGTAGATAAAATAAAGAGCTGAAGTTTGTGGCAGGGAGCTGCGGTTGCGCGGGCTCCTGGCCAGGCTCCGGCTGCACCCTGCGAGCCGGGCTGTCCTCTGCGGGTCCCATCCCACTCAGCTCTGTTCTGGAAGTCACGGCGCGGGAAGAAGCTGGGTGTCGCTTTCTAGTTGCAAATCTCGAGCCATTTTGTGGCTTTTCTGGAAGTGAGGCTTCCCGGCTATCTCTAGCAACGGGTTAGTAATAGAAATATTCCTCTGTTAAGAGCTTCCTGGGTGAGAAACATCTGTAGTTGCTTCCTAGCCAGTTTTATCTGTAGTACTTCCCTTGTGTCCTAAAGCATAAATATTAATAGCACTTGCATTTGTCACCTCATGTAACATGACTCTGAAGTGTTGTTATTATCCATGTAACTATTTAATAATCTTTCTTACAAATTTCTGACTTCAGTAATAACTTGTGGTGGTGAGCGTCACTGAGTGCGTTTCTTTAAAAACCGCAGCTCCCTGCCTGTTCTCACTGACTGTGCCTTGGGACCTCTTTCAGTTATCTCCTGCGGAGACCTGCCGACTCCGCCCAACGGGAACAAGATCGGCACGCTGACCAGCTACGGGGCCACAGCCATCTTCTCCTGCAACACGGGCTACACCCTGGTAGGGTCCCGCGTGCGGGAGTGCATGGCCAACGGACTCTGGAGCGGAGCAGAAGTGAGGTGTCTGGGTAGGTGGGGAGTCTCCGTGGTGCGGTGGGGAAAGAGTCCTGTCTGCGTTTCAGGAGGGAGTAGGGATTGTAGGTACTGATTGAAGAAAGAACCCAGGCAAGGGCTCAGCGCTGCTGAAGCTGTAGGGTTTTAAGCAGATATAAAAAGGAAGCAGACTTTGATTCCTTGCTGCTCAGTAGGTGTGAGGTGTTTTGAGATTGGAGAGGAGGGCTTTAAAAGTGATATGTTGATTTTACTGCTGCTCTGGTTTCGTGTCCGACTGCGGAGTCTGGAGTTCAGCTCTGCCTGGAGGGGCAGGGTGGGGTGCGATGCCTTCGGGGGGCCAGGCGCGAGCCCGGGGTGACTCTGCGTGTCTCTCCTGCAGCGGGCCACTGCGGTGTTCCCAGCCCCATCGTCAACGGGCAGATCAACGGGGAGAACTACAACTACCGCGGCAGCGTGGTTTATCAGTGCAGCCCCGGGTTCCGCCTCATCGGGATGTCCGTGCGGATCTGCCAGCAGGATCACCGCTGGTCCGGGAAGACGCCTGTCTGTGTGCGTAAGTATGTGGTCAGACTGCTTTGGCCCCGGGGATGGTCAGAGGACAAGGGCACGTGTAAAGACCGTTGTCGGGAGTTTCCACGCCTGGGCTGCGTACGGTGGCTTTGCACGCGTGCAGCGAGGGTGCTGCAGAAGCTGAGGTGCGGCAGGAGTGGCAACGCTGCCATTTTGGCTGCTTTGCTGCTTCCCTCTGCTTTGAGAATTCCGCCTTCCTTTGGTGTTTTTCCTGGGCTGAATTTCTAAGGGACGAGCCCAGGTGAAGGTGTGGTTTCCGAGAAGGCGGCCCGTTACCGAGGTGCGGGGAGGTCAAAGGCAGGAGTAGCCCCGCCGAGCACACCGCAGTGGTCACCGTCTTCGAGACCCATGCTCTGTGCCAGAGGAGTCAGTCCCTCTCCTCTAACACACATGCACAAGTCACCTTGTACAACCTGCTCATTTATCTTCCCAGTAAATAAGCTAATTAAGTAAGTCTCTGGAGCTCTAAGGTGTTAATAAGTTTAAGCATCTTCTTATCAATGGACAGTGCAATCCATGTATTTCATATCATAATTCTCCAGTTGTTTGCCTCCAATCTCTCCAGTCTGGTTTAGGGCCTTATGTGCTGAGGCACAATAATAACAGCAAGATACAGAGTAAGAAATGACCTGTCAGCTTCCAGCCTAAAAATAAGAACGGGACTGAAGTTGTCAAGGTTAGCAGAGACTCCAGAATTTGGGGGATGTCTAGGATGCTGCATGAGCTTTTAAGGAAAGAAATTATTGGTAAGGCTGTCTCTGGGTCTGTAGGTAGGTATGAATTACTCTCATGTCCGAGGATGCTCCACTGAGGAGTTTTAATTCATTTTTACCAGCCAAGTATATCCATACTAACCTTGGATCTGGAAATCATGTTGATAGAGGTCCTCCTGCTGTCAGGCAGGTTTATGGAAATGCAGGATTTTCTAAACATCTGTTTTCATGGATCGTCTTGCTTCTGTCAGGAGGGACCAAACCCCGTAGAGCAAAGCAGATGAACGTTGCTTGTCTGTATCTGTCTTCTGACTGCTGAACCAGCACAGGGCTGGGTCCTGTTGCCTTTGTTGGGCTCTGCTTTGTGCCGGCTTCTGACTCCTGAAAGCCCACCAAGCTTTTGTGCAGAGATCTGTAGAGGTGTCTCATCTGCAGAAGTTGGCCTTGAAGTTATTACACTACATTAGGCCTTATGGATAACATAAATTTAATGTTGTTAAAGCAGAGCACTGTTGGGCTCTGAAATTAGATGCCTTGAGGCTTTATTGCTTCTGAAGAAGCTCAGGGTACTGTGTGTGTTAGCACATTATCATTTCCTATTGTCCTGATATTTTCCCTTTAAGCCTGCTACAGTTGCTTCCTCTGTGTGAATGGGTCTTTTTGATCCATGCCAACTGCAGGGAGCCGTTCTTTTCTGGAACAGAATCCATCACGTATTTCAAAACGTGTATAATCATATTCAGAAGTACCTCAGAGAATCTGACATCTGCTTCCTGCAGCACTGAAAGGCTATCTTGCTTCATATTTTTCGGACCTGTACCTGTCACCAGCTTGCATAAGGAATAAATTCCCATCCCTGTGGTATAGTCCAGCCCTGGCAGTCAAACGTGTTATGGATCTTTTGTGGGAATTTCATCTTCCCCTCTAGCTTCTGGCTTTGGCAGCGGTACAGCTCAGCGGCTGGACTTCCACTGATGGCCCATTACCCTGTTTCAGCATGACAATAATCGATATTGCTTTGTCCTCGGCTGTCGGAAGATGTTGCATTCCTTAAGCAGCCCAAAAATCTCTGTGTGGCGTATTCTGACGTTTCTTTCGCGTGGCAGAACTTGCTGCTGTGCTCGAAGCGCAGGTCCGCAGGCGTCGCTCGCCGCAGGGGCTGTGTCCTCTCCGTATCGCCTGTCCCTGCCAGGAACCAGCAGAGTGACCCAGGCAAAAGCACCTCGAATTTCCGTCTTGTCCCCACTTACTGCTGCTGCACCCTTTGCCTCTGCACCTTCCCTGGGGGCTGTGGTTGCGGCTCAGCCTGGGACCCTTCAGCCCTTTACCTCGTCGCTGGCCCAGGTTAACATCAGCCGTAGGAACAAGAGCTACCCAAAAATTCTCATTTCAGGGATTTAGGAATAAAGGTTTTCCCTCAGAGTTTTTCAAACTTAAAGCAGGAAGATTTAAGCTTTCTAGGCCATATGCTAGAAACCTGATTTTCTCCAATTTTTCCTCTCTTTTAACTATCCCTCCAGGTGTAGCTTTATACTGCAGTGAGCATGCATCTGCCTTTACGCCAGGGAGAGGGAGGAAAACATCAGGTTTCATGACTGTGTGTGTGATGCCCAGGGTAATGTAAGGCAATAGATTAATAGCAGTAGCTGGGTTTTGAAGAGGAGCTCTAGGGATTTATGGTGTAAGTCAGCAGGATGCTGGCACTCAGCTGCTTAGAGAGAAGCACAGAGAATATCTTATGCCAGTAAAATGAGCAAAGGTACCATGCTCTCAATTTGATTCAGTATTTCAACAGAGCTGGCCACAAATCTTTGAAGTCAGGGTGGGTTTCAGGGTTGATGCGGAGGTTTTTTATGGTCTCCTTCCTTGGGAACTTTTTCCAATGAATAATCCACTTTCTTCCAGGCAAAAAAGTAATTGCTCCAATTTCTAATTGTAGCCATCACTTGTGGCCACCCCGGCAACCCTGCCAATGGCTTGACCCAAGGGAGCCAGTTCAATCTGAACGACGTGGCCAAGTTTGTGTGCAACACCGGGTACCGCCTGGAAGGAGCGTCGCAGTCGCAGTGCCTGGCCAACGGACAGTGGAGCAGCACCCTGCCTGCCTGCCGCGGTGAGTCGGGCTCGGCCGACGGGACTTGGCTGGGCCTTCCCCCTGGGTTCCTCTGGGTTCCTGAAATCCTGCCGGACGCTCTCCTAAATTCCTGTAAAACGAACTTTGCAGTTCCTCAGGAATGTGCAGTGGTGTTGGAGCTCTGAGGGCTGTGGAAATCTCATTCAACAAACCTGATTTTCCCTTGGGCTTCGCTCAGAGCTGTTAGTGGACCCTGCCCAGCCCTGCGTCCTCCAAGACATTGAAGCGTGTGTTGTAAGTGGGGAGGACACAAGAAAATATCAGGGCAGACCCTTAGCAGAGGTCATCCTGGTAACCCTCAGCCCTACATCCTCCAAGACATTGAAGCGTGTGTTGTAAGTGGGGAGGACACAACAAAATATCAAGCCAGACCCTTAACAGAGGTCATCCTGGTAACCCTCAGCCCTGCATCCTCCAAGACATTGAAGCATGTGTTGTAAGTGGGGGGGACACAAGAAAATATCAGGCCAGACCCTTAGCAGAGGTCATCCTGGTAACCCTAGAGCAGCTTACTCAAAGCAAACGCCACGGTCTTTGTGCAGAGCGCTTTCTCCTCCTAGGCTGCCCTACTTCCATTGGTATTAGCACTCAAGTTCACTTCTCAGATTCCCTCCCCTCCCTGCACCCCTTCCTCTGTGCTCCCTGAATCCAGTATCTCTGTCGATACTGTTGCTGTGTTGGTCAAGAAATCGGTTATTCTCAACTGGCTGATGAGAGTCCCGGGTTGGGGCCAGAGCAGGGCTCTGCTGCTGAGCCTCATGTGGCAGGGTGAGAGCCTGCAGGATTGCCTCTGCTCTCCCGCTTTTCCCTTCAATAAGGATTTTTTTTTCTATTTCTGTCCTAAAGAATCCTTAAAAAAAAAGAAAAAAAAGACAAAAAAAACCACCTTAAATTGTGGAATATGTGATTTGCAATTTTTTCCCCTTTTCCTACTCGTTTTTGGAGACTCCTGTGTGCTTTGTGACACCCTTTGTTTTGTATTTTTTTGTTGTTGTTTGTTTGCAGTTGTAAACTGTACTGACCCCGGGCACCTGGAAAACAGCATCCGTCAAGTGCAGCCAAGTGGTCCTCACAGATTCAGCTTTGGAACAACTGTCTCATATCAGTGCAGCCATGGATATTACTTATTGGGTACACATGTCCTTACCTGTCAGGGGGATGGCACATGGGACCGTGCCCTCCCACAGTGTCTTTGTAAGTTCTTCAGAATAATACCCATCCACCACAGGTTTCATCCCATGTAGCTCGCTGTTGCTTAGCTGAAGGGTTGTGGGAAAAGTCTGGATCCAAAGTCCTTTGTAATCCGTGGGAATCCTGCCATCAGCCTCACTGGCCTCTGGATCCTGCCCAGAGCAGGAAAATGCGTGGTCTGAGGAGAGAAATCCTGTTAGACACAGAGGTGGTTTCCCTCTGCGGGGGAAGGCAGAGCCCGCTGAGTTGTACTGGTTCTGGGCAGCTCCAGCAGAAGTGTTGGAGGTGGAGAAGGGCAGCAGAACTTCCGCAGCGCAGATCTCCGTAGGAAGGAGCCCGCGGTGAGCCCGAGGACAGAGCGTTCTGAGCACAGCTCAGCCAGGGCTGAGTTCCCATTCACCCGCTCATCCCCGCGGCTTTGGGGGAGGGAAGTGGCACGGCGATGGTGAAATAAATGCAGCCTTTCTTCTGCTGCAACGCGGAAGCCAAAGAGGATTTCCTTCCTGACCCTTGCTCTGCATTTCCCCCCATTTCTTACGGTATCCTGGCCCTTTCTGCCGTTGCGGTTTGCAGAGAGAATTGGGAGGTTCAGAGTGATGGTTTTGGCTTAAGGAGTATTTCCAGTAGTGTAGAAAGACACACACGTGGTGGTCTCATGCTGTAGTAGTAATACCTGGTCTGGAGATCTCCAGGCCTGGTGAGAAGGATGTCAGTGGTGGCATCCCTGTCCTGCGCTGGGGTGGACCAAGGTCCAGAGTGCCTCTGGAGCCGACGCCGGGCTGTCTGGTGAGTTCGTGGCAGAGGCAGGAGCAGACCCCTGGCAGACCAGCCCCCAGCACAGCGAGTATGTCCTTCTTTTGAGGTTAAAGCGGCTGCAATCTCGTTACCTGGCCTAACGAATGGCCAAGGCAGTCAAAAATGGAGCTGTGGACGTTCGAGTCAGCTTAGCTGTTCCAAAGCCGCGACTGTTTCTTTTTCTCTTTGTATTATCCTTCGACACCTCGTCACACGAAGTAGTTTTTGGCACATTTTCCTCTCCTTGCGTTAGCAACGTGCCAGCACCTCGCATCTGCAGCAGCCTGCACGGGCGCTGGGGAGCTGACGAGTGATAACCCCGTGTTGCCGAGCCGCGGGGGCTCCGGGAGGGCAGGGGCCGTTCAAATCCTGGGAGCCCCATGTCTGAGGCTCCCCCAGTCCACAGCTTTCCAGCTAAGTAAAAGGGATCTCCTGCCTGAAAGCGCTGAGCATCTGTTGACTGGGAGGGTTTGTGGGCGTTCTCAAAACTTCGGAATCTCAGGTCAGTTTTACAACTCATTATGTAGATTCATGGGCTTAATAGTTTAAAAAAAAAAAAAAAGATATTTTTGCATGTCTTGTTTTCTGTGTGTTGGACTTCAGATGTGCTCAGTTTTGAAGCCCATACCCCTTTAAAGTGTTTGTAGCTGGGCACCTAAAATTACTAGGCACTTCCTAAAAGGTAAATTAAGAAGGTTGATGTCAGACAAGCGTGGGTTGCAAACGTTGTCTCCTGCCTGTTTCAGAGGAGAGAGTAAAACAGAGCTCATGCGCTTTGAGGGGTGGGAGAGTGAGTCCAGTGAGTAAAGTACACGGGAGCAGAGCCCAACGCGTCACAAGAAACAGTCTTCACACTGTATACATAAATCCTTTAAAAACCTCAGTACTGCCACAGGCTTTGAGCTTCGCTGACTCTGCTGGAGCATCTGTTATTAAATTGTTAGTTACAGAGTGGAAGTATGAGCCATCCAACCCCTTCCCTTGCAGAGCGTCCTTGGTTTTAGTCACAGCTCTGCACCACTATATTTCAGCGCCCACGTGCCCAGACATACGTGTGCTCTCCTTTTTATTGAAGCATACATCATGTTTTCTACCAAATGCCAGTACTGGTATTTTTAGACTCTAGCAGAGGGAGAGAAGATATCCGTTACGGACGCTTTCCTTCGGAAACGGAGTGGTGCATGGTCTTTACGCTGAGCATCCTCACCCAAACCTGTCTCATGGCCCCGAGATTTGTCAGTGCATTTGTCACCAGCCTCCCTGTCTCCGCTCTGACTGCTAAGCAAAAGTAAACCTATTAATTATTGTTAGTGGTGGTTTTTTACTAGTAGTGGTTGAGCGAGCAGCGCTCAGAATCTGCCAGGATAATTTGCTCCGGTGTGACACGGCGTTGGTTGCAGCTCTGCAGCGCGGGACTGGGCGCTGCGTGGGGTGAGGCTGTGCATGGAAATACTCCTGTCAGAGGGGGTGAGTTCACCAAGGAACCTGCAGAATGCCAGTTGGGGCCAAGCCCTAGGTGTTCATGCACAAACCCTTGGCAGGTCTTCCAGGATGAGCTTGGGTCCCCCAGGAGGAGACCGACGCAAGCTCTGCTCTGCCCCATCTGCATGGTGGCCACCAGGCGTTGGGTGTGTTCTGGGGGTTTGGATTTGATGATCTTAGAGGTCTTTTCCAACCTTAATGATTCTATGATTTAAGCTGCCGAGGTCCCCCGCAGCGACATCAAACGTGCAGTGCTTTGCTGCGTCCCTGCTGCGTCGGCCTTCGTGGTTGAAGCTGTTGCATCTGTCTCTTGCAGTGGTCTCTTGTGGGCACCCCGGCTCCCCACCCCACGCTCAGATCTCGGGTGACAAGTACACCGTCGGCTCCGTGGTCCGGTACAGCTGCCTGGGGAAGCGGACGCTGATCGGCAACTCCACTCGCATGTGCCAGCTCGACGGGCGCTGGAGCGGCTCCCTGCCACACTGCTCAGGTGAGGGGGGCTTCGGGACGGGGGGGACGGGCGGTCCCGTCCTCCGCCACCCCCCTTCTTGTCCTGTGAGGGGGCAGCCTGATGTGCTCTGAGCTGGAGAAATGCTCGTGCTACAGAGGGAGATTGTGGAAGGCTCTGAAAATCGCTGCGTCTCGGCTGTCCGCTCTCCTGCACCTTGGCGGAGAAGTGCTGGCAGAGAGTAAACCGCTCGGCTTGCAAGACGAGGAGTAAATCACTCCTCGTGTGGTGTTTGTGGTAGGAGGAGCACTGCAGCCTGCTGCTTCACCGCTTTCCCCGTGCAGAGTCTGTGCGGGATAAACATGTCTTATGCAAAATCGGGTCCTTGCATCCTGACTGCAGCATCGTACCCTCTTCCTCATGCATTCCAATAAAGAAGCCCGTGTGGCTCCTTTCCAGGGCCTGACATCTACCGTTACGGCACTGCAGCAGTCCCCGGTCCACACAGGGCACGTGGAAGCTGGTACAATGAGTTTCCACATCATCAGCATCTCCCCTGAGAGCCGTTTGGCAACAGAAGTCCATCCCCGCTCCCGTGCCAGAGTAAGAAAGGTCTTGCACTGAAAATACCTTGATGAGCAAAAAAGTCGCTGGTGAGTCGGACTTGGACCCAAGTCAAGGGGGATGCCATGAGATGTGCTTGCCAAGCCTTCCTGAGATCGGGGTGCTGGGATCTCAGCTGATGGCCTCCAGTGGAAGGAAGGGTGCTGAACGACTGGCAGGATGCTGTGCACAGCCCTCCCCACACCGTCCCGTCCCCTGTTCCTTGGAGAGCACAGAGGCAGACAAAAGAAGAACTTAGCTGCAGCAAGGCATTTGGGACAAGTGTTAATTTTTAATTATGCCACTTAAAGTTAGCAGCTCCACTTGACCAAGTTTAACCTCTGCTTTGGAAGGGAAAAGGAAATCAGGCGGAGTCATCCTCGGATTTGGAAGCCTTATCTGCAGAGTTCTTGTTCTGCAGCTGCTCAGAAGGGTTTTCTGCTCCAATTCGTGCCTGTTCCCCATGTGGTTTTCACTGTCTTTCCTGTCACCTCTGCGGGTGGATTTTTTGGTACGTTCAGCATTGCTCTAACTAGTTCCCGTTGCCATCTGTTGCGTGTGGTTTTCTGAATGACTCCATGGAGGCAGCTTTAGGCTAGGGCTGGTGGCATTCGACAGGCCCTCTCTGATTCAGGTCAGGGGAGTGGGCAGTACCTCGGAACCAGGATTTCCACCCGAGGGCTTGGGACGAGGCTCCTGTTTTACCCCCGACGCAGCGGTACGGTTCCCAGGGCAGTGGAGAGGCACCACACAGCTCAGGTCATCTCCTGCCAAGGGTTCTCCACTGTGTGCAGAAGATCCCTACAGTGTGATGCGGTTTTTGCAAGACGAAACAAAAGACTGCTGTAAGACATTATGTGAAAATGCTGAACCCAGAGCATTCCCCCCTTCTCTCTACAAGCAGGTACCTTCCCCGGATGGTGAATATGCTCGTTAAGTTTTACATTCCATGTGACGCTGCGAGGGATGTGCCCGGAGCTGCACTGCTAGCGGCAGGCGTGAAGCAGCCTCTCCTGGCTCGGGGCTGGATGTGCGCACGCAGATCGTTAGCAGAGGAAGCCAAGAACAGGCGTACGCGGTGTGAGCCTGTGTCAGGCCGTGAAGAGGTGGGCACTTCTCCAGCCTGCTCCAGAGAACGCCTGCGAGGCGTCTGCTGCAGCTGCTCCCTGCCTCCTGTCCCCTGCCTTGCAGCCGGCAGCTCCAGGCGCTCACAGCTCGTGCGAGCGGATGGTTCTCAGCTGGATCCCTCCCACCTCCGCGCTCCAAACCCAGCAGCTTCTTGTTCTGCAAATACAATAGGGCCTGCTGAGGTGGCTCGGAGCGTGTCGCAATTTCGGCTTGGAGGGAAACCATCCACGTGAGTGATGCTGGCGGCCAAGCCGCTGTCTGCCAGAGCAGCTGCCGCAGAAAGGAGCCGCAGCTGGCGAGGGCTCCGTCTTCAGATTTGGAGTTACGGCCGTGTTTTGCAAACAGCTCAAAACCAGCGGGCTCCCGGAGTCGGGGGAATTTCATCTGGAATTTCCCGGCGCTGCTGAGAGCCAGTCAGAGTTAAATCAAGTCAGTCATACGATGCAAAGCTGCGCGCTGGTCCTCTGGACGCGTGCAGCTGAGAAGGAAGCAGGACCGAACGCCGTGACTTGCTTACTTGGCTGATCCTGTGCTCTCTTCTTAACAGGAGGCAGCCAGGGCGTCTGCGGTGACCCGGGGATCCCCGCTCATGGCATCGGGCTGGGAGACGACTTTGACGTAGGCAGCGTGGTGCGGTTCAGCTGCGAGCCCGGTTACGTGCTCCGGGGTTCATCCGAGAGGAGCTGCCAAGCCAACGGCTCCTGGAGCGGCACGCAGCCGGAATGCGAAGGTACGGTTCCAGCCCCGCGTCCCCTCCCGCAGCACGCCGGGCCCGCTGTGGGTGTCCCCAGAACTACCGTGGCAGGGATGGCTGCCCAGCCAGCCCGTCCCCTCTGGCGTAGCTGCCAGGGACAGCCCGGTGCTGCGAGAAACGGTGCTCATGTTCAGCATTTCCTCCAAATATTCCGCGTGTGTCGAGGGGCTTCGAGTCTCCGCGTTCCCAGGCTCTGCAGGTCACATCGCACAGGAGGGTTTTTGGGTGCTGGAGGATGAGTATGGCCTTTCTGTGCGCCCAGCTCTGCTCCGCTGTGCAGGGTGCACCGACACGGTGTAAGGGGTTTCGGGCCGTTTGCGTTCGTGCCAGCGGCTGGGCTGTGGTGTAGAGCAGGGAGAGCCTTTGGCGTCTGGTCCTCGCTTCCAGTCGTCCGCGAGGCTGTCGCTCACGGGCTCGCTGCGAGAATTGCTGGGGTGAACGTCTCTTGGTCTGCGTCGTGAATCCAGCTGGATGGCCAGAAATGCCCCGTTCGGCGTGAGAGCTGTGGGTCCCGCCGACTAACTCGTCATTTTGTTGGGGAATTTCAACAGAATGAGAAGCGTCAGTCGCTTCAGACCTCCGGTAAAGCTGGAACTGGCACATGCAAGAGTCGTTTACGTTAAGCAGAAACACAAAATGCAAATTATAATCCAGTAAGCATATTTTCGTATTTGAAAACCCCAAACCCCTTATTTTTCCATTTGAAGGAATCAAGTAAGACCCTATAATCCAATCTAATAAACCCCAGCCGGATTCTCTGAGCTGTGCTGCTCACTGCTACTGTTTCATAAAAGTGTTTAAAAAGCAACTGGGGAAAGAACAAAAGCCAAAGCAAGGCAGGAGACCAAGTGCAAGGGGACCTGGGCAAGTGCTGCTTTCCAGCTGGTTTGAAAGCCAAAAGCTCAGGGAGAGTTTGTAAATGAATTGGAAATTTATTCCAAGTTGATGGAGCCCTTGATTGAAAAGACACTGAATCATGTTATTAATATGCTCAGGTCTCGGGTTTTTTTAATTCTCTGTTTTTTTCTTTCGGTGGAAAGGCTCTGTTCATTAATCTCGGGATAAATAACCCATCAGGTTCCACAGGTACCAAAATACGGATCCCTGGCAGGATTTTTTTTCGTACTTTATGAATAATGATAACATTATACCTGTAATGCAGTCATTTAATGTGAAGTGCTGACTGGCCAATATAGGAAAGTAATTTCCAGCGATGAGCGGTGCGCTGTGTCCCCGTCAGCTGCAGTCGCAGCGAGCTGCAGGCGCTGCGAGGTGTTCTTCTGGCTGCGCTGGAATGTTAGGTTCAACTTTCTGGAACAGGTATTTACAGGAGAGGGAGGGAGAGATTCATTTGGGGACTGAATTCAGGGCAAAGGAGGAGGAGGGCTGAGTGCCCGGGCGGGTGCGTGGCAGGAACGGGTGTCTCTGCGGACGGGGGAAGGCTCGGACGCGGCAGCGGAGCCGCTGGGCACCTCCGTGGTGCATCAGCTCGCTGACTCAGCCACTCGTCCGCGGCGCTCAGCCACCAACACGGAGCAGAATCAAGCCTGATGGGGCTGCACAGGTCACCAGCACTCGCCTGCCCGGGGAATTCAATGCAAATTGCTCTCCGCATTAGCTGCTAAATGAGCCCGGAGGGTCTCGGCCCGTTCCACCGGAGACGAGGCCCCGCTGCAGAGGAACACGAGTGTGCGGACGGACAGAGGACACTGCGCAAATCCTACAGCATCAACAGAAGGGCAGGAGAGAGGAGCTTTGCCTCCAGTTCAGAGAGAGCCAGCAGGCTGCCATAGGCTACAAAGGGCTACGAGGATGAGGAGGGGACTGGAGCATCTCTGCTACGAGGAGAGGCTGAGGGAGCTGGGCTTGTTCAGCCTGGAGAAGAGAAGGCTGAGAGGGGACCTTAGAAATGCTTATAAATATCTGCAGGGTGGGGGTCAGGAGGACGGGGCCAGACTCTTTCCAGTGGTGCCCAGCG
>Ga0065711_1044744_pt1 | contig 13912 bp, 4 predicted proteins | sample Hoacrofraction12_FD_59098 | JGI IMG/M metagenome (GOLD analysis project Ga0065711, IMG submission 59098) | Hoatzin crop microbial communities from Cojedes, Venezuela - Epithelial fraction 12 v2 (version 2) | ecosystem: Host-associated > Birds > Digestive system > Esophagus > Crop | place... | reverse complement strand
TTTTTTTTTTTTTTTTTTTTGGTCAGTGGTTTCTTGTGTTACTGGGCTTTTTACATTTAATTTTCCAGATTTAATCTTATTTTGTATTTTCTTTATGTGGACATGACTTTGTTTTTCTGAAGGATATTTTCTCACTTTAAAAGGCTCTTTTATTCTTTCACTTTAGGCCGTTTTTTAAGCCTTTTCACAGCTGTCCCTCTTTTCTCTGGGTATTTATAAAAAATCTCCATGTAAGTAAGCACTTTATCCTTTCTCAGACTTAGCAGTTCTTAACTGAAAGAAAGGTCTTTGCTATGTGGAAGTGTGTCTAGAAGAACAGTGAATGCAATTCCCTTTCGCAGTGCCCTTTTTCTTTTGTCTAGAGTCAATGAGTTAGACAATTGTTTCAAACTGAATACATAACTTTTAGATGAACTGCACACCACTAAGGACTGAATGTTTTTATCCTTATGATCTGACTTTCTTTTAATATAATACTCTGTTTTAGGATACATGTTTCTCATGATCAGTGCTGGAGCTCAAACAAGTGTTGCTCTATTCCAGAAACATGCTTAAAGTACAGATCTATTTCTTTTACCAAAACAAATACATAAATAAATTTAAACATATTGCAATAATTTAAATTCAAAACTTTCATCAGGTTCCCTGTCAGATTGTCTCTCCTACACAAAAACAATCAAAATGCCCTGCATATTTTTGACGGGACATTATAATTATAAGACTAATGGTTGTTTGCACAAAGGCTCAAGTGTACCTCAGAGAGAAGGGAAGCCTACAGGCCTGAGCCAGTGAGCTGAGAGGTTTCGTATCACCTGTGGTCTAATTCAATTCTGGCTTTACTTAATCTGTAAAATTATAATAAATTGGATGTACCAACAAAAACCCACATAAATACAGCTACAGTCAAACCGTCATTCTTACTGGGCAGCATAGATGTTCTTGAGCAGAAAGTCAGATTCCACATTGATTGTGTCACAAAAATCATCTCCCCCGTCTATTTCCACAACAACACTACAAGATGGAAATAAAAAAGTTATCAAGAACGTGTGCATGCATTGGGAGGGAGGGAGAAGAGGGAGAAATGCAGGTATCTTTAAAACCCCATGATAGGATTCATAACATTAATGGCAGTAGCTGAATCCAATATGCGATGGGTCAACATTAACAACACTCATTTATATATTAAGAATTGGTTGAGCTGAGTATAGATTGGCCTTTTCCCAGGTCAGCCCTGCCTCTTACTGAACTGGGGCAGTGAGAATTGAATGGCATATCTACTTCTACAGCTTTGAGGTTGTCAAATCTGAATGCTACAATTTCCATAACAGCAACTGTGCCTATTTGCATGCTAAAAGCTAATGAAACTGATGTAGATGAAGGCTGTTGAAGATGCAAAAATTGCCTGCATGTTAAATAACAGAAATATTAAATTCTTATTTTTTTTACTGGGTAAATGAGTGCTAATGTAGTCTATGCTCCCTTCAGAAAGGTTGAATAGGAGATTAAAATTTGATCAAAAATAATCTCCAGTCATGATTATAAGAACAGCAGTTGCTCATTGTCACTTATTTAAACCAGAACAAGCAAAAGCTTTTAAATCATAAACTTGTCATTTATAAATCATCCTCAGCAGCTGAAAAGCAAGAACATGCAAGTGACCCTTCAAGCCTCCTGAAGATCTAGATCAGTGTCCTGGGGAATATCATATATGAACGACACTATCAACTGATATTATTTCTGCCCTGTGACAGTGTAGTCAGTTGAACTCAGCATTATGTAAGTATTCACAGAAGGTCAGTCTGACCTAATTATTCGGCTAAAATACATACTCTAGGGTTAGTGGAAGGCCAACATGTTGACAAGTAATTGATACAGGAACGTCTAATCAGAAGCTACTGTCCTTGGGAAAGAAGTGTATCCTGGAAAAATATGCAAGTTAATTAAGGCATTTTTGAAAAAATTGGAACTAACAGCAGAAGAATGTTAAAGAGTGCCCTTAAATGAACTATCCTCATTATAATACTAAAAATCACACCCTTGAGTTGGAGACCCCGGCCTGAGCAGAAACGCTTACTTACTGAGCATGCGTACGAAATTTTAGGAGTACTGTATCTTTAAACCAAAGTAAGAAGAGAACTAACCAACCATAGTTAGGACAGCATGGCTAACAGGTGGAACTAGCATTTTTAACTATATAAATATGGAATGAGATTTTAACCAGGTGTGCTAACTTTGTGGATTTATCACCTAGCACATGTCTCTGCGCAGTCATGAAATAAACTGAAATCTCGGCTCTGTGTGTGTATTGAATGTTGCACAACAGGTAACCAACTCCATTTGTGAGACAACAATGGAATACATGAGGATCTAGAAAAGCAGAGGTTTCAATTCTCAGTGAAAATCTTCATGGCCAGTTCGAAAATCACAGACTGTTCAAGGTGGAAGCTGGATACTACAACACTACAAAGAAATCAAGGGATGTCAGCTAAATTCTAGCTCTGTTGCAATGTTGCAAGCCTGATTACTCTGGACTGTGACCTAGGCTGGATCTGTATGGTTTGTAGGAGAAGGAGATGGGATAAAAGTTGTGCTTCCTGACCCGGGTTTGTGTTTCACATTACTGGCAAAGTGGCATGTCCATTTGACTCAGAGTTTAAATTGTGTTTTCTTATGGGGTGGCAATGTAACCTCCCTCAGGAACACCTTTGTTCAGGCATTATATTAATGTGTGAAGAGAGACTTTGCAAGCAGGATATGCACATCCAACAGTAAACACCAGTCATCCATTAGCCAGTACACAATAGACAGCTGGGATAGTTGGCATGTTACCAACTTACCTGTTCACATGCTCACAATCATCCTCCATTGCTTTAAACTGGCTTTAAAGAGTCATGCTGAGTAGTCATCTTCTGTTTTTTTTCTGAGGATTTTTTAGAGGTGTAGAACTTTTCACAAAGGTGAGTGTTTTATTCATGCATCCTGGAGACATTGTTACCATGCCCACAGTTAGTCTTTATGTGTTGTAACTTTTCTTCTCTGCTATGGCATCAGGTTAGATACTCTTACACTGATCAATGGCATTTTTTCCTGTAAGAATGAGCGAGGTGACACAGCTAGGATGCACAAAATCAAACCCTAGGTCACAGACAGGTGACCACTCAGGCAAAGGCTTACAGTGGAGCCATTCCATAAGCAATCTTGCCTACCTTCTCTGGCCAGCCTCAATAGTGTAGGATATATCCAGCAAGCCCATAGTGACAATAAGTGCACACTTGGACTTTTTCCTCTCCTGTGCTTTAGAATTAACGCACAGGAGTTTTATTTTAAAGAATTTGTATTCAAACCCTGAGATTTTGGACATATAAATGCAAAAATAAATCTGAGCCTCTCCAGTGGTCCTTATATTTTGCCTATAATCTTAATATTCATTAATTCCTAGTTTATAATTTGGAAATAATAAATTTTATCCAGTTTCTTCAGTGTGTACGAAGAGCTTCAGTTTCATGATGCTCAAATCTATAGAAGAACCTGTCAAATTTCAGTGTTATGAGATGTCAATTAATATCATGAAGGGTAGTGTGTGTTATAACCTTTATTTAAATGATACAGAAATAGCTGTACTCCTGCTTTGTTCATCACTACACCTTACTTAAACTTTTGGAAATATATTTCAGTTATGCTGTGAGACAAAAGATGTGCCAACCCCAAATGAAATTTGTTCCTTCCAAGCCATAGAAATGTAGTTACTTTCTGTAACAGTTCTGTGCTTGATATAAACATTTTGACAGAAAATATTTGGTGGTGAATGCAGTGTAAAACTATCTGACAATAAATGTACTGTGACTCGGAGTATAAGACACAGTTTTCTTTGCAGAGGCAAAATGAAGTGATGACAGAGTTCACAAAATACATTCTCCTCCTAAAAATGCAATTTGACCTTGTTTTTCTATAGGAGTCTTTCGAAAATTTAAACTTGACAGTGAAAGAAATTTCACAGACTTTTGTCAGTAAACTGGCAGATACAATAAAACAAAGCTCAAATTCTCCTTTAGGGTTCTGCATATGAGAATACTAAAAAGACACCCCTGGGCCGTCAGGGCATAATACTCATAATGATATAAAATTGTGAATTTTAAGTTAATGGCTTTTGGAATCCAGGTTTCCTTCTTCGTACACTAAGTGTTGTACTGAAACACCATAAATTTGGGCTTAGTCACCCTTCTTGGGCTACAGAAGTTCTCATTATTTAATGCAAATGAAACATTTTCCCCAGGAGAGTGACAGGCCAAAAGCATTCTGGTTTGGACACTTCCCTGGAAAAGTACAGAGTAGAGTTTCCTTGCACAAAGAAAATAAACATATCCTTTTTCTTATGGATATGAGTTTTCCTCAAGTCCTGGAAGACTGTTGAAACCCCTCAGCTGGTAAGCATATGAAAGTCACCATCACCTCTACCTGTTTCCTAGAATAATACAAGCTCCAGTTTAGTGGCTCTAAATGTTTTAAAATACAGGATTTGGACACTTTTCCTGGAGAAGATACAAGGCTATGAGTACTGAAGAGAGAGAGTGAGACATTTCAGTACTAGCAAGAAATAAGATTTAAGGCATGCTTTTTTTATATTGGAATTTTGTATTGGCTGCCTTACACAGCTTCTTGTTAAAAACGCAAATCCATTATGCAAAGTTTAATGTGTTTCATACAGTATATAGGAAGTCTAGCTATTTATTTCAGGGCAAATTACTTTCTCGAGTTACAAGTATATCTTTGTTTTATCTAGTCTCAGGTGTTGTTATGCTGAAAACTTTAGTTTTGATTCTCAAGCCTTCCGCACATTGCTTGCTGTGGTACCTGCTATGGCATCACTATTTTGGGTCTCATGGTGGGGAGGGTCTATGTCTTGGCGATAGCTCTGAGTCATTCCTTATAGAAAAGTCCTTTCACACAAATTTCCTCACTAGGAAGCTCATCCTCTTCCTTCCACCTGTAGTGCCACACAACAGCCTGATTCCCAGTCAACCAGCTAAACTGGGTCACATTTTAAAGGATGTTTTAAGAAGCTGCATTTTGCATACTTTTAGCTATGTAGGAGGAAGTCTTGGACCTGTCTGACCAGTGCACAAGAGTAGTCCCAGTGTGGAGCAGCTGCAGATAGCACTCCAGACTGCACTGTATCAGATTAACAAGTTCGAATGTCAGCTACGACTTTTGAAAATGCAACCATGTTACCGAAACTCTATCAACATGCAAGACAATACTAAAATTGCTTGCACCGATTTAAATGATTGAAGAGGTGAGTCACTGCTACACAGTTTTCAAAATGTCTTCCTAAAGTTTTAAGCCTTCTGTTCATATGGCTGGAAAAATGAGCAAGTGTGTGTGCTGGTTTTGTCTGGGATAGCATTAATTTTCTTCATAGTAGCTAGTATGGGGCTATGTTTTGGATTTGTGCCGGAAACAGAGTTGATAATACAGGGATGTTTTTGTTATTGCTGAACAGTACTTACACAGCACGGAGGCCTTTGCTGCTTCTCACATCACCCTACTGGTGAGTAAGCTGGGGATGCACAAGAGGCTGGCAGAACACACAACTGGCACAGCTGACCCCAGCTGACAAAAGTGATATCCCATACCATATGATGTCATGCTCAGAATAGAAAGCTGGGGAATGAAAAAGGAAGAGGGGACATTCAGAGTGATGACTTTTGTCTTCCCAAATAACCATTAAGCATGATGGAGCCCTGCTTTCCTAGAGACAGCTTCCCTGTCAATGGGAAGCAGTGAATGAATTCCTTATTATTGCTGATGTATGTGGCTTTTGCTTAACCTGTTAAACCATTTTTATCTCAACCTATGAGTTTTCTCGCTTTTACGCTTTTGATTCTCCTCCCATCCTGCTGTGGGGGAGTGAGCAAGTGGCTGTGTGGTACTTAGTTGCCAGCTAGGGTTAAACGATGACAGCATGATGTCAGAGAACATCCATTGTTTGTGTGGGTTCCTTGTAAAATGAAGTGTAAAACAAATATGGACCAGGGATGGCACAAGTATATTTAGCCTCTGTAGTGCAACAGTCTACTAAAGCAGTATAAATACAGTTTTTCCATACATTTCTAAGAGCTCTTCATGCCATTTAGATTGTATTCACACAGAGCAATAACTTAGCATTGTATATTAAATCACTGAAATATTGCATTTTAATACACTTACATCTCATGGCAAGGTCATTCTATATACCCTGTAGCAGCCTCGGGAAATAATGAGTAGGCTGGATAGGTTGCATTATAGAACTGAATTTTATTTAAATTAAATCATAAAATACAGGCTCTGACAATCAAGTAGAATGCTAAAGTCGAACAAAAGAGAAGAAATCTGAAGCATGGACATAAGTCTGTGTTATAGTTTGGCTGCGGCCAGCAACAAAAGCGCCACGTGGTCGCCCCTCCCCCCACCAGGGTGCGGAGGAGAGTGGAAAGAAACAGGCAGAAACTGGTGGGTCGGGATAAGGGCAGTTTAACAGAACAGCAAACAAAGGGAACAGTAACAACAACGATACAGATAAGGGGAATACACAACATAAACAGCAGGAAGGGACAGAGCCGCTCTCCTGCCGCTGTCGCGCGCGCTCCCGAGCCGCGAGTGAGTTCCCGCCGCGCAGCTCCCCCCCACCGGAACCCAGCATGATGGCACATGGTATGGAATACCCTGCTCTGTTTGGCCAGGTGGGATCAGCCCGCCCAGCTGTCTTCCCTCCTGGCTCGTGGTGGAAATTAACCCTGTCCTGGCCGAACCCAGGACAGTCTACCTCCATCTCAGAGTATCACACGTGTTGTATAAAACACATGGAGTCAAACGCTCACTTGGTGTAACTTGATATGAATCCTAGAACTGAAATGATCTATGCCAACTCAGTCCAGTCAACTTCATTCACATGTGAAAACTAAGTAGTTCACTTACTGTAAGGAGATCATTGAAATATTTGGATCTCATAAAAGATAAGAGAAAAAAGCAGAATACCTTCAAGGAAATTGCTGGCAAGGAAAGTAAAAATGGAATTAAAAGTTGAACACAAAAGAAAAAAAAACAATAAAACAAACAAAACCCCAAAGCTTGAGAGAGGTTTAAATGGTCTATTTCAGGATTCAAAAAGGTTGAGTGGGGCAGGGCGAGTATTGTACTGAGGGTAGTAGGTTTTAATACATTAATTAAGGCTCTACAAAAGGTTGTGCTGGGGTGACAGACTGCTGATGACATATGCAATTAGTTGAGTCAGATCCATAGCAAGATTATGAGGAATTCTAAAGATATAGGACAATGGCACAGGAAGTCTTCTAACTTCAAAGTAAGACAAATTGGACAGAAGCTATTGATCTACCCAAGCAAACTTGGGAGACCCTCTGTAACTGTAAACTTTCTGATAATTTCCTGAAGTAATTTAGAAAAATTCAACAAAACAAAGGATGAGCACTGGTTTACAAAGCAACAAGTCCAATCAACTAACCACAAAAAAAAAAGGCTCAAAAATCAAAGCACTCTGAAAACGTTTTTTCCTGTATCCCAAGGTAGCATAGCTCTTTCCAGTGTTCCCCAGTGCACTGTTTCACTAAGTGATTTGTATTAGAACAAGTTGCTCCTGGCTCTATTTTAAGACCACATCTGTGACCATTCCTATCCCCATTCTAGGTATTGACTTATCCATGTCCAAAATTGCTCTTCTGAGTTGCTTGAGGAGTGCTGTTTTTCAGAGTTTGTAAGGAGAGAAAGATGTGTGGACTTTAATTTCTAGTTAATAAGCAAAGGCATAGTTTGATATGTTATGGTGCTATTGATTTTAAAAAATTTCAGGTATCAGGGGGTCAGGATGCTAACTGGATGTGTTACTGACAGTGTTGTCACCGTAGTTCTCCCTATAGATATACTCTCTATAGCTTCTTATCAGGACTTTTTAAAATGTGTGAATAAGTCTTTTGATTATATTTCTATTGTCCCTTCACTCTTTAGCATGTCTCTATATTAGGATCAGGTAACTATAACAGGTAGGTATTAACTGTCCCATACAGCAGCCTACTTCAAGAGATGTTGAAATGTCAGGCAGACTGCAGTCTGCAGTCTGCAGTCGTAGCAGCATTCAGACAGATTCTGAAATCAAAAATTTTACACAGAGACAGATTGCTACCGCATTTTTGATCCAGATGTTGCTCGACTTTTGCTGTTGACTTTCAAATGAGATGAAGAAGGGCTTGAATGTTCTTTTTTCATCTTTAATTTTTTTGAAACTTTTTGCTTTTCCTCTTCTAAAAAATTAAAAACAGCCAAAGAGATGTTTTAGAAAGCTGGGGAAGGGGAGGTGGCTTTGTCGTTTTATTATTTGATTATTTTATTATTTTGATTTTTTCTTTCAGTGTACTCTGGGCTGAAACCATATATGCCAAGGTTTAGCTTGGAGCAAATTTTATTTTAATGGTTGAGTTATAAACTCCCACAGAAAGGGTTATAATAGAAACACTGACCGACATTTAACTATAACAGTAGTAGCAGGGTTGTTATAATAATTGGATTTGGGGTGGAATGCAAAGCTAAATTTACAGATTCTTTCTGCCTTGGGGGAGCCATTCATTTCTGTCTGAAACAGCTCAGGCAAAACTTAACATCAGCATAGGAAAAAGGCACTAAAAAAATGAATGTTTCTATCTCTATTAGCTCCAAGAAAACAATCATTACGTGATAGATTTAGCGATGCATGAAACATTGGAGCCTACATCTGGGAATCATTACCCAGAAAAAACCATTGATTTATATTGACTGTCTTAATTTGTTGCTTTAAATGAAAATATGACAGTTGATATCTGACATGAGTGTTTTTTCACTGGATAGTTCACTGGAGTGTTAAATTAAACAAAAATACCCAAATAAAACTGAAGAAATAAAGGTGGAAGCAATTAAGAGTTCATCTTGCAGATCTTTCTTTTGAGGGTCCTTTGGTTTAACTCAATTAAAAAAAAAATCCTTCTCTTTCTTCTATTTTTTTTTTCATTTTACTGAGTTTGTCAGCTCTTGATAACATTTTAATGTTTATGTAAGTGAATGAAACTGCTTCATTCTGTCAGACAGATAAATAAGATAAAGCCTGCAACAAGTTAATCCCTGTAGTGGTATCAATATTACTTGAGATAACACAGAAAACTTGCCAAAGGGCCTTCACATCTCAGGACATTCTTTAGTGTTATACTCTTGTCAAGCCTGTAGTGCCTATACACATCTACGTATCTTTTAAAAATACCCATTATGCTGCTTCTTCAATAGATCTTCTTTAGCTAATAAAGTTTAATTTGTATTTCAAGTAGAAAGGCATTCCAGGTCACATCTGAATTTTAACTTAGTGGACTTCATAGCTCCAGACATCTAGCCAGCTTGCACTATGATTTCTATCAAAAAACAACCTTCATCAATTGACAGGGGAAAATTAGAGTTTTTTTAAAATCCGTATTTAACATGACCTAGACGAAGTTCAATTATCAGTTAGACCCAACAGTAGAGCTTCTTTTATGACATCATCAAACATCTTTAAAAATTAGGCTTGAGCAAGAGCGGTTGCTTAGATAAAAATGAAGCAGAATTTATATTTAAGGATTTTTTCAATATTTTTGCAAAATGGTAATACTCAAATACTTCTCTCTAGCACTGTTCACCATTAACCTAGGCTTCTTACTTTGGATCCTGCAGCAAGACCAGTTCTTCAAGCGGAATATGTTCAACTACAAGAAGAAAACTGACCACTTCTTTATAATAGTTTATCTTCCATATTTGACTTCTCCAAAATACTTCTATTCCAGAGCAATTTCATAGTGTTTACTTGACTTTCTGAATGGTAGTTTTCAGGTTTTTTTCAGAATGAAATTTTCCACAGAGGGACAGAATATGGAACAGTCATTGCAAAATACGTATTCCAAAATAATAGGTAATTATCCTGCATGTTCTGCAGTTTCTTAGCCTTCTTTAACTAAATGCAAATTGCACTGGGTGGAAGATTCTGAAGGAGAGAAAGAGGAAGTTTTAGAGAGGTGGGGTACTTTTTCTCCAATAGTTTCTGTCCTATTTTGTTCATTTTTTTTGTTTGATGGGGAGGTAAGCTCTACACCATAAAGTTTAATGACATAGTTAGTAGAAAGTGACATTGTCTTAAACCTTCTTGTTGACTAATTGGGTATCCTTTGCTTAATCTGCCCTTCTAGCATGATTTCTATTTATGAAAGAAGCAGTATTATAATTTGGTATATTTTTACCTACAGTATCTTGTGCTGATAATAAATGTTCCCGCTGAGGTCTGAAGATGTAAAATGTCTTCTTTTTTCTTTTTTGAAATCTTTAACTAATGTTATATTGTGGCCTGATTGTTTACCAGGTTTTTAATATCAGCTTCTCTTCCACCCATAAGATCTTTGAATATCTCTTGGTTATGAAGATGCACTGTCCTTTATAAATAATTTTTTCAGTGTTGCCTTTGTTAAGGTGCTTTAAGATTCCTTTACTTACTACCAAATTTTGTTGTTTCTGATTACATTCTATTCACAATTTTCCTTCACTTCCAAATCATGATGTCTTGAATATTAATGCTGTGACACTGTCACTTCCTAGCAACAGGTTTACTAGCATGCTAGCTTCAAATTGCTCAGGATTGCTGAAATTTTCGTGTAAGTCCAGATGCAATGTTCCCCTGTTTGAACTTCGCATTATCACACTCAGAAATTAGCCACTAGTTATATAAGAATATACAAACCTTTGTGTATGTTAAATCAAAGGTCTGTTAAACCCAGTAGTTGAGAGAGGATACAAATAATACAAGTATAAGGATGTACTGACACCCTTTCTGCTATGCATTCACATAAGTGCTGCAGAAGAGGTATCTGTTTACAGAGTAAGCCTTCCAAGTAAAAAAAGGAAGGATTCATACCTGAGCATAAGCTTCAGTATACACATAGTACTCACACTGAGCACTTAACTTAGATGCCTGCACTTTTTCTGTAATAATGGAGGAAGAAAGTCCTCTTCAGAGTGGGGTCATGTCTTAATTTACTCTATACCAGTCATGAAAAGCACTTCAGGGATGATGAGATGCCTTCTAATGATGACATTCCTAAATCAGGCACCTCAGCTAAGTGCTTAAACTACAGCAGGACAGATAGCTCTTTCCTTGGATGATTTGATAACCATCATGGTAGGAGTCCAGAGGGTGTATGGTGCTCATGGCTTGCAAGAGTCTTAAATTTTGAAAATTCTCTTTCCTTCGTGCTTTATGTTTAAAGGGAAAGGAGGAGCAAACCTCCTGTAGAACAAGCAGTTGAAATTCTCAGAGAAAAGCCCCTTTGGATTTGGTTTACCTCTCTGTAGAGTGCATATGATGGAGGGGCTCTAGAAGAAACTGTTTCTAGTGTTCAGATCCTCACAGAAAAGAAGTCCATTTGACAAGGGCAAGGGAGTACAGGAAGAGAGGAAAAAAAATGAAGAATTGTGATTCTGAGCCTGATGAATATTTGGGTTGCTTGGATTAGAATTTATAGCTTTTATTGATCTGTAAAATGTTGGAGTATAACATGATACAAGCTCTTTCAAACCCTCTGAGTCATTTTTTATTGTTCTATTAATACAACCTTTTTATATAATATCAATTCCTGAATGCCTTCTTCAACATAAAATTTAATGATTCAATATACAAGAGTACACTATGGAAACCAGTTTATCTCTAGAGTCTGGACGTGCAGATCTGATCTGAACAAAGATAAATGGTCTCATTTTATTACAGGAACTTGTAATTAATAACACTAGGTATGTCATGTACATTAGAACAGGTTCAGTGCATTTGATCCTTTCGACATTTTATTAAGCAATGCTAATGAAACTTGTGAGATGCTACACAACTTTGTGTAAAAGAAAACACCACTTCAGATTATTTACACAAATTTTTTAAAAAACACCAGATAAATAAATAATCTACTTTGGGGAAATGTTACAAATTCCATTAGGTAACTGAGAAGAAACTTTCTTAAACTATGTAGCAATTCTTATAATGGTATAACGTGTGCAAATAGTCCATACTAAAAATTCTTTGCAATAGAATAAAAAGAACCATTGCAATTATCAGTAGGTATGTAATAATTAGTAATCTGGACTTTGTGAAATGTCTAAGTAAGATCATACATTTTGCTTTAGAGAGTTTTTACATTTTCTCTTCACAAAAAAGCAGTTGTGTTCAAATTTCTTAATTTGCACCTGCTCTGAGATTTAAGCACTGTGAGCTTTTGTATTTTCTCATTTCTAGCTAAGTTCTCGCCTTTGGTAAAACCAGTATCAACAATTTAAATCATCATCGTCGTTGTCATCGTAGTAGTAGTAGGAGTAATAAAATCAGACCTTTAGCTTCCCCCTTCTTTGAAAAATAGCCCAGTCATTTGTTCTTGTAACATTACACTAAGCTAGCAATTGGTTTACATTTATAAATATTGTGCAAATAGTTAAAGAATGAGGGAAAGAATATCTTGAACGTAAACTTAGGATGTAGGAGTCTAGTCTTTTACATAGTTCTCCAGTTGACTGAATGATGGTACTGGAAAACATAACACTTATCTATAGGATAAGGTACATAATACCAGTCTACCAGTCATGACTGCTATAATGATTTGTTATTTAATATCTGTAAATCTCTGTTAAAATTAAAAGCATTCAATATTAGTGAAGAATTTTCTGACTTACAACAAAGCTCTACAGCTGATTCCGTAAAATAAGTGTGACAAGGTATTGTCATGGCAGTGGCTGCATCATTACAGATCATGGATTAGTTGTGCTTCCACTGCCACATCAACCAAATGAGAATAATTGGGTAGCTGAAGAGGAAAAGCTTTGCTTAAATCTTAACAGCAAAAAGAAGCTATTAGCAAAATGTAGAAATGGAAATACATACATTGAGGAAAGTAACTATATTTCAGTTAAATTATGATTTGTGGATTTGGGAAGTTTTCTCACTCAGAAATTCTCCACTTAATAGACTGAAGAGCAGTAAGGGTTTGCAGAAATGTCCCTAATGGGAACAGATATTTGAAAGCAAGGGCTAGTGGGACTGATTACTTTTCTCATTAGGCAGCGTCTCTGACTAAATAAATCAGATGTTGCCATATAACATTTCACAAAATATGTCAAACTGAAGAATATAATCTGGAAACATACCATGAAATTAGCATAGATCCATGCAGAATTGGATTCAACAAGCATTTTCATCTTATAATAATTGACAAAAAGCAGTGCCACTGCAGCACAGAATTTCACATGCAATTAATATAGAGGGACAAGTGAAAACATTCTGAACTACCATTTTCTCCTCATGTTTTGATGTCAAGTGCTACACAAACCAATGTCTCCAGTAGGTAGAGTGTTCTCTTCTTAATGCTGTGCAGTATACCCTTTATCAGCATTGACGCCTTTTGAAACCAAAAGGTTAAATGAGATCCTTTCCTTTGCATAGGTCCGGAAGGCTTTGCAGAAAAAATAGTAAAAATGTTTCTTAGGAAAGAGTGTGGCATTAGGTCAGCATGCCAGCGTATAGACTTCAGTGTGTTAGGCTCAGTATCACAGAGTTAAGTAAAGATAGAGGACACATGGCCCTGAGGCCAAAGCTGCTTGCTCCAGGCTCTCTCTGCAGGTAGTGGGGAAAGATGTCCTCTTCCAGAGGCAGCTGAGGGCTCCTGGATCAGGGACTGCTCTGAAGATGCTCTGTGGTGAACAAGTGATTAAATACTCAAAGGCAGTGAGAGGGAGAGGGAGAAGGGCTGTGCATGGGGCTGCCTGTAGCCAAAATGAGCATTTAATCTTTTCAATGAGACCAGAATTGTCAAGCTGTCAAGCTGAAGAGACACCCCCCCCCCCC
>Ga0065711_1044742_pt1 | contig 13913 bp, 12 predicted proteins | sample Hoacrofraction12_FD_59098 | JGI IMG/M metagenome (GOLD analysis project Ga0065711, IMG submission 59098) | Hoatzin crop microbial communities from Cojedes, Venezuela - Epithelial fraction 12 v2 (version 2) | ecosystem: Host-associated > Birds > Digestive system > Esophagus > Crop | place... | reverse complement strand
GGGGCGGGGGAGGTGTGTGTGTGTGCGCGCGCGTGTGTCTGTGTGTGCGTGTCTGTGCGCGTGCGTGCGTGTCTGTGTGTGCTTCTCTGCGCGCGTGCGCGTGTGTCTGTGCGCGTGTGCGCGTGTCCCTGCGTCCCCCTCCGCCATCCGGCCCCGCACCCGACCCCACGCAGCTCAGCCCCGGCAGCCAGGATGCGGGAAAACAACAGAAACAACCAACCAAACAACAGAATAATAACTAAAAAAAGGGGGGGGTAGAATTAATAAGGAGGGGCTCTGGCACACTGAGAAGAGGCAGAGGCGAGGGCCCGGGCCCCTGGCTGGGCTCGAGGGACCCAGCAGCGAGGCTGGTGCTGGCACACGCTGCGGGGCTGCACTCCTCTCTGGCGACAGGGACGGGTTCTGGTGTGCATCCCCCACCGTCACAAACCCAGCAATTCCAATACCTGCGACATTTTTTCCTCCACCAAATGGCTGTGCAGCTTTGTCTCTCCTGGGCCTCAGCACAGAGCACAGCATTAACCTCTGCGAAGAATGTCCTGCCGGAGCTGAGAGAAGAAACCCCCCACCCAGCCCCCCCAGTGTAAATCTGGAAAGCTCAACTGTGCTCACTGGACTGCCTCAGGATTTACCAAGGCATTCAAGAAAGCTGAATTTGCCCCAAAACTCAGGAAAGAAGAGTGCATTAGGCCTTTTCTTCCCGAAAAGGATCAAGATGGCCAGCTTCTCTCTAACACAAGCAGCCAAGCCTGCGGCGTCACTCCTGACCCCAGCGGCCGCCTGCCAAGGCCGGGGTTGCCGGGTGCCCGCCTGTGCTGCGGCACCGTGCCCGGAGATGGGGAGCATCCCCTGCCCTTGTGCCCGTACCCAGGCCGTGGGGAGTGCTCCTGCTCCTCCCCGGCAGCTCACCCCTCAGAGGCACCGCTCGGCTGCTTCGGAGGGGACAGCAGGCTCGGCTCCTGCAGCGAGCGCCTGAAACAACAGCAGCAACAGTGGCAGCCGCCTCTGCAGGCTGGGTGAAGGTGACTCCAGAGCCAGCGCTCCTGCTTCGCCCGACTCCCCCTCTCAGCACGCACCCTGCTCCCGCCTTGTCACCGAAGAACACATTTCCCCCTCCGTCACCCAGGCTGTGTGACCGGCCCAGGAGAAGAGCCTTTCCCTTTGGTCTGGGATGGTTCACCATCACCCCCTCCTGAGCAGAGCATCTCTGCTCCCCCCTGGGGATGGGCACAACTTGCAGGAGTCCCGGGGTTGTGCTCGTGCTCCCGGGTGTGACACCGCCTGAGAGACATAAGGGTGCCTGCTACCCTCACAAACGCACACATCCTGGAAAATGAAAAATCTCGATTCTCAGGTGTCCTCCCATGATGGCCACCCCAGCTGCTGTCCATTGAGGTGTCCACCAGAGGGATCAGCAGCTCAGCACCCAGAGCACCATCACTCTGATGCTCACAGACAAGTCAAAACCATTTCCACCGGACTAAATCCTTGATATCGAGCACGACACAGACAGATGGCAAAACACCCTCATTTCCCTTCATTCAGGGGTGCAATGCCGTCGTACCACTGAGTAGAACTTTCCAAAACTCCCTTCAGTTTTCCACCACAACCGTTTTGTGGGCCAGGAGCCGGGCGGGAGCGAAGCCCCTGGCGCAGCCCACCGCCCGCCCTGCCAGCCCCACGCACGTCTGCCCCTTCCCAAGCAAGCGGCTGCCGGGCCTGGCTGCTCACCTGTTGTGTGGGGCACAGAGCTTCAGCAGACTCCTGTCAACCTCCGGTCTCTCTGTCTTTTTTTTTTTTTTTTTTAAACCTGAAAGAAATGGTTCAGTAAGGAAGAAACATAAAAGTCGCAGAGATATGAACAGTCTGCAGAAAACGTAAAACTTGGCTTGCCACTACTGAACTCATCCAGCGAGAAACAGCACCCTCTGACCCTACCGCTGCCTGTGTAATACAGCGTTTATGCTAGGTGTATCCTGCACTTAAAATATATGAATGTTATACGCTCACCATTACAAGCATATTTTCAGGGCAGTTTGACTCGAAGTGCTTGTCTTCTGTGCTGTGTTGCAGGCAGGTGAACCTCACACGTCATTTTCTTCTCTTCTTTGTTTTAAATGATGCAGCATTTTCCCTGTGCTAGGTACTGACCTTCGACCCGCTTTCTCCTAGGTGAAGAGGGAGCATGCTAAACAGAGTCACTCAGGTAACTTTGGCATAAGAGTGGAGGAGAGAAGGCCACGAAATCTCTCTTTAAAACCGTTTGTCCCAGGAATCCCACTTCTGTCTTCGTCCTGGGTTCATGGCGATCCCGTCCCTGCCTGCTGCCTCCGCACCCCTCCCAGCCCACCCTCACCCCCACCGCAGCGAACCCGGAGAGCTAACCCCCCCTCTTCACTGCTCTCCTAGCTGACCAAACGTTTGCTCCAGCTCTGAAAAGCGCCGGCGAGGTTGCTAGCATGCCAGGTAAGATTAATCACCCCACCCTTCACATAGGTATAAAATATCGCAGTATGATTTATTAAAAAGGTCAAAATTTTACAGAGCTTATGAAAACATTGGGGCGGGTGCGTGGGTAAGCACCCAGCGAAATCAATGTCCTGTTCAGCCTTCCACAGGTTTCGGTCCCTGAATCGCAGGGTACGTGAGCATCACTTCCAGGGCAACCCCAGCTGTGAGGGCATGGAGGCACAGAGCAGGGACTGCCCTATTCCCGCCCGCAGCTCTTCGGAGCAGCTTGGCTGCGCCTTCAAACCTTCGCGCAGCCCGGGCCGACGTCCGGCAGCGGCACGGTTCTCCAGTCTCGGGGCTGCACAGCCCACCAGCAGCAGCACAGGGCTTCGGACTTCCCTGGGCAGCGAAGGTGGTGCGGTGCGGCATGGGCTGCGTTCAGCCGGCCCATGTACAGGGGCTGGACACCCCTAAAACCATGCAGACCCCCCTCCCCGCAGGAAGGCTCTGCTGCTGCCCCTCACCTTCTGCCTCTCCTGGGGCTGCAAGCAGCCGTCGCCCTCAAACCGGAGTGGGAACCAGGCAGGAGCAAGGAGAAGGCACTGTCCAAACAAAGGCAGCTTTCGTGCAAAGCCGAGTGGTTCAGGTACATTGAAGGAGAAAACACCTCTGTTTCTGCTGCTTGGAAGGTAACTGTGATCAGATTTGGCTTTTCTTTTAAGAATTTCATTCTTGTGTCATGCCCTTCCCATCTCTTTCCCTCTGAGATTTACTTAATCCTACTTGAGGAAAGCAAGCTGCTTATCAAGATGGGAGTTATTTCAGCATCAGCTGCTGAAGCATTACTTCATTTCTCCTGTCCTTTTTACTCTGCAGCATTTCCCTCCAAGACTCTTCACTTCTCTTGTCTTCTGTTAATTAAAACCCAGGTTAGGACTGCCTGCTGATAACTGCGCACTGGTCTAACAAAGCCTGGCCTGTCGCTGGGTTTGTTTTATTACATGTCATACAAATCAGCAACAGCAGGTCACACTGCAGCACAAACAGCTCAAACTATTCTCTGCAAGTGCTTTCTTTTCGCTTGTACTGTGCTAATTTGGGGAAAAGGTCTCGCTAGAAAGCTTTTTCTTCAGAAATGTTTTAAGAGAACATTCTTATGTTGCACATCTCATGTACAACTGACAACACTGATAGCTTTTAAACTGGGGAAATGGGAAGGAACATAGAGGAAAACCGGCATTACCACTGTGACTGTGCCACTGCCTTGTGCCAGTACATGCCAGCGAGGGATGATGAGCAACCCCATGGCTGGGGGAATCCTGCTGCTCGGCAGCCTGGGCAAGCTGCACCTTCTAACCCCACCTGAACGTGGCACAGGCAATTACTCCTGACATCTTACAACAGCTCAAGGAGTCATACGGCTTATTCCTATTCATCGCACAATCATTCTCCAGTCTATCCTGCATTAAAACAAAAATAAACCTTTCTGTAAATACAGTGTTGTTTTTCCTGCTTTGCCTTCAGCCTCCTTAGCATTGCTCCATGGAAAGTAGGCGTCGACCTTGGTGAACGCATTAGTGAAGCATTTCCACAGGTAAGCTGAGCACCGGCGGTCACAGCGTCAGGAGGCACAGTACACAGAAAAGTGCTCCGCTGTCGTTTGGAAATGATGAGTCCAGCTGGCATGTTTGTTTTCAGTCATATAAAGAATTCCTCCTCCTCGTCGTCCCCTGCTCTGCTTGCAGGGCTGGCCCAGGGTGTTTGCAGGTGGAAGCCCGAAGCTCTTTGCCCTGCTCCCTTACTCCTCGTGGCTGCGGCACATGGCAGCTGGGTCCTGCCCTGGGTGGGCACAGTGCTGCCAGCCCCACCCGTGGGTGCTCGTGGCCGCAGGAGGCTGCTCTGCAGGTCCCTGGAGAAGCGGTTCAGTGGGCAGCAGCTGCTCGCAGGGCCCTCCACGGCCAGCCCGGTGTCCACGTTGGTCTCCGCTGCCTGCCGATGAACGTGGCTCTCCTGGAGAGAAGCCTGCCTGTGGAGGGAGGTGGAGGTGGCATCCCACCACGACCGGGCTGCTGGACCACTGCGAGAAGAGCAGAGATGCCTGTGGAGGTCACCGCCGGCTTGCACAGGAGTAAGGGCTTCGCTTTGGTCGGATTTTGTTTTATCCTTCACGGCTCTGACCTCCTCGCCTCTCCGCCCAGGATTACCCCGCTTTACAGGGAGAGGGGCTGGGATGGAGTCCTGCAGGATTTTTTCGTTGCCTGCGCTATTACGCTGATGGCAAAGCCCAACATTTGTTTCACGGGGCTTGGAGCTGTCTTGAACCTGTTGAAGAAAATTTGGAGAAAACTCCATTAACATATGGTTCTAGCTTGGCCAAGTGATGCTCTTGCCTGGCCTCGCTGTGCTGAAATCACCGGCAGCGTGAGTCTGTCAGAGCCCCACCAGAGAACAGCACAGGAGTCTTACAAGCCTGAGTGACGGCAGATGAAATGATGTAGATAATGTGATCTACATGGAGAAAAACATTCCTGGCTTCACATACAAAATGCTAAGCTGTGAGTTGACCGTAACGCAGGGCGTCATTTCTGTGAGACAGCACCATGTTAGCATCAGATCATTGCCTGACAGCAGCCTAGAAGCAAATGAAATCTCCAGAATTATTCCAAACAAAATGGAGAACATGGTTATGCATAGTGCAGCTCTGGTCCCAGAGCTGGACCACGATGCCTGCCCCTCACCTGCAGCACACAACATGGAGCTGGAAATGCTCAGAAATGTACAACAAGGATAACTGCAAGCACAGTAAAGGAACAGTCATGTATGGTGGGAATTTTAAGCTTGGGGAAAAAAAAAAAAAACTAGTTTGGGAGGGAGCGGATAAAGGCTAAAATTCCATGAGCCACCTGGAGAAACAGATAGGTATTGGTCATTCCCTGCCCTTTGTAATGCAAGAAGCAGAGGCCATCAAACGAAGCCAGCTGAAGCCAGTTTCAGTGAAAGGAAGGCGGCAGTAGACCTGAGGAGGGCCCTGCCACAGTATGTCATGGGTACAGAAAGTTCACATGGATTCAAGGGAAGAGTAGATCAACACTTGGAAAGGAGAGGCACTGCAAGTTACCACAGCTGGCTTCTGCAGACCCTCGAGTTTAAAACAGGCAGCTCTGGAGTGTACTGGTGGGGTGGAACACATGCACTTGTCCTCTTGTTGTTCCTGCCAAGGCAGCCACCTATGGCCAGCTGTGGCTGGAAACCAGTCCAGACAAAACACCGGAATCACCACGCAGCATCTATCAAGCTCTTACACCTCTGTCTGGGATTTCCCCGATGGCAGCACGCACACGCTGTGGTGCTTGTGGGCAGCTTTCAGAGGGCTTTCAGGACTGGTGTGCACATACGCGACAGATTTGCTGTAGGTGACCTAAACACAGCACACACAAACAGCTGTGCCTGTCCCAAAACCACCTCAGAGGCATCAGATCTACTAGAGCTTCTTCATGTCTGCAAATCCTGACTGGCTGTTTTTGGAAAGAAACTTGTTCAGGAAGCTCTGGATCAAACAGCATTCCTTTGACAGCTGGGTAACGCATGGACCAGCACTAACGCAGGGAGGAGATACCTATCAGATCAGCAAGGCCACTGGGACTGGGACCTGCTGAGCACGTTCCACTTGTTCTGGTGGGGCATGCTGCCCCCAGGGACACCAGGGCAAGGCACCTGCCCCACCAGTCCTCTGGAAGGCTAAAGACGCATTTCATGTCTTTATTTGCAAAAGAGCATATGGAGATGGTCCTACTCTCCTACTGAAGACTCCTATTTGAGCCTTAAGGCTAAACTTGTAAAATTTAAGCAACAAGGATCTCCTGTAAACACTCAGAGAAAGGACATGGAATAGAACAGTAACCAGTGAGCAACTTCAGAAAAAAAAAAAAAAAAAAAAGAAAAAAAAAGAAAAAGAAGAGGATGTGGTGTGTTTACTTCTTTATCAAACTAGGTGGCTTGAGTTATCTATTTCCCAATGAAACCAAGAAAAAAGTTCTTGCAGGCTCAGGGAGGAACGACAGCTCCATGCGGGTGCAGTCCATGAGCAGACCCTTGGTTTTGGTTTGCAATAAGGCAGAAAGTCGGGGTGGGACATAAATCATTTGCAGGTACTTAGAATAAAGATTTACAGCATGAACCGAAGAGCTGCAGAATAAAGCACCACGTGCCAGGCTGTCAGCGTGCTGCGTGGAGCACGGCCACAAGAGACACGTCCTCAAGTGGACTCCAGCCTCCTTTGCCAGGAGCACAGTGCAGCATGGCTACATCCCCCCAAAGTCTGCCAAATCTCCTTGCCAGCGAATTCGTGTAGGTCTGTCAGTTTAAAGACCTTGTCTCTACAGCAGGAAGAGCCACAGAGTGATTTGGGAAGGGACCTCTGGAGGTCACCTGGCCCAGTCCTCTGCTCCAGGCAGGACCAACTTCAAAGCTACAGGACCATGCTCAGGGCCTTGTCCAGCCCAAGCAGGTGGCAAACCCGTTTATAAAGTGATACTGAATGAGAAGTACGTGAAGGCTGCCCCGAGGATTAGTGTTCAGAGTAGCATAAAAATAGGCCGTACAGAATAATTAACTTCATTTGGAGCAGATGAGCTCTGGAAGGAAAAAGAAAAAACACACAGGATTGGCCAATTATTTAAATATCCAAACAACAAGAAAAAAAAAAAATAATCAGAGGTGGGAGAGGTTGCTCCACTGGAAAGAAAGCACACTGAGCTAAACTGCCCTCCCGCTCACATGTATAATTCCCACTATGTATCATCTCAGCACGGCCTTTTTTATTGTTTTTTATTTATTCATATTCATACAACCTCTGGACCCTGCACTTGAACAGAAAGGCAGAGATTTCCTATTACACATTGCTTCGGCACTTTTGCCCAGCTGCACTTCGCTCAAGAGCTCACAAAAATCTATTGCAGGCAATGTTGTATCAACTCTATACTTACAACACATCTGGGTGTGGATGCTAAAAATCTGCTTTCAAAAACATTTATAATGTAATGACTTATCAGAAAAAGCATAGGCTGCTACGACCATTTGATTCAGGCAGGGGAGGGAAGATGTTCAACTAGCCTGCTCAAAAAAGCATTTATACTTTCAATTTCAGGCAAGTAGTAATGATGTTAATTTAACAATATAAAAGCATTCCAAGGATCCGTGCTTGTATGTAGCAATAGCATCACGGCACTGGCAGATACCGATCACTGCATTCACAAACGCTAAAGAAAACATGAACAAGCAAAATCTTCACTTCCATTTTGAACCAGTCCTGCTTTCCCTGAAAAAAAGTAAAAACATAAAACCTCCCCTCAGAGCACCACAGACACATACCTGAAGCAGAATTGTATTTCCTTCGTAGTCTTGCGTTTGCCACCTGGTGCTACTGATGGGAATACACGGGTTAGGCAGGAGAGGCACCAGCTGCCCCATTTCTTGCACCTTGAACTGCAGGGCTGAGGACTCCTTCGGCTCAGCAACCACCCCGATGGGCAGCTGCTTCAAGCAGAGCTGCACGGCAAGATTTCGGGTCGCGTACAACACAAAGATGCAGAAGTTACTTTTCTGCACAGTTGCTTCTTTCTGTAGGATCATCTCGTAGAGTCTCACTGCATCCTCGTAGTTATCGAAACTGCAGTAGAGGGTGACACGCAGGATTTCGGGGCCACAATGCACCCGCCTCATTCCCCAGACAGGCATCTGGTCCTCCAGGCTGTAGAAGTCCTGGTGAGCTGGGGCATAGGGGTGGCTTCGCCCATTAGCAATCTGGGCACACTGGTAGCGCCAGGGCGGACGCTGGAAGTGCTCGTGGACCTGGAAAATCCGTTCTTCTCCCAAGTCCTCGTGTAGAAAAAGGAGAACTGATATTCCGGGAAAGCCGCAGCTTCCCTTACGATATCTCTCATAGTATTTCAGTGGAGTAACTCGCTCAGACACCAGGAAAAGGCGAATGTCCAGGCAGATCCACTCTAAAAGCCGATCCAGAGTTTGCTGCAGAAGCAAAGAGCATCCCGAATTGGCAAGCAGATGCACAGTCATCAGAGAGTCTGTGCCGTCGTCCATTGCAAAGGTTCCTAGTAAAAAAAAAAACCAGACAAATTGGTGCCTTTCCTCTCCTTCTCCTACTACTGGAGCCTCAGTAACATGAGGGGGGTACTCTAAGGCTTCGACAGAATGAATTCAATCTTCTACAGGCTTTGTAATAGCTCGACGGAGTACGCAGGCACGCACAGTGAATGTACACGAGGAGGCAGGCTAAGAGTGACAAGGCATTAGGTGACCCGTCCCGGGTCACTGGCATCACAGCAGAGCTCAGCTGAGGGGTCATTTTCCGACTCCAAGACTCCAGCTCGGGTCACCATGTACATGTGACCGACGCGTCCAGAAACACCTCTGTGCCCTTCTGCTCCTGCCCTTCACAGCACAGAGCAGCGGGGATGCCGAGTACTGAAACACAAAAGCAGCGGTTCTCCAAGATGAGACGACGTTCTCAGCACACTTGCTGTCAGCAGTGGAAACGCACGCCCCGGATCCGGCCGAGTCCCGCCGCCGTGCATCTCACCGCGATCGCCGCCTTTTGCAAGGGCGATGTGGCCCTTGTGTTTGAAAACCTCAGCGTGTTTTCTGGCAGTCAGCAGGCTGGCTTTAGCTCGTTGTAAAAAGCTTGTGATCTTTGCGAGTCACACCCTTCTGGGGCATACAGATAAGCTATTCTTTAAATACAAGGAAGGAAAACAGACTAACAAAAGGAAAAAAACCCCTGTGAACACAGCAGATAACAATGAGGGCAGATATGAATCAGCCTCGGGGAAGTGGAGCTTTGGGAAAAAACCTCCGCTCCTCGTTACGCATTTCACAATGCAGGTAGCTCGCTGCCTAGCTGGAAGCCAGGCCCTGGGTTATTATACATAGCCTGTAAAAGCTGCCTGCTTGCCTCTTTTCCTCCTCTGTTTTCATTAATGCCGAGATACCCATGCAATCAGCACCCTTAAGCAATCTTTTTTTTTCCCTTGCTCCTTGGGTTGACATATTGGTACTTCCTTTAGCTTACTGTGTAGGCTACAACAGGAATGCTGAACACACACCTCTTTCCAGGCCTCTTCCAGCGTCTCGACAATAAACCGCACTGTCCCTTCATCTCCTTATTTTGCCAACCCAGGAGCAACACACCCAAGCCAAGCCAACCCCCACTTTCTGTAGGACCTGCTGCCCCCACTGCAGCCAGTATTTAAACCAAAACTGGGGCCTCCGACGATGTACCCAGCTCCAGCTAATTCAGAGCAACACCTCTCTCTCTGCTGACGTACCAGTTTCCCTCTCCAACAGCCGAGCACACAAAGCAGTGGTTTACCGTGCAGAAATCCCAGCATCAATCAGAGTCTGTTATTCAAAACTCTGAACTATTTTTTTTTGTTTTAATACAACCCTAGCTTTACATTCAACTGAGCAGTCTCCCAGGTCTAAAGGCACAAGTAGCGGTGCCTCGGTTTCCTTTATGTCGAAGATCACTCTCCTCGGTAGCAACACACATTCACGCTTTAAAACCGCACTGACACCAACGTACAATAAGAATGAAAGGGCTGACTAGAAAATGAGGAAAAAAAATTAATTTGCACTGACAGAGACAAACGCACCCGCAACTCTTCCGACCAAGTAACAGCAACTGGTGGGAGGGGAGACAAAAAATCCAGCCTTCGGACAATGGCAGGAAGAGCACGAAGAGAAGAGTGCAAGTGCTGAAAACATTAAAATGCTTTAGATGAGCTCTGAACAGCACAATTTCACTGAAATATGGAAAAGGAAATGATTCATCAACTCTCTGCTGCAGGGCAGGGGCAAGCAGTAAGCTGCTTTCCTGCACGTGAGGAAGAGGGGAATCTGGCCTGCGCAAGAAAACCCGATCTCAGCGAGTCCATCGGGGCTCGGTTTGCAGCTGGAAGCGGGAGCTGCACCCCGGGGTCCCTGCCCGGGCAGGAGGTGACGCTGCTGGGCACGGCCAAGATGCCCGGCACAGCCCGGCGGCCGCGTGCCGAAGCAAGGCACCCCCCCAGCACCACCGCGGGGTCCGGCACTCGAGCGGGGACCGGCCAGAGTCCACGGGGCGAACACGAGCGACACAAACACGGCGTGGGGGAGCAGCCCTCACCCCGCGCACGCTGCGCGGGACGCGGCAGGCGCCCCAGGCGAAGGTGTTGCCAGGGAAGGAAACAGAAAACGCTGTGCGGCAGCACGGAAACCCGCAGCGCATCTGTGTCTTGAGTACGGTGTGCTGTTCCAGCTGCCCTTTATTAAACTGAATGTTGAGATTTAAGGAAAAAGAAGCAAGATGAGTAATGAAAGAAAAGCAGCTGCTTGCATGAGAGGAACAAGCAGACAAGGCCCTTCAGCCTGGAGAAGGAACCGTGGCAGGATATGCTGGGGATCTATACGGTTAGGAATGGCATCAGGAGACTAAAAGGGCAGTCACAGGTTAAAGTACCCTCCAGAAAAGCGGGGGGGGGCAGATAAACTGCAGCTAGCAACACCCATTTCCAAACAAGGAAACGCTTCTCCACATAAGTCCTTAAGCCAGCCACAAGGCAACGTGGTACCAGCAGGTTTTTGGGATTCGGAAGGTGGCTGAGCACAGGCACAGCTGTAGGATTTACCAGACTGCTAGGGGCTGGGGGCCGTGCTGCAAAGCCTCTGAAAACACAGAGCGTATGGGTCTGCTGGATCGCAGAGCACTTGCTCCAGCGTGCCCTCCCCTCCCGCGAACAGGCTCTCCCCCTCCCCGGGGGATCACCCCCTTGGGCTGCTCCCCTGCCACAGTCCCAGTATCTGCCCTGTTCCCACGCAGCAGAGGACCCCATAACTCCTCCATCAGCAAACCGTTCCCCCTCCGGTCACTGCTCTCCTTGCGCAGCCCCATCGATCACTACAGGCTGGCGCAGCTCTCGGCCCCCAGCCCCACTCGCGCGGCATCAGCTCGGCTGTTTAACTCCCGTGGGGGCCGCAGCATCGTGAAGAAGATAAAGTACCAGCAACATGAACTCCTGCAAAGCAGCTGTAAAGAGCAAGGGCTGGCGAGCCAGGAGGAGCAGGCGTTAGGAAACAATGCAGACACCACGTCTCCCTCCAGCTCCCTGGAGGTTTCCAGATGGGCAGGTGACTCCCACAGAAACTGCCGAAGGTGACCAGCATCTCTCCTGTGCAGAGCCGGGATCTGATGTAGCTGCCATCCATTTCCAGTGTCACCAGGTTTTACAACAGCCAAGAAACTGACCCTACACACAAAAAGGGCCAAATCCTGAACCCTGCCACCATGCTGCATTTCTCCTGTGATCCAGCACGCTTGCTGGGGTGGAACGGGGAAGCAGTCTCAGCTGTGAGCTGTATCTGATGGACCTGCCTGGAGAACAGTTTTAGGCCTGGTTCTTAGACCCGTAAGTTCTCCAGCAGCTCCAGGTCAGGGAAGCCCATCACTCCTACCACGAGAAGCACGAGACAAACCGAACATCAGCTTTGCCTGAGCCCTCCTTCGGAGGGCAGCCCCACCACCCTGGCTAAGCACTGTCCAGTAGAGGAGAGTTCTGCTCCTCTTCCACCTTGCTTTGACTTCTAAATGTCCACGGGGAAAGGCTCAAACCCAGGCTCTGCAACCTCAGACACAGGTATTCTCATGCCCTCACTTTATCTCCAATGCATTTCACCCCAAACCTTGGGGCAAAGCCAGGATGCCATGGCACTCACTGCTGCAGCCTGGATAGTTTAGATCTCTGTCTACTGCTTTTCCCAGAGGCACCAAGAAGGAGGTCTTGGGTGGGAAAGCGATGACTGCCATCAGAACAAAGCACTGGCTTTTGCTGGATCTTGTAAGAAAGGGAAAGTGCTGGTTTCACTCGATCCCTGAATGTAAGGAGTCCTTGCCTTCCTCTCCTCTTCCCCTTCCCCCAGCTTTCCCGTCTGGCTGCCAAACGAGAAAGCACATTATTCATAGTGACCTACTGAACACGCCAAGAAAGATTCCTGTAAGAGATAAGAAAAATAGCAGTTCAATCTTACATGAAAAGCCGCTCTGCTCTGTGTGTGTGTAATATTCTGATGCAATACTCAAAAAATATATTGGAGCGCCTTTCCCATGGGATAGCCACGCAGCAGACTGCTGGGGTACCCCAGCTTTGTGTAAGAGCAGCTCAAATACAAGTATTTGTGTCTACCACCAACATATCCACTAGTAAGCCCTACATAAAATAAAGTCCAAATGTAAACAACTAACGAACACTCCACTGCGTGAAGCCTTAGAGAATATTGTCTGCTACATGTTTAAAGTCTTATGGTGGAAAGGCAAGCAAAATAATTAAAAATTCCTTTTCATAATGAATTCTTAAGATGTGCCTAGTCCTCTGCAGTGCTCAGAGCCCTTCACTCCAGCTGACACCAACAAGACTGATGATGCATCACAGGATTTAATAAGTTCATTGTAGCATCTGTAAGGAAGTTACTTTATAAGGATTTAGACTTTGTATACTAGCACCTAATTAACTTCAGAGAGACCGAGTGTGAATTACCTAAGCAACTTGGGAGCAGACCTCATTAAATCCATGCAGTGTCTCAGGCTTACTAACTTTTAAGACTTTTTCTTTGTTTTACACCAGTCTCAAGCTTTTCCTAAAATAAGGACAAAAATACTAAATTAACCTGCTAGACAACAATTATCTACAGGATAGACAGTACTGAGACAAAAATCAGGATTAAGGTCTTACTTGAATACAATAAACTTTTCAAAGAGTTTGTCTCTTGCTCCAAACCTTCTGACTCCAATTCATCATCACTTTGGAGGAAAGTGAAACCCCAATGATCAAATGAAGAAAAAAATCATCTAACCTATTGCATTTATTTAAGTAAACTTCTCTCCCGAATGGTTCTTGTTTCTTCTTCTTAACCAGCTAACAAAAAGTAGGAATCCAGCAAAGGTCTGTCAGCAGAGAGACAGAAAATACGGAGAGCTCCACCACACACAGTGAATCAGGATCCAAGCACACACACACACAAAAGGGAAAAGACAAAAAATACAGTTCGAAAGAGGAGAGGGAGGGGGCTGCAGCCGGTCCTGCCTCGCAGGGCTACCCGGAGGGCTGGCCCTCGGCTGCTGGGGGACTCGCAGCCCTGGCCTGGCAGCAGCATCGGCGCAGCAGGCTGCGACTGCTCCCGCCGATGGGACCCGCGACTTGAGATTCCTGCCGTGAGAAACTGTGCCAGGAGATGCGCGGACAAGACAGAATCTCAAGACTCCCAATCTTCAAAAAGGGCAAGGAGGAGGACCCAGGAAACTACAGGCCGGTCAGCCTCACCTCCATCCCGGGAAAGGTGATGGAGCAGCTTATCCTGGAGATCATCATCAAGCAAGTGGAGGAAAAGAAGGTTATCAGGAGTAGTCAGCACGG
>Ga0065711_1044739_pt1 | contig 13913 bp, 7 predicted proteins | sample Hoacrofraction12_FD_59098 | JGI IMG/M metagenome (GOLD analysis project Ga0065711, IMG submission 59098) | Hoatzin crop microbial communities from Cojedes, Venezuela - Epithelial fraction 12 v2 (version 2) | ecosystem: Host-associated > Birds > Digestive system > Esophagus > Crop | place... | reverse complement strand
CCGACCCAGGTGTAGGACCTTGCACTTGGCCTTGTTGAACCTCATGAGGTTCACACAGGCCCACCTCTCCAGCTTGTCCAGGTCCCTCTGGATGGCATCCCGTCCTTCCGGTGTCTCAACCGTACCACCCACCTTGGTGTCATCTGCAAACTTACTGAGGGTACACTCGATGTCGCTGTCCATGTCATTGATAAATATATTGAACAGCACCGGTCCCAGTACGGATCCCTGAGGGACTCCACATAGTTGATGCTTTGTTAGTGCAATGGAGGAATGGGGCCTCTGGCCCAATATCTGTATGATGCTAGTAACAGTAGAGCAAAGAAACTCTTTGAACTCTATGCAGTTTAGATCTTACTTGTAGGAACTGGAGACTGGAGGTATTTACTTACATTTGTTTCAAATTAACTGTTTGCTGCCCTTCTGAAAGGGAATACTCTTTCTCTGCTTTTTCCTTTGTACAGCCATCTATTTTACTTACTCTTCCACTTTATAAAAGAAAAAGAGCAGTAGGAAGGAAAGAGAAACCTCTGTTTTGCAAATGTTTGGGGTGAATGGGCACCTGCATGAGGTAGCCAAGGCGCTTGCTTTCTTGTTATAATTCACGATCTACATCGACAGCAATCAAAGGAACCCGGGGGTAAAAATTCAAGGCTGTTCTGAACTAGAGAAGGTGGTATGGTCCAGACGTGAAAAGCCTTCCAGAAATTTCCTTGCCAAAGTCCTCGGTCACTTACAGTAAAGGAGATTTGGTTCTAATCTGCTACTGTGTGAGGTTTATTTTGGTTTTGTTCTTAATGAGAATTTGGCCTTATATTTGAGTCTGCTTCGGAGATATTTCTGTGGTCAGACTGATAAACTACTTGGGGAAAGATGAAATTTTTAGTCAATAGTATGGTTTTTTTATTAATTAAAACAAGGCAGGACATATCTGTGAAAAGAGCCAATAAAAGACATGTTTTCTTAGCTGTTTTTTTCCAGTGCTGATGATTTTTATGCTTAAAACAATTGAGAATTAATACCTGGCGGTAAATACTAAATCTGTGTGTGGTGACTGACATATTAAGCACTAGGGATTCCAATGGAGATTAAACCACACATTCTGAAAGTGCAGATATCAGTACTATTTTACGTCACAATGCTGAGTTTAGCTGCCTTATGTTTCACAGAAAAACAGGGCTGTTGATATCATCCTTTTATCTTTTTTTCTGTATTTTTGGTCATCCATTTTTTTTTTTCCCCACTTTCTCATTTTATTTGCTTCACACGGGTTCTATTGGCACTGTTCGTCCTTGCAGAGATCGAGTGATAATTGATGCAGCAGAAACATGAAAGGCAATATAAGGCTGTGAGCCCACTACATGAGTTAGGTAGTTGGCCTTTTGGTGGAGTCTGAGAAAGGAGGAGAAAGAGCCAGAGGATTTGGGAGTGGAAGTGAGGCAATTTAGTGGCAGAGTAAAAGTATGAAAGCAGAGATGGAAAACTAAATGAGACACGACTTTTGGAAAGTTCTCATATGTATCTGATAAGCTGCCACCTTTCAGTTGGGTTGCTCATAGTTTGCTAGCACTCACATAGTTTACTGGATAATGTGTTTATATATTCATCTCAGATGCACTTTACAAGTATGCATATGAATACATGTAGAACAAGTAAAAGTCATTAAAAAAATATATCCTGCCCTGAGGCCTTAAAATCAGTGCGGGTAGAAGTGAGCTACATGCATAAACCCAGCAAAGTGAGAGAATGAATTCACTTTCACCAACTGAAAGCAAGACTGCAGCCAATTCTGAACAGAGTTATCCGTATGTAACCAATCACCGCTACTCAGCAATGCAGCAGGATATGCTGAACAGTAAAAATGCTGCTAATAAGTCTAATAATATTATCAAGAATAGACCTAGCCTTTGTAGCAAACATGTCGTTAGTAACTCTTGTTAGTCTTCACTGCACTCAAGGGATGGAGCATTGGAGCAGTGCCTTAGGGAGACAGTGGAGTTGCATCCCCGTGAGTATTTAAGGAGAAATTGTCTGCTTCCCTTGAAATATGTACTTTGCTCTGGTTTGGGGAGGTGCTCTTTAATCTCTGTGTACTGAAGATGTGAAATTAAAGGTTCCTTGACCTGTTTCTTTCCTTCAGTGAACCCTGAAAGAAGTTAGGGTTAGCATTTATTATATAGAACTCTGCATTAATATGATGATTACATTATATTGCATGCATCAGGGTTTCTGCTAGTTGCCTGCCAGGAATGAATTCCTCTTCTACATTCTGCCCATTCCCCTTACATATTTCAACTTTAAAAGCAGGGTTCCTTTCTTTTGAGCATCAAAACCAGGTCGTAGCTGGCATCTGGATAATAAGCAGGTCAGGTCAGCATAATCTCCAGGAAGCTGGTGCAGAGAATTCCCTTGTGTGTCTTGGCAGTGATTTGCTTGCAGGCCTGTGATCATTCAGGTTTTTCCTCTGGCTTAGCTGGGCAGGAGCTCTGGGAGTGTTTCAACTTTGTGCTGCAGAGGTGTGTTTTGGCTTTTGGAACTACCTGTACTTCCTTGTGCTCATTAGTTCCTGGCCATTGCAAAGGCTTTGTATAACATTGGTGCTTTGGCTTTTTCTTTTTTGTAGTCACAGTAGGCTGAGTATTTCACTCCTAAATTAAAATGCATAACTCCAGTCTTTCAGCTTGATATAGGTTATTTGGGTGAAACATGGTTGTGTATGATATAGAGGTCAGACTGGATCAGGGTTCAGAAAGGATCTGCTATGCCCTGGCCAACTAAGATGTGTGCCTTGCTATGCAAAAAAAATTTTACATTTTATAAGTCTGACTCTCCACGTTCAGGTAGCTGAAATTAGAGTTAGTGTCTTTTAAGGAGCCCCCTATGTCCAATCCTTATCATGATTCCAAGGACAACGTTAATGTTTTGCCTATGTCCTCTCCAAACTGAGAGGTCTTCAAAGAATTATTGTTTTCCACCTGACTGTAAAGCAGAACAACTCTTCCAGCAACTTAACCAAAAATATCTGCCAACAGAGGGATTAAATTAGCAACCAAAGAGGCTGTAAAAGCTATTTAACTTTTTCGAATAGAAAACCATGTCTTACTCATTGCATGTTGCTTCTGAAGTTGGATTTTTCTTTCTTCCAGCATTGCAGAAGCATTTTGAATGGATGAGAACCAAATTCCTTCAAGAGGAGGAGGATCCTCTAAAACTGTAATAATATTAAAGGGATAGGAAATATGATAGTTGCAGCTTCTGCTATGTTAAAACTCTTAAACCTAGTCTTCTTTGCAGTTGTGCCACGTGCAGAAGCAGGAGGACTTATTGGATGCTACCTCTGCTTCAACTCATGCTTCTGCCTAAACTGTTTTTTTTTGGGTACGTTTAAAAAGTATGAGAAGGTGATTTTTTTTTCTTTTTTTACTTGGCCTTCCACAGACTCAAGGCTTCTTGCATAACAGATGGCATTTTAATATTATGAAAGAGCTTTGGAAAAGACTTTTAATTTCTCCACTTGTGGGTTGCAGTATTTATTTAATCTAGTACTTAGAAAATGAGATTTTAAACTAGATAGCTCTAGTGCTAGAAGCACATTGTTGGGACACAGCCAGACTTCTTGGTTTCCCCACAACATTTACAAAGGCACAGAGCAGATCTTTGCATGATTAATATTGTTTTTATCCAAGGCAGTGAAGTCCATTTTCCTGTAAATCTTCCATATTAGTGTGCTTTAATAGTTAGAGATGTGAGCAGAAGAACCCTGCAGACTGATGAGTAATGAACCATAGCTGCTTAAAGAAAAGACACGATGTGAGTCAGCAGGGACTGAAGTGGGACCTCTGGCACCCAAAGCACCATCTATGTATTGCAAGCGAGGAGTTCCTCTAGCAGTAGCGAGCTGTTACCATTAGCTCCTGCCAACAGCAGAGGATGGAGCGGCACTTGAGACCTGTGCTGCAGAGAGGTGTGGTGGCACCTGTGATCCACAGCCTGCAGTGGTGGTACACCAGCTGGCAAGACCACATACTAGTCGGGTTTTATGCTTTCCCATTCCCATCATTGAGCCCTGTCTGGAGCTGGATCACGGTATCCTACCATGAAGGCAGCCATACTATGCTGCTACCACACCCTCCCTTGGGAACCTGTCCTACCCTCCTGTATCATCTGAAATGCCAGTGGTGAAAAAAATGCATCATTCTTCTTGCATTAATTACACTTTTTATATTTGTCTGTACATTTGTGTAACAAATGCAAGTCAAGGAGAGGCAAAACAAATTGGTGCTTTAATGGCTGGAAACCCATCAGTGTTTGAATGTGTTGCTGTTGTGCAATTTGCCTTTAATGACTGACTGTCTGCAAAGGTAGTTGAAGTTACGCTGCCTTCTTTAAGGGCTGACATTCAACATAATGCCTTTAAACAAAAGAATGTAAAATAAATAAATATATATAATTGTTGACTTCTGATTTGAGTTTTGCTGCTTGCCCAGTATGGAGTAATTTTACAATGTCTGACCATTTAGCAAGCAGTCTGTAGGGCTCTTCCTACATTGTGCTAAGGTCTTTCCTTCTGCTTAGACTGGACACCATTATATGAGTTCATGCTGTTCACCGGGCTTAGGTATCTTTTGTCATGCCTGAGGTCTGTGTAGCATCTATTGTTCATATTAGAAAAGATGTGTAAATTCGTTTTTAGAGAATTTCTTTTATCAGTGGTATTTTCTCACTCAGATTCAGCTGCCACCACATCTAATTGTGCCTTCTACCCTTGCCTCATAGGTCTGGTATGCAAGAAAGGAAGGTCTTTCTGTTCTTGGGAACTTGTACTATTGGGAAGGAGCATCATCCTGAAAAGATGCTGGATGTAGGACTGAATAAACTTCTGTTCTTCGTAATTTCTTTGATTCATTGTAGCATCTCCTTTGATATTGGCATAAAACTGTTTCAGCTGAGTCTGTCAAAATGAAGAGTTAATATGACTGCTGAACTGCCATATTTTGATGCTGCAAGGTTGTACTGGATGGGAAGTCAGTTAAGTATATCTCAGTCTTTTTTTCTCGTCATTACTTTAAAAAAAAATTAAAAAATGCAGCGCTCTAGTGATTTATGATCTCTTTCCACTAGAATGGTTTCTTGTCCTCGAACCAAACTTTTCACATGCAAACACTACTGCAAGACATTTCAATCAGGTGTACATTTTACCTCTGGTGATAGTGACCTTCACACACAAGGTACTGACTGTCCCTTTTATAGGAATGATCCTTCAAGCCCCAGCTCACTGGCATCACGTTGTGTGATTGCCTTTTCATTCACATAGTGCTTCAAGGTGGGATGATTGGTAATAAGCTTCATGCTACCTCTGATGGCTGTATCAAGTTGAGAGAGACATATTCAGGCTGCATCTTTATTTTGCATCTGCTGCATCTCTCATAGGAATACTTTGCTTGTTTTAGTGCTGCTCGGAGCACCCATTCGCTGGTTTTAACTGAAGGCAGTGATTGTGTTATCTGTACTTCTTGAAACTTCAGTGGGTGTATATTTATTCTTTGGTGTTTTTGTATACAATTATAACCTGTGTACTTCCTTCAGTTTCATGATTATTTAATTTGGTTTGTCTGACAGTAGCTTTGCATTATTTTCTTGCGTAATTCTGAGGAAACTTGAGTGGTGTAGTACATGGACTAATGTTTATACCATATTTAAATGTTTGGAGTTTGCATATGTGTGTCTCTTTCTCTATGCCTAGTGCTGTCTTTGCTTTGCAAACAGGGCATTACATTAATGTGATACATGCAAAATGTCATCTTCCAAGCCACTGATCCCTGTTGCTCCCTACTTCAGTATGGTGCATTATTTTCCTGTCTGGAAGCTGTGACATTATTCCCTTTACACAGTTAGTGCACATGACCCATTATACAAAACATTGCTTTACTATCTCGGCTATTTTTCTTCCCAGTTCCCACATGCCTTTGTCTTAAGCTCATCTGTGTTTCGTACTAGTGCATTTGCTTTTTGCTTGCTTTCTTACCTTTTGAGGTACTGGATGAATGGACTCTTAAGTCCGTACCTCACATCATCTCTGTTTGGATGTGGCCTTGCTTAATAGCATTGCATGTATCTGTAGATCTTAACAGAGTTCCTGAGTATTCTTATTTGTTTCCTATACTTTTATTTCCCTAACTAATGTATTGCACATTAGTTCATTTTTTTAAGATTTCTTAATAGCGTGACTTGGCCATTTCATGCAGATTGACAATCTACCAATCTGCTTTTTCTCCATATTCATTATTACGCTTTGTTGGCACATGACGGACATTGTGGATTGAAAATGCTTCTAAAATTTTATATACATCCTCCCAGTTCGTGCTGAAAATTCCAAATGCTGCTTGTAGCCAGTGGCAGCCATTGCCTGTTACAGATGATAATGTGGCTGCTCTTATTCTAGTTCTGTCTAACTAAATTCTTTTCATGTCTGTCTGCTTGGGACAGGACTCTGGTATGCTGCCATGATCATTGTTTGCTCTTCATGTGTGTGTACAGGAGGGAGATTCAGTATTCTTATCCTCTGATATCAGGTACCTGAAGGAGCTAAGTCCTTCCTGTCACCAAGTCCACTGCAGGAGAACAAAAGGAGATGGAGCCAAGGAGTCTAACACTTCAGCTTTCTTCCTTTCTGTTTGTGTATTATCCCACCTCATCAAGCACTTTTTAAGTGCAGAGCTCTCTAGATGTTGCCTTGTATGTGAATATGCCATAAAATCTCCTATTGGGTGGCAGTATAATCGTAAAACAGCAAGCTTGGGAAACTAGCTTTTATTATGTTTTTATTTTTTTAGTTAACTCATCTGAAAATGAGTTGGAAAGAGATTGGTTACCTCATTAATGAACATTTGTATAATCCTTGGAGACTTGTGAATGAAAAACTTGATTGAACTGCAAAATCGGTGGTAGCGATGGCTGTCTTTGTTCACACTCAGCTTTATTATCGCAGCTGCACACTGAGCTGTTTCCCCTCCTCATCTGTACTTCAGCACTTTCTTCTCTGCACACAACAGTCTCAACAGCTTGCACTTTTTTAAAGAACATAAATACATTGCTCAGTTAGACAGAATCACAGAATGTTAGGGGTTGGAAGGGACCTCTATGGATCATCTAGTCCAACCCCTCTGCTGAAGCAGGGTCACCTAAAGCCCCTGTCCCAGCAGGTCTTGAATATCTCCAGAGAAGGAGACTCTACAGCCTCCCTAGGTGGTCCGTGTAGCCTCTCACTCTGTTCCAATAGGAGCAGCGCTCTCTTGTAATTCCCAGCATCCACCATCACTGGCTTACAGACGTTAGAGGTACATTCCTGCTTCTTCCTTCATCATTTGTTTATGGACAGATTTTTGCAAGGATTTATTCTCCTGTTGCTGTAAGATACATTGATTGAAGCTTATTGGTATTGAACCGCTTTAGTATCTGTTAGCTTGTACACCTACTCTTAAATGACTCACCTTCTCTTGCATTTAACATAATTTGCAGTGCTCACTCATTTATGACCACTGAGTATTTTAAAAGTCAAATCTTCTACCTGTTACCTGTCTAACACTGATATCCCACAGTACTGATCCTAATTCCACAGATCTGCTGGATCATGTTGAGCAGAGGGTAATCTCCAGAAAGGTCCAAGGTTTCCCCAGTGATTCACCTGAGCGTGAAGTTGGAGTCTGTTCCAGTGTTGGTGTCCACTTCTCTTGGCTCGGCCCTAGGAAGGTCCTGCCCGTAGGCTGTCCCCTGTCGTCAGTAGTTCCCAGGCACCGTGCCTTCTCTATGCTCCATACAGAGCTGTCACCAGTTCCTGCCCCCAGCTCTTCCTTGGGTTGAAGGCCTAGGTGACTATGGATTACAGAAACGGTTCTCCAAGGGTCCTTGTGCCCTGCTGAATGAGGGCAAGAAATCTTCTGTAACAAATGCAACACACAACAGAAGATAGACAGCCTTTGCTAGAGGGTGTGGTCCGAAGCGTGTGTTCCATGTGCAGAGGCCCTGATCGTAGTGCAGCAGGCGGGGGGAGGACGCTGTTTCTCTGCCTCCCTGTACGAACCTTACTTGGCTGCCTGATTCCCATTCTTTCACACTGAGCAGGCCTGAGTCTCCGTAGGTCCTTTTCCACTTGTGGTCATGGGCAAAAATGGGAAAGGAAGAGATGCTGTTTTTACTAAAAGTTTAGTTTCTTCAAAACCTTTGGCCATTCTTCAAATTTTGAAGTTAGTTGTTCCTAAAGATAATTCTCTATCCTTGTAATCAAGCTCTCACCTTGGAAACACATCTCTGAGGTGAGCTCTTTTTCCGTTCTTTGTTAAAAACCAGGTTGAGTTATGCTGTTATTTTCATCTTGGCAGTGTCCGCAAAGAATCTAAATTGATCAGAGACGAGCTTTTTTTTTCTTGTGGAAATAGATCAAATTTGTTTTAATCAAGCAAATTAAATTTCATTGTTCCTCTTTTTGATCTTAAGAGAGCACTTTCCCTTAATTCAAGTTTGTCTAAACTCTGTAGCTCCCTAGGGCATATACATAAGCTTGTGTGATAGAATTACACTCGTCACTAACTCTAGGAATCTTTCTTGGCCTGAGCCTGTTTATAAAAATCTCTTTTCTGAATTGTATGAGTGATCTGGGTATCATCACTTAGTGCCCTTCTAGAAAGGTATCCCCCTAATTTTAAATAATATCTTTAGTAGTGTGTTAGAAATAAACTGGGATTGTCTTTCTTCTCACTGAAGACATTTGCTTTAACCTTACCTTCTTAGTAAGTGTTTTCTAAAGATGTATTAGTTAAAAAGCCTAATTGATCGTGGCTGTAAAATTTGCACATAGTTGCACGCATGTAAATGTCATTCATAATTTTCTGCATTTCTCCCACTACGTCTACTACATGAAGTATTGTATTTTAAAGATATTATCTTTGTATTCTGGATTGTAGGGTGAAGTTCTCTACTAATTTCATTACGCTAAGGCTTTATCCATCTAAACTGAGGTGGTGGTAAAAATTAAGTTTTATTCTAGAGCCCTAAGAAGCTTAATTAAGGACAAGAACCTCTTGTTGGTCTTCAAATAAACAGCAAGGAATGCAGTGCTTGTTCTAGGGATCATTACAGCAAATTTTATATATGTATGTCCATTAAAAAATGGATGTGAACTGTAAAGTCACAGTATGAATTTCTTAACAAAGTTCTCTTCATGAGTACACAAATGTTGGGCTTCTGTGAAAAATATTTTCTGAAGAGGAGGAACTCTGTAATATATCTACTCTGTTTATTCTTTTTTTTTCTGTCTTGATAGAGGAAAAAAAATCAGTTCATGCCTACTTCCCTGACTAGATCACTTAGTTCTGTGCAAGCATTTAATATTGAAGAAATTATTTTCAGGTTTGGTCTCTAGTATGCTTATGCTGTCGGAAGAGTTGCATGCTGTCCGTTTTGTTCTCTGTCCCTATGACTATTTGAGCATTCCAGTGCATGCACGCAAAGACGGGCTTTGGTTTGTACCAATGCCATCGTATGCAACCTTGAAAACTGCAATTTTGGGTGTTTTTTTGTCAAAACTTCTGTGAATAAAGATAATCTCTTTAATTCTGACAGAAAGCAGAAGAGCCAAAGGAGGCCAAGCATGGCTGAAATCATCTTACTACAATGGAAAGCTGCGAAGATCTGGCCCAACTTAATTACACAGCAGGGGCTAGAGGGTGATTTTTTTCTAGTATTTGACCTCTGTGTAAAGGCAGAGCAAGGAACAGCAGATTGGGAGTACTGGAAAGTGAAGGAAGATGTTTTACTTCATTTCTATCAAACAAGGCTTTGTAGGCCTCCAAGCTGCGTAGAGTCCTGAAGAGAATGAAGTGATGGTCAGGTGGACTGAAAGTGATAATGGAGAGAGTTAGCTGCCAGTGGGGTTTCTGGAAGAAAAGCTGTGTGAACACTGCAAGGAGAGGATGAAGTTGAGTTCTGCAGCATATAACAATATCTTCTTTTTTATTTGGCTGGAAGGGGATCTGATGGAAATAATCAAAGCAATAAAAGCTTTGGGGAAACTAGAAGATGAATTTGGCAGCGGCTTTTTGGGGGTGTTTGAAATGAATACATTTTTAGCAGCTGTGGGAAGGAGAAATCATCAAGACCAAATTAATAGGGACCCAAATTAGTTTGTACTGATGAGCACATAACACAAGCATGTGCTTTAGAAACGTTGTATAGGAAGTAGCTTTGAGACACTGGAAAGGTTTCTCGAGATGGAAGAGTCAAAGATGCCCCCCGACTACGGGACTGAGTATTACAACTGCAGTGATTATTTGCAGAAATATTTGGCAGTATTAACTGAGATGTATTGATTATTTCTCGCACATGTACTGTGGATTCAGAGAGTGAGATGAGCAAATCCTTGTTTTTCTTCTCAGCAGAAATGTCAGGGAACAAACACTGGCTACCTTTACCAGAATATTTCTGCTAGCTAAAATAAAAAGCAGTGCTTTAGGGGAAGTTGAAATCTCTGTAAACTAACTAAAAGGAAATGGATTTTTTTAAAAAATAAGGCTTGTTTTATATTTATTATATGTGCCTCTGTAGCAGTGTCATTTTTTCCATAATTACAAATAACGAAGTCTCAAAACTGGAAAATGCATTCATATCCACATTGTATATGGTTGTTCATTTTATTACCTTTCCATTTCCTCCACTAATATTCACATTGCAAAGAACGATTGTATTAATTGGTTGATGGTATGTAACAGGATATTCAGGGTATGGAAGTTAAAGGTAATCTAGAACTGGATTGTTGATCATCATAACATTAGTATTTCAAGCAATCTGTGTACAATAAAGTTCAATAATGCACTGGAAAATTATGTTTAATTTTTCTTTAAAGTTTAAAAAGTATGTAGTGCTTTGTCATCAATTAGCAGCAGGAGGGCAAATTATAGTTACATTAAACTGTGCTTGCTATATAATTCACAAATCTTATTAGCAAAGAATTAACATCATAACTGGCAATTTAAAAACTGCCTTTAGGTCTGAATAAGGATTGGCTGTAGACATATTTTAGTAGTATTGGAGAAATAAAAATAGATCTATTTCTAGAAAGAGCATTTCTAGTGGTACTGAAATAATTATTTGCTCTTTTGTGAAGTGATAGTGTCTTTCTTAGCCTTAGTTGTGAAATGATAATATGGTATAGAAAAGACTGTTTATCTTTTCCTTGATAAATGGCCCTGCTTCCAGTTAGTTTTTTTTGTTTGTTTGTTTATTTTTTTTTAGAATAATGGAAAAACTTGGTTATATCATGAAAGGACACAGGCATCTAGTTTTCTCAGTTTCGTTGGCTGTTTGGGTACACATGCATAAAAACTGCATGACTTCTCAGATGCGGATTAATAATAAGGAAGTCAAGGAGAGAAATTCCTCCCTTCCTCTCCCCCCCAGCATAGCAAATAAGTTTGGTATTTTTCTGAGACAACAGACAAATTGCTCAGTCGCATGCTCCAAGACTTTGCTTCTGCTGGCTAATGAAGTAGAACAAGACATAGAAGAAAAATGCACATTTCTCACTGGTTTGCTGTACCACATTAATTTTCTTGTGGATTCTTTCAGTGTATTGACAACCTCAAAATGGAGCCTATGCAAACAGTAAAATGTAGTTTGCAATGTATGATGCGTTTTGGGGTTTTTTTTTGTGGTGATTGTTGGGCTGATTTTTTTTTCTTTCTCCAGGGGGCAGGACAGTAGTGTTATGCATGTCATTAATACAAATTAAAGGGAGTTCACTTATGCTGAAGACATTTCCCTGCTCCTGGATTCCCTTTGTGGTTGCACTTGGTCAATCTCCTTTCCTTGCTGACCTCATGCCCATCCTTCTTCCCTCCTCACAATAGACTGTGAAATGCCATATGAGGAACACCTTAATCTTCAAAAATGTTTCATTTTAGTGTACGTCTTAGCATGTTATATACTCTCTTATCTCAGTACTTATCGAAGTGAATTCATGCTCTTATATACTATGAGTCTTCAAAAGCAGTTTAAGACTACCCTCCCTTACTACTGTTGGTAGCTTTGGTCTGAGAGAAATACGTTATGCAAGTATTTTGTTGCTCTCTTGTAATAATGCTGCTAATTACTACTTAAAGACTCTTCCTAATTTGTTGCAGCTAGGTTTGATCAAAGACTGATATAAACAGACATTGTGGCCGGACACTTGTGTTGATTTAAACTCTTATAGCTTAGAGGACTTAATTAGAAGAGAACAACACATAATGATTGTGTGCAATGCAAAAGGATAAAACAATTTCCACAACCTCTTTAATTTTTTTAGATACTTTGCATTTGGTTAACAGATGTGTTGTTCTGTGGTTCTTCAAGCTATTTCAAATTCTGTTTATATATTTTTACTGTTTCTGTAAACCACAGTGTGTAGGCATCAGATACAAAATTCAAATTCATGTTCTTGATGTTTTAAAGGAAGAACTCATATTTTTCATGCCTGTCTTTTTTGTTGTTTTTGCTTTACCTGTTTGTTTTGTCATTTGGAAGGTGTTTAATGCAGCCTTTGTAGGGGTGAGAGGTAGCTGTGATGAAAGATGAACCTTACAGTGACTTGGACCTGTGTTCGTTGTCAGCAGTGAAGAGGTCCATAACACAGACTAGTCCTGCTAGCATTTCTTGGGTTTATTTTTAGGCAATAAATAAAAAAAAAAACAAACCTCCCCAATATTGTGTCAATCCCAGACAGCCATAATGTGTTGCACTGGATGTATGGTATTCCAGAATAGAACCTATATTCTGAGTATATCATTTGAGGAAAATAGATATTTAAAACACGTTGTTATGTTATGCCTTGCGTTTTCTTGTATGCGTGGCTGTGATGTTTCAAGTCAGCTTTTTGGTATGATCTTGTAGGATGCGACAGAGCTTTCCCCAAGCTGCATAGCAGAAAGAACTGGTAGCGTTGAAAAAGGCACTAGTTCTTAAACTGCTGAAGTGGATTTTGAATACTAAATTAGGTTGGAACAGGATTACCCTAGGTGAACTTTGATATATTTGGTAAAACTGTTTAAAAATCTCTTTTCACTTGTGGAAGATGTATTTAAACTTACCCTTATTTTTATACTGAGTGTTCCAGATAGGGGTGGCTTTTACCTTGAGGTTAGTGGGGTCTTATCCCCACCAAAACTTTACAAAAGTGGCAAAAATACTTCCTGGGCATTCTGCATCAACAGTAAGGTGCCATGGTGGCATAGCAGAGTGAAAATTAGAGAACAGTATCATAGCATTGAATAAATTCTGTGTAACAACTTGTTGCGATGTTTAATGCTCATACTACAGATCTCTGGTGCCTTTGTGCTCCTTCCTAGCCTGCAGTAGGATTTTCACGTTCAGTTCCCAGGCTCCCTGGGCTGTGGACGTGCAGCCTCTTGGTCTGAGCATCAAGAAGGGATGTGCAGGACAAAACTGCAACATCTTCTGCAAGATAATGGATTTGTTTTGTTTTGCAGCATATAAATAATCTGGCCTGTGCTATACTTGTTGTGTATGAATTTGTTCACCTTAACATCTGTTGTATTTACACATGCATGCATGTCTACTACAAAATTTGAGATCCCCCACCAATTAAGAATTTTGCAAGCACCACTGATGCTAGAATAGATTGAATTGTGATTACCACATTGTTTAATAGCAAACACTTTGGACCAAAAATATGAAGTTGTCTGACTTGCACACATGGAAATGGAACTTTGATATTCAGATATTTTTGTGGGGTAGGGTCTCTTGTTCCATATACACTTGCTGTCTAACTTCTATTTTTATTACTTTTTACTTTTGAATGTCAGAGCAAACATTGATTAAGGTTCCTCATTCAAACAACAGATTCCTATTCTCCCCCCCTCCCC
>Ga0065711_1044741_pt1 | contig 13914 bp, 12 predicted proteins | sample Hoacrofraction12_FD_59098 | JGI IMG/M metagenome (GOLD analysis project Ga0065711, IMG submission 59098) | Hoatzin crop microbial communities from Cojedes, Venezuela - Epithelial fraction 12 v2 (version 2) | ecosystem: Host-associated > Birds > Digestive system > Esophagus > Crop | place... | reverse complement strand
GGGGGGGGGGGCGGTGTCCAAAAGATGCTGAATGATACAGCAAGGGGCTGCAAAGGGCCTGCCAAAGGAAGGGGTGAGTTGCCAGAAGATGTCTTCACTGAGAATTTATTTGGGGGGGCCTTAGCTGGGAGTCGTGCACCTAGCGGTACCACCGGCTTGATGTGCCAGTAGGGGCTAAGGCGAAGCTGGAGAATTGGAATGGTAATCATGACACTGCTGCAGTACTACCCATCCTGGGCTTTGTATTGAGGGTTTATCAGGAAGTAAGGCAGTCTGGCCTTGGATGCAGCAATCCTGGAGCTCCAGTGAGAGCTTGCTGTAAGCTAATAGTACAGCACAACTTACTACAAATATTAGTACTGAGGTAGAGGGAAAAGCCAGGTGAAAAAAAAAAAAACACAACAGCAAACTAATTTGTTAACTGTGTTCTAGAGAAAGAAAACAAGAAGAATTTCTTGTTGCAGTAATCTCAGGTTTGCTTCTACAGTTTTCTCCTGAATTCAAGGCAGTGAATCCAATGCAGCAAGTCCCAGCCTTGAAAATTGATGGCATCACCCTTTCTCAGTCGGTGAGTTACCAGCCACATCCCTGTTAACCATTCACTCCAGCCTGCTGCCGGTCTGGAGGGTATGGCTTCGCCCCAGAGCTCTCATCTGTGCATTGGAAAAGAGAGGGCATTTGTGATAAACAATCCCACTTGGGGGCAGAAATAGCACATAGCCTCTGCTGGGAAACTGCTGTCAAGGGTTTAAGCTCGATTCAGCTTTGGTTCGTAATTCCACCTCTCGCTGAGCAGTTTGCAGCCTGACTTGGATGGCTGTGCCAGGGTTTGCCTGAAATTACACCTGGGCTAAATGACAACGAGGTCCCAAGCAGACATCGAAGGGGAAATATTCTGTGGTTGGACTGGTAACAAACTTCATTCAAAAGCTGTTGTATTCTGTTGGATCAGTTCCCCTTTCCCATGTGTTCAGGATGTGAACTTTTTGGGTCTCAAATAACCTCCCTTTATCCCTTCATTACAGCTGGCTATAATTCATTACCTAGAAGACACCCGTCCGAACCCCAGGCTCCTGCCCCTAGATCCAAAGAAGAGAGCCCAAGTCAGAATGATCGCAGATCACATTGTTTCCGGCATTCAGCCACTCCAGGTATTGCCTTGTCATATCCATGCAAATGAGAAAACCAGGATGAGTTTCCAGGAGTCTGTGTCTCTGAAAAGTTCAGTCTCTTTAAGTTGCTGCCAGCCAATGGAGTGGCAGACCTGAAGACTGTGTGTTAGCAAGTGAAGTATCTGCTGTCTCTTCCTGATCTGCCAATGGCAACAACACAGTATTTCCTAGAAAAAAAATCCTGTAGCACCCCAGGGTTCTTTCCAGAAACAGCTGAACCCATACAGTTTCACTGCAAGGTCTGGTATGTTTTAGGAAGACAACAGCTGAGTAACCCAAAGGGCAGAGGCAAAGGGATACCCTGGCAGCTGTTACAGGACAGTCCCAGGAGAGAGATACAGCAGGGTGCATGGTTCAGTGAGGCTGAGGTCAGGGCTGACCCAGCAGGCTGAACTCAGGCTGGGAGTTCAGGCTTGGTACCTCCTCATCTCCCCTCTCCTCCACTGGGTGAGGCAGTGGGTAAGATCTAGCCAGCAGCGGTCAGTCTAACCTGGAGATCACTTACCTTCACAGAACCTGGGCATCCTGAAACAAATGGGGGAGAAAAAACTGGAATGGGCTCAGAACTGCATCACATCTGGCTTCCAAGGTGCGTCCCACATCCAAAATGATCAGCACTTCGACTGACACTTCAAAACTCTGTGCTGCTGGGGTCCCACTTTACTCCTCAGGCAGAACAACAGAACTCCCTAGGCTGATGTGTTGGGGTCCTGCCCTGACGGTAGCACTCCAGAGTCTCAGAGGAAAGATGCTGTCCACAATGCACTTCCACTGCTGCCCCTGAGGCCATCCTGTACACGGCATCAGTTGATTCACCTTCACGTGTGAGGGCTGACAGCGCTTCTTCTTCCTGCCACCTGCTCCCAAACTAGTGCCTTTTGCTTTAAAAGTCTGTCAATCTATATTGATATGCTTTTATCACCAGACAAAATACATCTGATGGCAAACTCCCACAGAATCTAGCAAGTAGCAGAATATTTCTTTACCTCCTTGGGAGAAATAGGTGCTTTTTATTTCCTCAAAACCCTTTCCCCCATGTGCTGGAATGGCAGGCCCATCTTCACTTCTAGACAGACACAAACTGATTGAACCCTTGCATTTTTCTCCTCCCCACTCTTGCATATCTCTATATTGTCCTTTTAGTATTTCATGTGCATTGCCTGAAGCAGCTGAAATCACCCTGGGTCCCAAAAGGCTGAAGGACCCAAAAGACTCCTGTAATTACACCGTTGTAAGATTTCTGTTCCTTCTAGGTTCTGTCACAAATTGCTCCTTTTTCATACTCAGCTCAGGGTCAAAATGCCTTTATTCATAATTCCCAGTCTAAAAAGTCTTTGGTGTCCCATTCAAATGAGTTTTCAATGCCTCACTCTAGTGTACCCCCTCTCTTGGCAGCGCTGGAGCAGATTCTGCAGCACACTGCTGGACGCTACTGTGTGGGGGATGAAGTAAGTATCTGAGAGAGTCTTGTGTATCACTGGAGAACTGAAAACCCAGTACATTCCATAGAATAGGAAAGGAAATTAGTTGTGAAGACACACCACAAGCCCATCCTCTGCCTAGTTACATGCGGTGCCTCCACTATAAGAAAAGCAGCTGCACGGATCCCACTTAGGCCATTAGTAACTTGGAAATAGTTACCGAGTTATTTATTTGTCCCTGCCTGTAACATGCTGATGGCCAGATTCTGCAGCTGGATCTGGCTGCTACTAGAGGATGTGGAAATAGACTATATATATTTCATATGTAAGAGATTTGGAGTTCAGAGCGTCCTGTTGTAGGGGCAAAGCTTGGCTCAAGAAACAGATTCTGTTCTTAGCTCTGCTCTGTGGAACGTTTAACCGAGTTGTATTGTATTTTTCTGCTCTGTCCATCCAGTTTTAACATGGACAGGTTTCAGAGAGCTCACATACAAGCTGTTCTGACCTTTACCAAGCTAGAAGCCACTCAGACCTCTTCCATTTAGTAGTCCTGTTTGACAGGCAATTGGATCATTTCCTATAAAAGCCTGGCAAAAAATCCTTTTCTAGATTTTTTTTTTTTTGCCTTGCAGGCTCCTGCAATAACCTGGGATGCAGAGGATTGTCTAGTAGGAGCCTTAGGGAACTGGAGCCCTTGGTGGGCAAAGGCTGGTTACAAGATCTTATGCTGGAGAATAACATGTGCTGAAAGGCACCCAGAGCTTTGTGACCTGGGGAGTGGGGTGGGGGCAGCTGCCTCTGTGTGGACAGGCAGCTAGCTGTGTTGTCCTTGGGTCTTCAGATTGAACGTTGCTGAGCCTGTGTGCAAAGGCCCTGTTACGTATCAGGTCTTGACATTGGTAGGAGCTGCTTGATACTCCTGCAAAGCAAACAAACAAAATTTACTCATCTTTTCCCAGCCATGCAGACTCCTCCCTCCCTCTCTCCCTCACCTCCCTCTGCAGCTTGCCAACAGACTTGTTTGCTCAGAGGCAGTTGCCATAGAAGCACTGTCCTCTTGAGGTCTCGATGATCAGCTGGTAAATACAAAGCTCCCTAAAGGTGGATGGCTTCTTCTGCTAGTGACTCCTATGAGAAGTTCTTTTCCTTGTACTGTTGTCATATTATTTATGCTGGATTAAAGAATGGGATTGTTGTGACAGCTTCTCCATACTGGCTGATAATAATTTCTATCCTGCTGTCAAAGCATGCCACCACAGTGAAGTGTGATGGGACAGGCTCTGAGTTACTCTGACCCCTCTTCTCTGCTATATTTGCAGGTTTCTGTGGCTGATGTGTGCTTGGTGCCTCAAGTTTCCAATGCTGAAAGGTAATTAAGGCTAAGCTTGAGGTGCTCTTCAAGGGCACCTACTCCTTGTGCTGGGCTGTCAGAGTTTACCTTCTGCTGCTCCTTGTGCCTGTTAGGAAAGATCCCTCCTGCCTGCTCTATCCGGTTATGGATTCTTCTCTGCATGAATTTTCTTATGTCATAAATACTGTCTCTTTTGGAGGCTCTTGGAAATAAGGAGCTGGGCTCTCTTCTCAGAAGCCCCTGGAGGAAACCTGATCTATGTCCTTAGAAAAGCTGAGGTTGCCCCCACTCCACATCCTTTCTCCTTGTTTGCTCTATATTTACATTGCACACAGGGGAAAAAGATTAATCTGACTATATTTGTTGAAAGCCTTAAATCTATGCTAGCACTGGCTGCAAGATTCCCAGGAAAAGCACAGTGCCTTCTTACCCTGTGCTGCATATTACGTAAAAGTCTAGTGTAGACGGAAGAACTTACTAACCTTTCCTCTGGCATTTGTGTTTAAACCTAAAAGGATGAACCTTTTCTCTTAATGCAAAAGTACCCCAGCCTGTGAGAATCTCCCATGCTGGGCAGGCACAGCACACTGCTCTACCCTTTTGCTCACTGCTGCACTGGCTGTCATACTCAAGACTACCTCACAGATTTTTTTCCTTTTGCAGATTCAAAGTAGACATGGGTCCATATCCCATAATAATCAGAATAAACAAAGCTCTCCTGGAGTTAGAGGCATTCAAAGTAAGCCACCCATCCCGGCAGCCAGATACTCCTGCAGAGCTGCGAGCTTGAAGCCCTTCCACTCATTAAGTCAAGTAAGCTGCAGTGTCAAAGAAGACAACAGCTACAGCTTGGGTAGGACTTCAGTGCCAACAGGAAGCCCTAGTACTGTTGTCTCACTTTCATCTGGATGGGAAGAAGGACAGAGGACCTGGAAGTAGCCTCGATGACTTACAGGAGCTATGCCTGTGCTGGAAAGCTTGCAGCTACTTATGACCATGTTTTTTTCCTATCTGATGCATCTCCACAAAGCACATTAAAGCAGAAGAATTATCAGAAGTCCTCTTTGTATGGCTTTGGGTTGGGGAATGTGACCACAAACAACTGTGAGAGATTGAGCCAATTCTGGAGTCCCCACAGGGGCCTCTTTTTTTCTACCACCTACAGAAAGAACATCAGGGAAACAGTGTACACAGTGCAGATCATAGTGCACTACTCACCTAGCAGGCCTGCTTGTCCTTGCAGCTGCCTCACAGGTGGCATAAGCATCAGTGCCATGGATATAAACAGCAAGAGCTAGTCTCTGACAGAAGACAGCTTAATCCCAGCCCTTGTTGGGTCCCCTGGGTCTTGCAAGAGCCAAAAGTCAGCAACTCTGCCACTCCTTGCAATGAGATGAGAATTACTGCCTGGGACAGCCAATTTGTACCTCTTCCTTATGTCTAGCAGCAGTCTTGCAGAATTTATAATAAAGGTCTGTCCAGAACAAAGCTAGGTGGTTCTGCCTAGTCATCAAGAGACAACCAGCTCACTCCCCTATGCTGAAAATGATGGTGTTCTCTTCCTTTTCCCATCCTCAGACACTGCTCTAGGTGTTTTCCTAGGGGTCAGCTGCAGGCTATTTCCCAAGGGAATCCCACCCCAGATTCCCTCCAAACCAGAATCACACCTGTACTTTCACGGCGAGGCAGGAGTAAATCCCATTCCACTCATCCCAAATGAAACCCAACACCTGAGTCACCTTCAGAGCTGAAAGCACCCGGGAATTCCAGCCTAGAAACCTGAAGGGCAAGAAGGGAAATCCAGAAGCCTGTGACTGTGTTCTTGTGGAGGCTCAGCTCAGATCCCACTGAATGTTTTGGCACCCAAGCCCAGGTACCAAGCCAGGGATACGCGAGGGAATTTCTATCCGTCTGATGCTGTGTGTCAGCTGCCCTAAGAGGGCAATACCCACGGCCTTCAGAAAGGCTTTCCAAACCCGTGATCTCTTGTGCCAAGGTAGCATTCACCCACATATAGATACTTGGACTGCCACATTGCTTGGACTGATTTATTGCCATCCATGTCTGTATTCAGGCTGGTGAAGAGCCCTTGCTGTTCCAGGCTCATTCTGAGTATTGTGCATTATCCTAGGTCCAGCTGGATTTTGATTGTGCTGTTGTAAAAGGTGCTGGCACAGTTGGAGCCCCCAAAGACCAACACCATGTGCAGGTTATGCTCCTCTTTCTTCTCCTTGTCCACATCCATCGGGTGGGCAGGAGTCAGGTCAAGTAATGTGTGGCCAGCTCGGGGCACAGAGCAGAGGTCGTGGTGGATCACCGTACTCCACGAAAGAGTATCTGAAGTAGAAAGCGGATATCAATACTGACAAACCCACTCCAAAAGTAAGGGATGAAACAAATGGACCAGACTAGGTGTTCAGAAACACCACTGCAGCCCAACAGTCACCTTCAGCTATGGAGACCGGGTGGGAGAGTCACTCACCTAGGTGGAAGACAAAGGCATCCTGCAGGGCTCCCCTGGCATTGCAGCCTCCACTGATCAGAACCTTCTGATCTGACACAGCCAGAGCTGCATGAAAACTGTGAACAAAGCAAAGCCAAAAGGTGATTACAGCAAAACCTGCTTGGGTTGCCTCAGTCAGCAATGGGCAGGGGTGGGCAGACTTCAGCAGGAGCCTGGGGGCTCAAGCTGCAGATGGAAGTCAGCTTCTGCTTCTCTGCTGCCCTGACTTGCTGAATAACCCTGAAAGAGCTGTTTGTTTGCCTCTGCAGGTCAGGCCATAATCAGGCCTGAAAAACATCTCATCATCTCAGAAGGAGCTATCAAAACTCCTATGTTTTGCTCTATGGATTGAGGTAGCAGGCTAACTGGGCTTTGGTCTGATTTAGGTCTTTGTTCTAGTGGGCAGTAGTGTCCCCTTAGGCACAGCATAGTGCTGGTGCAAGAGTTTCTTCCTCTCTGTGTGTCTGTTGTACTCCAGGTACTGTGGAGACCAAACAGCAGGCAATACAGCACACTAGCACATGGCAGAAAACTTCCCCTAGCCTGACAGGCAGATTTCCTGGGAGACTAAGGGGTCTGTACCCCCCCACACCCAACAGGCACCAACTAGGACAGCGCAGGAATTTCTGGTCCCACAGTAGAGGGGCCATCCACTGCGTTTTGACTAGTGGGACAGAGGTATGCAACTGGGTCTGATCACAAGCACTGTTTAAACCTGGCTTCGAAGAGAAAGGACAGAGGAAGAAGATAGCTCCTGGGTCTGCAATAGGATCTTACCAACGTGCGGAAGGCTGTCCTGCGAGGAGGGGGACTGGTGTGTACTCCATGAAACCTGATAGCCAGGGGAAAGGCAGGTGAGATGTCCAAAAAGCTCAGCCTCGTAACTAGACAAAAACTTGCATACTCTGCCACATCAGCAACCTGCATTCTCTGCTACTCAGCTTCTTCCAAAAAAGCCATCTCTTGTTTTTGCCCATTCCCTCCCCTCTTACCCCAGAAAGGATTTTTTGACCCCATAGATTTCCATCTCCATTACCTAGTCAGGAGTTTTTATTACGTTAATGCTACTTCCCATCAAGCACACCTCATTCTCCAGTCGCTGCCTTAGAACAGACCTTCCCAAGGCATCCACCTGGCACTGACTTTCTTACCCAGATCCAGAATGTGCATGTCACTGAGGTAGAGAGAAGACCTCCGGCCCCCAAAAATCAGCAGCTTGTTCTTCAGTAGAGTAGCTGAATGCCTGGGCAGAGAAGAAGCAAATGAACAAAGTATCCTCAGCAAGTTCCCAAAACTGACGTTTCTGCCATGGCTTCTGCTATTGGGCTGCCATAGCTTCAGTCTAGACCTGCCTCTGTCCCCAGCCACTGCAGCCCAGGGACAGAATCCCATCAGTATTCACGACAGGAGGTACTGGCTGTCACATTGCTCAAACCATAGCCCTGTCTTAAGGAAGCAAATGGTGGAGAACAATCACCTAATGTTTAGGAAATTACACTGGGGTGGGAGGTAAGGTGAGCAGAGTTTCCTACTCTGTTTTGGAGGGCTGGAATATGAGCACTCTCACCCAAATCTAGGCAGAGGCTTCTCCCCTTCCGAGATGGGCTGATACCAAATTTCATGCTCTGGATTGAAGACATAGAGCACATTGCTGCAGGGTCCAACTGCCAGTGATGCCTTTCTGGGGAAAGTCCCTCCGAAAACGAAGAGCTCCTTGCGGTAGATAGTTGCACTGTGGTAGGTGAGCACTGGCATCCTCCCTTTAGCCTGGAAAAAAGTTCAACATACATTTGTTAGGAGAAGTGCATTATTTGCTGCATGACCTGTACGAAAGGGGCCCACATCATACAGCACGTTTGACAGCTCTCAGTTTTCACTTTATTGGCTCCCCAGCCAGATCTTTGCCACGCAGGCAGACAGTACGTCCTTTGCATACTCTGCACCACCAGAAAGCTCTGATGAGAGAAGGAAGTCAACCTCCTACCCCAGCTTCCTCAGAAGGTGACAGAGAACAGGAAACTCATCCAGGCTTATTCTGTAAAAGCCATCTTGTGACTTAGCCAGGAAAGAGACAGTCCCTTGCTGACAGGGCCCTCTGCAAGGATATGACAGGCAACTAAAGAGCTCAGAGATCTGCTGTGCTCAGAGCAGTCCCTGATTTGAGAAGACCAGCTCTTCACTCAGCATCCAGTGCAGCTCTCAACAGCACCATACAAAATGAGAGGCCATTTCCCTCTGCTGCTTGTACAGTACTTCCCACCCACGACCTCGGTCAGACACAGCACTCTGCAGCAACCATTTTTTCACCTTGCTTCATTCATTGTAGGCACAGCCCCTGGTTTCTGCCAAGCTTGTGGCCTTTCAACATAGCCTTCTTATATCCGTCAATCCCAAGTAAGCAGCTCAGACAACCTGCAGCAACACCAGACCGAGACTACTGGAGTAAGGATACAGGTGCTTCGATTGCCACATTCGGGCAGGACCTGCCACCTGTCCTGCGCTTTTGTCCAGGAAGAGCTGCAGTACTTACAGCCACGGGGAGCCATTTCCAGGTGACTGTGTCCAGGATGTAGATGCCGCTGTAGTCTTTGTCCTCCCTTATGCCCCCAAAGATGTAGATACGCTTGGTGTCGGGGTCGTAGGTAGCTGTGTGGCCACGCAAGCACGATGGCATGGCGTTGCGTAGCTGGAAACCCACTGGAAGCCAGAAATCACTGCCTGTGGGAGCAACACCAGACAGAGGATGTGGGAGTTGAAAGATGCTCTCAGTTTCTCCAGATTTAAAGAATATGCCATAAAATCTTTACTCAAGACTTTGCTCCTTTCATCTCCTCCTCTCCTTTGATTCAGGGCTAGGGGGAGTCATACAGAAATGTTTCTGTGTAAGGAATGAAGAGGAACACTAACTAGGTGGGGAATAGTAAGGTGGAAGAGAGGATGAGTGAAGTGCATAAAGCTGCAAGGCACTGGAATAGTATCTCACACCTCCACCAATCACACACAGACTGCAAACCATGCTGTTGCTTTTACCCCTCAAAATTCACCCAGCTCTTCCCAGAACTTATGCCTTAGCTCCTGGAGGGCTCTCCCATACAATCCCACAGCCTGTCATGGCACCCTACGCTGTCACCTCAGCCTAGTGACCATGCTAGGGGATGTGACACCTTTGCTGTCCCCTCCCCATACATAGACCCCCGAGTACCCCCTCCCATCTGCACGAGCTGTGCTCGAGTCCCACTGCCCGCATTGCCTTTGATAGCCCTGAAGTCCCCACCAGTTTCCAGCTTCCAGAGCGCATCCTTGCAGGACTGCTGATTGACACCTTCTCCACCAATCAGAACGGCTGTCCCCAGGTCACTGAGGCACATGGCATGGCACCACCGTGGGCTGGGACTGCCTGGGGAGGGCAGAGCACAGGGCTGTGAGCAGCGGCAGACAGGACACCCCCAGCTCTCTTCCCTACTGGGGAGAACAAGGCAGCTGAAGGCTCAGAGGAGAGAAATGGGAAGGCGAGGGCCCCAGGCCCCTTCCCTCTGGGGTGGCAAGAGAAATAGCTCTCTGAGGAAGATTTTCTGTTGGCTTTGGGGAATAATTGTTGTATGAGGAGAGTCAACACTAGCAGAGGGAGCCAACAGAGTCTGGCTGGATGTAGGACGCGTACAAGCTGCCACTTCAGACAGGTTTAGATGCCTCCCATTCATTACTCATCCCCAGAAGGGATATCCCGGTTGCGCTGTCCCCCTGTGTTATTCCTTGTGAGGGAGGGCTACCCAGGGACAGCTTGTTTGTGCCCAAGATACAGCAATCAGAAGTCTCGAGCTCCTTCCAGAGATACTCCTCATTCTGCTCTGTTCCTCCTCCTCTCTTCTCCCAGGCCCCCACAGTTGGCTAAAAGATACTTTTTATTCAAAGTCTATTCCACATCTTACCCTCTGCCTCAAAGGGCTATGCACCCAGAGGTGGGCCTGAGTCTCAGAGGGGCTACAGAAGCATACTGGGGAGCCTGACAGTACTGGAAGTGCCTATACCGAGGGCAATTGCATGGAGAGGAACAGTACATGCACACAACCTACTTGTTATTCTTGATCACTGGGGAGATAAAGGACGAAGCACGAGAGGCCTGTGACACTAAATGGAATGGCATCACCAAGTCGCTGAAAAGACAAACCAGGGTCTCGGAACCAGAGCCTCACCTTGCAACTCCTCCACTGCCAGATCTGCCAAGGAAACACAGAGATGGCCCCATAAAGAAAGCAGCCAGCAGACATATCCTGGAAAGTGCTCAGCTCTACAGTTCAAGAGCCCTTTGGCTTTCCTTCCTCCAACCCCAGCACAAAGCTACCTCACTGCAATAAACAAGGTGCAAGACCAAGAATCCTGAAGAAAGTCTTATCAGAAGAAATGCAGAAGACGGGTAAGAGCAGGGCACACTTCCTTTGACTGCCATCATGCTGTCACCACTGCATTTTACCCCTCTGATGGAAGCTCATTTTCCCCCTTCTCACACTGCCTACAGCGGAAGCGACTTTACGATGGAGCTACATTTGCCTTTGTGAGAAGCAAGTTAAGTCACTTCACATGGGGACCACTGAGTTATTTCCAAACATTTACACATAATATTGGTCACACCCTGGAGCTGACTTGGAATTCACACTCCAGAAACTAAAGGTTTTGTTTCCAAACACCCTGGCAGCTACTTTCTCACTACTGTCAGTACAGCTATGCTAATTATACATATATATCTATTCCTTTTCATATTCTCTATACTTTAATAATAACCAATCTCTTTTATGGACCAAGTGGTATGCTGTTAGTAGGGGAACAAACAGACTAATGGAGAGGTTATAGAACATCACAGTAGGTAACAGTTTACTCTTGTAAAACAATGCTAACAATACTTGCCTTCATTTATAAAGCACTTTTACTCATATGAAAAGACAGGTATATTATGTTATGGTACAGGGTGTTGGCACTAAGAGTATCCCATGTTCTCTTTCTGGCCTTTTCCCAGCAGGCAAAAATTCATCAAGCAGTTTATGCAGGACTAAGGAGCAGCTCTGGGTATTTCGCAAGCCAAGACAGATAAGCCCATCTTGCCTTGGACGTATCCAGAGAAATGGACTGTGAATTTGTTGCCCAGCAGCACTGCCAGATCGTTCAGACAAGACCTGCAAAATAAACCCACAAGCTGGCAGAGTTACCTTCTTCATCGAGATCTCTCTCAGATGCTGTGGGTTCAAATAAAACTTTCCTGGGCTTCTTGGGGTGGACAGGACTCTTCCTCCAGGCCTCACTGGTTTCCACCTTGCCAAATGGTGGCTTCAGGGCCCAGGGTACCGCCACGGTCCTCAGGGGTGGGTGGACGTCCTTCCTCCCAGGCCTAGACGCTCTAGCAGTCACCTCTGAGCACTGACTCTTCACCTGTAACAAGACTGCCAGTCAAATTAGCCCTGAAGAAAAAGACCTGAGGCTACTGTGAGCTGTCTGTTACTGAGCCAGAGATTAGTTTCACGTGGTAACTGTTTTCAGGCTCATCTTCCCATTGAGCCTTAAGGGCCAGCACGCCAACAGTATCTGCCACCAGATATATGCTGAGCAATGTAGCTACATGCTGGTACTGGCCCAGTGGTCTGCTTTCAGACTGTTGGCTGCGACGGGCACAGCTAGCACACGGCAACTGGAAAGGCAGAAAGGCCATCTGTGCTAGGAGTAACCAGGCTGATGGACAGTCCCACCAAGGGCTGTTAAATTCAACCCTTCCAAAGGCATTTCAATGGAGAGTACCGCATTCCGTAGCGCAAGTGAATCTTCGGCTCCGAAACTTGCTTAGCTAGGTCTCCACTAAGAGAGTGGCAGCAAATGTTCCTGCTAGACATCAACTGAGCAGGTATGAGTGAGGAAGAAGATACTAAGGAGAGGGTGAGATAACAAGAGGAAGGCTCCAGCAGACACATACCACAGGAGGATCCTCCAGGTCCTGGGCAAGGTGCATATCATCTGCTGGGAGCACGGGCGACTGGCTGGTCTCCGGGACAAGGAAGGGGCGGGCGGGCGTACTGCTGGAGACACCTCGGAGCAGCTGCGGCAGAAACAGGGACAGCGAGAATAAAAGGACACGCCAAGCGTGCTGGCCTCCATCCACAAAGGCCAAGCAAAACGATGTCTTGCAAGGGACAGGTTCCCTGCACGGGAACAGCCCAGCTTTCATCTCCAGCACCAACAGAATAAACAAAGAAAAGCAAAGCCAGGCACTGGGAGATGCTAAATCCAAGGGCTTCAGCACAAGGTAAAACAACTGTCCAAGTACCACAGATCCAGGAGAGAGTGGAACTGGAAGTGAACCGCTCTCTGCTGCCCATCTCCTGCGACACACGAGGTGTTCTGGCAGAGCTGGGTTTAGGGAACAGGCCTGGAGCATCACAGAGGGTCCAGGCTCAGCACAGATGTGCAGTAATGGATCCGCATAAGGTGGCTCTGCCTTGGAGTAGCAAAGAGAAGGAAAAGGAGAGGATGGGAGAGGAAGTTCTGTAGCTCAGAAGGGCCAAAATTTGGGACTCAGGACAGGAAGAGAGGAGGATGTTGGTTCTTTTACCTGTCCATGGACAGTCAGGACAAGCTTCACAGAGTTGCCTTTGTCCATCTCTTTCAACGAGGCCATGAAAACATCTGTCCTCCAGTCACCTTCCCACACCAGAGACCTGCACAGGGGACCATGGGTTTTCAGCCCAGCGGTGACACCGACCAGGGAAAAGCTCCTGCTCCCACACTAGCTGCTAACACCCCAAAGCCAAAAAAGATGCAGCCCTGAAAGCAGCCGAAAGGAAGCCAAAAGCACCCCCAGAGAGGAACACCATGGTGGAGGACCGGCAGGCCCGAGCAGCTCTGGGATGACACCAGCAGAACGGGGCAGCCCCAGGGAGCAGACAGCTTTTCCAGGACACCCCTCCTGACCGCCTGGCATCAGCCGCGACCTGCGGGCAGGCTCCAGCGTGCCGACCCGCTGCGGCGCGACGCCCGGGGACACCAGCACGTCCGCCGCGACGCTGGTGTCCGCCGAGTAACAGCTCCAGTCTCCCAGCCCGAACACCACCAGCTGCTTCGGCAACGGCAGGGGCAGCCACGCCTGGAAACCCATCTTGCTGGACTGGCTGCGAGGGGAGGGAAGAAAGACAACAGAAAGCAGAGATAATCATCAAGGAGTAAAATGGAAGGTGCAAAAAATATACGAAAAGGTTGGCAAGCGCCTTTACACCGGGGGAGGGTGAAAGGAGCGGGTTTGTGTCATTTAAGGAGGAGACTGCGAGGAAGAAAACGAGCGGTAGCCTGGGAGGGGAGCGCAGCCACGGGCAGGGGCGGCTCGGCGAGGCCGGGAGCCCGCTCCCGCACAGGGTCAGGGTCAGGGCCGGGGCCGGCGCGGCCCCACCGCTCCCCCGCAGCCCCCGGGCAGGGCCGGTCCGCACCTGCCGA
>Ga0065711_1044738_pt1 | contig 13915 bp, 20 predicted proteins | sample Hoacrofraction12_FD_59098 | JGI IMG/M metagenome (GOLD analysis project Ga0065711, IMG submission 59098) | Hoatzin crop microbial communities from Cojedes, Venezuela - Epithelial fraction 12 v2 (version 2) | ecosystem: Host-associated > Birds > Digestive system > Esophagus > Crop | place... | reverse complement strand
CTACCACACCTCCCAGTTTGGTGTCATCAGCAAACTTGCTGAGGGTACATTCTAACTCTTCATCCAGGTCGTTGATGAAGAAGTTAAACAAGACTGGGCCCAGTACTGACCCCTGAGGGACACCACTAGTCATCCGTGCAAATCCGTTTCTTTGCATTGAGAAATCCTGCTGGCATTGCAGGATTGGCTTCTGGGCCTTGCAGTGTGCCCACGAGTTCAGAGCTGGGTGTTCGTGTTTCTTCTGTGTGTGCAGGTTGATGTGACAGAAGGCTGTGTGTACAAGTGAGATCAAAATGAAGGCACAGAACAGTGGTAAGTCCATAGAAGCCGCATTTCTTAGAGAAGAAATTTGAAAATCTGAGTTAAATTTAGGTCCGCTTGCCGTTGGTGACCAGAACACCTGAGATATTTGATAAAGTGTTGTTTTCTGTCTTAGGATTTCCTGAAGCTTTCTTGGAGAATTATTAGAACTTTCTTATTTCCGTCAAAATAGAGGTAATTGTTGATACATCATACTGCATTTGGAAATAAGCAAAGATTTCTTGTCTGGCAATTACTTTATATTTCTCTTTGCCTGGGCCTAGAAATCCACCCAGCTTTGATAAGCAGCTGAGATCCGTCAGCTTTTGCGGTCGGGGCTGTCCTGTGAAAGGGCATTTCTTTACCAGCAGGTTTGAGCTTTTAACAGGCAAATATCTAAATAGAAATAAACTTCCGTGGCGTGGTCTCCTGAAGTGTTCAAACAGGTCGTGTACTTCAGAGTTTGACTTTGCCATTCTCCCAATTACAGCTGGAAAACCAGTTGCTGAAACCGATTTGAGAGCAGTCAGGCTTTTTTAGCTGAAATGCAAGAAAGCCTCCGAGCTGGGGTCAGGCCAGGGAGGCGTGTGGTGGGTGGGGAAGGTGCAAGAAGAGCAGCGGTGGGAGATGCTGGGGTGGGTGAGAGTGAGGAGCCTGCCCTCCCGTCACGGGTCCTGCACGGCGACAGCAGGCAGTGCAGGGGAGAGCGAGCAGCGGTGCTGCCTGCGCCCGCATGCGGGAGGGGAGAGGAGAGGGGACGAGAGTCAGTGATGGGCTGGATGAGTCCAGAAAATCACAGTAAATAGTGACAGGGAAAGCTTGCAGCTGGAGGATTGTCGTAAAGGAGGAAGGAGTAGGAAGGTGGGGGAGAGAATGTAGAAAGAATTCAAGACAACAAAGAGGATGTGAAAAATAACCGTGATAATACAAGTCACCAGTGCTGGAAAAAAGTCCTTTTTTTTTTTTTTCTGTGGTATGAAATGTCCTATTAAGGATGTGGGAGTGGTGCTAGATGACTTCTTGCAGTCCCTGCTAGCTATGCACAGGCTCGTGAGTCTCCCTGAAGCTGGGCAGCAATAAACCGTGTCGTGTGCATGAGCAGGAGGGGAGAGATGTGGAGTAGAAGTGTGTTTGTCAGGTACCAGATGCACGTAACGTACAGTTAACGTAAATGGAGATTTGGGCGAATACAGCTTGCACAGAAGCATGTGTTAGGGTGGGGACAACTGCTTTCTTCCCTGCACTTGTGGGAAACTCGACTGTGAGCAGGGGTGTGATTTGATGGTGAATGTTTTTTGCTTGTTTTCATTGTTTGTGCTTTTACTCTTGGGTTCTCTCTGCGTTGTTTTAAAAGTGCTGTGTGCAGAGGGGGATGGTAACTTCCAAAGAACCGCCACGTGTTTTATGAGGGCTGCCACAGGTGAGGCTTCCGATACAGAGGGTTGGATGTATAAGACAGAGTTGGCATGGGCACATGCACTGCTGTGGCATAGTAACTCCTGGTTTAATTGTTAACCCTTTCCTGCTGCCTTATGGTTTGGGAAATGCACCCATGTGCGTGCCCCTGCAAACGTCGTACCTGGTCGCTTCTGAGCAGCGAGGTGATGCAGCAGCATGCCGAGGGGAGGGAAGGGACAGGACGAGCCACTCAGCTCGGTGGGTCTGAGGTAAACGGGATCGCTTGCATGCAAAATGCCTGCGGAGAAGGAAGTTTCTTTTCACCTGTTTCAAAGCATCTGTGTCCTTGTGGAAAGGATACTGGTTTGCAAGGGTTGAGTGGAGCCCGTGTTGCCGTTTGCTGTGGTTTGGAGTGTGCTCTGCCCCTGGTGATCACAGAGCCACGGGGCCGCTGCATGAGACGCTGGGCGGTTCATTAGGTCTGCACAGTTTTAGGGCTCTGTCACAAGCTCTATGCCAGGTCTGTGTTGCGTTCCTCAGGTGAGAGGCTCTCAAATTGCCAGAAGTAACATCAGACTCTTAAACACACCCTGTCCCCAGAAAAGCCCCAATTGGGTATCCCCTCTTCGGGGGTCAGGGAGACATCCTAAGCAAGATTCAAAGTGAAAAATTGTTCCTCTGGCAGAGTTGAACTTGTATTGGCAGCTGCTCACCTAGCCTCTGCGCCTGATCCTCCGCAAAGATTGATGTGTGCAAACATCCCGGTTTGATGTTACATCGTGCCCTAGAAGTTCACGCATGGTGGCGTGTGAATTGGGAGTAAACAGTTGGATGGATTCTGTGGCCGGTGTGTTTTGCAGAGTAGAAACCTGACCCTGATGCGAAGGAACAGGTAACTGCAGTTACGTGGTTGAAGTTGGTGCTTCTTAGTGGAAAATTGCCCTGAAGTTGTGTAATTTTTACATGTGAAGTGTGTAAACGGTACAACTTCATGTGTTCCCGTTGATGGCTTGGTGGCAGCAGAGAAGATACCAGTCTAGGCTGAAATCCTTAACATCCGTGGTTAATAAATTAGGATGTAACTATCTCTGTTACAGCCGTGTGGTTATTGGATGTTTAGAAAGCCTTCTCAAAGCAAGAGAATTTGTGAAATACTAAAATGATTATAAAAAAAGAAGGGAAAACAAAAATCTGGCAAAGTAACTGTCAGATGTTTAAAGGGGTTGTTCGTCAGTGGAAAGAAAGTAAACCAGGTGGAGGAGGTACAGCTGCTCCCAGGGTGTCTCAAAGTCCGTACGTCATCTCGCAGCCTGCCAAAGCAGAGCGATTCTGCTGTCGGCAGGAGTTGTATCCAAAATAATTCCTTATTCTGTGGATGGAGAAACTAGGTGTCTTGTAGAGAATAATGTGGTGTTTGATTTTTATGCCCATCCTCGACAGAGTGCTTCCTCTCTGACAGGGCCGGAGGTGTGTGATACAAAGGAAAACCGAAGCAGCAACAAGGAAGAAAAGCAGGAATGTGCACGTTGTCTGCGAGGTTTTATGAGCTTGAAAAGGCTTGTTTTGGAGGGCTGTGCTGAGCTGCCCGAGAGGTTCAAGTCCTGGCAGGACGGAGGTACCCGGGGCTGTGATGTGGCGTCCCTTGGCGATGCTCCAGGGGCGTGACGGCTCCCGAGGCTGGCAGCAGGATTCCTGCCGGCGTGCTTGGCAGCAGGACCGGCCTTCAGCTCTTAACAAAATCAGCAGATGTGCTAGTGATTGACCAATTAATGTTGGTGTTTGACAGGGTTTTTATGTGATTTTTCACCGTGCCTGTGTGGGTGCTGTCTCTGGAAGTGGATTTTGTCCCTTTTTTCTACATTAGAGCAAACATTTCTGTTGTGTGTTATCTCTTTCTATTAACCTGATTGAGTTCTTTTAACTTGCTGTCAGCATAGCCTTGTTTGTTACTGTGCTGTGAGACAGAGGAGCGCAAGAAAATGGCCAAGGAAGTCGTATATCTCTTCCAGCTGGAGTATTTCACATTGTCTGAAACTTCGTTCCTTGTTTTTGGAGCAGTTTTATTAAATCTCGAATGTCACATTTATGTGTTCCAGCTAACTTTTAAGAAAAGGCCTATGACTCATTAAGGAAAAAACCCCAGCACCCCAGAGCACAAACGCTCGTTTAATGCTCAGCAGAGAACTACCGTGCATATAAAACGTGGAAGACCTTACGCAGGGGGATTCAGTGAGGGGCAAGGATTTATTGCTAGTGGCACCTGTTTCCGAACTGGAGGTGCTGGAGGAGTTCTTCTTGGCTGGTTTTGCACAAAAACCCGTAGGCATTTGGGTTTAAACCGCTGTGTTCCCATATTGCTGGGGCTGCAGTGGTCCATGTGTGCTGACAAGCACGTCTCGGCCATCGTCTCGCCCAGTGTGGCTGCCAGCACCGACCCTCCCCGCTGCCGAGAGGAGGGGGAGCAGCAGGGGGCTGCTGCGTGGCGTGGAAGAAGGGGTGTGCTGGGCGGATGCGGTTGGTGCTGGCCGTTGGTGCTGGGCTACGTGGGCTCTGCTGAGGGGCGCGATGCTGGCACACGTGGGGTTCCCCCTGTGGTGAGCCTTTGGGAGCTGAGGTACCTAACAGAGATCTGGGTTCCTCCAAGTGCCGAGGGTGAGAAGTCAGATGACTGTGAAGAGGGGTGTGATGGGGTTGCAGTAACAACACGGGCACTGAAGGCTAGATTTGGGGGAGATGGTGAGTTCTAAAGCCTTCAGTTGCAGGCAGCAGCACGGAAATGCACATAGCTTGCTGGGAGGGCCGGTGCGTGCGTGTGTGTGTGAACACTGGGAGAAGTGGAGGGAAGGCAGTGTGCAAACACGAAGAATGTTAATACCACACATAGTCATGAAATAGCCAGGGAGGGGATCAAATGGACAAGGAAGAGGCATTTAGTAGGTTACGAAAGGTCGTGTCTGGCCATATACCATTGGGTTTTTTGAGAATTTGGCTGAACACGGCTCGTTTCAGTTCAGAATATGTTTATAGTTTTTTGTGGAAAAGCAAATAGCTATTGTGGAGGAACTGCTAGGGGCTCTCAGATGTTTTCCTGGCCATCCAAACATTTATTTAATTAGTGAACTGTTTCATTTGCGACACCACAGAACTTCTGGAAAGTGAAAACAAGATATTTTCTCCCTTTTAATGTGGCCAATTGAAAAAATTAGAAAATTTTAAAGTTAAGAGAAACAAAAAGCCATTCCTAAATGCAGTTTGACAGTTGTGCATATTCGGATGCTCCAGCTCACTTGGATCATGTTTCCTGTGGTCCGTGGAGACCCCGTGGCCTCTCCCAGGCATGGGAAATACCCTTTTGTTGTGGCGGTCGTTGCATAAACCTTCCTCGTGTGCCACAGGCTGGTCCCCAAGCGTTTGCAGTGGAGGGAGCTGGGGTCCCACCAGCGAAGCTCCCGGGCTGGAAGCTGGGTGGTTCTGCTGCGCTTTCTCCATCTGCCTCGCTGCTGCCTCTGTGCCGGCAGTCCCACTGTGGGGTTTTGGGGAGCCTGAACGTGGGCCTCTGGCAGGGTCAGCGGGGTCTGTCGTTGGACTTCAAACACGAGGCCAGGCAACGGTTTGGGGATGTCCCAGATTTAAATGTGAGCAATTTGAGGTTCATTTTTGTGTGGGGGCTTTGCAGGTGCAAAACTGCAGCGTGCATGCAGGGCGTGGTTGGTTGGAAACCTTTGTTAGAAAGGGGTTTCTAACAAGGTGGGGAGAAGTATGATTGGACTTTACTGCCATAAATGAAGTGCTGACCTGACTGAATTGAGACAGCTGAGGTCTCTGCTGCTGTGACTTGATTCTGTTTTCTTGGCCTTGCAGATAGGACATTGCCTTCAGTAGCATTAGAATAGGATCTTGGGTTTGTGTTATGTCTTTGTTCCTGATGTGAAATTCCTACTAAATCCATTTGTTTGGGCCACCTGTTGAATGTTTGGAAAATAATCACTGGGGGAATGGTTCCCAGCAAGGGACTTGCCACTTCCCCGTAGTTTTCTCTGCTCGGAGCACAAACCTGGCCACGTGCTGCTGTCTGCTGCCCCGTGTGTTCTTGTCATTGGCATGAAGCGCAGAGGATTAGACCCGTGGTCTCCACGGACTGTCTCACCTGTCACCCTGCCTTCCACCTCTCCATAACTAAGTTAGTTCAAAGAGAATGTTGATTTTTGGTTGGGTTTTTTTTTTTAATAAAAACGATAAAGGTAGAAGAAGCAAAAGGTATGGGAGCCCATCGTCGGCTGAGACAAACCAAGTGTTTATACCAGGCAGTGGAAAGAGCTGTAACTGGTCAAATGTTGGATCTCTTGATGCTGCTTTCCGTGTTGTGGCAGTTGCTATGCTGTTAACCTTCAGCATCCCAACTCTCAGGTGTAGATGGGGGAAACGGGTAATTCCTCAGGGGACAGGGCAGAAGTTTTGACGAATGGCTCATGACTGTGGCAACTCTTTTTTTGCCAAGCAGTTATGTGAAATTTCTCTGCAGTTGGTGGGTTGCCCATTTTTAATCAAAGCCATGTTTCCCAGATCTAAACACTCAATAGACAGCAGAGCTGCACAACAACCAAGTGTGTTAGAGCCCGGATTTTGAGCTGGTTTAAGAAATAAGCATGTCATTTTGTGAAGTGTGGCTCAGTAGCTGGTCGTCTTGGCGTGTTTTATGTGTCCCTGGCCAGAGCAGGGCCGAGCCTCTGCGGCACAGCCCTGGGAAGGAGCAGTGGTTCACAGCCAGCCGTGCGCTTGCTCCGGTGGAAAACCCCTGCGGCTCAGGTGCAGACCTTAGTGACTTAAGCCAGGGGGAAAAACCTCAGGACATCTTAAAACAAAACCCATACAAGGTATTAACTAATTAAATTTTTATTTAGCAAATGAAACACTTGTCTGGTAGTTCCAGCCCTCCCTTATTTGTGACAGTCCTGTTTAGGTCATGGGGGCATGTTTGACTTGTTTCTGACAGCTTGAAGTCATCTCTAGTTGTTTTTATTACACCACAGAGATCAGGGAATAAGTGAATTCACATCTGTGTTCTAGCCTTGCCGCGTTTGTCTGCCTGGCCTGCCCAGCCGCCTTGGTGCCTCGCAGGATGTGTCCCCCATGGAGCTGTGGGGTGCACGGCTGCTTTGTGCTCCGGCTGTGACAACCATGGGCGGTTTGCCTGGGAGCTTGGTGTCTTGGCAGATAGACACCAATCTCCTGCAAATTATGATGTGAATAACAAAGAGCAGGTGGAGTTAATTACTGTGTGAAAGAGGGCTATAATGCTCTGTTAAGAGAGAGGTCAGCAGGACTTAGCTTGTACAAAGCCAGCTACTAGCATTGAGTTCCCAGGTCACTCTGCTCGCTCGCAGGAGATGGGTTCATGGAAGATGTGTGTGAATCCTAGGAAAGCTCCTCATTACAGAAGATGTGATCCCACCATCTCGGGGCACTGAAGTGTCGGTGTGAAGAGACTGGATCCAGAAACTGAACCCAGCTTTTCCATGCGTGTGGTTTCAGCAGAGTAGGTAGAGGCTGTGTCCAGCACTGGAGTTCTGCACCCTCTGCTTGTCCTCTCCTCATCTTCTGCCCCAGACAGAAGTCACTTAAAGGTATCAAGACCTAAACGCGGAAAGGATGTAGAGAGCGGAGGAACAGGTACGGACACGGGGGATGTGTGTGACACCCATTGTCTCTGATCTGCAGGGGGTTGTAGAGAGCACCCCGACGCTGTGTGTGCTGTGAATGAAGTGCTGGGGCTCTGCGTACTGTTGCCACTTTTTTCCTTTTATTGTCTTTTTTGCAGCAAAATAATACATCCTACTTATTGATACTTAGTGTTTTTTCCTAAAACTTTGGCATCCATCAGGTGTTGTATCAGATGCTGTTTTACAAATGATAAGAGAAAAGCTTGCTGTTTTGCTTGGCCTGGAAGGAAAATCTGCCAGTCTTATTTCTGTGTGTTAGTTTTGAGGGAGACGTTCCTGTGGGAGGCTGGCAAGAGCGGCTGTGCTGGGAGGTGTTGCCCAGTCTTGGAGTGTGGTGCAGGGCTTCCTGACAGCTGCACAAGCAACACCTGCAAAGCAGGTCACTGCCCAGTTCATAGAGAGGAAAAAAATCAAATCCACGGCAGGTTTGGGCTTGGAGCTTCGAAGGCAGCAGAAGGGCAGGCGTGAGGCAAGGTTTACCCTTGCTGTAGCTCCTGGCAGAGCAGAGATGTGCCCATTCACTGGCCAAATCCCACGCTGCCCTAGAACTTCCAAGAGCACTTGTGCCATGGGATGAAAGGACTCAGGAGTGTAAAAAATAAACCCCCAAAACCTTCCTGACCTATTAGGAAAAGGGGAGAAGAGAAGGGGTAGCTTGGGTTAGGCTGAAACAGCCTTGCCTGCTGTGTAAGAGCAAACTGATGCTACTCCTTTGGGAAGCGCCTTTCTCAGCCCCTGTTCCACACCTGGGAGGAATCCAAGTCGGTGAAGAACCAGCCCAGAAAGAGGTGATCCCCAGAGGCTGATTTGCATGTATTCACAAAGAAAATACTTTGAAGATGCTCCAAGTGCAGGCTTGCAGATCATCTCCCTGGCGCGCCAGGCACGTGAAGCTCTGCCTTTCCCTCCTCCTCGCAGGGGCTTCGCCTGCATCCCCGTGGGGTGGGAGTGATGGCGGGCAGGAGCAAGGAGCAGCCTGACCCGGCTGGCCTGGCTCTGGCCGGGCACCTCAGCTCGCATGTGCCAGTCTAATTCGTTTCTGTAGCTCATGAAAGAGGAAAAAACAAAACAAAACAAAAAAACCCGACCCCAACAGAAAACCAAACACGCTAGCTCCCAAGGTCGAGGCCACATCTTGGACCCCTTTGTGGGCGGTTGTCCCTGCCTCAACTCCTGTCCCCTCTCAGCCCACAAATACAAGGTCCCTCCGGGCTTGTACAAGACCATGGCTTCTGCAAGGAGGTAGCTGCTCGGGTCCCTTAGGGTTGCTGGGAATTTTGCTGTGCTGTTTAACAGCAGAGAGGAAGGGGCATGCAGCAGTGGTGGGGGGAATGGCTTGTCAGGGGGTGAGTCGCTCTAGGGGTGCCCGCTGCGGCCGGGTGGCTCACCAGCACATGCGCTTGGGGAGCTTTCACATTCGTCTTCCTAACCAGCGTATAAAATGCAAGAGAACACTGTGGTTCAAGGAGGAGAAGGGGCGCTGCTGAGAGCTCTGGCAAATACATGGCAATATTTGCTTAAATTTTTGAGAAGTATGTTATTTCACCTTTATCATGAAGCTTACTCCTGTGCATTTGCCTCCTGCCTGTTCTCCAGACTTTTGCCATATCAAGGCATTGTTCATTGGTCCAGAACTGCCAGCATGAGGGTTGAGCTGAAAGTGGCTGTAAAACCACTTTGTTTTTGTTTTGAGCTGTTTTCATTTTGAGCAGAGAAACAAATTATAGGGGCGCTGTGGGGGAATATTAGGTTGTAAGTTTTATTTTGTTTATATATCTTTTAAATTGGATTAGGACTGCAACTGAACTGCAGTGAGATTGATGGGACTCTTCCCTTCTCAAAGGACAAGATCTACACACCTAGGTGGCCATCCTATGTAAAAACGTCTCCCGGAACAGTCGACACCCCTTTTTCAAAGAAAGATCCACCGCCAAGACCTGGGTACGCTGCTGGTGCAGGCTCAGTGCTGCACCCGTCATTGCCACCTGTGACGCTACTGTTCCAGAAAAGTTAGTTACCAGCCAGAAAAAGTACTCAATAAGCCTGCAAACAAATTGTTGTTTGAATTTTTTGGACTATGCAGCTGGCATTTTTTCACCAAGCAGTTGACTTGAGAACAGAGTAAGTGTTGTCTTGGAGGCTGAAGTAGTGTAAGACTGACTCCAAGGTCAAGCCTGGCCATTTCCTAACAAATAAATGCATGTTTGGTCTTACCCTGCAGCTCAGGGCCAGGGCAGTAGCTTTTAAGCCTGCGGGGAGGGGAAAAAAGGTGGGATAAGGTTGTTTTATGCAGTCTGGAGTATAGATTTGAACAGGGAACAGTCTATGTGCTTGATCCTAAATAGGAATAAAATATTTCAAGTTTTCTTCTCTCAAAAAGCCCCATGATCAGGTCATTGAGAAATAGTAGCAAGTAGTGCACTGGGCAATATTATATGGGGAAAGAAAAGGTTGGAGGCTGGGGGACATCCAGTATTTCAGGTCTGAGTTGAAGGTGGTTCTGCTGTCAGCAGATGCTTGGATATTGCCTACTTCAGCAGATAAAGGACAGAGATAGCTGCCAGGATTTAAATCTAGTACTGTAGGTAGAACATAGCTTTTTCTCTAGGTACCATTAAGTTGCTCGGCTAACTGCTATGTGGTATCACAGATCTTTACAGCATGTCTGTTGGTTCAAGGAAAGGGTGTTGGGTTGACCCTGGCTGGAGGCCACGTGCCTACCAAAGCTGCTCTGTCCCTCCCCTCCTCAGCCGGGCAGAGGAGAGAAAGTATAACAGAAGGCTCGTGGGTCAAGTTTGAATTGAGGATAAACAATGATTCCTTCTCTAAGTTGGACAAATAGCTCCTCTCCAGAAATGACAAATTCCCTCGTCTCTCAAAGGCACCAGTGGCAGAAGCAGGGGATGTGTAGGCACCAGCTTGGTACCAGCTCTGTGCTTCACTCTGAACCTTACAGAGACAGCACAGTAGAGAGATTCTTCATAGACTGAATAAAAGCTACCCATTTTTCCATGGATACAATTGCAGAAGAGGCTAGATTCATCTGGAAACAAAGGCTCTAGTACTAAAAAAAATAAAGAGGGCAAAAGTAATAATAATAAAAAAGCCCCAACACACTAATTCTTTTAGCTAGTTTTCAAAAGAGAAGTTTTTTGAATTGTGGTTTGTTTTTGGGTTTGTTTTTATTTTTTAAGAGGGAACATTTACAAACGTATTTCTTAGTGGATGCAGTGAAAGGAGAGATTCCAAAAGGGTTTTGCCGCAGCTGGGGGAATAGTTGCATTAGGTTGTACTGCAGTGATTTAGTGCTTCAGAGGGAAAATCCCAACTGAGTCATTTACACACTGGTCCTGAATGTTTTGATTAAAGGTGGGGCTCAGAAATGCATTTATGCTCATTTGGAAGTCTGAAGAGCATCCACTGGGGAGTTAAATCTCTAAGTAGGAGTTGAATGCGCAAATACTCGCAGGTAGCTCTTTACTTACCTGTCTCATTTTGTTGTGAATTTAATTAGGGAAAGCTTTACTTGAAAACTGAAGTTCAGTCTCTACTAGTTCCTACGATGGGGGAGAGCGTTCCTGTAGACTGTCCGGACTTAGGATATCGCATATATAAATTCTGTGCCTTGCTGATTCAAAGGAGTTAAAGCGTAGCTAGGAAGGAGAGAAAAGGGCTCCAGGAGAGTGGATGGAATTCTCAGGTACTGCTGTCTCCAAGCTCAGGAATGGTCCACCCTGATGTGCGGAAAGTCAAGCGGGAGTGACAGGAGGCTTGCATGGATGAGCAAGGAGCTCCCAAGAAAAACATGAAAAGGAAATGAGTAATGTGTAAGAGGTGGAAGCAGGGACAGGTGACCTGGGAGGAATATAAAACCACTCTCTGAGCGCACACCAGGGGTCAGGAGAGCCGGGGCTTGCCTGGAGCTGACTGGTGAAAGACGTGAAGGTCAAGAAGTGCTTCTCCAGATGCATGAGCAAAAGGAAGGCTCGAGAAAGTGTGGAGCAGTGGTACTGGGGTGGCCTTCTATGATGAAAAGCTTGGTGAATAAGGAGAGAGCAGTGGATGATGCTGATCCTCGGCTTTAGCAAAGCTTTTGGTACTGTTGCCCGTAACATCCGTCTAGACAAACTGGTGAAGTACAGACTTGATAAGTGGACTGAGATAGACTGAAAACTGGTTGAGGTGCTGGATTCAGTTGTGACCAGCAGGACGAGGTCAGATTGGAGGCCAGTCATTAGTGATGCATCTTAGAAGTCAGTGCTGCTTGGCATCTTCATTAATGACTGGGATGATGGGACAGAGTACACCCCTAGCAAGCCTGCAGGTTGTACTGCACTGGGAGGAGTGGTTGAGATACCAGGTAGTATGCATTGTCATTCAGCAGGACCTTGACAGGCTGGAGAAACAGGCTACCAGGAACCTCCTGAAATACCGAAGCTGAATGCGTGCCCTGGACGTCTGCCTGGGAGCCCCGTGCACTCTCCGTGTACTGCGTTGCCCAGCGCCTGGGCAGTTTGCCACAAGAGCTGTGTCTAAATGGGGGGGTCACAGGGCTTGGAGGCTTTGGAGTGGCTTGTGTCAGCCTCTGGCATAAGTCTCCGGTGGGAGAGGCACCAGCTCCCACCTGGTGCCCAGGCGGAAGGTCCCACTGCCATGGCGTGAGCCCACCGGGCAGATCAGGTCTCATCTGGTCTCATCTGGGTGCCCGCTTCTCGGGTGGACCTTCTGAAACTTAAAGGCCACAAAACACCTACCACATAGATCATAAAACATGTGGATTATCTTTTATCGCCTTTGTCGTGATGCTAATCTGAACCGCTGCTTTAGTGTAGAGAAATACTTACCACTGGTGTTGCACGTGGTGTTTCCACTGGGCTTGGTAACGATGAACAGACAGCGCAGTTGAGGTGGAAAGGGTTACCTCTCTTTATCGCTCCTCTGTGTTTGGCTGAGTTTTAATTAAAACCAGATAGAGGAAAATTTTTCACACTGTTTCCAATTTTTAGTGATTTCACCTGCTGTTGAAAATTGCATCAAGACAGAACACTGACGGGATGATGTAAAGGGGAATGAATGCTCCTTTTAGCTGCCATGAATGGAGGCTTCTCATATCAGTTAAGTGTTGACTTTATAATTATGAGAAGATTACATGTTTCTGTTATTTTTTTGGCTGGTCCTGTAAGACGTAAGTTAACTAACGTTTCACCACTTTGTGTAACCTTTCAAAATGGAGAAGGGAGGTTTGGCTGATAAATTGCATAAGATCATGCTATTTGGAGGTATTTACTGTAACTAACAAAGTGGAAAATTACCTTCCTCACCCTTCAGTCTTTTCTATCTGCTTGCTCTTTCCTGGGTTTTGCAGTTCGTGAGTTTTCTGCTTGCTGCCTCTAGAAAGATTTTTAATGAATAATCATCCCGGAGGTGTCTGCTCCACAACTGTGCTCTAGTTGTATTTTTGTAAGTATGGCTAAAAATTTAGCCACAACTCCTTTGCTGTCTGATGACTGTGGGTGGTGGAGCTGGCGAGTTACTCACTAGATGAGTGATGTCTGGGCGGTGGGATGCTCGAGGGGGCGGTGGGATGTCAGGACTGGGAGCGACGAGCATCTCGCCTCGTGTTCACCACTTTGACTCGAGTCTGGCATCCAGCTCCGCAAGGAACAGAGTCCATCTTCCAAAATTCAGCTTAAGTAGGGATGCCTTGCCATCTTGGCATGGCGATGGCCAGCGGGGTGGGTGTGGAGAAGGCACCCGGTGCTCCTTCTGGGAGCAGGCCTGCTGCAGTGTGTGGTTGGGTCCCACAGCACTGAAGGCTGCTTGGCAGGTGCCCGTGTCTGCAGTGTGAAGACCAGGCTCGTTAGGCCCTGGGATGCCGGTGCCAGCACTGTGCATGGGGGCCGTTTCCAAAGATAAATCCTTGCTCCCCTCCAGCAAACAGCCTTTGACACCAGCCGCTGGGGCCAAAGTATATTGCACTGTTTGCATCTGGGTGCCAAGCGCTATCGCAGGACACCTGTTGTTTAATAGGAGCAGCTTAGCACTTTGGCTAAGTGGTTGCAGGTGTCTCCGTAGAGGTTTTGGGCCCAGGGTTTGGCTGCAGGTGCAGTGGGCAGGTTGTGAAAAGAGCAGGTGATGCCAAAACCCCGTTACAGTTGGGGTTTGCCTTGTTTGCCAGATCCTTTCTGAGAACTCACTGATCAGCGTCTTGCATGTTTTTTTCTTTGCACCCACCTTTTGCAGAGGAGCCAAGCACTTCTACCGTTGGTCTGTCCGTGGGAATATAGAAGGTGGGTGGTAAAAACCCAAGTGTGTTTCCAGGCATGCGGTCTGCTAGCTCTGGATGACGACTTGTCACTAGCTGGGGAACAGTGTATAGCTGCGTGCGTAAGCAGGGTCTGCTGCGCATACTTCTTAGTTGAGTGCTATGACCATGCCCGTTTCCCACTGTTTTCATCTGAGAAAACTAGCTCTACTCTTCCCCCCCCCCCCCAATT
>Ga0065711_1044737_pt1 | contig 13915 bp, 5 predicted proteins | sample Hoacrofraction12_FD_59098 | JGI IMG/M metagenome (GOLD analysis project Ga0065711, IMG submission 59098) | Hoatzin crop microbial communities from Cojedes, Venezuela - Epithelial fraction 12 v2 (version 2) | ecosystem: Host-associated > Birds > Digestive system > Esophagus > Crop | place... | reverse complement strand
CCTGTGAGGTGGCCTGTGCTCATGTTTCTTGCTGGTCCCTCTGGAAAGTTAAGAAACTGAATGACATCTAATTCATTTTAGTAGTTTTCACTGATTGAGCAGCCATTCATCTTTTCCCTTGGCTTCTCTGAAAACGCTACAGTAACCCAGACTGAAATGGGGGAATTGCTTGTGGGTAAAATTTTACCCTTGCATTATCAGAATTACTATACTGAAAGTCTGTTTTAAAGGTTAATCATCAGGTTAAAGGTTTAGACCTTTTAGATGGTGTAAATATACCAGGGGTGAGTCTTCTGCTTGCACTGATGCCGGTAATCCACGCTGAGCTATATTACGACGGAGCTGCTTACTAGACTCAGGAGCAGAGAGATTCGTCCTTAACCTTTCTCCAGCAAAGGAAGATCCTCAGGGGTGAGAACAGTTCTAGCAGCAGAGAATGACACAATTTGGCAGAATGTATTGTATGCTCAAATTCGGGTAGAAGGAAGATAGAAACGCTTGGGACCTACGTTAATTTGTTCACTAATTACTATTTTTTTCCTACGTGTTTCCGTATTTCTACCTAGGTGCCAATGACCCAGGGTTCTCAAGGATTGCCGCAACAATCGTATCAACAACCAATCATGCTACCTAATCAATCAGGTCAAGGAACACTTACAGCCACTGGAATGCCTGTCTACTGTAATGTCATACCTCCTGCCCCACAGAACAACCTACGGTTGATTGCCCCACACTGCCCCTCCAGTAACGTTCCAGTTATTTCTGCCAGCTGCAGGACAAACTGTGCGAGCATTAACAGTGCAGGGTGGCAGGTCAAGTACTGACACTGTGGCTTAGTGTGGATGTACGAGGATAGCGGTGCATTATTTGACAAATAACTCATGGCCTTCAAATGAAGAGGAACACAATAGGATGATCAGTTGAGGACGTAAGAACTGACTATGCTCAAGTGATTTGCTGCTGGAAAAACCTGTAAAAAAAAAAAATAAAAATAAAATAAATTTTGAAAAAAATAAAATGTTTGCTGGTTAATGGTGCATATTTTTGTCATGTCTGCTAGGTATGCCTTTATAGCTTAGCTAGTGACATGAATTCATTGAGGTAAGATTTTTTCCTACCACTGAACACCACTGTGTAGATTGTAATATCCCTGATTCGGATTAGTTTTGTACTTCGTGTTGAGTTTGTGAAGCTAAAAGTATTTAAAAATATAATAAAATCACATTGTACCAAAGGTGTAATGGAAATGAAAAAAACGAAAAACAAACAAACAAAAGAATTACTGAATGGAAGGAATAATTTATATACACTATAGAGTTTTTTTATGGATATATACTGTATTGTAGTGCTTAATCACAATAAAGCTATTTGACCTCATGGAGAAAGGTCATGTTTCTACCACCTGCTTGGTCTCCTCTCTGTTTCTGAGTGAGTGAACTTCTCTTTGGTTCTGCATTGTCCTGTTTTAGGTGAAGCTAAGGGGGGAATGATGCTTAACGGGCTTGTGGGAGTTTGCTGAGAAGGCAATATACCTGTGTTTTAGCGTGCAGTACAGTAGCAGCTAAGGCCACTTAGAAGTTGTAGTGTAGACACCCAGAAAGTGTTCAATGAATGATGTGCCAGATCGTCTGAAACTAAGTCTGTGCTTTTCCGGTCCTTAGGACTAGTAATGTCACAAACAGGATTCGCCACTGCTACAAGCCTCTAACTCACACCTCTTCAAGAGGCCATACAACAGTTGTGTATGAGCAGACAGAGATGTCCCATGATACCCCATCCACTGGCTGGAAGATCAGTTGCTACCGATGTAGCAACCACAGTACCCAGTAATTCTTCTGCTACATAGAGATACTCTACCCAATTATTGGTGTTCCAGCTATAAAGCTATTTTGCAACAAAAAATCTGGTCCATCATGTTCAAGTAGTGAACAATACATTTGGGGGCTTGGCTCTTACAACATGCAGCACAGTGGTTTGCCAGAGATTTTTAGAACCTTTTTTTTAATATTCTGGTGGTGTTTCTGCTTAGTTGTCCATGCTCACTCAAATTCCCAGCTTATTCTGATAAATTATTCTTCATTCATAAATGCTTCATGGAGTTCGTCATTCTGCTTCAGTGATGACAACATTTGTGTCACAAATGTGTTTAACAGATGAAAGCCTGTGTCATTTTTCACTTAAGCTGCATTTTTGATCAGTTTTGAACACCTTTAAAATAGGTAGGACTCAAGCACTCTAGAATTATGCACACACATCATGAAAAAGCCTGAAATCCTTCTGTGTGTAAAATCTGTATGTGTCATAGTACAATTTTAGGTACACCCAAGATGACAGCAGCCTACAGGGCCCTTGGCCATTGTTAATCTGAATGTGAAATGGCTTTTATTTTACCTTTAAGATGGGTGCCCTTTCCTTTACACGCTTCAGCTGTGGAAGCAGGAACTGGAAGGGCTACAACCCATATCTAAACCAAACATTTTCCTTTTCTATACAATGGACAGATAACCTTTCAGAGTTCAGTCTTTTTTACATGTGTTTTTTTGTCATACGTGTCAAGTGTGGAATCAAGTCCTATGGGATCATAAGAAAGCCAAACACTGAATTTTATGTAGTGTAATCACGATTCATTTGCTGAGAGACTGTCAAGAATATAAGCAGGTAAGTAAACACAATTCACTCTTCAATTAGAGGTGAAATGCCTTGGGAGAGCCTACTGATTGATGCCCTCTCCCCCCCCTTTTTTTAAATCGAGCTCCTGCATTTGTATTTTGCCTGTGATCCTGAGCTCGCATCTCCAATGCCCGGCCTTGCGTGGCTTATTTCCTTTTAATGTGCTATATAGTATGGAGGTTTCTCTCCTAGCATTACTACAATTACACATAATTGCGTTTAGTGCTGCTGAATGACTGACAGCTGAATGAATGGCTGTCCCTTCTCTATCAAGGCTCCAGAGTCCAGCAGGAAGGACCCACAGGTGACCTTGCCAGGACAGGTTGTGTGTAGCCAGGCTGAAGGAGCGGGGACAGGGGGCAAATCTCTGCACGCGGTGTCTGGAGCGAAGAGGCCCTTTGGTCATCACTGTATAATCACTATATTTAAGTCCTGTTTCTTCTCTTTGAAGCGCTGCTATTACCTTACGGATCTTCCTTCTTGTCAGAGAACTATGAACGAATTGCCTGGTAAAAAAATCTGCCCTCAGCATCATAGATCAATGGCAAGCTGGGCTGTAGATGCTCTCGGTAGCGATGGGGAGAGGAGTCAAAAAGCAAAGCCTAGGAATCTTGCTTCTGTAAAGAGAGAACCTCCTCATGTCCTCACACCTCTCTCGGTCACGTCCCCTTGGCAAGCAGCGTATCCCAAGACTGCCCGTGGCCGTGAGTTCCCCTGATGTACCTGCCTCTGCCTGTTCAGTGACCAGCTTGTATGAAGCGCATGGGTCGCTGTGGGAGCAGAGATGCCGCTGGCTGACTTCCCTCAGCCTTGTAGCAGCAGCACCAACCTGCACGTTTGTGCTCCCTCCCGCTGAAATGAGACGGGAACTTATGTAAAATTGAGCAGTTTCAGGAGAAGGCCACAGCCACCCATCCTGACTTGGCCTCCATCCTCTGACCGTCACACTCACCAAAGAGTTTAAATCTCCTCAGGCATGTGAGGAAACTGAATTTGATCTCTCTCAGCTGCGGAGGATGCCCTGATTATTAAGGTATCATATACAAGGGGGAGACATCTCATGCGGTGGTGCACATACTTGCTTTACGCTGGAGGAATTTATATTTGAAGACACTTAATTAAATCTGTTTCTATGCCAAGGGAAGCACAAAAAATCTTCTCTGATTTTATTTTTTTTAATCATACAATATTTTTAAATCTTTCTTCTGAACTTTTTGTTCATTAATAAAAATATTCTGAGCTGAATTGCTTAGCAGCCTTCTGCTGTTAAACCAGAGATGTTTCAGCGCTGTCAGAAGGTGAGGAGGAGGAGGAGAAAAGAAGTGACCTGCAAATACACATAACAAAAATGGGTAGGTGGAGCTCAGCGCTTTTTTCTCCATCCTTTGAAATATTCTGTAGGCACTCCCCATAGGAGGAGTGCTGTTAGACTCGCCTGCCCAAACTTAGTTCAAGCAACCCAGCAAGTGGTCACCCTGAATTCAGAGTCCAGCTCGTAGCAGTGGAAGGGTTTACAGGATGTGCTTCTCTCTGTGCGATTGCTCTGTCATGGTGGGCTGGTTTTTCTCCAGCCTTCCCTTGGAAGTTAGCAGGCTCAGGCAGCTGCTCTGTGGCAGCCTGGTTGTGGTGCCAGGGACTGTGCGTTCTGCTTTCCCTTTACCTGCTGCATACTTGCTTTGGTAGTTGTATGTTGTTTTCTCCTTCTTTTTTTATATTCTGAAGCTGATGGAAAGTTCTCCCAAGGCCCCATACATGTTTAATTTGCCACTGTTTTTTTTAATTCAAATCGCGCTGAGAAACCGGAGAGGCATATCCTGAATTAAGCTGACGGCCTCAGATGACACTGATCAGCCTTTTGGATGGGTCTGATTCAGCTGGGCTGTAATTTGCAGAGGCTGTGCATCCTAACAGATGCCAGATGCTATTTGCTATTGTTTTGCCCTTTGTGCTGCCCGAGACGTCAACGATTTCCTTCTACAACTGCATTCCCTTATGTTTCTGCTTAACTCTGTGCGAACAGCTTCCTGCGCTGGAGGAAGGCTGCGGAAATTACCCCGCAGCAAGGGACGGAATCGCGCAGGGAGGCCGCAGCCTGCCCGGAGCATCCCTCTCTCTGCCCTGTTAGCTGCTCTGCAACATGGCAACGCGCCCCGGCACGGCCGTTGGGTGCTGGACTGCGATTCTTCCGCTGGCATTCCCGAAAGCAATGCAGAACGCGCGCCGGTCAGCATCCCCGCAGCCCTCCCGTTCACGAGGTTGTGGAGCTGTGGCGTGTGTTGCCCATTTGGGAGAACTGGAGAGTTTCCTCCCTTAACATTCGGTGGCAGGGCTCTGGTGGGGGGTGATGCCCGGCCAGGGCTGGGAGCTTTAGCTTGCTCTTTCCCAGGGCTCCTCTCTTGGCTAGCAAGGAAGAGGGAGACTAGTTCCCTTAGACTTCAGGAATGTGCAACTCGTGCTTAAGCCCACAGACTGTGCTTTAGAAATGCTCACAGCTTCAGCGCCTACTTAGCTCATGTTGCTTAAAACCACATACCCGGTGGGGGACATCAGCTTCCAGCCTTAGCAAGTGGCCGCCTTAGGGCAAGCATTGAGCCAAGCTCTGACCAGTGCTTTGACAGCCATCCTACGAGCCTCAAGCGCTACCCAAAGCTGCGTGGCACGCCAGAGAAATGCCCTGAGTGTTCTGGAGGGGAAGAAGTCTCACTGCACGTAGGTCACTTGTGCCCATTATGATATGGGTGATGCAGCAGTTTTGGGGAGGCCCACTCCCAAAACAAGGCAAAAGATCCCCGTTTCTAATTGAATTCCTGCCCTCGTTTGCTGTAGGAATTCACTCTCTGCCCTGCGGATTCCTTTCATTCTTCAGAAAAGCAAATATATGGAGCCTTTGAGGCAGTGGACTGACGGTTAAATAATTAATGCCACACAGTGTTTCTGAGGATGTGTGGCCCAGCACTCAGCGAGTGGCATGCAGTGTTGCTATAGTGCTATATGCTTTGCAGAGTTAGGCTTTGGGTGGAATACTGCTAAACATACTGCTTTCCAGTGCATGTCAGGGGGGAAATCAAACCCCACTCTTCTGGCTCTTTTTACAACATCCCATCAACGGTGAAAGGGGATGACTCCTCATTACCTCTCCTGATACAAGGACAAGGGGACATATGAGAAGAAAAAATTGCTTATTAAAACAGCAGTCTCCAAACAAAGAAAACAGGAGAAGAGCTCTTTTTTCTCCGTAGAGTATATAGACAACCAGTGGCATTCCTTGCTGCAGGACATTAGGTGTGGTTTCGGAAACAGGTGGACAAGGTCAGGGAAGAAAGTTGTACTGAAGGCTGCTAAACACAGCCAGCCAGCGTCCAGCTCACAGAGGCGGAGGACAGCCAAAGAAATGTTGCCATATCATTGTTCCACCCTTAAACCTTTCCCCGGACACTGTTAGAGATGAACATTTAACTGGGAATTAACCTCTGACCTGACCAAGTGTGGCAGTTCTGTAAAGCAGTGTTTCTTATCTAGTGCTTAATAAGCAAGTAAAAAAAAAATGGGATCACCTGACAAAGCCCATCCTTTAACAAAACCTGTAAGGATCAGAAGCAGGAGGTAAGGCTAAGCTTGGGTTAATTTTCTTCAGTTTGTTTAGTGTCAAATGCCCCTGACTGTGTGAGTAACTACACCCGGCCTTACACAGCTGCTTGTTCTGCTACAAAGAGTAGGATGTAGTGCCATGTTGAGGATGAAATAAACCTTCCAATGGGAAATGCCTCATGATCTTTTCATCATCTTTTGTTTCTGCTTTGTAGCGTATAATTGTTCATTATTGTTGTAAAGGTTAATTACGCGCAAGGAACGCTTTTGTGCTAAGAGTTGTTTGCTTTAGTTGATAATAATTAAAATATTTTTCTTCAGGTGGCATTTTGTATGTAATCCACTGTTTCATGTCAAAAGCCCTGGCTTTGCTGAGCATCAGGTGTAGTTGCTACTAAGAGTGCTTTTTCTAGTGTTTCGTCATTGACCTAAGGGAGGTTAATTGATGGAAGAATTACAGGAATACACTGCAAGAGAGCACCTGAGATTAGCTTTCCAGCTGAAGAATAGTAACAGGTGTTGCAGGTAAACTGGCTTGTTGAAAAGCATTATTGAGTTCTTCCCTGGTTTTCATTTGGAGAGATCAGCTGCAAACCTACGCGTGCTTAATGAAGCACTACAGCACAGTTCATCCTTGTGTTTTTCAGGTGTGATTTTGTAGGCTGCAGATTCAGGAAAACAAGTCAAAAAAACTTTGCCTTTTATGTTGCAAGTGCGGTTTTACAGAAGACAGTTGTGAAAAGGAAAGGTAAGTAGAAGATCATGCTACAGCAAAAATATATGCCACCCAGTACAGAAATTATCTCCATTGAACTCTACTAAATACATCCCTGGAGGAATGCTTTAAAAAGATAGCCTCAAAGAGTGCTGTGTATCTTGAGATAAGAAGCAGAATTCACAGTTCCCACTGCTACATGTGGGTTTTTAACTCTAAGGACAAACATATGGGGGTGAATCAAGGCACTTGCCTTACCCAGGATTTTCTTGCAAAGCTATACCTGATTGTCTCCACCATCATGAAAAACTGCTTTTGTCGGCATAGAAAACAGACATACATTAAATCATTTGACAATTTTTTAATTTATTTTTTTTTTAGGTAGTGGCCACTGGACCATGGAGTGTGATAGGAAGACCAAGTAAATTGATAGTAGACAGGACTGGACATTTTCTATTTAGATCCATTAACTTTGATCTCACCAGGATCAAATCTTATGCCAGGTGGAGCTTGTGGGGGAAAAGAGCTTCTGTGCGTGTCTGTGTATGTGAGTAAACATTTCTGTGATGGAGAAAAAACAATTGTTTGATTTTTTTCTAAAGCCTTTCAATCAAAACCAAAGGTTTTACAAAATTTTGTGTGAGCCATGCCCCTGTTTTCCAGGCTAAGTGGTGCTGGTTCATTGAGGGCAAGATTTAGTCATAGGACACGATGTCAGGAGGTGGGTGATCACAGTATAGTCCTTCGATGTGCAAAATTTCATGCAGTTATTTGCACAACAAAAGATCTTATCTAAGAACCAAGGAGGGAAAAAATTGACATTAAGATCAAACCTGGAACAGTAAAACTGGATAAATTCTGTCTTTGAGATAAATGGTTCTCAAATACATTAGAGAATATTTCCATAGGGAAAAAAAAGAAATTACTTTCAATGCCTCAGACTGTGCCACCCATTGTAGAGGCCAGGAGATCAGACCTTAAAGCAAAGTACTGGATATTTGTAAGCTTGCTCTATATAACAGTTTAGAGCAATTCATGTCTACACTCTCAATTAATCTTATTAACAGTAAGTAAAATGGAGGACAAGCAGTGTTCAGAATCTCCCTGACCCAAATTTTCAGTGAGGTTCAAGTCTCGACTACGCTTAAGCTTGAGGTGAGGTTTCTCTCAGACAGAGCAAGCAGGAGTGCATTTGCACGAAGCTCACAGGCAGCACCTGAACCAAGCTCCTATGTGTGTTAACGACCAGTCTTTCATTTTGTTTCATCTGTAGAGATGAAACCCCGAGACATACAGCATGCTGTAATTCAGAACAGCTTCAGGCATCCACAGTCCTGCTTCCTACTGGGTGCAGAAGCCTGTTGGGCAACATATTCCCATGACTATGGGCTATGCACAGCTTGATACTTCTTTTATTGGCATGGATATCAGAAAACCACGTCATGGGGCTCGCTGCCATCTTCCACTAGGGCGAAATTTTCCAAGGGTGTTTCAGAAGTTGCGAAGAGGTCCAAATTATGTGGATGACACTCGGCTAAATCTGGATCCTTCCTGCTGTCCTGGGGATGGGGGGGAAGGTCTGTTTTAAGTATTTCTTGAACAGATATTTATCTTCCCAGTTCATTGGGACTTGAAGATTAGGTGTGGTTGGCATGTGGTGGAAGGAGTTACTGCTGATGTGCAAATAAAGATGTTGCAGGCATCAAAGCTGTCACACAGCAGTGGAATGAGCTCTGGACATGAAGCATTCATACAGCACAGGAAAAATTTTGATCTGAGAGTTGTTCTATTATTTATTCATGTGCTTCTATGCTCCCCTGGATGGGAGCTGTATTTTTTAGAAAGCTGCCTTCCTCTACAGCAGATGTTCTGTGGTACAGAACTAGAAGCATTGCCCCTCTTTGCTTAAGAGATAATTGGGGTTTGGATCAATTTCTTTTTTTGAGTGGAAAGGCTAATTGTCTGAACAAACATAGGTATCTGTTTAGCAAAAATGTCTGTTAGTGAGAGTAACTAATGTTCTCCAAGTACAAGTGTGTCAAGGGAAGCTGCAGTTTTTTTCAAACCGCTCATCCAACACAGGACCCTTCTGGCATAACTGTAATTTATGACTGTTCTTCTCATCAATAAAGCATGGGTTATTTTAGAACAGGGAGTGAAGTTTTACTATAAAGGTACCAGTGGCTCTTTTAAAATATTTTAGTGCAAAAAAATACACCTTTTTTTGTGAGAAACTGAAAATATCTTCTGCATTCAAAAGCAGCAGAAATGCCTGAGAGCAAGCTGCAGTGGCAAGGCCTTTTTGCTCAGCTCTGCTGTGATGAGCTCCGTGGATGATGTGGAGACAAGTATGAGTGGATAAAAGAGAAATTTCACTGCATTTTTTTTTTCCCTTTTCCTGTCCTCTTTGTGCTGCCCAGTTTTGTTCCACGTAAATAAGCCTGTACTGCTGGGAGCTGGGGTGAAAGGGGCTCTGAAGTGTACACAGAAAGCAAATGGCTTACGGATTCAGCGAGAGAGCTGTGATGGTGGCTGGTTTCTGGGAGCACGCGCAGGGATTCAGAGCAGGTGAGAACACGCTGTTGTGTGCTGCGGGCGCGGGTGCTGAGCCCCTGGGGAGCGGCGTGGCGCAGTCTCTGAAGCTGCTGGCTGAAGTGAGGGGCCTGCGCTCGTGCTTGCTTGAGAAGGCGCGCCAGCCCCAGCGTGAGAGACGTGTGTGACCTGATAGCAGTGTGGCTTGCAAATGAAATCATACCCTGGCTGCCTGTTCCCTGTGCCTATTATGGACTGTGCTGGAGTGCTCTTTGTACAGTGAAAGCACGAAAAAGCCAGCTGCAGCCACACACAAGGTGCCAGGGAGGGCATTTCTAACACCAGCAATACGTATTAGAGCAGTAGAAAAAGGATGCCTAACTCTCCGGTACCCTTGAGATCCAGAAGGGAGATGAAACAGATGCTAATAATGGCACTATGGGACCGGTTCTGTGGGAGAGGACTGATCTTTTGAGCTCACACAGAAACACAGGCAGAAAAGGCACCATTAGAGACATTCTCAACCTGCGCTACCGAAAAAGAATATTTCCCTTTGCTGCCACTGCTTTCATTAGAAGAAGAGCTATTATCCTCAGTTTTTCATGATAAAGACATATCCTTTACAGAGATCTGTGAGGACGCAATATTCTGGAGTGGAATGAATCACTCTGTGCAAGTCCCCATTCCTCTCTCTATTGACAATAAGGGAGCCGAGATAATTAGTGCAGCTTGACGTCTAACTTCTAGACAGCGAGAAGTGGGCTAAACGGTACCCAGGGCACAGAAATCATTCCAGGTAGACCAATGACAACTACTGAATTGCCAACGCCCTGCGCTGACTGTCATTAAAACACACACCCCCCACCCCCCAATATTTTATCAAAGTGGACCACAGCCTTTTTAAAATGAATCAGTGCAGTGCGTCTCATGGGTGGTAGCTGGAGAAAAGGCCCGAAGGCCTGGGATGCTCTTTCACATAATGACTTGTTTCTTCAGAATTTGTAAAACCTTGAGCTGTAGGAAGACCAAGGCGAAGTGCTGGGATGTCATCTTTGCCACTGACAGGTAATGGAGCAAGGGCTTTCAATTCAGTGCAGGGTGTCTGTGAATCCCAGAAAACCAGGAGTCACAACCGTTCCGTTTTTCAGCTTATTATCCACTGTATTTCTTCTCAACAGTCATTTATCTGTGTCTGGCTTCTCAACTGGCTCGTTTCAGAGTGAAGTGGTGGCTGGCAGCTTAGAAGAGAATCTGGGTCCCATGCCAGCCCACACAGGAGTTAAGACTCTGACAGCAGAGACCCATGCTGTCAGTGGCTTTCAGACAGCAGCAAATATCCTCTGTGGGCCTAACTGCCTCAACAGATGCACATTCCTGTCAGTCAGCTTTGGTTCACATCCACACTCAGGTTGCAAATAGTGCCTAATGTCAATGGCCCTAAGACATGCAGCTATGCGAGCTTCTGGTCACTTGTGTGGACTGAGCCATCCTGGCATCTGTGAAGCTCAGAGTCACAATAAAGCAGGCCTCCCTCTCAGTAATCTGCTGCGACACTTAATCCTGCATTTGTTTCTTGCTCGCTTACAGCAGCCGAATCCGGAATTAAGAGCTCCCCGTGCCTGCGGCGCTGGAATCTGGAGCTGCGCTTCAGCAGGAGGTGCTGCCTCCTCCCACCCAGCGCTGATGGCTGCCTGGCGAAGTCCAGCGCTGAAGTAAGCCGACATGATGAGCATAAAGACTGCACACGCTTGGCTTTTGGAAGAAGCAGAGCGCTCTAGGGAATGGACAGAACAACTTTGTCAGCGTTATTGTCCCAATCTCAGTCAGAGTGGACCTGTTCTCCCTGAAGATGTGTGCTTTCCTGCAAACCAGAGCAGCATCCTGATGGGTGCAGCTCAGTTGGGGTTGGTTGCTGCTGGGCTCCGGTCCTGCCGCACTTTGCTTTTAAACATAAGCTCGCTCTGCCATTCAGAGAGCACTAACTTTAGCTCCCCTCAGAAATGTTAGACTGCAACCAGGGAGGCGAGAGAGGCACTGGAACACATTTGTGTTTAATGCATTGAACGCTACTATATAAGGTAGTAGCATTTTTTTGACCCTTGTAATTTCCATCATGAGTCTGTAAAGAGGTAGGACACCTGTAGAGTTGTTTTACACTGACATTAAGTCCTTCTGAAAACCTAGCTAATTAAAATTGTGTTGTGTTCCAGTTTTGTTACATCTCTGCTATTGGTGCACATAAGATAGTGGCAAACACCAAATCCAACAAGAACAAATGTAAATAATTAGCTAATTTGGTGTTGTACTGTAATGCTTTTTATTTATTCCCTCATTTTTATTTCCTCCTTCTTAGGTGTGCTTTCTCAGCTGTGCATTTTTCTTAAAACACCATTGCCCACTGAACATTACCCCAGTTAGGAGAGAGGGGAAGAGTAATATGTGAAGCACCGTCAACATCTCTGAATTTGTCCCTGAATTTTGTAGACTTTAAATACAAAATTTCCTAAACTTAAAATGTCTTCTTTAAAATAATCTAGATAGCTACAAAATGTTCTTGAAAACGGAATGTAGTATGAAAAGTATAAAAACAGGCAATACACTGCAAAATATGTTTTCCCCCTAACATACATTTTCTTACATGCTGTTGTCACTCAGGCTAGTTAGTACGCTTTTGACTAAAACACACGAAATATCAAATGAGACTTTAATTGGCACGTCCCTTTGAAAGAGAGTTCTGGTTGAATGTATGAGATAGAGCTGTCCATTTCAAAACACAGATGGGAAGGAAAACCACCATCTCAGGGACTAGATTTAAGATGTCCTTACAATTCCTTGTTTTACACAATGCAGTACTAGCGTGAGCTAGAACCATGAGCATTCATTAAGGCATCACTAGTTTGTACATCTATGGCCATCTTCATGTACAGGTTCAACTTCTAGTGTGTGCTGGTATCTAGAAACAGCAGTAGTGGCATTGACATATGGGAAAATAAGTATAGTTTTGGATGTTGATAATGCAGAGCTTCATGACTGAAATCTGCTTTTCACTGATAATTCACATTATCTTTTACTAAAAGTCTTAAAATTTCTACCCTTTTTCAGGGGAACTGCTGACCACATAGGAAAACCCTTGCCAATAGCACTAAATTCTTGATAATAATATTCCCTGGGAGTTCGATTGTATATTCCCTGTGTAAGGAGGCTAGCCTCATCATTTCTCAGCAGATGGAGCCACCTGGGTGAAGAGGTTTGACCAAGATCATGCAGCAAGTTAGCAGGCAACAAAAAAAAAAAACCCAGAAAACAAAAAGAATGCAAAAGAAAGACAAAGTTCCTCCATGTAGCTGATGTGAAAACTAGGAGACAGCAGCGTGGTAATGCTCAAGGCTGTAATGAATGTGTCCAGTTCTGGGGTCCCCACTGAAAGAAAGATGAGGAACTACTGGAGAGAGTCCAGCGGAGGGCTATGAGGGTGATGAGGGGACTGGAGCATCTCTCTTATGAGGGCAGGCTGAGGGAGCTGGGCTTGTTCAGCCTGAAGAAGAAAAGGCTGAGAGGGGACCTTATAAATGCCTATAAATATCTCAAGGGTTGGTGTCAGGATGGTGGGGCCAAACTCTTTTCAGTGGTGCCCAGCAACACGACAAGGGGCAACGGGCACAAACTGAAGCATACTAAGTTCTGTCTGAACATGAGGAAGAACTTCTTCCCTCTGAGGGTGATGGAGCACTGGAACAGGCTGCCCAGGGATGTTGTGGAGTCTCCTTCTCTGGAGATATTCAAGACCCGCCTGGACGAGGTTCTGTGCAGCCTGCTGTAGTTGACCCTGCTTCGGCAGGAGGGTTGGACTAGAAGACCCACAGAGGTCCCTTCCAACCCCTACTATTCTGTGATTCTGTGATCTCATAACACACCAGCAATGATAACGGCATGGAAGGCAGAACCAGGCCTTTGCCAACTACCTGGCTTGGCAGGCACGCCCTGCAGAGCTGACCAGACGTCTCGTACCAGCCTCCAGACTCACATATTCTGACCCCTTCCATTTGTGCTGACACGTGTTCCCTGACGACAGCGCTGATAACCACCCACCAGCCTCTTGTCAGACATTTTTCGTGGGTACAGACGAGATGGCCGCAGTTTCTGTGTTGGGCGAAGGGTGCACAGGAGGTGTCTGTGCCCAGCAGCGTGCTCCCCCCAGGGCTCGGGGAAGACGGGCTCTCCCACAACACACCCAGCAGATGAACTTAGAATCATAGAATCACAGAATGGTTTGGATTGGAATGGACCTTAAAGATCTTCTGGTTCCAACCCCCTGCCATGAGCAGGACATCTTCCACCAGCCCAGGGTGCTCAGAGCTCCGTCCAACCTGGCCTTGAACCCTGCCAGGGAGGGGGCAGCCACAGCTTCTC